>FWPU01009259.1_pt1 | contig 12494 bp, 11 predicted proteins | sample 2228361 | NCBI WGS metagenome assembly FWPU01 (sample SAMEA103939777, study PRJEB20133) | metagenome | reverse complement strand
TTTCTTTTAAGGTTGGTTCGGTTGATGAAAATTATCAGACGGCAGGTGCTGCACATTTGCTTGAGCACATGATGTTTAAGGGAACAAAAAAATATGGACCTTCAGAATTATCAAGAATTATTCAGAAAAACGGTGGAACCGATAATGCTCATACAACAAAAGATTATACTGCTTATTTTGAAATTCTTCCTTCTGACAGGATAAATATCGCAATAGAGCTTGAAGCAGATAGAATGAAAAATCTTCTATTTAATCCCAGGGAAGTTGTATCTGAAAGAAATGTAGTTATGGAGGAAAGAAGACTTAGATATGAAGATGACCCGCAGAATTCACTTTTTGAAGATGTTGTTGCTACTGCATTTAAAGTTCATCCTTATCAAAAACCGGTTATAGGCTGGATGTCTGATATTCAATCTATTAATTATGAGGACCTTGTTAATTACTATAAAGTTTATTATTCTGCAAATAATGCCGTAATTATAATAGTTGGTGACATAAAACCAGATGAAATTATTAAACAAATTAAATCAGAATTTAAGGATGCGCCTCAGACAAAAATACCTGAAAGAATTAAGTCAATTGAACCCGGGCAACAAGGTGAAAGAAGAATAATATTAAAAAGAGAAGCAGAAGTCCCTGCCGTTATGTTAGCTTATCATGTTCCTAATTTCCCTCATGAAGACAGTTATGCTCTTGATGTTCTAAGTGTAATTTTATCTGGTGGAAAAAGTTCAAGACTTTATCGGACGATGATTTATGAAAAGAAAATAGCCATTGAAGCATATGCTGATTATATAGGGTTTAGCAGATTTCCTCATCTATTTTACTTTTTTGCTGTTGCAGTTCCTGATAAAACTCCTTCTGAACTTGAAGAAGCATTATATGAGGAAATAGAAAAAATTAAAAAAGATAATCCTTCAGAGAATGAGGTTCAAAAGGCTAAAAATCAAATAGAAGCTTCATTTATTATGGAGCAGGATTCAATTTATATGCAGGCTATGAAATATGGATTGTTCGAGATTCTTGGTGACTGGAGATTGGTTGATAAATATCTTGAAGGAATACACAGGGTATCTGCTGAAGATATTACTCGTGTTGCAAAAAAATATTTTAATGAAGACAACAGGACGACTGGAATCCTTATGCCAACAAAGAAAGTGAATAGTGAAAAGTGAAATTGGGAAATCTGGTATCTTATTTTAAGAAAAATAGGATTTTAATATTATTAATATTTGTTGCAGTTCATTTGCTATCACTTGCAGATGCATTTGCAATTAATGTAAATAGAACAGTACTGCCAAATGGTCTGACAGTTTTGCATTCAGAAAACCATAATCTTCCGATTGTAATGGTTACAATGATAGTAAAATCAGGACAAATTCACGAACCACCTGAGAAGGCAGGACTTGCAAATTTAACAGCGGAACTTCTCGATGAAGGCACAAAAACAAGAACATCAAAAGATATAAGCGAAGCAATTGATTTTATAGGAGCTTCTCTGAATGCCTCAACCGGTAATGATTACATAACTGTAAGTCTTTCAGTATTAAAGAAAGATTTAAACAGGGGTTTTGAAATTATTTCGGATATAGTTTTAAATACAGTATTTCCACAGCATGAAATTGATAAAAAAAAACAGCTTATAAAAGGTTTACTAAAACAGCGGGAAGAAGAACCTTCTTTTCTTGCAGAAAGAGCTTTTATTAAAGAAGTATTTGGAGAGCATCCATATTCAAGACTTATAGAGGGTTCTGAAGAGACAATTGATAAAATTACCAGAGATGATATTTTGAAATTTCATTCAGAAAACTTTATCCCGAACAATTCTATATTATCAATTGCAGGTGACATCACACAGGAAGAATTAATAATTCTTTTAGAAAAATATATAGGAGAATGGAAAAAAATAGAATTGCCCGAAAGAAAGTCTTTAAATCTTGAGATAAATAAAAACAAAAAAATTGTAAAAATTGACAGAGATATTACTCAGGCTAACATTATTCTTGGAAACTATGGTATCAGTAGAGATAATCCTGACTATTACGCAGTGACAGTTATGAATTATATTCTTGGCGGAGGAGGTTTTGCATCAAGACTCATGAATTCAATAAGAGATGAAAAAGGACTTGCCTATGATGTGCATAGTTACTTTGCTGCATATAAGGAAGCAGGATATTTTCAATCAGAATTACAGACTAAAAATGAGACAGCTAATATTGCTATAGATGAAATTATCAGACAGATAACCAAGATAAAAACAGAAAAAGTAACAGAAAAAGAACTCTCAGAAGCAAAATCATATCTGACAGGAAGTTTTCCAAGAAGACTTGATACAACAAGAAAAATAGCTGATTTTCTTGCAATAGTTGAATTTTTTAACTTAGGTCCTGATTACGATAAAAAATATATAGATTATATAAATTCTGTTACTGAAGAAGATGTTTTAAGAGTGGCACAGAAATATCTTACCCCTGAAAATTATATTCTTGTAATAGTTGGGAACCAGAAAAAGATTGAATTGATGCAGAAATAGTAGATTCAATTTCAGTGACTTTTCTCTGAAATTGCTTGTAAATTCATCACAACTTAGCAAAGGCTCCATTCCCCGGGTTAAAGGCTTGTAGTTCTGATAGCTTCGAAAATTGCTTTTTTGAGGGACAATTAATCATAAGATTGAAAAAATAATTAAAAAATGATTATTATTAATGTCCATACATAGAAGGGGTTAAAGCGAATTCCATCAGGATTTGCTAAAGTTGGTTTAAAATTTATGAACGAAATAGAAAGACTGCGAAAAAAGATTGATGAGATCGACAATAAAATATTAAAGCTTCTTAATGAAAGAGCTGATATAGTCCTTGAAATAGGCAGGATTAAATCTGATAAAAAAACAAAGTTTTATTCTCCTGAACGTGAGCGCCAGATTCTCGAGCGTCTCACAACTATTAATAAAGGCCCTTTCCCCAATGAACCGCTTAAAGTAATCTATCGTGAAATTCTTTCTGCTTCCCTTTCACTGGAAGAACCACTGAAGGTTGCATGTCTTGGACCTCTGGCTACATTTACCCATGTCGCTGCGATTAGACATTTTGGTTCATCAGCGGTATTCGTGCCTGTTACTACTATTAAGGATGTATTTGATACTGTTCTTTCTAAAAAAGCTGATTTCGGGGTCGTGCCTATCGAAAATTCGAATGAAGGTGTAATAAGTTATACACTCGATCTTTTTACTGACTATGATTTGAAAGTCTCAGCAGAAATCATGCTCAGAATAGTACATAATCTTCTCTCAAAAAGCGGTAAAAAAGAGAGAATCAAAAAAATTTATTCTTTCACTCCTGCAACATCTCAATGTAGAAGATGGCTCGCTAATAATATGCCTGGGATACCAATAATTGAGGCTACAAGCACTGCAAATGCTGCGGAGCTTGCATCAAAGGACCACGAAGCTGCAGCTATAGCGAGTGAACTTGCGGCAGAGATTTATAATTTACAGTTTGTTGAAAGAAGTATCGAGGACAATAAGGATAATCATACACGTTTTTTAGTAATTTCTGAGGAATATCCTAAAAAATCTGGTAAGGATAATGTTTTCTGTAAAAAATAAACCCGGTGCTCTTTATAATATTCTTGAACCATTGAAAAAAGCCAATATAAATCTAACAAAGATTGAATCAAGGCCATCTAAAAGAAAAGCCTGGGAATATATATTCTTCGCTGATATGGAAGGTCATATTGAAGATAAAAAACTTGAAAAAGCGATAGAAGAAGTAAAAGAAAATTGTCTTTATTTAAAAATACTTGGATCATATCCACACGGAGGACTATCATGATTAAACCGCCTTCATATGTTTCAGAAATCAAGCCATACGTACCTGGCAAGCCTATTGAAGAACTCGAACGTGAGCTTGGAATTACAGATTCTGTAAAACTTGCTTCGAATGAAAATCCTATAGGACCATCTGTAAAAGCTATGAAGGCATTACTTGAAACAATTATGACACCGGATGTATCATCTGGAATCAATCGCTATCCGGATGGAAGCGGTTATTATTTAAAAAAAGCTATTTCAGAAAAACTTTCAGTAAAGGAAGATGAGATTATTCTTGGCAATGGCTCGAATGAATTAATTGATATAGCTGTCAGAACTTTTATTCAACCCGGAGATGAAGTCATTATGGGTAATCCTTCTTTTGTTGTGTATTTTTCATCTGTTCATGCACAGGGTGCAAAAGCAGTACAGGTTCCCTTGAAGAACTACACGCATGATCTTGATGCAATGGCAGACGCAATAACACCAAAGACAAAAATGATATTTATCGCAAATCCCAATAATCCCACCGGGACAATAAATAAAAAAGAAGAATTGAAAAGATTGATGGAACGTGTCTCTGATAATATACTTATTGTGGCTGATGAGGCATATATAGAATATGTTACTGACCCTGAATATGCAGAAAGCATGGAATATTTTAGAAATGGTAAAAATGTTCTCATTCTAAGAACTTTTTCGAAGATATACGGTCTTGCAGGGTTAAGAATTGGATATGGAATTGCTCCCACATATATAATCACTGAGATGAATAAATTGAGGCCACCATTTAATACAAGCACATTAGCTCAGAAGGCAGCACTTGCTGCAATTCAGGATGATGAACATGTGCATGCTTCACGTGCTGTAAATGAAAATGGTAAGCAGTATTTATACGAAGAACTCGATAAAATGGGTATAAAATATATACCATCACAGGCTAATTTTATTTACATGATTCTTGAACAGAATTCTTCCGAGATTTATGAAAATCTATTAAGAGAAGGTGTAATTATAAGACCTGTTGGACAGAAAGAAATAAGAGTTACAATCGGATTGCCAGAGCAGAACAGACGTTTTATTGAGTCTATGAGTAAATTTATGAGTGATAAATAATACTTTTATATGAGGAGAAAAATATGGATATTATTGTATTAAAACCAGGTGCTACTGAAGAACAGATACGTCATATCATAAAAAAACTTGAAGGTAAGGGATTACAGGCAAATGTCTCGAAAGGGACTGAGAGAACAATTATCGGGGTTATCGGAGATACTTCAAAAATCACTGAAGAGGAAGAAAGTGTTATAAGCATTATGCCAGGTGTTGAGGATGTAATGAGAATCCTCAAACCTTATAAACTCGCAAGCCGTGAGTTTAAGCCAGATGGCACTACTATTAATGTTAAAGGAAACGTAATCGGAGGAAAGAAGATACAGGTTATCGCTGGGCCTTGCGCTGTCGAGAATCGAACCATCTTAATGAATATAGCAAAAAAAGTTAAGGAAGCAGGAGCATCCTTTATTAGAGGTGGAGCTTTTAAGCCGAGAACTTCTCCATACTCATTTCAGGGACTTGGTGAGGAAGGATTGAAATACCTTGCAGAAGCACGGGAAAAAACAGGATTGCCAGTTGTTACAGAACTAATGGACCCGAGGGACATGGAAGTTATACAGAAATATGCTGATATAATTCAGATTGGAGCAAGGAATATGCAGAATTTCAGACTCTTGCTTGAGGTTGGTAATTCATCAAAGCCTGTCTTACTGAAAAGAGGTTTATCAGCAACAATAAAGGAATGGCTGATGGCTGCTGAATATATTATGTCAAAAGGAAATCATCACGTAATTTTGTGTGAGAGAGGAATTCGCACATTTGAGACAGCTACGAGGAATACCCTTGATTTAAGCGCTGTTCCTGTTTTGAAAAAACTAACACATTTACCTGTTTTTGTTGATCCGAGTCATGGTGTTGGTAAATGGGATTTTGTAGCCCCCATGGCAAAAGCTGCGGTCGCAGCAGGTGCGGATGGTCTTATAATTGAAGTTCATACGAATCCAGAGGAAGCTCTCTCAGATGGTGAACAGTCACTTAAACCTTCTGATTTCAAAAAATTAATGAAGGACTTAAACCCTATAGCCACTGCAATCGGAAGAAGCATATAGTATCAGATGAAAAATGCCAGCAATTTTAAATTTCAAAAGACTACCATTTTTGGTGTGGGTTTAATAGGAGGTTCTTTTGCTCTTGCTCTGAAAAAGAAAAAATTATCCGGACATATCGTTGGATTCGGAAGAAGTGAGAAGAATCTCAGAAGAGCAAAGAAAAGAAAAATAATTGATTCATTCGAGTTGAATCCTGTTGATGCCTGTAAAGATTCTGATCTAATTTTATTTGCAACTCCGGTGGGCTTTTTTAATGAGCTCGCTGAAAAAATAAAAGGTTCTCTTAAATCTGGAGCGATAATTACAGATGTTGGAAGTGTGAAGGGAAAACTTGTTTATGACTTAGAAAACATACTGCCAGAGACAGTTTATTTTGTTGGTGGTCATCCGATTGCAGGTAGTGACCAGTCAGGCATTGATGCTGCTTCAGCAAATATTTTTAATAATGCTAAATGTATCATTACTCCTACAGATAAAACAAATAAACATGCGATGAATGCAATAATTTCAATCTGGAAAAAATTGGGCTCTATCGTGAAAATTATTGATCCTTACGAGCATGACAGAATATATGGCGCAATAAGTCATCTTCCGCATGTAATAGCATATAATCTTGTCAATACAATCGCTGAAATAAACAGTTCATATCTTTTATTTTCAGGACAGGGATTCAAGGACACAACAAGAATAGCATCAAGCCATCAAGAACTCTGGAGAGATATTTGTATTCTTAACAGAAATAATCTTCTTAAGTATATAGATATTTTCGGTAAAAATCTTAATAAATTTAAAAAATATCTCAAGGCATCGGATGCAAAATCTATTGAAAAAGATTTTGCGAATGCCAGGAAATTGAGAGATGGTCTTGGATAAAATAGAAATTTATTCGGCAAAATATTTTAAAGGTGAAATAACACCAGCACCTGATAAATCTATTTCCCACAGGGCTGTAATTTTTTCTTCAATCGCAAATGGTAGAAGTGTAATAAGGAATTTTCTGAGAGCAGAAGACCCGTTCAGTACCATTAATGCTTTCAGAACATTAGGGGTTAAGATTGAAGATAAGGATAATGAAATAATAATAAATGGAAAAGGATTAAATGGATTGAAAGAGCCCGAGGATGTTATAAATTGCGGCAATTCAGGGACAACTATAAGACTTATATCAGGGATTCTTTCAGGAAATCCATTTTTCTCGGTTCTGACAGGTGATTCATCTCTTCGCTCAAGGCCCATGGCAAGAATTATAAAACCTCTGAGTCAAATGGGAGCAGAAATCAGAGCAAGGGGTGATAATAAATATCCACCACTCGCGATAAAGGGTGGGCAATTAAAATAAATAAGATACGAAATGCCTGTTGCAAGTGCACAGGTAAAATCTTCTATTCTGCTGGCAGGACTTTATGCAGATGGAGTAACAGAAGTTGTCGAACCTTTTAAATCAAGAGACCATACCGAAAGAATGCTGCCTTTTTTTGGAGCTCATATAGAAATAAAAGGCAATATTATAAGTATAAAAAGTGGAACTGAATTAAAAGGAAATATTATTGATATTCCCGGGGATTTTTCTTCTGCGGCTTTTTTCCTTGTAGGAGCTTTATTAATTGATAACTCTGATTTGACTGTAAAAAATGTTTGTATAAATCCAACGCGTACAGGACTTTTAGATGTTCTTCAGAAAATGGGTGCTGATATTAGGATTGAAAATATAAGGTATGTTTCAGGAGAACCTATTGCTGATTTGTATTGCACTGGAAGAAAAAAGCTCAAGGCATTGAATATAACGAAAGAACAGATTCCTTCTATGATAGACGAATTCCCCATATTATGTGTGGCTGCAACCCAGGCTGAAGGAATTACTACTATAAGAGGTGCTGAAGAATTAAGAGTGAAGGAATCAGATAGAATAAAAAGCATGTCAACTGAATTGAGAAAGATGGGAGTGGAAATAGAAGAGTATCCTGATGGCCTGAGTATTAAAGGTGGCACTCCTCTTAAAGGGACTGTTATAGAAAGTTACAATGATCATAGAATTGCTATGGCAATGTCTATCGCCGGACTTATTGCTGATGGCATTACTACTGTAAATGGTGTTGCTTCGGTTAAAATATCTTTCCCGGATTATTTTGATATTATAAGGAGACTTACTCACTGAAAAAAGTTATTGCAATAGATGGGCCATCAGGTGCGGGCAAGACAACTGTCGCAAAACTTGTTGCAGATAGACTTGGTTTTAATTATCTTGATACAGGCGCTCTCTATAGAGCTATTGCGCTTTCATTATGTGAAAAAAATCTTAAACCTGAAGATAATGACGAGAAATTGAGGCAAGCTCTTGAAACTATTGAAATTCATTATATTAACGGGAAAGTTTTTTTAAATAAAAGAGATGTCTCGGATATGATACGTACCAGAGAAATTGATCATTATTCTTCGGTGTTTTCTGCAAAGAAGATTGTTAGAGATTTTCTTCTTAATTCACAGAGGAATGCTGCCTTGCTTGACAATCTTGTTGTTGAAGGCAGAGATACTACAACTGTTGTATTCCCGGATGCTTATAAAAAAATTTTTCTTGATGCTTCAGTAGATGAAAGAGCAAGAAGAAGATTTCTTCAATTTAAAGGAAAAGGGATGGATATTACGATTGAAGAGGCAAGAAATAGCATAATTGAGAGAGATAAAAGAGATGCAGGTCGTGATATTGCTCCTCTTACCATAGCTCCTGATGCTTTATTGATAGATTCTTCTAATCTCTCTATTGAAGATGTTGTAAAAATGATTCTTGATTATGTTAGGAACTGATTAATTATTATGGAGATTATTATAGCTAAAACAGCAGGTTTTTGTTTCGGTGTAAAAAGAGCAATAGATATTGCTTTTAAATTAGCAAATGGTAAAAACGAGGGAATATATACGTTAGGCCCAATTATACATAATCCGCAGGTTGTTGATGAATTGAGAAGAAGAGGAATTATTCCGATAGAAGATTTTCAAAATATAAAAGGAGTAAAATCTTTAATTATAAGAACCCATGGAATACCTCTTGAACTTTCAGAAAAAATTGAAGCATCGGGTTGTAAAATAATAGATGCAACCTGTCCATTTGTAAAAAAAGCACAGTATTATGCTAAACTTTTAAAGGAAGAGGGGTATCAGGTAATTATTCTTGGTGAAAAAAATCATCCAGAAGTGCAGGGTCTTTTGAGTTATGCAGGAAATGATGCAGTGATTTTTAATGCAGAAACAACTCTTACTAAACTTAAAAAAAGAATTGGTGTTGTTGTCCAGACAACACAACCTGTTGAGTTTTTAAAGAAAGCTATTTCGTATATATTATCACACGGAAAGGAAATAAAAGTATATAATACTATATGCAGTTCTACTGCCCAGAGATTAAAAGAAACAGGCCGTATTGCGAGAAAAGTTGATGTTATGTTTGTCGTAGGTGGAAAAAATAGCGCAAATACAACCCAGCTTGCCATGCTTTGCAAATCACTGGGAGTACCGACATATCATATTGAGATAGCTTCTGAGATTATGAGAAAATGGATAAAAGGCTCTGAATATATAGGCATAACAGCAGGGGCTTCAACCCCTGATTGGATTATAAAAGATGTGGAAAAAAGAATTAGAAATATAGGAGGGTTACAGGTTGGTGGAAATTCAAAATAACGAAATGGAAAAACTTTATGCTGAGACCTTTCACAGCATAGAAGAAGGAAATATCATGAAAGGTAAAGTCATTGCTGTAAGGCAGGACGGAGTAATAGTGGATATAGGCTATAAGTCAGAAGGTTTTATCCCTATTGAAGAATTTAGTGAAGATGAGATAGTGGCACTTAAGCCCGGTTGTGATATAGAGGTTTATGTTGAAAATATCGAAGACGCTGAAGGAATAGTAGCTCTCTCAAAAGAAAGAGCTACCAGAATAAAAGTATGGGATAATCTTGAAAAAGCATATAAAGAAGGTAAACCTGTCGAAGGAAAAATAACAGGGAAAATTAAAGGTGGCTTTTCGGTTGATATATCAAGGGTAACCGCTTTTCTTCCAGGTTCTCAGGTTGATGTAAAACCTGTTAAAGATGTTGATAATCTGATGGGTAAAAAACTACAGTTCAGAGTCATAAAACTGAATAATAAACTTTCGAATGTTATCGTTTCAAGAAGAGCAATTCTTGAGGATGAGTTACAGAAAAAGAAAGCAGAAACCCTCAAGAGACTTGAAGAAGGCAAGATTATGAAGGGTGTTGTCAAGAATGTTACTGATTATGGTATTTTCGTTGACCTCGGTGGTATTGATGGACTCTTACATATCTCCGATATCTCATGGGGAAGAATAAATCATCCTTCTGAATTCTTTTCTGTTGGTGATGAAATTGAAGTGCTTGTCTTAAAATACGAGAAAGAAACCGAGAAGGTTACACTCGGATATAAACAAAAGAAACCAGACCCATGGTTGTTAGTAGATGAAAAATACCCTGTTAACAAACGTGTATCAGGAAAAGTAGTTAGCATAACTGATTACGGAGCTTTTATTGAACTTGAAGAAGGACTTGAAGGACTTGTGCATATCTCAGAACTTGACTGGCTGCCAAGACCGAAGCACCCTTCAAAATATCTTTCAGTTGGTGAAACAGTTGAGGCAATAGTTCTCAAGGTTGACAAAGAAGAAAGGAGACTTTCTTTAAGCATAAAACAGATAAAGCCAAGCCCGTGGCAACTTGTAGCCCAGCGTTATTCTCCGGGACAAAAAGTGTCCGGAAAAGTTAAGACAATTACAGACTTCGGAGTGTTCGTTGGACTTCCTGAGGGAATTGATGCACTCATTCATATTTCAGACCTCTCATGGACAAAACATATTAAACATCCTTCTGAAATATTACGCAAGGGACAGAAAATTGAGGCGATTATTTTAAGTATTGAACCTGAATCAGAAAAGATGGCTTTGAGCCTTAAACATCTTAAGCCTGATCCATGGCTTAAAGAAATACCCGAAAAATTCAAGCTTGGTTCTGAAATGAAAGGTAAAATTCTTAATATTACTGATTTTGGTATTTTTGTTGAACTTCAGGACGGAGTTGAAGGTCTTGTATATTCATCCGAAATATTAAAGCCATCAGGTGAAGACGAGGATGCTCTAAAGCCCGGGGATGAAATCAATGTAAGGATTATAAAGGTTGATTGTGAAGAAAGAAAAATCGGATTGAGCATGAGAAATCTTAAAAGGTTAGAGGGATGAAGAAGTTTTTATTGATTCTGTTTATAATTTTCATTCTTGCGTTAATAAGTCTCTTTTTTGTTTTTCTGCAGAGGGAGGTTCCAATTGGAGAAAAAGTTGCGCTTATAAAGATTGAAGGGCCGATATTTGAATCAACAAAATCTATCGATGAACTTAAAGGTCATTTAAAAGACCCCTCAGTAAAAGCAATAGTTTTAAGGGTGGACAGTCCTGGCGGAGGTGTTGCACCTTCGCAGGAAATTTATGAAGAAGTCAGAAAAGCAGCTGCAAAGAAAAAGGTGGTAGTCTCAATGGGCTCTGTAGCAGCATCAGGTGGTTATTATATATCTGCTCCTGCGACGAAAATATTTGCAAATCCCGGGACATTAACTGGTTCAATAGGAGTGATAATGGAGATACCGAATATACAGGGCTTAATGAATAAGATCGGGGTTAAAAGTGAAGTTATAAAGAGTGGAAAACACAAAGATATCGCATCGGTTTTCAGGGGAATTGGTAAAGAAGAAAGAATAATTCTTCAAGGTGTGTTAGATGATGTGCATGAACAGTTTATTAAAGCTGTTTCTGAAGGTAGAAAAATGCGTATAGAAGATGTAAGAAATATCGCAGATGGCCGGGTTTTCACTGGCCAGCAGGCATTGAAAGTAGGCCTTGTTGATGAAATCGGAAATATTGAGGATGCAATAAAAGAAGCAGCTAAACTTGCAGGTATAAGAGGAGAACCACAGGTAATAAGCAAGAAAGAAGGTTTTTCCTTGAAAAATATTCTAAGAGATAATATTCCTGAAGAAGTAAATAATCTTTTTTCATATGTGAAAGTAAAATATATCTTTGCTCCATAATTAATATTTTTCGGGAGGTTATATGACAAAATCAAATCTGATTGAAAAAGTTACCGAAAGAATCGGGACACTTACAAGAAAACAGACAGAAATAGTTGTAGAAACAGTTTTTGAAAGCATAAAAGAAGCTCTTGCAAAAGGTGAAAAAATCGAAATAAGAGGGTTCGGTAATTTTAAGCCTAAACAGAGAAGACCGAGAAAGGCAAGAAATCCAAGAACAGGTGATAAGGTTGAAGTTCCTGAAAAGAGAGTTCTTCATTTTAAAGTTGGGAAAGCTTTAAGAGAAGCTATGAATGCAAGGTAGTAATATTTTATCTGGTTTAAAAGCGATATAAAGAAATATCCGGTAATCTGTTAAATTCTTTTTGATATAATAAAATTGCTTTCGAGTAAATTTTATTCCAGAAACATTTGTCTTCTTTGATAATCATTCGTAA
>FWPU01011385.1_pt1 | contig 12496 bp, 9 predicted proteins | sample 2228361 | NCBI WGS metagenome assembly FWPU01 (sample SAMEA103939777, study PRJEB20133) | metagenome | reverse complement strand
GGCGTTGAACAGCAGCCCCGCCCTGGCCTGGACAAAGGTCACCGGGTCAAAGCTCGGTTCCACGAACCCCCACTGGCTGACCGTATCACCGCTACGTACTGTCAGCGCCTTGGCGGCTGCCAAAAAGTCATCCCAGGTCCAACCTGGCTGAGGATAGGGAAGGCCAGCCGCGTCGAACAGCCTTTTGTCATAGTAGATCAGCGAGTAGGTGGCCTCGACCGGCAGCGACCAGATTTTGCCGTCCCACCGGACGCTTTCCAGCAGGCCGGGGTAAAAGGCGTCGGGTTTCACATTCGGGTCCGACTCGAAAAAGTGGGTGAGGTCCAACAGCGCCCCCTGTTGCACGGCCTGGCGGGTGGCCGGGGCGTCAATGACGTCGGCTGCCGCTGCCAGGCGGAGATAAGCGTCGTCGGGCCAATTGGATCCACCGGGTCCTGTGCCCAGTATCTGCTCAATTGAGACCGTGCTGATGTGCACCTCCGGGTTTTCGGCTTCAAAGGCTTTGATCAGGCTGTCGTAGCGGTTCTGATTCAGGCCCGATACGGCAAAACGAAGGATGGTAAGCGGTGTGTTGTTGCCCGTCGTAGCCGACTTGGCCGTTGTCGGATCGGTCGTTGGGACCGACGAGGCAGCGGGGCCACAGGCCACCAGCAGCGCCGTAATTAACCCTATCAGCCAAGCAGATTTTGCTCTCACCTGTTTTCCTCCTCGACGTTTGACGTTTGACGTTTGACGTTTGACGCTTGACGATTTACGTTTGACGTCTGACGCTTGACGCTTGACGATTTACATTTGACGTCTGACGTTTGACGCTTGACGTCTTGTTCGCTTCAGCCAGCCGCTCAGCACCGCGCGGGCGGCAGAGGGTGGCTGGTCATCCTTCGGCTGCGGGGCGGAACGGTTCTCCGGCGAGACGATCGGTTGCAACCCGGCTGCAGGGCGGATCAGGATGCCCCCTTCGACCCGTTCCACCGTGACCCGGTCGGTAATGCCCAACTCGGCGCGCAGGTCGGGCGGAAGCTGGAGGCGGCCGGCGCCGTCTACGACCACATATTCGGAATAGAAAATGGAGGATGGAGAATGGAGAGAAGCGGCCGCTTCATTTTCGATCCTGACCGTCTCGCTGCTGGTGCTGCCATCGCGGATTGTCACCACCCGGTCCACATTCCGGGCTATTTGCGGGTCGTGGGTGACGATAATCGTCGTCAGGCCATACTGCTCGTTCATCTGCCGGAACAGGGCCAGGATCTCCTGGGCCGTGGCCGTATCCACCTCGCCGGTTGGCTCATCGCCCAGCAGGAGCCTGGGATGGTTGGCCAGGGCAACGGCGATGGCCACTCGCTGTTGCTGGCCGCCGGACAGTTGTGCCAGATGGTGCTTGCGGTATTCCCACAGCCCCACCGCCTCGAGCAGCTCTTGGGCCCAGGCCCGCTTCTGACGCGGTTCCACCCCTTCGATGGTCATAGGCAGCTCGACATTTTCCTGGGCGCTCAGATAGGGGACCAGGTTGCGGGCCGTCTGCTGCCACACAAACCCCACCTGGGTGCGGCGGTACTCATCCAAAACCCTGGCCGGCGCTTTGAGCAGGTCGCGGCCATCCACCAGCAGCCGCCCGGCCGAGGGGCGGTCCAGCCCGCCCAAAATGTTGAGCAGCGTGCTCTTGCCCGACCCGGAAGCGCCGACGATGCCCAACAGCTCACCGGGCTGTACCGTCAGGTTCAACCCCTGGAGCGCCACCACCTCTAACCCGGCAACTTGATAGATTTTGACCAGGTTTTCGCAGACAAGGAATGGCTCCATCCTTCACCCTAACCCGGCCTGGCCGGAACCAAACAGGATTTAGAACTTTCTCCGTGCCTTTTGTCACGACCAATTGCGAGGGGAGACTGCTACTCGCCGATGATGACCTGCCCCTCTTGCAACCCGGCAACGATCTCGACCCGTTCGTCGGTGGTGATGCCCAGCAGCACATCCACCCGCCGCTGGGTGCCGTCTGGGTTCTGGACGACGACAAAGTTGCGGCCTTGATAGGTGCGGATGGCCGCCGGCGGCAGCCATAGCACATTCTCCTTCTCTTGCAAAATGATGGTCACCGTTGCCAGTTCACCAAGGGTCATGTTCACCGCACTTTCGATCGCCACGTGGACGGCGGTGTCGTCGCCCGTGTCCACCGTGGTGCCACCGTAAGGATAGGGCAACTGGCGCACGGTGCCGGTGAAGCTCTCGCCAGGGCGGTTGCGCAGCGTGATCCGCGCCTCCTGGTTCAGGGCCATCTGGCTCAACGCATCGCTGCCCAACTCGGCGGTGATCTCGAGCTTGGTCGGGTCGGCCAGGACGCCGATGGCGGTGTAGGCCTGGACCGCATCGCCGGCCTTGATGTTCAGGGAGAGGATTTGACCGTCAAAGGGGGCGACGAGCCGGGCGCTGGCGATCTGGTTTTCGAGGTCCTGGATGTCCAGTTGTGTTTGCTCCAGTTCCAGGGCCAGCAATTTCAGGCTGTACGATTCAGGATCAGCGTTGGCCACAGCTTGCTGATAGTCCAGTTCCGCCTGTTTGACGGCGGCCTCAGCCTCGGCTACCGTTGACCGACTCTGAAGCTCGGCGAGTTTGGCCTTGGCCTGGCGCAGTGACTCTTCCGCCTGGGCGACCTGGGCCTCCGCCTGGCTTAGGGCCAGTTTCGCCTGAGCCCGTGCCACTTCCAGCCGCTCCTTGGCGGCAAGTAGATTGTTGTATTCCAGGTCCAGGCGTTCCTTGTCAATCTTGCCGGCTGCGTACTTTTGCAGACACTCGCCGTAAAACGCCTCCCACCAGGCAGCTTCATACTCCCGGTCGCGCACATTCTTGACGACGGTATCGCTATTCTGCACGATGGTCAGGTTCAGTTTGGCATTTTTCAGGCTGGTTTCGGCGTTGGCGACGGCGGCCTTGGCCGACGCCAGGTCGTTGGCTGCTGTGATCCTGACGACCTGCAGGTTCTTTTTGGCCTCCTCCAGCTTACTCTGGCTTGTGGTGATCGCTTCGGTAGCCTGGATGCGAGCCTGTTCCAGGCGAAGCTGAGCCGTTTCCAAGTTGATCTTTTTCTGGGCCAACTGCTTCTCCAGGGTGCTGATCTCCAGCTCGGCCAGCAGATCTCCGGCCTTGACCCAGTCGCCGCGGGCCACGTACACCGCGCCGACGTTGCCGCCCATTTCAAAAAACAGCTCCTGCTGCTGCACGGGCGAGGCACGGCCGGTAAACTGGAGCGTTTCGACCACCGTGCCAACCTGGACCGTGTAGGTTGGCTTTTCGGGGACGATGGGCGTCGGCAAAGGGGTGGGGGTGGCTTCACCAGCCCCAGCAGCAACACCCTTTGCACCGGTCGGGCCACAGCCGGTCACGAGGACGAGCAGCAGGCCCGCCACGATCAGAATAGAGACTGTTTGTGTTCCGCCCTTGCGATTCATGACACACCTCGATCTTGTGGACAACCCGTCCCGCAATCAAACGGTTTCACCGAGTTTCACCGCTTCAAAGACGCGCATCCGGTTGAGCAGAACAACCAGAACGGCGACGGCCAGGAAAAACATGAGGCCAAAGATGGCCAGGATGAGGCCCAGCTGCTGCCAGGCGATCTCGACGACAAAGGGTGGGACCTGGGCCGTCTTGTCGCTGCCGATCTGAAAATAGCGGATGAACAGGGTGCTGGCCCAGACGCCTACCCCTGCGCCCAAGGTCACGCCGGCCAGGATCAGAGCTGCCAGCTCGCCGGCCAGGAAGGCGGCCATCTGCCGCTTCGACAGGCCGATGGCGCGCAACATGCCTAGCTCAATGAAACGGCGTTGGAATGAGACGATGGCATAGACCAGAAAGCCAACCACCGTCAGCACGGCGGCAGCGATGAACCCCACCGACAACAGGCCGAACAGCCCCTGTCGCTCGGGGCGCGTCTGCTCGGCAGCGATCATCTGCCGGGCATCCTGGCTGGTGACGACGACCAATCCCAGGTCTCGCACCCCGGCCACGATCTCCTCGCCGGAAACAGACGGATCGGTCGCCAGCCAGACGTCGTAGGGATAGGTGCCGCCCAAGGCGTCGTAGATGTGCTCCAGGTTGGCGACGAAGAAGGGGCCATCCTGGGGGTAAAGGGTGGGAAACAGGTTCAGCGCCCCCACCACGGTGAACTGGACTTCGGCATACTCCCCGGCCACGCCCACCGTCAGCCGCAGCGGGTCACCGACGGCCAGCCCTTGCTGGTTCAAGAAGCCACTGCTGACCAGAATGCCGTCAGAAGAGACGGCCAGGCGGTTCATCAAGGCGCCCAGCGATTCGTTATACGCAAAATCGGGCCGGTAGAAGGCTACTGCGGGGAAATCCAGCCGGTCTATGCCCAGGAGCCGCCCTGCTTGCTGGCGTCCGCCGATGCGGGCTGTGGCGCTGTAATTACCCACCCGCGCCGCAGCCTTTACGCCGGGCACGCTCAGATGATCGCTCACCGGCAGGAAGAGCCACTGCGGCCCGGTAGAGGTGTCGCTCGTTGTCGTGGTGGTCTGGCCCGGCAATGTGACCTGTGTGGTCTCCTCGGTGCTTTCGCCCAGCTCGGCCAGGTTCAAGTCGGTGCCCACCTGATAGTACACCTGGTCGGTGAGGTGGTTGTCCAGGGTGACGGCCATCGAAGCGGTAAAGGTCGCCAGGCTCACCGTCAGGCTGAGCAGCAGCAGCGGCCCCATGTATTGGCCAGTGGAACGGGCCAGTTGGCGCAGCGTGAGGAGCAGGGTGGTGCCCGGCAGCCAGGCAACCAGCCAGGCCAGCAGCTTGATCAGCAACGGGAAAAAGCGCATACACAACAAGGCCAGCGAGAAACAAAAGAGCACCGGCACCAGGAAGAGCAGCGGGTTGGAAAAGGGATCGTTTCCGCCCGTGCCCAGGGCAATGGTGCCTTGTTTGCTCAGTTGATACCAGCCATAGAAGGGCGGCACCAAGAGCAGAAGGTCCAGGAAGTAACGCTGCCACAGGGGAGCCAGCAGCGAACGCCCCTGCTCCCAGCGCAGGGTGACGATGGAGTGTTTGGAGGCCAGCAGGGCAGGGATTAGGAGGGCGATCAGCGTCAGAGCAACGCCGGCCAGGGCGTAGGCCAATGCAGTGGGGGTCAGAATGATGACCACCGGCTGGCTGCCACTGCCTGCCAAGATGCCGGGGTCGAGGAAGGTGCGGGTGCGGCTCATCAGTTGGGCGATAAAGCGGCCCAGCAGCAGCCCACCGGCCAGGCCCAACCCGCCGAGAAGCGTCCCTTCCAGCAGGTAGAGGTTCAGGATCTGGCGGCGGGTGATGCCCCGGCTGCGCAGAATGGCGATCTCGCTCTGCCCGCGCTGGACCACCATGCCGGCGATCAGGCTGATAAAGTAGGCAACCAGGCCGATGACCGGCAGACTAAAGATGGTCAGCACCAAGGTCAGCAGGCTGGCCGACTTGCCATAGCTCTTCAAGGCGGGTACCGGCGAGGCGTCGAGGGATGTGTTGTTTAGCAGGACCGTGACCCGGGCCTCGGCGGCAGCGATGTTGCCCAGCAGCCGGTTGACCGTGGCCGGGCGGACCCGGCTGCCATCGTAGATCTGGTACCAGACGGCTGTCGCCACAGGCGTGTCCAACGCCGGAGCAACCTGGCTTATAAAAGCCTCTTCGCCGGTGAGCAGCACCTCATTGAACGCCTCAGGCCGGTAAAACCAGATGGGATCGGTTGCATCGGCAGCCTGCCATACCCCGGCGATGCGCACCGGGATCTGCACCCCGGCTTTGCCGGGAGCGAACAGGATATAGAGTTCACCCACCTGCAGGCCCAGCAGATCGGCCGTTGTCTGGCTGATGAGAACCTCAACCGGTTCCCCGACCAGGCCCGTGCTGGGAAAGCTGCCTTCTATAATCTGGATGTGATCCTGTAATCCGCTGACAAAGCCGACGCTGGCCCACAGGAGCGGCTCGTCGGGGATAAAGGCTGCCCCTTCGCCGGGGAACAGGCGCAGCTTGTCGGTGGCCACGTGGCGGACCTGGGTTTTGAGCGGCAGGCCGATGGTGAGGGGGGCCTGTTCGGTCAGGTATTGCTGAACGGGCAGGTACTTGTCCCAGGTCACGTTGCCATGCCAGGTCCCGATGTAGCGCCACAGGAAGGAAAAGGGCTCGCGCAACGTTGCCACTTCCGCGCCAGAGGTCGGATTGGAATTCTCCAGCTCCCCCTGAAGGAGCCGGTTCTGCGCAGCGTCGGCGTAGAGCGGAATGCTAGATAGCAGGCCAACGGCCACCACCAGCCCCAAAAGGAGGCACAACATCAGCCAACGCCGGCTCCACAGCCGTTTGGCGGCCAACCAGAACAAAGACCAGATCGAAGCCAGGATGCGCATGCTACTCTACCGCCTGTTGCTCAAAGGCCCCCGGCAAATGCTACCATCGCATCAATGATATGGAGATTCGATGAAGAAGGCGAATCCTAAGGGAGCAAGGTACGGGCGAGAGACGCCCCCCGCCCGTACCTGCGTTCTTACGTCTGCACTCTTTCCGTGTTACCTGGCCTCACCTCCTCGCTTCCCCACATTCACGGTCTATCGGAGGGGCGAACGTTCCCCTATTGCGCTCGCCCCTCCTTCAAAACCGACCCGACGGCTAGAATCCGCCCAGGCCGGGGAAGCCCATCATGCCACCCCTGCGGCCTTTGTAACCGTGACAGTCATCCGGCCAGGTGTTATCCAGTTGGTCGGTCACCCGTTGCTCGATCTGCTGCAACTGGTAGTCGGCCTGCTTCTGGGTGATGCGGCCATCGGCCACAGCCTCGTCCAGCTTTTCCTTGACCTGGGCCATGTAGGCGTCCACGATGGTCTGGGTGTCTACACCCTTTTCCTTGGCCACATCGGCGATGCTTTTGCCGTTCTGAAGCTCGGTGAGCAGCTCGGTCAGTTTCATGTCCAGCTTGTCAGCAGCGATGGAAACCAGGTTATCTCCCATGAAACCGCCCATGAAACCGCCCATCCCCCGGCCAAAGCCCGGCCCAAAGCCCGGTCCCAGACCTTTCCCCCCGAATTGGGGGGCCTGCTCCATCCGCCAGCGGAGCAGCTCGGCCTGTTCTTCGGTCAGCCATCCCTCGGCCATGGCCTCGTCCACAACCCGTTCCTGGGCCTTGTCCACGGCAGCATCATACTCTTCGACGCTGATGCCCAGGATGTCGGCAAGGGCCGCCTTGAACCTGGCGGCAAAGTCGAATGGCTCATCGGTTCCACTGCTCGAGTCCTGGGCCATGACTACAGCCCCCACGGTTGCGATGCCCAGGATCGCAACCAGCGCGGCGATCCCGGCAATTTTGTAGAATCTTTTCATAGTCAACCTCCTCCAAGTATTTGCGGGTCTGGCCCGCATTAGCTGTACAGCCTTATTGTAGCACAAGGTTGTGGAGATTTTGTGGAGATCTGCTGCAGATTTGATGCAAGAGCCCCCACCGTCAGGGGCCCATCAGAGGGATATTTTGGAATGTGCTCTGTGGCCTCCGGTCTGAAAATACACTGCGGTAAAGTAGGACAACTGCTAGCAGTTGTCCTACATTTTCATGCTTTATGGTGCCCGAAAGGGCATGGTAAACTGCGGCACGAAACCCGAACCGTTTGGGCTTCAGCGACCCTGCACCCTGCCAAGGACAAGCGGGGCGCTTGATCTTTCAGGCGAATCGGTGTACAATGCAGACAGGAGGAGCCGCGGGATTCGATTCGGCCAGGCTTTCCTCCCAAGTCATAGCTGGAATCCGGAGGGTTGAGCGATGAAAAAGATATCCCTTGTGGTCATGCTTACCCTGTTGCTCTTGAGTGGGCTGGCGTGCAACTTGGGTGAATTGACCAGGCTCACGCTTACACCCCGACCCACATTGCCGGTGGCGACGGCCACGCCGTTTGTTATTGTTCTGACACCCACGCCGCTGCCTCCTGGGCAGGTAGTTCAGGTGGATGTTGAAGAGCAGATCGTCGCCAGTGTTTATGCCAGGGTTAGCCCTGCTGTGGTGTGCATCACAGCGCGAGAGAAGTTCGGTCAGTGCATCGGATCCGGCTTTGTGATTGACACCGAGGGGCACATTGTCACCAACAACCATGTGGCCGAAGAGGCCAAGAACCCGTTGGTCACGCTGGCCGACGAGCGCACCGTCCCGGCCAAGCTGGTCGGCGCAGACCCCGGCAGCGATCTGGCGGTGTTCAAGATTGACATTTCCAAGGAGGAGCTCACGGTGGCCGAGCTGGGCCAGTCGTCTACCCTGCAGGTGGGGCAGCGGGCCATCGCCATTGGCAACCCCTTCGGCCTGGAACGGACGGTGACGGTCGGCATCATCAGCGCCCTGGGGCGGACCCTGCCACGGGAAGACAGCAACTTTCAGCTAGCCGAGATCATTCAAACCGATGCGGCCATCAACCCCGGCAATTCGGGGGGGCCCTTGCTCGATTCGCAGGGGCGGGTTATTGGGGTGAACACGGCCATCCGATCCACGACCGGCACCAATTCCGGGATCGGCTTTGCCGTGCCGGTGGACATTGTCAAGCGAGTGGTGCCGGAGCTGATCGCCCATGGCCGTTATCGCCATACCTGGCTTGGCGTGCGGGGGAACACCATCACCCCAGAGATGGTCGAGGCCATGAACCTGCCGGTGGAGACAGGAGTGCTCATTGCCATGGTAGAGCCGGGTGGCCCGGCTGAAAAGGCTGGCCTGCGAGGTGGAAAACAACAGGTGATCGTCGCCGGAATACCGATGCAGGCCGGTGGGGATATTGTGATCGGCATCAATGATCGGCAGGTCAAACGGTTTGATGACCTGATCAACTACCTGGCCAGTTTCACCAGCGTGGGCGATGTGGTGACGCTCACGGTGGTGCGCGATGGCAAGCAGCTCAAGATTGACGTCACGTTGGAGGAGCGCCCTACCGGGTAGCACTACAGCCAATAGGGCTGTTGGATTTTAGAGAGTGGAGGATAGAATGTTCACAAAACAGGACCTGGACGAGTTGGTGCAGTTCCGCAGTGAGGATCCGCCGGTCCTCAGCCTGTATCTCAACGTGGACCCAACCCAGCAAAAGACCGAACAGTACAAATTGAATATGCGGACTTTGCTCAAGAAGGTGGCCGATGAGGCCGATCCGGCGGATATTGAGGCCGTGGAGCGTTATTTCGATTTTGAATATGACTGGCAAGGCAAGGGAGTAGCGGTTTTTTCGTGCCGGAATGCCAACTTTTGGCGGGTCTATCCGCTGGCTGTACCGGTGCACAATGCGGCCCACGTCTATCATCGGCCTTATATCAAACCACTGACCGACGTGCTGGATGCCTACGGCCGCTATGGGGTAATTCTGGTAGACAGTGAAGGCGCACGGATGTTCCTTTTCAACCTGGGCGAGCTGGTAGAGGCATCGGGCACACTGGGTGAAGAGGTCCGCCGCTTGAAGCATGGCGGGGCCTCGGGCATCACCGGGATGCGTGGCGGCCGGGCGGCGCGCTCGGCGCGGCGTGAGGAGGCGGTCGTCCAACGAAACTTGAAAGAGGTGGTAGAAGCAGCCGAAGCCTTTTGCACCGGCAACGGCTGCACTCGCCTGGTGTTGGGGGGCACCGAAGCCAACATCCGCCAATTCTATGACATGCTGCCCAAAGCGTTACAGAGCAAGGTGATCGGGTCGTTCGTGGTGGACGTTGAGGCCCCGGTGGCGGAGGTACAGTCCCGCTCGATGGACCTGATCGAGCAGGTGGCCCAGCAGCGCGAGGTCGAGTTGGTGGACAGCATGATCGCTGGCTGGAAGCGGGGCAGCGGAGGGGTAGCAGGCCTGTCGGACACACTGGCCGCCCTCCAGGAACACCGGATCGGAACCTTGCTGGTCACTGCCGGATTTGAGGCGCCGGGCTATCGCTGTCAGGGCTGCCGCTATTTGATGCTCGTGGAGCGGGATGAGTGCCCCCTGTGTGGCGGCCAGGTGGAACCTGTCGAGGATATTGTGAACACCATCGTGCACCGGGCGCTGGAACAGGGCGTTGAGGTGGAGGTGGTGCGCGACAATCAAAAGCTGGAAGATGCCGGCAGGATCGGCGCACTGCTCCGCTACTAGCCGCTGCCCGGCGAGGGTAGAGGGCGCTGCACCGGCAGCGCCCTTTTGCTTTCTCCAGGCGCGCCGGCCTCTACTTCTCAGGGGAAAGCTGTTGCCGCACCTCAACCAGCATGGCCCGCAATTGGCCCAGGTAGGCCGGCAACGGCGTGTCGGAGAACTTGATGCTCACCGGCACCGTCAGGTCAAGCGGTACCTCGGTGTGGATCGAGATCGTCTCGCTGATCGGGAACGATATGGCAGCGTCCACCGGCACGACCAGGCTGATCGGCAGGGTGGCGCTGACCGGCACCGCCACATTCAGGCTGAACAACGGAGTGTTGATCGGCACCTGGAACGTCTCCCGAAACGAGAGGGTGTGAGAAATGGGGACGCTGAGGTGGAACGGGGCAGCGATGGTCCGCTGAAATGGCACACTGGCGTTCACCGGCACGGTGTGCTGTACGCGGATGGAGGTCTCGAACGTCTCATCGGCCAGGCTGTCCAGGGCTTTCAGGCTTTGATCCAGGGCCTGGATCGCGGCCTGCCGGGCAGCCAGCAATCCAGACAGCAGAATGGCATTGAGGGCCAACGACAGCAGCACCAACCCCAACAGGACAAGGTAGGCAACGATCTTCACGGTTTCCTCCCCATTTCAGTCAGAATCGTTCCCAAGGCACGGTGGTGGGGAACAGCGCCCGGATAAAGTCCCAGGCGCGGGCCAGGATAGCCTCCTCGCTCTGATCGGGGGGCACGAGCAGGTTGACCCGCATGGAGAGCACCCCCTCGCGGGAGTCGCGTTGGGGACTGGACCACAGATACCAGTACAGGACCAGGAGCTTCTGGCCGGTCTGGGCGTGTTGCGTGAGCAGGTATTGGACATACATCGGCCGGCCTCCCCCGCCAGACAGGGGGGCCGATTCCAGCCGGCTGGCAACGACATTCCACAGGCGGCCCGGATAGCAGGTCTGAGGCGTGTGGCTGAACAGCAGAAAGCTGTCTTCCCCTTTGTTGCCAACGATGGCCAGGGTCAGAAGCTGACCTGAAGGGTCCCGGTAGGTCCGCTCCAGGGCGACGGTGGGGTGCTTGAGATAGAACACCACGCTCGGATCGTCGCCGATAAACTCGTCGGCGCCGACCTGTTGCCACCGGCCTACGGTGGCGGGCAGGGCAGCGGCCATCCCTTCGGTCGTGTTGGCGGTCAGGTCGTAGGGGCTGCGCACCGCCGTTTCGTAGGGGGTGATGCGGTACCAGCCCTCCACGTCTACAAAATAGACGGCCCCTGGCGTTTCAGCCTGGCCCTCGGCAGCGGATAACGGCGGCGCGCTTGGCAGCCGGGCTGCCTGGCTCAAGCGTTGCCCCCAGGTGAGGCCGACGGCAATCAGCAGCAGGACAATGATCAAAAGATATCGTCGCGTACTCGCCAACATCCCAGTATCCTACCCAGGACCAGCAGCAGCCCCACGGCCATGAGAAAGAGAAGGGGGCTGGACCAGTCGTGATAGTAACTCAGAGCCGGTTCCTGCCCCCAGAGCACGGCCACAGCCAGCAAGATAGCGATGCGCAGCACATTGCTGAGCATGACCAGGGGCACGACGGCGAGGAGCAGCAGGGCCTTGGCCGCCGGCCGACCCTCCACCAGGTAGATCCAACCCACTGCTACCGTGACCATCGCCACCAGCGAGCGCAGCCCACTGCATGGCGCGCCCACGACAATGGTGGCATCCGGCAGGCTGAGCTCGCCACCCTGCTGGACCACCGCAATGCCAACCAGGCGGGCCAGTGTGGCCGCCGACCGGGCGGTGAACGATTCAAACCATGGGCTGGCCAGGTCTACAAAGGGCAGAGGAACCATAAAGGCCAGGAAAAGCAAGGGAAAGAGCCAATGCCGCAGGCGTGCCCAGCCCTCCAGATAGAGGAGGATGCCGATGATCAAGGCCACCGAGGCCAGTGTTGCAACAACATAGTTTTGCCAGCGCATGGCCCATACCACGGCGGCCAGGCTCACGGCGGTGACCGGCAGGCCGATCCAGGATTCACTCCGGCGGGGTTCGGCGACCAGGTAGCGCCATTGCCGCCAGGCCAGCAGCGCCGCCAGGAACGGCACCAGGAAGCCGTGGGTGTAATAGGGGTTGATCAGCCATGACCTGACCAACCAGACCAGGGCGTGATAGAGCAGCATCGTTAGCAGGCCGCCGATGACGGCATACGCGATCAGGTTGGTTCTGTGCCTTGCCACGAGATAGGCTACCTTTCCAGGGCGACCCTTGCCCACTCACTGACGACGGGGCAGAGTATAGCCCGATTTGTAGGGAATGTCAAACCTTGTCAAATGCTACGAGCTGTGTTATACTAGATGCGCGGCAACTGCTCACCGATAGCGACGGAGGTCGCGCTTCCAGGGCTGTTGGTCGAGCGTCCTCCTGCGAGGG
>FWPU01011381.1_pt1 | contig 12498 bp, 8 predicted proteins | sample 2228361 | NCBI WGS metagenome assembly FWPU01 (sample SAMEA103939777, study PRJEB20133) | metagenome | reverse complement strand
GGCTCGGGGCTCGGCTCCAACGCCCCGCGCAACGGAGTGTATCGCTGGACCGCCTGGCGGTACACGCCCCGCATCTGCTCCGCCATGCGTGCGGCGTGGTACATCTGATGCACGGCCTGTTGGGCCCGCCGGCCGCATTGGCCGGCCAAGCCAGGATCCTCCAGCAGCTCCGTTACCTTGCGGGCCAAATCCGCCACGTCCTGCGCACGGAAGAGCAAGCCACCGCCGGTTTCCGCCATCATTTCGGGATAGGCCCCGTGGTCGGCCGCCACCACCGGTACGCCGTTGGCCCAGGCTTCCAAGGCAGGCAATCCACGGGCCTCGGGGTGGACCGCTGGCAGACACACCACGTCTAGCGATTGGAGAAACGCAATCTTCTGGGCGCGATCCACCGACCCGAGATACGAGAACCGGTCGGCCAACCCCCGCTCGGCCATGCGGCGTTCGATGTCGGCCAGATAGGATGGCTCGGCCGGTCCCAGGTAGCCGGCCGCCACCACCTCGACCTGATCGCCCCATCGGTCGCAAAGGATTTCCAGGGCCTGGGCCAGCAGGTGCAGCCCTTTTTCGGGTGCGATCCGGCCCAGGAAGCCAACCCGGCGGCGCCCCGCCGAGCCCCGCCGCGGTGAGGCCGCATTTGCCGGCGAGGCGTGGCCGGCCAGGTTCAGCCCCGGGGGCACCACGGCGATCCGCTCGGCAGGCAGGCGTAGGTATTCGGCCATGCGGCTGGCATAATACTTCGTGGGCGCCACCAGGCCATCGAGTTCCAGGGCGCGGCGGCAAAGTTCTTCGCGGGCCAAGGTGCTATACGGCTCGCCGAGCTGGCCGACAAAGAAGTCTTCGCCGGCCAGGCTGGCCACCACGGGCGCCCGCAACTGGCGGCGGACGGCGCTTGCCAGGCCCGCCAGCAGCACCGTGGAAAGATGTACCACCTCCGGCCGGACCGCCTCTGCCAGCCAGCGCGCGGCGGCTTGCATCACTCGGCGTTCGGGACCCTGCTCGCCGCGGAGCATCGAAAGGGTCAGCGGTCCCAGTTTATTGGGCGCGGTGGCGGCACCCCGCCTGCTAATCCACCGCAGCAGGCGGGGGCTATCGAGCAGCCGGGCCAGGGGCCAGGGCATCCACCGGCACACTGCCGATTGGTGCTGGAGGTACACGTTGAGCCCGCCGAGGATGACATGATCCACGCTGAGGTCGTGTTCGTCGGTCTGCAGCGGCGTATAGGCGGGCACCAAAAACACGTCTTCGCCCGCCTCGCGCAGGGCGGCAGCCAGGGTGTTTCCTTGAAGGCATTGGCCGCAGTACATGCCGCCCGCACCGGCGGTGATCAGAGCGATTCGCATACAGGAAGCCCAGGGGAAAGCCAAACCCGCACCGCCGACCGGGCGGCCGGCAAATGTCTCCGTTGGCGGCCGAACATCGCGTCAGCCGAGGATGGCATCGGCCAGATAATGCAACAGCCGGACCAGAGCGGGCTGGGGGGCCTCCTCGGCGATCGCATGGGCCCGCTGGCGGTGCCTTTCCACCAGGGCCGAGGCCTGGTGGAACGCATCGGCCTGGTCGTATAGCGCGCGGAGTGCCGAGGAAAGCGGGAAATCGCCGTCGGCGGCGCAGGCCAGCACCCGCTGAAGCTCCTGGCGGCGGTCCGGCCCAAGATTCTGCATGGCCAGGGCGGCCAGGATTGCGGGACGGCTGGCCAGCTTCGACCCACTCGGCTCCTGGGCGCCGTGCTGGGCGGAGCGCCAATCCTCGAGGTCATCGAGGATTTGGTAGGCCACGCCCAGGTGCCGGCTGAAGCGTGCACTCAGACTGCGCAGGGCGGGATCGCACTCGGCCAGGCGGAGCCCGGCCCAAAGGGCCGCCTCGAAGGCCGGTGCGGTCTTCAAGGCGTAAATCCGCAGCACCTCCAGCGGCGGCAGCGAAAGTTGGGGGGTCGCCCGCCAAGCCAGTTCGGCCCCCTGGCCTTCGCAGAGGCGGAGATGGGCCTCGGAAAGGGCCGCCAACACCTCGTTTGCGGCGGCCGCCGGCAACTCCCCGGGCTGCCCCGCCACCAACCGGTAGCCCAACCCGATCAGGTAGTCCCCCACGTTGATCGCCGTAGCCGACCCGTATTGCCGGTGCAGGGCTGGCCAGCCATACCGGTGGCTATCATCGTCTTCGATATCGTCGTGCACCAGCGAGGCTTTATGGAACACCTCGATGGCCACGGCCACACGCCGCACGCTATCGGGGATTCGGTCCGGGGCCAGGCCGGTTTGGGCCTGATAGGCGGCCAGGGTGATGAACGGCCGGAAGTGCTTGCCGCCGCGGAGCAAGAAGTCCCAGGCCAGCGTCTCCGTGGCGACCAAGGGCTCCAGCGCCAGCCGCTTGGCACCCGCCTCCTCCGCGCCGGCCCCCCCGGCGAGCCTGCGGCTCCAGACCGGCTCGACTAACCGAGCCAACTCGCCCGGCTCGAACAGGCGCGAGGCAGCACGCAACAGCGGCAAGAAGCCCGGCCCACCGGCCGCACCCGGCCGATACGGCGTGGCGATCATCTCCGCCACGCACTGCACGTCGATCGTGGTGTTGCGGCAGCCGTTGGTCAACAAGGGGACCGCCATGCAGGGGATGCCCACCTGGAGCACCTTTTCCAAGGCCTTTTCCAGCGAGTTGAGGCAGGCGGCCCCGAGGATCGCATCGGCCTGGCCCTCGACCACCATCTTCAGCACGATTGGCGAGCCTTCGGCGATCAGCACCCGGTAACCCAACGACTCGGCCTGGCGCTTCAATTCGTTGAGCCGGCACGCCCCGCACGACTGGCACAACAGGCCGAACTCGTCGTACTCGGCCGGACAGGTCTCGGCCTTGCGCAAGCAGTGGGGCAACAGCAACAGGCGCCGGTCGAAGGGGACCCCCTCGACTTGCTGCCGCCAATAGGCCGAGGCGAATGCCACCATGCTGAACCCTAGAAAGCGCTGGGGCAATCCCAGCTCGGCCAGCACGGCGCGGCCATGGTTTTCCAAAGTGGTACGGCCCAGGGGGCGGCCCGGCTCCAACCCCATGGCCCGCCGGGCTGCCGAAGCCCGAATCCGCTGCCGGTCGTCTGGCGAGTCGGGAATATCTTTGATCCCCGCGGTCTGGCCGACCAACAGGACGTTACCCGGTCCGGCGGACCATCCGGCGGCATCGGGGTTTGGGGTTAGGGGTGCGCTGGCCAAGGGGAATCGCCTCGTTCGCCGTTATTGCCCCGCAAGCGCGCGTCCTAGCGCCGAAACCACAAAGATCCGCGGATACAGCTTCTCATGATACCAAAGCCGGGCAAAGTATAAACCGATGGGCGAGGCGTGGCGATAGCGCCCGCTTTCGACCGCCTCGACCAGCCATGCCAGCCCCCTGGCCAGCGCGGCTGCAACCGGGGGACGGGCAGGGGCGGCCAAAAGGGCCTCGACCGCCAGGGCGGTTTCTTCCACACTGGACACCTCGCGGCCACACCCCCCCGAAGTTATCCAGCCGCCCCCCCACCCTCCATCCTTCCCCTGCTGCTCCAGGAGGAACTGGACGCCTCGCTGGGCCGGCTCGGTCTGCATCCGCCCCAAATCGCGCAGGGCCTGGAGTACTCGCGAGGTGCCATATACGAAGTTTTGCTCATCCAAAGAGTATTGATTCCCGAACCAAAGTGGCACCCAACTGCCGTCCGGCCGTTGCTGCCGTACCAAAAATGCCCAGGCCCGGGCGATGGCACGCTCCATGCGTCGGGCCAGGGAAGGCCACTGGGTGGCTACGGGGCGCCATGCCCACCAGGCCCGCAAGCCGTGGGCGGTCAAATCCACGCCGCTGCGGTCGAAGGGCAAGGCTCCCCAGCCGCGACAAAACGTAGGCATGCCTCCGTCACGGTTTTGCAAATCCAGCAGCCAGACGAGACCCTGCCGCGCGGCTTCGTCGATTCGCCGGATGCGGGGGTCCTGCGGCGTGCGTTCCGCCCGCGCCGGCCCGGCATCGGTCGGCGGCGCCAGGGCTTTGCGAATCGCGGCCAGCGCCAGCAAGGCCCCGGCGGTATCGTCGGCATCGGGCACCGCGCCGGAAAGGTCGCTCCACCCCCACCCTCCGGGTCGGGCTTGGGTAAACGGATGCACGTGGCGGTGCTGGCAGCCCAACAGCCAATCGAGCGACACGTAACCGGCAATCGGGCAGCCCGCCCCGGCCAGCGCTCCGACGGCCAGCGTGGTGACCCAGGTGGCCAGGTTCGTGTCGATGGGCCACGAACCGTCGCTCCGCACCGAATCCAAAAGGAACCGGACCCCGCGTTGCACCACGGGATGGCCGGCCCGCCCGGTGGCGGCCAGGCTCATCACCACGAAGCTGGTCAGCGGCACGGCTTCGAGAAAACCGCCGCTGGCCGGCTGCATGCGCTGGGCCACCTCCAGGGTCCGATCAAGCAACCGGTCGCGAAGCCAGCGGGTAACCGGGTTGTAAGGCCGACCGTGCAGGTGCCGCACCTGGCCGATCGCCACCAGCGCCGGAATGGCATAGCTCACCACGGGAATGCGCAGGACCCCGAGCGCCCGATGGGGGAGGCAGGCCAGCTCGAACGGCAGGCGGGCCACGTGATGCCAGGGCACAAGGCCGGCCAGGGCGCAGTTGGCGAGGATGGGCACGGCGAAGGTCTTGTCTTTGCCATACCGGCGCCGCAGGCCGGCAAGGCCCCCTTGGGCCTCCATGTATCGCGCGGCCTGGGCCAGCGGGGCACCGTGGTGGTCGGCCGCCCCGGCCAGGTGCATGGCGGCCTGCACAAGCATCGTGGTGGCGATGTTCGAGGGGCTTTCCGGCGTATCGCCCCAGCCGCCGTCAGGATTCTGGGTGCTGGCCAGCCAGGCGAGCCCCGCCTCGATACGCTCCCAGAGTGCCGCCGAAGGGTTGCCATCCGGGCCCTCGTGGCGCCGGACCACCGCCAGGGCACTGGTGGCCGTGGCCGTGGCCAGGGCCGAACTCGAAAGTTCGCCCACCCAATAGCCCTCGCCACAGCGCTGGGCCAGCAGGTCCTCGCGGGCGGTCTCAAAGGCCGCGGCAATCCGGTGGGGAGCTACGCCCCGCATGGCGGCCTCGTCAGGGAACGGGTTGGGCCCACGACGGCCAATCGACCGCCGAGCCGTCGCTGTGCAGGTACATGCCGCGGAGCGCCTCGGCGGGAATGCCCGGCAAGAGGACCTGCACCGACCCATCGCACAACAGCACGTTGACCCCTGCGGGGTGAGCCGAGGAGGGGCCCTGCCCGCTCCCGTCGTTCAGGTTGCGCGCCGCGATGTCCCCGGGGAGGTCGCGGGGTTCGGTCCAGCGCACGCCGGCCCCCACCACCTCGACCACGATGATCGTATTCGAGGCGCCGTCGCGGATGTCGGCCATAGCAGTGGCCTCGTTGGGCCGGCCACCCACGGTGCCCGGACCGGTCAACATCAGATAGTTCGTCTCCCCCACCGCCGACGCGGAAGGACAGCGGTACACTGACGGGGCCTGGGCCGCCAGGGCCAGGTTTTTCGGGCTGCTCCACGCCTGGGCCCAGTCATAGTCCCGGTAGAGCGGATATTCTTCAAGGAACGGGAGGATCAACACCCGCCAGCTATGCATGGGGCGGCCCTGGGCATCGGTCGTCACCGCAGGCGGAAAGGTGCCATACACCTTGTGGTAATTGGACAACGCGGCGCCGATGCGCCGCAGATTGGCCGCACACCTGGCGTGCCCCGCATCGTGAGCCGGGCGCGGTCCTGCGGCCAGCAGGTACGCCAACAGTCCCATCATCCCCAGGCCGCCGACCAGCACGAGGGCGAACAGCACCACGGCCGCGCCGGGCGACGGGTTGCGCCAGCCGGGACCCCCTGGCTGCCGCAGGCTTGGCACCACTACCGTCCGGCCGCAGCGCGCGCAGGGGCCCGATTGCCCGGCATACTGCTCGGTCACCAGGGTTTCCAGCCCGCAATGCGGACATGCGAACCAGAAGGGCATGGCTCACCCTGCGCGGTAGGCCCGCACTTTTTCCATCAGCCGATTGGCGGTGGCGATATCCGGCGCGCCGGTCACCCGGTAGAACACCCCGCCGCAGAGGCGGCCCGCGTAAAGCGCCTCGACAAACCGGGGGAAATCGACCGCCACCACCAGCGGCACCTCACCCGTGCGCGCACGGAGTTCCGGCAGCACCTCGAAGGCCGGCGCGTACCCCCGGTCGTCCCCCAAATAGATCGCTTTCAAGCCACGCAACGTGCTCACGGCTTCCAGCAGGTGCCGGCCATTGCCGTGAATGTGCAGCACCCCGCCGTCGTAGCGTGCAAGGACGCGCTCGGCCGGCTCCCGGCCCCACTCCTCGAAGCACGCCACCGAGGTCATGTGAAACGGGTCCACGCTCTCCGACACAACCCTCCCGGGGATCCACTGCACCATGTTGCTAAAGGTGCCGCCAGCCAGGCCCGGCACACGCGCGAAAAACTCGTCCTGCACCGCCACGTTGATCTGGTAGGCCAGTTCGATGGCGCGCCGGACCATCTCCGGCCGCTCCGAAAGTGCCAAATACGTGTTGGTCGCTCCGACCAGCTCGAACACGAAGTTCAGCCCATTGATGAGAATGAAATGGCTGATGCCGAACTTGCCCTCCGCCGCTTTCACGAACACGCCAAGCTGATGCCGATAGCGCTCGAACCACGGGTGCCTCAGGTCCAGGCGGAGCCGATCGAACTCGGCCCAGTCGGACAACAGCGGGGCCACCATCGACGAAATCCACCCGTTCTCGGGATGGGCCAGAAACTGGACCTGGCCCCCCAACAACCCCCCGTATAGCCCCTGGTCCCATTCGCTGAGATAGGCCGAAGGGATCGAATCGTCCTCCAGCCCCGCCCGTTCGGCCAGATACCGGTCCCAAAACTCGGCCCGTTCGTGGGGGTCGGGATAGGCGCAAAAGCCGTGGGGATACTTCTGGGCAAACTCGGCCAGGGCGGGCGAAGGGACCTCGAAGCTAGCGAAGACGCAGTCGGCCGCCTTGCGCGCATAGAACAACCGCAGCCGCTCGAGCACTTCGGCGGCGCCGGGCTTGTACGCCAAGCCGTCCATCGCGCCTACGAGGCCCCTTCCATTAGCCGGTCGAACTCTTCGACCGTCACGGCCGGGGCGGTCGTAAACCCGATACCCGTCATCTTCGCCAGGCCCACCGAGGCCTTCATGGCTTCGGCCGTGCCCGGGAAATCGACGACCAGCACCAGGTCATGCTCGCCCAAGGTGGCATACATGGCCTGGACCTTGCCGCCGAGCTTGCCGATCAGATCGACGGCTTGCTGGGTCCGCTGGGCGCTGATGCCCTGAAGCGCACCGGCCGAATACTTGCCGAACATCAGGAACGTGCTCATGGTGTTTTCCTCCAACGACACGAGGTCACGATGCCAAGGTTGGGGCGGCGGGGCTTTTCTGCCCCGGCCGGCTGAGTGCCGCAGCGTTTTGGCCACGAGCTGCATGCCGCGCCCCCTCGGCCGCACCCGCCGTACCGCGCCCGTTGCCGGCCGGCCTCTGAATCCATTGTCGGTGGCTGGGCCCCCGGCTGCAACCCCTGGCCTGGCCCTGGCGGCCCGAGTATGATGGGGGGCCGCCCGTGGCTGCACGGGCCCGTCAAGAAAAGGCCAGCACGCAATCTACCAAACGTAATCGAACCGAACGTTATAGAAAGGACGATCGTCATGGCAAGGCATGAGCGAATCGAACGGCGCGAGTTCCTTCGCACCGGTACCCTGGTGGCGGCCGGTGCCGCGCTGGCCGCGGCCGGTGTGTCGTCCGGCCAGGCTGCGCAAAAGGTCCGCTGTAGCTCGCCGACGGCGGCCCGGCTGGGCTGGCGCGTGGGCGTGGCGCAATACACCTTCCGGCGGTTCAGCCTCTTCGAGATGCTCGATATGCTCGTCGAGCTGGGCATCGAATACGTCGAGCTGGGCTTCTTCCTGCCGCTGGACAAAGCCCGACCCGGATTGCAGTCCAACGAAAAGCTCGCTCCGACCGTGCGCAAGGAACTCAAGCAGCGCCTGGCCGATCGCGGGTTGGCCATCTCCGGCTTCTATGCCGACCTGAAGGCCGATCAGGACCAGGCCCGGCAGATCTTCGAGTTCTGCAAGGAGATGGGGGCGGGCACGGTGATCGCCGAGCCGCCGCCCGAGGCCTTCGACATGATCGAAAAGCTCTGCGACGAGTACGGGCTTCATGTGGCGGTGCACAACCATCCCGAGTCCCCGCACTCGCGCTACTGGCGGCCGGAGAACGTGCTGGCCGTGTGCAAAGGCCGCAGCCCGCGGATCGGGGCCTGCTGCGACACGGGCCACTGGGTCCGCTCCGGGCTGGACCCGGTGGAATGCCTCAAAAAGCTGGAAGGCCGCATCCTGGGCTTCCATCTCAAAGACGTGGCCGAAAAGGGGAACCGCCAGTCCCGCGATGTCCCCCTGGGCCAGGGGGCCGGCAACTTCGCGGCCGTGATGGCCGAAATCAAACGCCAAGGTTACCGCGGCGTGACGGCCATCGAGTACGAACACGATTCGCCCGAGCTGATGGCCGACGTGGCCAGGTGCGTGGCCTTTGTCGAACAAATGGCCAAGAAGCTGGGCACCTAGACTTGGCACCCCGATTGGAGTCCGAGACAAGCGCCGGCTTGCTGGGGATGGCGTTCCGGCCCGCAAGTCCCGTTTGGTGGGCCGGCGCTTGCCGTGGCGCGTGTAGTTTCCCCGACCCCTCCTGGCGGTTGCTGCCGCGCGACGGTCCCTGGCAGCCCTGCGGGGCACAGGGGGCCCCGCTGGAAGCGGCCCATGTCAAGCCGCCCGGCTGCGCCAGTTCCGGCAAAAGCCAGCCTCATCCGCCGGCCACCGGCGCCAAAAGCAATAGTTCATCGCCGGCGCGGAGTTCCCGAGGGACATGGTTCTGCACGGTCCCCAGGTGGATGCCGGAGACGGCCACCAGGCACGTTTCCGGCAGCGGGCTGCCCAGGCGCTGCGCCAAAGCTTGCAGGGCGTGCTTTACCGTGCTCCCCTCCGGCAAATCCAGTTCCACCGGCGCATTGCCCAAAGCGTGATAGTTCCGGCCGGTGATCACCACGCGGATGTGCATTGCCGCACACTTTCTAGGAAAACCTGGAATGATCTGGAAACTCTGGAAACTATGAGGAACTGGCCTCTGGGGGCAACTGTCGGCTCCTGCTGCCGCAACAGGGACACGCCGGGTCGCGGCGCAACGTGACGGCGGAGGTTCGGCCGTGGAACCCGTCGATCACCAACAGCCGCCCGTACATCGGCTCTCCGCAGCCCGAGAGGATTTTGATCGCCTCCAAGGCCGCCAGGGCGCCGACGGCCATGGAGATCGCCCCGACAACCGGGAAGAGTTCCTCGAACTCGGGGTCGGTCGGGTACAGGCAGCGCAGGCAAGCGGAGCGGCCAGGATCGACGACGATCAAGGTGCCGGCCAGGCCCCACTGGGCCGCATCGACCAGGGGGACGCCGCAGCGGACGGCCGCCTCGTTCAGGCGGAGGCGCTCCTGGAAAGTCGGCGCGCAGGAAAGGATCAGGTTTACGCGGCGGGCCAGGCCGATCGCCTCGGCCAGGTCCGGCTCGTGATCGATGGCTTCCACCTGGACGAAGCGGTTCATCGCCCGCAGCGCTTCGGCGAAGTGGGGTGCGCGGGGCTGGCCCAAGATGGCCTCGCACCCCAGGACCTGGCGGTTCAGATCGGCCGAGGTCAACTCGCCGCCGTGCGCGAGGATGACACGGCCGACGCCGGCCATGGCGAGGGCCAAAGCGGCCGGCCCGCCCATGCCGCCTGCCCGCGTGATCAACACGGCCGACTGCTTCAGCCGCCCCTGCCCATCGGGGGACAGCGCGCCCGGGCCAATCTGCCGGCTGTAGCGTACCAGCTCGTCCGCGCCCAACCCGATCGACGGTTCTGCCATAAGTCCACCACGCACTCCGGGGGCGGTTGCAAGCGACACAGTCGCCCTTTGCGTACCATTGTTCCATGGCCGGGTTTGTGATTCCACCCACCCCGGTGGCCTGGGGCGCCCGCCAGCAAGCGGGGCCGGCTGCGGCGAACCTCGGCGGTGCTCGGGAATCGGGCCTCGGCCTCGGCAGGGGCCGACCGCGCCCAATCCGCCCATGCCGGCTTGCCTTGGTTTGCGGCAAGTGGTTCAATGCGCTTGGGGCCAAGTGAGGACGTCACCCATGATCGATGCGGAAATTGCCGCCAGGGAAGGGATTTCCCTGGTGTTTGCGGCCGACCAACGGCCGTTTCGCTACATGGGCGGCTCCGGCATCGTCAATCGGTTCTGCGTCTTGCAGCCCCTGATGACCCTGGACGGAGACCAGGTGGATGCCAGCCGCCAGGGATTCCCCAACCGCGCCCGCGTCTGGTGGATGCTCCGCGACGACATCGCCGAGGAGCTGGTGGTCCCCGGCTCGCTTTGGACGGGCCGGATCGAACTGGCCGCCAAGTGGGAGCCCAAGGACCCCGAGTCGGACAAGTACCAGGTCAAGGTGCGGGATATCCAGCCCGGCGGGCAGGAGCTGATCGAGATCCTGCCCATCAGTGCCCCGGAGCCCGATCTGGCCTTTTTCCAGCGGGGCAAGCGCCTGGACTGGCCCCGCCCCACCACGCCCCAGGTCATCCTGCGGGGAACGCAGATGGTGCTCGGGCCGCTGAAAGCCCGCTGGCTGCCGGAACATCGGCAACTGGAGTTTTCGGCCATCTCGGCCGGCAACCCCGAGGTGCTGCGCGTGCCGGTGGACCGTTTCAGCGAATTGGTCCGCGAAGAGTATTTCAGCATTACGCTCAACGAGTACGATCCGCAAAGCGGCAAGACGACCATGGTGGTGCGCCTGACCCGCCAGGCGTGGCTCCCCCTGGACAAGCTCCGCGCGGCGGGCGAGACCCTGGACGCCTCGACCGATGCCCAGGTGCTCAACTGGGCCATGAAACGCTACCGCGTGACCCACGCCCAGGCCGAGCCGGTCAAAAAGTTCTTCGCCCGCATCGCCGAGGACGACGCCGGCCCCGATGATCGCCTGGTGGCCTCCAAGCTCCAGCGCCTTCGCGAGTTGGAACGCGATGCCCAGCGGGTGCTGGACCTGGGCGAAAAGATCGCCGACGTGGTCGCCCGCACCCCAGCTTTCGAGGAGCTGGTACGCCGGCACCTAGACGCGATCGTGGCCCAGGAAATCAGCAAGCAGGTCGCCCTGCGCCAGGAAGAAATCCGGCGGCGGACCCAGGCCGAGGAAAAACAGCTCGAGGCGGTACAGGCGGCCGTCCGCCGGCTGTCGGCGGAATACGAGAAGCGGGCCGCGGCCCAGGATGAAGAGTTCCGCGCCCGCTGGGAAGACCGCATCCGCCAGCTCGAACAGCGCGAGCGGGCCGTCCAGGAGCGCGAACGGGCCGTCGCCGAACAGGAGGAAAGCATCCATCTCCGATTGGAACGGGTCATCCAGCGCTACCAGAAAGAGGCCGCCCGCGTGGGGGACGAGCTGTTGGTCCAATGGCCCATTCTCCGCCGCATGGGCTTGGGGGCTGCGGCCGGGGAGCCTTCGGCCGACGGCGGCCCGGCCGAACTGCGCCTCCCCTACTGGCTGAAGGAAGAGCCCTCGGCCACTCCGGAAGAGCCGATCGACGAGGCCACGTTCATTGCCCAGTTCCAGCGGGTGGTGGAGCGGCGGGGCTTCTCCTTCCATCTGGAAGACCTGCTCAATTTCCACGTGTGCGTGAAGATCGGGGGATTGTGCGTGCTGGCCGGGCCCAGCGGCACCGGCAAAAGCAGCCTCCCACGCTTGTATGCGGAAGCCCTGGGGTGGAAGAACCGGTACCTCCAGGTTCCGGTGCGGCCCGACTGGCTGGACGACCGCGACTTCCTGGGCGCCTACAATGCGCTGGCCCGTCGGTTCGAGCCGGCCACGGCGGGCGTGGCCGATCACCTCATCGCCGCCATGCTCGCCGAGCAGCGCGGGCTGGGCGACATCTACCTCATCTCGCTGGATGAGATGAACCTGGCGCGGGTCGAGCACTACTTTGCCCAGTTCCTGAGCATTCTGGAATGCCCGCCGGAAGAACGGAACATCACCCTTTTTGCGCCCGGCCTGGCCCGGCCGTCCGACCCGTACGCCCCATACCAGTCGGTCCACGTGGGCGAGAACGTGCGGTTCGTGGGGACGGTGAACATCGACGAGACGACCCACTTTTTCAGCCCCAAGGTGCTTGACCGCTGCCAGGTGATCTCGTTTGCCCCACCCGATTTGGCGGCGCCGCGCCATCGCGACCAAAGCGACGCCATCGGAGGGATCATTCCGGTCCACCTGCGGGTGTATTCGAGCTGGTCGAAGCCGCCGGAAGCGGCCGGGTCCGCCCGGCAGTTCCTCCTCCAGGTGGCCGAGATCCTCCGCCGCTCACGCGTCGTGCTGGGGATCCGGCAGTTCGACCGGATGCTGCGGTATGTGGCCTCGGCCCGGCCATTTTTGACCGAACACCAGGCCCTGGACC
>FWPU01011380.1_pt1 | contig 12499 bp, 10 predicted proteins | sample 2228361 | NCBI WGS metagenome assembly FWPU01 (sample SAMEA103939777, study PRJEB20133) | metagenome | reverse complement strand
AGATTTGTGCAAAGTCATCGTGGCAAGGGCGTCTCGCCCGTGAAATAGGGGCAGGATGCCCCTGCCACTGCACAAATCTTGAACATGAGCCAAAATTGATTGATGCTCAAGAATTGGAGGAAATGCGCAGGAGGAGACGAAACATCGCAGTAAATCTAAGAGCGCAATAATATGCCCATGTTAGAACAACCGACGCCGAGCCAACAACCTGACCCGCTGCTGCTGCCTTTTCTGCAAGCGACGGATGAGGCGGTTTCGCAGCGCGTGGTGGAACGCCTCGTTCACGAACACGCGGAACCCGTGATTCAGGGCGTCATCCGTCGCAAGATGGGCGTTTCGCTTCGCTCTCGACTGTCGGGGCGCCAGAGCGAGGATGAGCAGTGGGCGGAGGACGTTCGCGGCGAGGTCATCGTGCAACTCCTGACGCGACTGCGCGACCTCAAGAGCCGCCCCAATGGGGAAATCATCAGCAGTTGGCGGGGTTACGTTGCCGTCACCGCTTACCGCGCCTGCGATAAGCATCTGCGTCAGAAATATCCTCAGCGTTGGAGCCTGAAGAATCGGCTGCGCTACCTTCTGACGCACCAGTCGGGGTTCGCGCTGTGGGAGAGTGGGGGGGGCGATTGGTGCTGCGGGTTTGCCGTGTGGCGCGACCAGCAGAAAACTGTCGTCCGCACAGGGCGATTGCAGCAGTTGTGCGACAACCCGCGAGTTTTCGCCCGCGCTGCGCTGCCACAAGAGGACGTCGCGCGCATGGACCCCCGCGCGTTGCTGGCTGCCATTTTCAACCATCTGGCCCAGCCCATCGAATTAGATGATTTGGTGAACGTCGTCGCTGAATTGCAGGGCATCCGCGATGAGGCAACCATCACCACGACTGCCATCAGCGATGCCCACGACAAGGCGGGCGACCTGATTGAGCAGGTGCGTGACAGCGGGGCGGGCATTGACGAGGAGTTAAGCCAACGCGCCTATCTGGGGCATCTCTGGTCGGAGATTCGCCAACTGCCGCCGCGTCAACGCGCCGCACTGCTGCTCAACCTGCGCGATGGGCAAGGGCGGGGTGTCATCGCGCTGCTGCCGCTGACGGGTGTCGCCACGCTGCGCCAGATTGCCAACGCCCTCGACATGTCCGCCGAGAAGTTCGCCGCGCTGTGGAACGACCTGCCGTTAGACGATAATACCATTGCCGAACATCTCAGCCTCACGCGGCAGCAGGTCATCAATCTACGGAAGGTTGCCCGCGAGCGTCTGGCGCGGCGGATGAGGGCGTTTGAAGAGACGGAGTAATGGGGGAAAAAGCCAACACTCCAACACTCCGAAGTCTGGAACATTCGGATTTCGGAGTGTTGGAATTGTCTCGAATTTCGTGCTTCGGATTTCGAATTTCGTAGTAATATGCCGCGTTGTTCAGCACCCTTAGAACACGGGACATCAGATTGGCTTTGAGAGGAATGAGGACTTATGACAACAGAACATATCTCAGCCCGTGAACTTGAGCGCTATCACCAGCGGGTGTTGTCGCCGGAGGAAATGCTCTCAGCGGACGACCATCTAACGGGTTGTCGAGAATGTCGCCAGCGACTCGCGGAAGTGGAGCAGTTGCCGTCAGCGTTCGCCTCGCTGCGAGCGGACCTGCGGGCGGAAGCGGAGGCGGAGCTCGACCACCTTGCTTACGAGCAGTTAGCGGCGTATGTCGACGAAACGCTGGATGACGTGGAGCGCGAAATTGTCGAAAGCCATCTTTCCGTCTGCCCGCCGTGTGAGCGCGAGATGACCCACCTGCGCGCCTTCCGCGCCGCGTTGACCACTTATCCTGACAGAGATTTCGCGCCCGTCGCGCCGCCGACGCTGTGGGAGAAAGTAACTGCCTTTTGGCGGCAGCCGACTCGCTGGATTCCCGCGCAGTTGGCAGGCACGGCAGCAGTGGCGGTGTTGTGCGTCTGCGTGGCAACGCAGCCACTGCGCACGCAAGTCACCGACTTGCAGGGGCAACTCGGTCAACTGCGCAAAGCCAATGACGCGCTGCACCAGCAGATTGCCGCCGTCGGTGACATCAAGATGCAACTCGCGCAACTGCGACTGGAAAACGCGGGGATGCGACGGGAGTATCAAACCGCCCAAGCGACTATTAACGACCTGAAAACGCAACTCGTCGCGCTGCGGCAGATGAAGCCTCCCATTGTGTCGGCGGCGCACAAAGAGTCGGCTGCGCCCGCCGTTTTGGTTGCGCTCAACGACGGCGGCAAGCAAGTGACGCTTGACAAAAGCGGCAACCTTGCCGGGCTGGAATCGCTTTCTCCTTCCATTCAGCAGAAGGTCAAAACGACGCTGACCGCGCAGCGAGCGGAAACGCCCCGCCTGCTGGCGCAACTCATTCCCGACAACCTGAGCACGGTGCGCGGTGGAGCGGGCAATCTGCCCTTCACCCTCCTCAACCCCGTCGGAACCGTCGTGCGCAGCGACCGCCCGACCTTCCGCTGGCAGCCGCTCGCGGGCGCGCTCCATTACACCATCGCCGTCTTTGACAAAGACTTCAACGAAGTAGCGACCAGCGAGCCGCTGACCGCGACGGAATGGACGCCCGCCCAACCCCTCAAACGTGGAGTCGTTTACACCTGGCAGGTGACCGCCCTCAAAGACGGCAAAGAAATCACCGTGCCCTCAACGCCCGCACCCGAAGCACGGTTCAGGGTGTTGGAACAATCCGCGTTCGAGTCGCTGGAACGCGCCCAGTCGCAGCACCCAACGTCGCATCTCACGCTGGGCATCCTCTACGCACAAGCGGGGCTGCTGGACGACGCCGAACGGGAATTTGAGGCTCTGGTGAACGCCAACCCCCAGTCTGCGGTTGCGCAAAAACTGCTCAACAACGTGAAAGCCTTACGACGCAGATAAACTATGGAACGTAGACCAGAGTCTCCGTCTCTGCCTCCGTTTCGTTGACGGAGAGCATGGGGTGAGCGAAACATGAAGATAAGTTTTCAGACAGGAGGGACAGGATATGCAGGATGATGATACGAGATAAGAGGGGTGAAGAGTTTATCCTCCCTCATCCCTTATCTCTCATCATCCTGCTCATCCTGTCCCTCCTGTCTCAATGGGGTCGCCATGAAGTTTCGTGCTCGCGCTCCGGTGCGCATTGATTTTTTGGGTGGTGGGACAGACTGCCCGCCGTTTTCGGCGGAGTTCGGTGGAGCGGTGGTCAACGCGGGCATTAGCCGTTACGTCTACGCGACGGTGGAATTGGGCAGCGAAGGCGTGCGCTTGGTGTCAAAGGACTTCGGCGTCAGCGTGGAAGCGGCGGACGTGGACGCGCTGCCGATTGACGGCAAATTGGATTTGCTCAAAGCCTGCGTTAAACGCTGCGATGTCAAAACGGGTTTCACGCTCACCACCGAAAGTGATTTGCCGCCCGAAAGCGGTTTGGGCGCATCGGGCGCGGTATCCGTTGCCGTGTTTGCGGCGATGTATCACGCGGCGGGCAAACCCATTGACCCGCGTGAGATGGCGCACTTATCGTTCGTCGTCGAGCGCAAGGATTTGGGCTACCCCGGCGGCAGCCAAGACCAATACGGCGCGGCGTTCGGCGGCGTGAACTATCTGACCTTCAAAGACCCCGACGTGGGGGTGGAGCAACTCGCCGGACGTTATGCCTCGCCCACACATCCCCACGCCCATACGCCCACACTTTTAGAACTTGAGAAAAACTCACTGCTCGTTTACACCGGCGTCTCGCACGTTTCGGGCAACATTCACGCCGACATTCGCGCTTCCTACGCGCTGGAGGACAGCCCGACGAAACGCGCCATGCACAACCTCAAGCGTCTCGCTGATGAAGGACGCGATGTGCTGCTGCGCGGCGACCTCCGCGCTTTTGCCCAACTCCTCAACGGCAACTGGAAGTGGCATAAGGAACTGCACGAGTCCTGCACCAACGAAAAGTTGGAAGCCGTTTACGCTCTTGCTTTGAAAAACGGCGCAATCGGCGGCAAGACCTGCGGCGCGGGGGGCGGCGGCTGCGTCGTGTTTGTATGCGAGGACGGCGCGAAACCAGAGTTGCGGAAGTTGCTGGAAGCGGAAGGCTGTCAGACGCTGGACTTTGTGTTGGATTTCAACGGGGTGCAGGCGTGGACAACGAAGTAACGGAGTGACGGAGCATTGGAGTGATGGAGCATTGTCAACAATGCTTCATCACTCCAATACTCTGATACTCCGTCGTTCTCAAAGATTCTCCCGCGTAAACTGCAAATTCCTCCGCGCCGACTCGGCGGCGTTGTCGCCCATCGGCGTTTCCAGCACGATATATCCGTCATAGCCAATCGCTCGAATGGACTCGCGGCAGGCGGGGAAGTTGACCGTGCCCTCGCCCAACATCTTGCCACCGGTGTCTTTGCTGTGAATCATAACAACGGACTCGCCCAATGTGCGGATTTCTTCGGCGGGGTTGTAGCCGAAGTTGGTCGCGTTGCCGACGTCGTAATAGACGCCGACGCAGTGAGAGCCAATATGCCCTATCAGATGCGACAGGTCAGCGGCGTTGAGGGTGCATTCCAGCGCGAGTTTCACGTTGTATTCCGACGCCAGCGGCGCGATGTTTTGGAAGCCTTCGATGAGGTTCGCGTTATGAACGTCTTCGCTGGTCAGTTTGTGGTTGCTGAAGAACGGGACGAGAATCACATCCGCCCCTAACGTGCGGCAGACGGGGATGAGGTATTCCAGCACCTCTTTCCCCTCCGCCCGGTTCTCCGTGTGAAACCCCCGCGACTGCCAAAACCCCGGCGACAGCGATGACACCGCCACGCCCGTTTCCTGCGCCAGTCGCTTGAAGTTCTCCACGCCCTCCCGACTCCACAGCGGATGCTCGCGGTAGTTCTCGCCCACGCAAATCTCAATCCCGTCAAAGCCAATCTCTTTCGCCAGTTCAAATTTCTGCTGCCACGTCAAATCTCTGCCCAACAGACCGTCACGGATTCCGTATTTCATGAGATGTTCCTCCGAGAATGAATGTCATTGCGAGCGAAGCGAAGCCATTCCCAACGCTGGGGATGGCTTCGCTTCGCGAGCAGTGACATTATCATGCGTCGTAGTGTCCCATATCGGGCATGGACGATTCCTTTGCTATGGCTATCATAACACAAACGGACGCCTAACTTGCTGGAATTTTTCCGAACAAGTCGGGCGTCCGTTCACTGCTCACTGCTTAGAGCCTATCCGACAAAGTGTAGCGCAGGCATCCTGCCTGCCCGCTCGCCCCCCTGCCCCTGCCCTCCCCCTCCCCTCCCCTCCCCGTCAACGGGGAGGGTGGGGGTGGGGGGATGTCGGCGCTACTTTTCGGATAGGCTCTTACTGCTTACGTCGCCCCGATTTTCGGGACGCGCTCACTATCGCCGTTTCACCCGCTGCGACGGTCCGATGACCTCCTTCGGAAAGTTCCGCCCCTTCCAACTCAACACGATGGACGCCAGCCACTCTGGTCCCTGACAGTAATCAAGGCGAATGTCGTGAATGCCTTTGGTCAAAGTGATGGGGCGTGTGTGCGCGTTGAGTCGCTGGATGAACCACGAGTCGACGACCAACTGTCCGTCAATCCATAACCGACCGCCGTCGTCGAGGGCTTCGAGGTAGAAGGTGTATTCGTCGTCTTCAGGCACGTAGAACTTGCCTGTCCAGCGGACGCTGAAGTAACTTGCGCCGACGCCTTCGCCGGGGCGTCCCATTTTGTTCTTGATGTAATCCATCGCCTCTTCGGAGCGCGGGTCAAGCCCCGGCTCTTTGTTGTTCCAGTAGAAGTTGATGCGCGGGTCGGTGCGTGTGAATTTGTGGGTCGTGAACGTCGACCAGTCAATTCTCTGACCGGGTGCGGGACGTCCGTTGAGGATGAGGTAATCGCCCGGCTTCTTTTTCGGGTCGTCGTAGTATTCGCCCTTCAAGCCGCCGTTGAGGAATCCGCGTGTCAGCATGTAGCCTTCATCATCATCGCCACCGCTCTTGATACCGGGTTTTCCTTTGCCGAAGTTAGCGACGCCGCGTCCCGTGCCGCGTCCGTCGCCCGCGCCGTTGCCTGCGACTTCGCCCGTTCCCGTTCCGCCGCCGCTGCCGCCGCGTCCGCGCCCGCCAGTGCCGTTTCCGCCCCCGCCGCCGCCACCGTCACCGCCGCTGCCCAGACCAGGGCCTAAACCAGTGCCGATACCTGTGCCGCGCCCGCCCCCGCCGCTCCCCCCTCGACCTTTGCCGACGCCCGCACCCACACCAGCTCCGATGCCGCCGCCTCCCCCGCCGCCGTTGCCGCGCCCGATGCCTGCCGCTGCCACGCCGTAGCCCGGACCGCCCGGACCGCTGCCCGCAGTGCCGCCGCCTTTGCCCGGACCGCCGACCATGCCGCCCGGTTCACCGAACGGTAAGCCGATGTTTTTTGGCTTAAACTTCGAGCCGCCTCCGCCATTGCCCCTCCCGATGCCGTTGCCGCGTCCGTAGCCGAACCCCGCGCCTTCGCCCGTGCCCGGACCGGCTTCGCCGCGACCGGGACGCGACGCCGTTCCAATCCCGATGCCGTCGCCTGTGCCTTGACCAATCCCCTTGCCAATGCCCGTGTGCAGAGTGCCGACGGGCACTTTGCCGTCCTTCAGACCGATGCCCGCGCCCCGCGAGAAGCCGATGCCTCCGCCCGCGCCCGCGCCGATGCCGCCCCCCGTGCCGGGACCTTCACCGGCTTTGTCGGTGCGAATGGAATCGTTCGCGCGAGGGTTGTTCGACGCCAGCAAGTCGGGGGAACCGCCGCCGCCGCCGATGCGCGGCAACGCCTTCGGCAGATTCTTGCCTCCCCCCCCGCCGCCCAAGGCATAAACCGTTTCCGGCGTGCGCCGCTGCGCGTCCACCGGACCGCCGCCCGGACGGTTGTCATCCGGATTCAAGCCAGACCGCCCGCCGCCCATCGTCGTCAGTTTGGGATTGAACGGCAAATTGGCGTCCTTCTTCCCAATCGGCACGCCGCGCGGCAGGGGCGTTTGCTCCTCAGGTCCGCGCCCGCCCGGAGCGACCTTCGCGCCGCCGGAGTCGTTCGGGTCAAACGGCTTCGGTCCCGGTGCTTTGTCCAGTATTTTTCCGTCGGGTCGCGCGCCCTCCGAGCCGCTGCCCGCAACCTCATCGGGGAATTGCTTGCTGCCCGGCGTGCCCGGCGGCAACTTCGCCACTTTCACACCCATCGGCGCGGGGTTGCCGCGTTTGCCGTAAGTTCTCTTGGACGCAGAAGCTGTCAGCCCACGGCGCGGCGATATTTTGGGAAAGCGCGGCTGCGGACGCGGCGTTTCCGCCTTCGGTTTGGGAGGCTCCGGCTGCTTTTGCTCCTCGACGTTCGTCGGCGCCTGCTCCGTCGGCTTGCCCAGGTCAATGAACGTCAAATCCATCTGCTTTTTAGCCGTTTCCGCCCGCATGAACGCAAACGGCAGCGCGACGCTGAATCCAATGACGTGACCGACGAGCGAAATGACCACGCAACGTTTCAGCAGTCGGTCGGCAAGTTCATCGCTGGTTGTTCTCCGCATGGGAGGACACCTCCTTGAGCGATTCAACGGGGCTTTTCGGTTCCGTCGCCAATGCGACGCGATGCAAGCCGGACATCTTCACCGCGTCCAGCACTTTCACGATGTGGTCGTAAGCGATGCTGCGGTCGGCTTTTACGATGACGCGCTTTTCCGTGTCTTTCTGCGCCCTCTCTTTGAGAGCGGCGTATAGGTCTTCGCTGGTGATTTCTTTCCCGTCCAGATACACCTGCGCTTTGTTGTCCAGCGCGATGTTGATGTCCTGAGCCATCTCCGGCTCGGCTTCGACCACCTGTGTCTGCGGCAGTTGCATGTTCAGCCCCACCCGCCGCACGAATACCGTCGTCACCATGAAAATAATCAACAACACCAGCGCGATGTCCACCAGCGGAATCACGTTGATTTCTGCCAGAGGCTCTCCGGGTTGGTGCGATTTGCCGTGCATAACATCTCCCAGTCAGTAGTGAGCAGTTGGCTCAAGTTGGCTGACAGCCAACCCAAGCCAACCCAAGCCAACTACTCACTGCTTACTGCTCACTGGCTGTTCCTCCGCCATCAGCGGCTCAAAGTCCGCCATCTGACGGTCAAGGTCCACGATGAAGTAATTCACCTTGCCCACGAAGTAGTTGTAAGCAATGCCCGCGGGAATTGCCACGAACAGACCGAGCGCGGTGGTAATCAACGCCTCCGCGATACCTTTGGCGATGACGTCGGCGTTCATGCCCTTCTGCTCCGAGATGAAGACGAACGCTTTCATAATGCCGCACACTGTCCCGAACAGACCGACGTAAGGCGCGTTGCTGGCAATGGTCGCTAAGATGCTCAACCGCCGCGCCAACCGCTGCTGCTGAAACGCCAACTCCTTCGCTATCGCATCCTTGCGATACGCCGCATGACCGTTGACGTTCTCCAGCCCGGTCTTCAGCAGCGCCGCCATCGGCGTCTCGCTCTTCTGCACGAGGTCGCGCACCTCGCCCAGAAGTTTCCGACGCAACCGCTCTCGCAGCGACGGCATTATCGCATCCGTTTCCAGTCGCAACTTCTTCAGCGTCTTCGCCCGTTCAATCATAATGGCGATGGATAGGACGGACGCCGTGAGCAAAGTGGCAATCGTCAAAAAGATCCCCAAGTTCATCAGAACCTTTAAGTTCGACAACTCCATAAGTCAACCTCTCTCTGCTCTGTCAGGCTCTTCGATGTGGCAAGATCTCTCGACCTTGCCACCCTCGCTAACCGAAGGTCTCCAGAGTTACAACACCTCAACTCCCGTCTCCACCATAAAAATTTCCAGTTGCCGAAAGCGACGTTTCCATTTCGGCTTCATGGCGGTCAGATATTCGCGGGCAGCGTTGACGTCCTCGGCGAAGACGGCGTATACCCTGATGAGGTCTTCGAACAATTCACCTTCTTCGCGCCAGAAACCCTGGGTGAGAAAAGTCGGTTCTCGAAACATCGTCAATCCGCCAAACCGCTCTAACAATTCCTGCTGCACCTGGTCGAACTTTGAATGCTCAACTGGTCGGCGGTCGTTGTAGAGGCGTGGCAAAAAGATACTAAACCACGCGCCATGTCTCACTTCGCCACCGCCTTCTTACGTGTGGGCTGGGATTTCGGCTTCTTCTCCTTGCCGTCTAACTCGGCTAAGTTCAGCACCCCTCTGCCTAACAACTCGTATTTAATACTCTTCTCATCCAGTATCTTCAGGTCGCGCTCGCTGATGATGTAAATACCGCCACGCATGACGCTATACGAGCCACCTTCTATGTCCAGTAACACCCCAAGCCCCTTGATCTTGAACTTTGGATGAAATCGAATGAACGGCATCCCCTTCACCTCCTCCTCACAACGCCTGCAACCGCTCCTTCGCTTTCGCCGCGAACGGACTGCTGCCGAACTGACTCACAATCTTCTGATACGCTTCCTTTGCTTTGTCCTTGTCGCCCACCTGCTCGTGACACTGCCCAATCTGGAACAACGCCTCCGCCGTGAACGGCGAATCGGCGTAGATGATGCTGACTTTCAGATAGTGCTGCAACGCCTCTTTGAACTCCTTCTGCGCGAAGGCGACGTCGCCCAATAACTTCGTCATCTCGGCGAGGGTCAATCTATCCGATTTCTCATCCACCTTCTGAAGTGACGCTTTGGCGGCGGTAAAGTTCTTCTGCGCGAGTTGCACGCGTCCCAACCCCAACCACGCTTTCGACGTGAAAGGGGTCGTCGGAGACCTCTGCGTCAGGGCGGTATAAGCGGCTTTGGCGTCGTCTAGTTTGTGGGAGCGTTCCAGCGCGTCGCCCAGCCAGTATTGCGACTCAGCGGCGACTTCGCTCTGCGGGAACTTCGTCACGACCTGTTGAAATGTCTGCGCCGCGCCGGCGTAATCTTTCTGCTGGTAGAGCGCAGAGCCTAATTTATAGAGTGCCTTGTCCCCCAACTCGTTGGACTTTATCTGCTTGTAATTGTCGGCAGCCTTCGCAAAGTCTTTCTTGTCAAAATAGTAATCGCCGACGTGGAACCGCGCCTCATCTACGAACGGGCTTTGTGGATGGCGAGCAATGAGCATCTGGAACGCTTTGAACGCCTCCTCGATTTTCTTCTGGTCCAGGTAGAGCCATCCGATTTCGTAGACGGCGCGGTCGGCGAGACCGCTCTGAGGATAATCGCGGGCGACCTTCTGGAACGCCGCTAACGCGCCGTCGGGTTGGTTCTGCTTCGACAGCGCGATGCCGTAGCGCAGCCACGCCAGCGGCGCGATGTCCTCGGGCGGGTTGCGGTCAATCAACTGTCTCAGGGTGACGACGGCTTGCGGATATTTTTTCTGCTCTAAGTGAGTCGAACCCAACCCCAGCAACGCCGCGAAACGGACGTCATCGCTGTCACCGTACTTCGTCAACAACTCCTCATACAACGCCGCGGCTCTGTCGAATTTCCCCTGCCGCGCTGCCGCCTCCGCTGCCGCATTGATCGCGCTCGCGGCAAGGGTTTTGTCAGCGGGACGGTTGGCAAGCAGCGGTTGCAGGACGGTTTCGACTTGTTCCTCCTGGTCGTTGCCCAACAACGCCCACGCCAAGTCCACGCGCGCGCTCACCGCCAGTTTGCCGTTGGGATACATCGCCAGTTGTTTGCGATAGTTCGCAATCGCTGGCTTCAGGTCTTTGTTTTGAAACTGCGCGAGGGCAAGTCCGTAGAGCGCGCGCTCTTCCCACTCGCTGTTTTTAGGCGCATTCGTCAGAGCCTTCTCAAACATCTGCGCTGCTTTCGCGTAGTTCTTCTGCTGGAACGCGCCCTGACCGATTTGGACGTAAACCTTCGCGGCGGCTTCGCCCTTGAGTTGTTCCGCCACTTTCTCCGCGTCCGCGCCGCCCGCCGCTGCCTGCTGCGAGAGCGCGTAAGCGATACCCTCTTCCGCGTCCTTCGCCACATCGTCCGACGGTTTCAACGCTTGAACGCGACGGTAAGCCTCAATCGCCTCCCCGTACTTTTTCTGGTCGGTGAAAACGTCGCCGATTTTCAGATACGCCCGCGCCACCAGCGGACTTTGCGGATATTGCTGAATGAGCGAGCGATACAAAAACAACGCTCCGTCTAAGTTCTTCTGCTCGCGCTGCGCGTTCGCCATCCAGTAAAGGGCTTGGTCGCGGACGGGGCTTTTCTGGTCTTGCACAATCTGGTTGTAGAGGTCAACGGCGCGGTCGAACTGCTTGAGGTTGTAGAAGCAATCCCCCAGACGCAAAAACGCCTCCGGGCGCAGGTCGTGATCGGCGGGAAGTTTCGCGGCGGCTTTCTCAAACGCGCTGGCGGCGGCGGTGTAATCCTTCTGCTGAAACGCGCAATAACCCAAGCCCAGCCACGCCGCGCCCGCGATTTCGTTGTCAGCGTACTTGGCGATAATCGCTTGATACTCCTGCCGCGCCTCGGCGTATTTCTTCTGCTCATAGAGGCTTTCGGCAAAACGGTAGCGGCACTCGGCGGCGATGTCGCTCTGCGGGTAGGACGTGAAAACCTTCTGAAACGCCTGCGCTGCGGCGGGCGCGTTGTTCAATTTGAGTTGGCACAACCCAATCGAGTAAAAAACGTAGGGCGCGACCTCGCTCTGCGGAAACACCGTGACCTGTTGGTAAGCCTTCAGCGCGTTGGCGAAATCGTTCTGCGTGTAATAGCACTCGCCCACCCAGTAAAGCGCCTGCGATTTGATTTTCTCGTCCGTCGACCTCGCCGCGCCCTGAAACGCCAGCCGCGCTTTATCAAACTGCTTGAGGTTCAAATAACACTCGCCCTGATTCAGCCGCGCCTGCGCGAGAAACTCAAACGTGGGATGCTCCGTCGCCAACCGCTCATACACCTGCGCCGCTTTGTCATACTGTTTGAGGAGTTGATAACACTGCCCGACAGCGAACTTCGCGTGCGGCACTTTCGCGTGCTTGGGGTATTGCGTGATGAACTTGTTAAACTCCGTCGCGGCTTCCTCGTACAACTTCTCCTTGAACAACCCCGTGGCAAACGCATACTGGTCATCCGCCGCATCCGCCCACACCGCGCGCGGAGAAATCCACAATAGTATGAACACGGCGACAACGCCGCACCAAAACGCTCGAACGCTGAAACAACTGCCCATCTCCTTAACCTCCGGCAAGCCTGTGTTGGGTTAGACACCCGCCCCAAAATGACAGTTCCATCAATGTTGGCTCGTCTTTGATTATACCCAAAGAGGGCGGGGGGGCACAAACGCAGTGGGGCGTGAAGTCAGACATTTCGGGATAAGCGCGGGACGGCTTGACCACCGAATTCGATTCGGTGGCAACAGGGCGGCAAATTCTGCGTAATGCACCCATTGTAGGGGCAATCTCCAGATATGCCCAGACATTTCACCTATACCGCCAACGGTCACAAAGTTTCATTTTCCACCACCTGAAAGTTGAGGGTCAACAGGGTGGCCAACTTGTCCTTATGCTTCCCCTGGG
>FWPU01008798.1_pt1 | contig 12499 bp, 11 predicted proteins | sample 2228361 | NCBI WGS metagenome assembly FWPU01 (sample SAMEA103939777, study PRJEB20133) | metagenome | reverse complement strand
TAGAACCGTTAGCAGACAAGTGGCGAGCCTTCGGCTGGCATACGGTCGTGATCGATGGGCACAATTATGAACAGATCATCGCGGCCTTCGGAGAGGCGCTTCGCGTGAAGAACAAGCCCGCGATTATTATCGCTTATACGATCACGGGCAAGGGCGTTTCATTCATGGAGGGCGACTACCACTGGCACCACGGCGCCCCAACACCGGAGCAGCTGGAGCAGGCCCTCAAAGATCTCGAAAAGGAGACGTGACCCCATAATGGCTATGAGCAGCAAACCATATTTCGATCAGGTTGCCCCGCAGTGGGACAAGATGCGCGAAAGCTTTTTCTCAGCAGTTGTGAGAGAGAAGGCTTTCTCCATCGCCGATGTGCAGGCGGGCAGACTGGCTGCGGACATCGGAGCCGGAACGGGCTTTATCACAGAAGGGCTCATTCAAAAGGGCTTAAAAGTGATCGCTGTTGACCAGTCCGAAGCGATGCTGGCAGAAATGAGGAGGAAGTTTGCCAACGTTGATGCGATTGATTACCGGCTAGGTGAGGCCGAAAATTTGCCCATTTCCAATGCAACGGTCGATTACGTGTTTGCCAATATGTATCTTCATCATGTGGAGAGACCCCCAATAGCGATCAAGGAGATGGTGCGAATTCTCAAGCCAGCCGGGAAGCTTGTGATCACGGATTTGGATGAGCATACTTTCGAGTTCTTGAGAGAAGAGCATCACGACTGCTGGATGGGCTTCAAGCGGGAGGACGTCAAACGGTGGTTTGAGGAAGCGGGATTGCACAATGTGGGGACGGATTGTGTAGGCGAGAATTGCTGCGCTCAATCCAGTTTTGGCGATGGATATGCCAGCATCAGCATCTTTGTGGCCTTTGGCGAAAAGAGGCAGGCACCGGCTGAGGGAAAAGGTCATTAGCGGCGCCTTTTCACTTTTGGGCCTTGGGGCGTATCTTCGATCTCGTAGCCCAGGCGCTTAAGCTCATCTCTGATCTTGTCAGCCTCGCGCCAAGCCCGCTGCGTTCGCAACACCTCGCGCTGAGCGAGCAGCTTCTGTACTTCGCTTGGGACTTCGACTTCCTCCGGCTCCACTTCAGCAAGCTTCAACCCCAAAACTCGATCAAAGTCTTTAAGGGTTGCTAGCTTGTCTTGGGAAGATTTTTCAGAGCGCACCAGCTCCCAAACGACCCCTAGCGCGGCTGGCGCGTTCAAGTCATCATTGATCGCGTTAAGAAAAGCTTCGCGCACGTCGAGCAAGACTTTGCCGTCTTCGGGCTTGGCGCCCGCTTCTTTATAGCTGCGCACATGCTCACGTAGCCTCTCTAAAGCATTCTGGGCTGCTTCGAGCGCCTCCCAGGTGAAGTTGAGTTTAACCCGATAATGGGTGTTGAGACAGAGATACCGAAAACTCAGTGGATCAAAGCCTCGACTGATCAAGTCGTCAATTAAATACGCATTGCCTTCGGACTTGCCCATGCGACGGCCGTCTACAGTCATGAACTCCCCATGCAGCCAGAAGTTGGCCATCTTTTTGTCTTCGGCGGCCTCGCTCTGAGCGATCTCGTTGGTGTGATGAATCGCGATGTGATCAACCCCACCGCAATGAATGTCAAACGGCTGACCCAAATATTTCGTAGACATGGCACTGCACTCAATGTGCCAGCCGGGGAAGCCCACGCCCCAAGGGCTATCCCATTCCATCTGCCGACGCTTCGCGCCATCCATTGGCGAGAATCTCCAGAGCGCGAAGTCAGCAGGGTGGCGCTTCTCAGGGTTCACTTCTACTCGTGCCCCTGCGAGACGCTCTTCACGAGACTGGCCCCCAAGCTTCCCATATTCAGAAAACTTAGACGTGTCGAAGTAGAGGCCATCCGACGTGCGATACGTGAAGCCTTTCTGCTCAAGTTTTTGAATGAGTGCGATCTGTTCGGGGATATGATCGGTGGCCCGGCAGACGACGTGCGGCCTCAGAATGTTCAGCCGCTCGCTGTCTTTGAAGAAGGCCTGAGTATAGAACTCGGCCAACTCCCAAGCAGATTTGCCTTGGAGTCTCGCGCTTTGCTCCATGCGGTCTTCGCCCAAATCAGCATCGCCGATGTTGTCTCCCGTCAGGTGCCCCACATCAGTGATATTCATCACGTGCCTGACTCGATAGTTGTGATATTCGAGCACGCGGCGCAGCAAATCTTCGAAAATATACGTGCGCAGATTCCCGATGTGGGCGAAGTCATAGACCGTTGGGCCGCAGCAATAGAGTCCGACTTGCAATGGCTGAATAGATTGAAACACTTCCTTCTGCCTACTTAATGTATTGTAAAGTTTGAGCACAATAATATTCACTTCCCAACCCCATTCTACCGTAGGGCTTGTAGTGTTTACAAGGTTGAGGTATTAAATTGGGTTACGAGCGGCTGTTGAAGTAGAACTCGCCTTGGCGAATCGTCCAGCCAGAGGATCATCGCTTTAACAGCGGTGGCAAAGTGATTAGGCCAGAAGCTGGGATCTGGGAAATGGAAAAGCAAGTGGAAGGCCATTAAGATCGTTTAGCCCCTGAGTTTAAGTTGAATGGCGCGTGCCCCACCTTCGCCGACGGGATCGTCCTTAGAGCCTCGGCCAGCGATCAAAAACGCGAAGGCCCGGCGCATCTCACTCTGCCCTTGATTCAGATTAGACGCCTTGAGAACCCCCTTAGCCCGTTCAATGGCCATCGCAATGTCGAACACAACGGTATCAGCCGCGAAGATCAGATCCCGAGCCAAGCCGCTCTCACGGATCTTGCGTAGCAGCTGTTGGGCATACTTGAACGCTCCCACGCCGTCGCCAGGACCACCTTCGATAGGCACATAATCGGGGCTCTCTTTGCCTACGAGTATATTTAAAGTCCGTTGAGCACGCTGTTTGAGCTCCCTCCACCCAAACTCGGCGGGAGGCACGATAAGCACGGCAAAAAGAGCCTCTTGCACCGCTATATTCAGTTGCTCTACGAGCTTATCCGCAAGAAGCCGCAGTTTCGGATTCGTCGCTTGCCCTGGCAGATACGAGCCTGGCAGCCAAAGCAGCGCTAGCATCAACATCAGCACCTGCAGCCGCCTAATCATTTCACGTCCTCCTTCCTCATCATCCACTTCAACTTATCGCAAGATGTCTATAAAAACAATAGAAACAAAGTAAAAGCCCTGTTAAATTTGCAGTTTGTACCCGAATCCGCGTACCGTAATGATCAGTTTTGGCTCTTCGGGATTCTCTTCTAATTTCTGGCGCAAGAAGTAGACATACTGCTTGACGTCTTGGGCGGTGGCGAAGCCTCCTTTAGGCCACACCCGCTCGAGAATCTCTTGATTGGAAAAAACGTGTCCCGGACTTGAAGACAAGAGCTTCAGAAGCTCATACTCTTTGGGCGAGAGTTCAACGGGCTTGCCTCGAACTTGCACCTTCTTACTCGCATCGTCGATGATTAGCTCCCCCAGGGTACAAGCCGTTGAAGTCGCTTGGGGTGCAATTACCGTGGCATCGCCTTCAGAGCCTTCGTGAGCTGCCGTTACTGCAGGCTTTATCGCGCTAGACGGCTCAACAGCAGGTTCCCGTGACTTTCGAGCGCCGAAGAAGACCCTGCTCAAATAAACCGCCAGAAGCCCAACAGCTAATATGAAGCTCAAACTGAAGCCAACAACCATTAAGACTTGAGCGCGGATCTCGGCGTTCAAAGGCTCCAGAGAAACCCCGATGCGCGCGTAATTCTGTGAGCTTGGCGCATTCGGGAGTGTCAGAGCCCGCATGATGTCCAAATAAGCCGTGCCGTTTGATAGCTTCCGCCTCTCGACACGTAACGGCACCGAAAGGCTCTGCCGAGGAAGCGGCAGCTCGATTGTCTTGTTTTCGACAATGAGGCGCCCTTCACTTATTATCTGGGCATACAGCACGCTGCCCAGCACAACCGTTTGGGTCAAGAGCTCTAAATCCTTGTATTGATTTTGAGCGAGATAGATCTCAGCGCGGTCAGCAAAGGCCAGCGCCAAAAACTCCGCGCGCTCACGAAACTGCTGCGATAAATCCGTGATCGAGCGATAAAGATAGAGCCCGGCCAGGCTCACGACGAGCAGCGCCGTAAAAACGGTCAAAATCAACACCAGCTTCCTTTGGGGGCTCATAGGGCGATTTAATCTAGCAAAAGCGAAGTGCCTTGTCAATGGCGCGCCGCAAACTTTATTTAGCGGAGGACTTTTAAGGCATTCTCCGCCAAGATCTTCCGCTTATTCTCTTGTGACAGCGGCAGCTCTAAAAACTTTTCAATATTGGCTTTTATGCTTTTGACGCCTGGCCCGGGCCAATCAGACCCGAACAGGGTCTTGTCTGCGATCTGCTCTAGGCGCGGGAAGTAGCTCAAGAGGTTCTGGGGCGGGATACTCGAGATCTCTAAATACATATTGGCGTGGCGGCGCAGGAGAAAGAACGACTCTTCAATTTTGAGCCTTGGGAAGTCGATGGCGACGTCATCTAAATAAATCGGGTCGCCGTACTTGATGCGGGCCTTGGGAAAGATCGACGTGCCCGTGTGAAACATCACGGGCACCCCATACTCTTGCGCCTTTTCGTAGATGACGGCTAAGGCTTCGAGGCCGCTTAGATGCTCATTGGGATAGAAGAGCTGATGGGGTGGGTGAATCTTGATCATCCGAACGCTCAGCTCTTCAATTAAATAGTCCATCTGCGAGGCGGCGTCCTTGACGAACTTGGGGTGCAGCGAGCCCACGGGGATGAGCCTTTGGGGATCGTGGCGGCAGTAGTTAGAGACGAATTCGTTGACGCCGTCAGTGAAGCCCATCACATCGGGACTGACGTAATTAATTAAAGCGGCTTTTTCGATGCCCTGCTCGTCGAGCAGCTTCAAAAGTTTTGCGGGTTGATCCGCCAGCTCTAAAAGCTTATCAAAGTCGGTATGTTCGCGCTTCCAGACTTCGAGCACATCCGGCTTGAGCATGTGCCAGGGTTGAACGTGCACGTGAATGTCAATTATTCTCATTGAGCGCATTATATAAAAGCTCAAAGATGGACTCAAACGAAACGGCTTGACAGCCGATGGCTTGTGGAATACGATAAAAGCGGCTATGCTCATCTTGATTCGGTTTTCGGGCGATATCGCCACAAAGGCCAAGGGCACGCGGGCGCATTTTCAGAAGCGCTTGGCCCTCAACATCGAAGATGCCCTGAACTCTGAAGGCGTCCCCCATAATCTTAAGCGTGACTGGAGCCGCTTCTTCGTGGAGACGGAAGAGCCGCGGGCTTTAGAGATTCTGCCCCGAGTGTTTGGGATCAAGTCGATCTCTTTAGTAGAAGCCAGACCTGTGAATCAATTAGACGACGTCGTGCGCGAGGGCGAAGCGCTCTTTAAAGAACGAGTGCATGGCAGGAGCTTCGCCGTGCGAGCTAGAGTCGGCAGCCCGGAGCAATTCGATTTTGGCAGACTCGCCATCGAGCGCGCGCTGGGCACAGCCTTGCTTCCCTATGCAAATCGAGTTGATCTCGATGAGCCCGATGTTACGATGCACGTTGAGCTGCGCGATGGCAATGCCTTCTTCTTCACGGATCAAGTTAAGGGCTATGGTGGGCTCCCCTTAGGCGTGGAGGGCCAGGCCGTGGCGCTCGTTTCAGGGGGCTTCGATTCGGCAGTAGCGGCCTGGCTTCTGCTCAAGCGCGGCGTAGCTTTAGATTACGTATTTTGCAATCTAGGAGGCGCGGCCCACGAGCAGGGTGTCTTAAGAGTTCTAAAGATTTTAGCTGAGCGTTGGAGCTACGGTTATCAGCCCCATCTTCATGCCGTGAACTTCAATGAAGTGCTCAAAGAGTTGCAGAGCAAGACAGAAGCTAGATATTGGCAAGTCTTGCTCAAGCGCCTGATGTATAAAGCTGCTGAGCAGATTGCCAAAGAGAGAAGGGCTTTGGGCATCGTCACCGGCGAGGCCGTTGGTCAAGTGTCCTCCCAGACGCTCGCCAATCTCTTCGCGATCTCTCAGAGTGTGCAGATGCCAGTATTGAGGCCACTTCTGGGCTTCGACAAAGAGGAGATTATAAAATACTCAAAACAGATCGGGACGTACGAGTTTTCGGCGACGGTACAAGAATACTGCGCGATTGTACCCAAGCACCCAGCCATCAGCGCACCCCTTGAGGTCGTTTTGGCCGAAGAAGCGAAGCTCGATTTGTCTGTACTAGACAGAGCCATTGCGGAAAGAAAGGTGCTGAAGCTTAGAGCACTCAGACCCGAAGACTTAGAGATCCCGCAGTTAGAAGTTGAAAAAATCCCAGAAGAGGCAGTGGTTATAGATCTTCGGCCTCGGCGCTCATATGAGGCCTGGCACTGGCCTGAAGCTGTGCATTTAGACTTCTTGCAAGCCTTGAACAACTATTCGTCCTTCGATCGGGCTAAGACGTACGTGCTGTATTGTGAATTGGGGCTCAAGAGCGCGCATTTGGCGGAGCTCATGCGCCAAGCGGGCTTTGAGGCGTATAATTTCAAGGGCGGGTTGCGGGCGCTTTTGCGCTATGCCATCGAAAAAGACTTAGTCCCGCCGGAGCTTTTGCCGCAGATTTGAGTCTTTTAAGGGGATGCGGACGCCATGCGCTTTAGACATGCACCGTGATCCTTGCTATGATGAAGACCGGCAAGAAGCTTGTGCGTGAGGTCATCGGGGGCCAACCCTATGCTTATTACCCCCTAGGAAAACATATCGTCTCCGCCCCGGGCGTTTGTGGCGGTCGCCCCACCTTCAAGTATACCCGCCTAGAGGTCGCTGTGGTCTTGGATCTTTTGGCTAATGGGTGGAGCATGGCGCAGGTGTGCAGGAGTATGAAGCCAGCCGCTTGACTGAAGAAGCAGTTCGCGAGGCGCTTCAGCTAGTATTATCAGGTGAGGGATCCTCGGATCCACATGCCGGCTTGACCGACAGGAGGCTAGAGTAGAAGGGTTAGGGTTCGCTTGCCGCCGAGGATACCCAAAATTTGACTTTGCCTTCATTTTCTGCTATACTTGCTTAAAGGTCGCGATTCAATAATTAAGCCAACGCAAACTTCATGCCAAAGAAGATCGCAATCATCGCGCTCGGCGTCATCGCTCTCATCGCAGTGGCAGGAGCTGCGGCATACTTCGCTGTGCAAAGGCAAGAAAGAGAGGCTGAGAAAGTGAGGCAGGAGAAAGAACAAGTAGCGACGTTACCCGAACCTACCCCACAAAAGCAAGAAGGGGCTGAGAAGGTGAGAGAGGAAGAAGGGGTAGCGACCATACCGAAAGCACCTGAGGAACCAATAGCTCGGCAACCTAAACTTGGATGTGACCTATCAAGAGTGCGTGTAGAGATCCCAGAGGAAAACCCTACAGTTATTTACTTAATTACCGGTTCTTCAAAACAGCAAATTCTCTCTATTCAAGATATTCCTTCAAGGAATCCACCTTATCCTTCTTACTACCATAATTTTCGAACAGCTTCGCTTTCTCCCGATTGCAAGAAAGTTGCCATTTCTGTCTACTCGGGAACATTTGATTGGGCAGGGGTTCTAAACCTAGATGATTATACACTAAAGAGGCTACATGATTTTTACGCTCTCGTGAACCGCTTTATTTGGTCGCCTAACGGAAGATATCTGGCTGGGGAAAATGGCTTGGCGGGCGCTGGAATACCATCAATTAGTATCTTCGACTTTTGGAAAGACGAAGGATATGAATTTGATCCATTTTCAGACACAGCTTATTATGATGCAAATTGGTCTAATGATAATAAGCTTAGGTTCTGTGCCATGCCCGTAGACAGATATTTTGAAGAGAAAAAGAGAGATATAAAACCGCCTTGTGAAACCTATTGGGAGTTTGATCCTCTGACGAAATTATGGAAATTACTGAGGTGATTTGAGTGAAAGGAAGATCGGGGGAGAGAGTTTGGTGGATATTGCTTTGCCTTATCGTTGCTATATTGGCGATAGTCTCTTTAGGAGCTTTTGGTCAAACATGTCCTACGATTTTCCTCGCTGAGGGTATCAAACACTATCAAAATTCCTCTAGAGACAAGAATGATGTTGACACAATTGTTATCCATGCAATCAAAGTTGGTGGCGTGGGCGAAGTTATTAAAACTTTTAATGAGGAAAAAGTAAGTGCTCACTATTTTATTGATAGAGATGGCACAATCTATCAACTTGTTGACCCAAAAGACATTACTTGGCATGCTGGAAATAAGGCTGTAAATAAACGAAGTATTGGTATTGAACATAATGGTGATTGGACAAAAGAGGGATGGGTTACAGATAGCATGTATAGAGCTTCAGCTGCCCTAGTCCGCTGTCTAATGGGATACTTTAACATAACTGAAATTATAGGCCATAATGAGGTGCCTTATAATGGTGGATTTGGCGGGATTAGCCGCAAACATGATCCCTGTAAAGGTCCCGAGTGGTTAGGGATACGTTGTGATGGCCAATACTGGGATTAGTCTTATTATTTAGGACTAATCCAAGAATTACCGCCTACCCCTGGTCCAACTCCTCAGCCTCCTACGCCACAGCCACCCCAACCGCCAACTCCTACAGCCTGTCAAGTCTCTCCCACTAACTTAAACTTCACCATCCAAGAGGGCCAGGGCGATCCTCCACCACAGTTCTTGAGTATTAGCTTCCCGAATAGAGTGCGTTGGGAGATTGAGGATGATATTGATTGGCTGAGATTGGATGACCGATCGGGAAAGGGTTCTGGCACAGTAGAAGTTTCAGTGAGAACGAGAAGGTTCTCTGTAGGCACTTATAATGGCAGCCTCACCATTACCCCTCGTGATCAAAGCCCGATTGTGGTCTCAGTGGTTCTCACCATTCAACCTCGCTTTACACCGCCTCCAACGCCAGGCCCGGTAGATTCCGATGGAGACGGTATTCCTGATAATCAAGATCAGTGCCCTTTCCAACCAGGACCGCCACCTACCGGTTGCCCTCCGGCTCCACAGCCTCCCGGCCCTACTCTTCGCCCGACCCTCTCTGTTGATGGAAGCAATCGAGTTTCTATACTTCAAGATGACACTACCAGCCGGGAGATTATCGGCAGTGGCTTCACCCTTTATGGTAGTGTTACTTTAGTCATCCAAGCACCGACACTAGAGAGTGAGAGCGACAGGCTTACCGCTGACGGTGGGGGGAGTTTTAGATTCGGACTTGAGCCCAGTTGTGATACACCTGTGGGGGTATATACCTTCCAGGCCTTAGATGAGTCCACGAGTATTTGGAGCAATAGTGTGGTTGTAGAGATTGTTCAATCCCCTAGATGTGTCAGTCAACCACCGCAGCCTCCTACCCCAACTCCCAGAGTTGCAGCACTGGTAGTTTCCGCCGTTCCCTCAGCCGTGACTATAAGCAGAGGCGGCTATCAGCAAATAACTTGGAGATTCAGAGAGACCAATGGCGTGGGGGTGAGCATAACTTCGAGGACAGGTATATTCAAAAGCCCCATGGGCCAGCAGTTGAGCGGGGTAATAGGGCCGTATAGCAATAATATTCGGGTTTCGGGCAATGGCACGGCTGATTGGTTGGACAATATTTATCTACCACCTGATGTAGCCGATGCAGCCAGATCAGGCGGGTGGAGTTCAGTAAATCTAGAGGAGACCTTTTATGGCCGGGATGATAACGGCAACTCTGTATCAGCAACAGCGATTTTGACGGTGTCTGTTGAGGGGATTTCACCGCCATCTCCTCCACCTCCACCTCCACCTCCACCTCCACCTCCGCCTCCGCCTCCACCGCCTCCAGGTCCTCCAACTATTGATAATCCGCCCACTATCCGAATAATCTCGCCAGCCGATGGCTCAGAGGTTTCAGGCGTGATTGAGATTGTTTTTGAAGCTCAGGATGACAGAGGGCTTCTATCAGTATGGCTTGTTGATATTTGTAGAGAGGGATTATTGGGAGAGCCAAAGTATGTCCGTCGTAGCTGCAGCTTTGATACGAGTTTCCATAGCGGGGTGATCACAATTACTGCTAATGCTCAGGATACTTTAGAACAACGGGGTACTCACACCATAAGTCTTATAGTGGCGGGCCCATCACCTTATCCACCTCCACCGCCTCCCGGACCTGTGATTTCTCCTACCCTTCTTGTTGATGGAAGCAGTTGGGCTCTTCTGTCTCAAGGCGATGCTATCATATTTACGGGCAGTGGGTTTACTCCTAATGGCGTCATTACTGTGACAGTGCAAGGTCCGCTGGAGAGTGGTAGTGAGGAATTCTACGCTGACAGCGGAGGGAATTTCAAAGAGCAGCTTTACTCTGACTGCGATACCCCCGTGGGGATATGGACCTTCCAAGCTTTAGATGAATCGTCGGGTGTTTGGAGCAATAGTGTGACTGTAGAAGTTATGGCAAACCCTGACTGTACCGGATACGAATCGTTTAGGTCGTCTTCTTTCATTTTCTCGAAATTACCGAAGATCTTTGAAGGAGATTCCTCACGGACTGGGGAGATCCGAGAGAGTAAGGTGCAGATCTTCAATCTTCGAGGAAAGCTCGTTTATGAAAAAGACTATAGAGATCCCAACGAGCTGCGATGGATTCTCCAAAACACAAGAGGCTTATCCTTAGCCAACGGCGTCTACCTCTATGTGATCACGGCCAGGACTTGGGATAGTAAGGTTATTAGAAGCCAGGTCAAGAAGTTGGTGGTGTTGCGGTGACTTAAGAGGCTCGCCCATTCGTCCAAGAAGTTAAAACTTGTCTTTGTTCCATAGAACTTGGCAGAATTTGAAGGAAAAGATACAATAAAGTTGACATGGGCTGATGCTTGACTCTCCTTGTTAATTTGTTAAAATATTAATATATGGCAAATTCAATCCAACAATCAGGGGTGATAAAGATGCCTGTCGTTAAGATCAGGACAAACCGGCAAGTAACCATTCCTAAGAGGGTTTTTGAGGGACTAGAGGGCTTAAAGAAGGAGACTTTGTGGAAGTTAGCCTGAACAAAGGTCAGGTGGTGATCAGGCCGAAGAAGTTGGTTGACCCTGACGATATTCTGACGCCTGAGGATGAGGCCAGTGTTCGGCGAGGAGAGGCTCAGCTCAAACGCGGTGAAGGCATCGCTTGGCAAGAGGTCAAGAAAAGGCTTAAGCTATAACTTTATTTCATGCCGTGGACTATTGAACTTTCTCCAGAGGCTCAAAAAGAATTCGTCTCCGAACCGAGAAGACCTATCGTTAACTTAGGAGAATGCGCGCATCTACTACGCGGGCGCCCTTACCCTGCTCGAAGACCATCAGCGGGTTGATGTCGAGTTCAGCGATCTCTTCGAAGTCCATCGCCAGCTGTGAGAGCCTTTGTAAGCATTCGGCGATGGCGTCAATATCTGAAGGCGGCTCGCCGCGGAAGCCCTCTAAAATCTTGAAACTGCGAATCTGCCTGATCATGCGATAGGCCCCCAACTCGCGAATCGGCGCGATGCGGAACGTGACGTCCCTTAAAGCTTCGACGTAAATGCCGCCAAGCCCGAACATCAGCAAGGGCCCGAAGTGCGGGTCGCGCTTGAGCCCGATGATCGTCTCCTTGCCGCCTTTGATAAACTCTTGCACCAAGACGCCCCAGATGTGAACTTCTGGCTTGGCGGCCTTGACATCAGACATCAGCCGGCGATAATTGAGTTGAAGCCCTTTTTCGTCTTCGATGCCGAGCTTCACGCCCCCTACATCCACTTTGTGCACAATATCGGGCGAGACGATCTTCAGAACTACGGGATAGCCGATCTCGTTGGCTGCTGCAACGGCTTCTTGCTCGGTTTTTGCCAAACGACACTTGAGCACTGGGAAGCCGTAGGCTTTTAAGATCTCATGGGCTTCGGGCTCCGGCAAAAAACTCCTCTTCTCGTCTTTGGCACGTCTGATGATCTCTTTGACTTTCTCGCGCTTGACGTCTTTGAAGGTTTTATATTCTGTGCGCGGGCGGTGGACCCATTCGCTGTAGCGGGCCATTGCGGCCAGGGCTCTGACCGCCGCCTCCGGAAATCGATAGTGCGGGACCTTCGCCGCAGCTAAGATCTTCAAGGCTTCAGAGATGGCACCTAGTGCCATGAAGCAGGCCAGAACGGGCTTTCCGTAATGAGCCGCCACCCGGACGGCCGTTTGGGCCAGGGCATTCACATCGAGCATCATCGGGGGTGTGCAAAGCAGAACCACGCCATTAACATCGGGATCTTCTAAAACAGCGCTTAAGGCCAGCTCGTAGCGGTCCTGCCGAGCATCCCCGATGAGGTCAATCGGGTTCTGAATATTCGCGGTGGGCGGCAGGCCTCTTCTTAGTTTCGCTTTCGTCCCTTCATGGAGGTCGGCTAATCTCAGGCCGTAGCGGACGGCGGCGTCGGTGGCCAAGATGGCCGGGCCCCCGGCGTTGGTGATGATCGCGATCTTGTCGCTTTTTGGCAGCGGCTGGTTCGCAAAAGCCACGGCGTACTCGAAGAGCTCCTCTAAGCTCTCGACCCGCAAGACG
>FWPU01011378.1_pt1 | contig 12506 bp, 10 predicted proteins | sample 2228361 | NCBI WGS metagenome assembly FWPU01 (sample SAMEA103939777, study PRJEB20133) | metagenome | reverse complement strand
GCCCCTATCAGTATTGATGAAAAATACCAAACAAGTATTCAAAGTAACATTATCCGTGAGATAGAAATTTTAAGACAAGAAAGCAAGGAAACCGAAGAACTCTTTCAGGAAAACAATGTCATCAGCCTCGTTGAGGTCAAAAAAAAACATCAATACCCTTGTGTCATTTTCAGAAATGAGCAACTTCTCTTTTGGTCGGATAACCGCTTTATTCCCGAATACGATTTGATTGACGGAAATTACACTATCAAATTCTTTGAGCTACAAAATGGCTACTACATTTTTCACAGAGATTTTTTCAAAACCAACGAAGGCAATAAAATTGAAATTTTCACTTATCTACCCCTACAAGTGCGTTACAGCTTGCAAAATAAATACCTTACTTCGCAAGTCAATCCTCATATTTTTCCTTCCGAACAGCTTGAAATTAGCAAAACCCCTACTTCCAAGCAAATTTTCACAGAAATAGAAAAAGGCGAATACCTTTTTTCATTATCATATTCTACCCGAAAAGAAGCCCCTCACTTGTACTGGTTTGCTCTATCACTCATTTGTAATGCTGGAGCTTTTGTAATGCTTTTTATTTTTATTTGGAAATGGCAAGCTTTTTTCCAACAAAAAAAATTATATGAGTTTTTTATTGCCTTTTTCGTGCTTTATTGGCTATTGGTACGTTGGCTGATGCTTAAAAACCTAATTCCTTATAGCTTTTGGGAAACCGATTTATTCAACCCACAACTCTACGCTTCCTCGTTTTGGTCGCCCTCGTTGGGAGATTTACTCATCAACTTATTTTTATGTTTGTGGATATTGTTTCTATTACAAAGAAATTTTCCAAAAACTCTTATTTTTCAGAAAATCAGTCCAAAGAAAAAAATTGGGGCTAAATATGGGGCTTCGCTACTGCTTATCTTTTTGAGTTATGTTTCCTTTTATGAAATTTTTGGCATATTTAGCACCATTTTTACCAATTCGCAACTTGTATTAGACATTTCACAAAATATTCACTTTCGCTTACCTCATTGGGCGGCTTTTGGGGTGTTTGTTGTGCTTTCTACGATTTGCTTTCTGCTCTTGCACCTTGTAGGACGCCTACTCATACGCTTTCTGGATAACGACTACCCCAAATTTGCTCTCCTTTTTGGGCTGGCAACTATTTTACACTCTTCTATTGCCTACTTTACGGGCAATTTTGAGTTATTTTTAAGCCTACTCAATGGCATATACCTACTGATTTTGTACTTTTTCCGCCTGCCTCAATTTTTATATCGCTTTCGTAATATTTCCATTTTGTATTTGCTCATAGGCTCGCTTTGGTGTGCCGTAACAGGAACGTATGCCTTACGCTATTTTTCAACACAAACACAAAACAAAGAAATTGGCAGATTTGCCGAAAATTTGCTTTTATCCAAAGATTTCAAAACGGAACTCACTTTGGATAATATTGTTGAGGAAATTCAGTTGGATTTGCCACTCAAACTTTTTTTCAAGGCTTCGCTATCGGTAGTAGATAAAAACATCATTGAAAAGCGTATCCGCAAGCAATATGTAAAAAATGAATTTCCTGATTATGAAGTGGAAGTTTTAGTATTTGATAACGCAGGGCTTCCTATCAGCAAGAATACACAAATACGTTATGCCGATTGGGTAGAAACCTATCAAAAACCACAATTCCGTACCGATAAAACCGACCGCTTTTTTATCAGCGAAACCCAAGCCATAGAGCAAAAAATTGACCTTAATCTTTTCAGAATGTATATTGATTTCATAGAAATCAAGCAATCAGGGCAAATTTTGGGCTATGTAATTCTTACACTCAAAAAACGAAAAGCTACCTCTTTCAAAGTGTATCCTGTATTGCTTCGCAACGAAAAAATTGAGGAAAATACTAAAATCAGTAATGTATCTTATGCCATTTTCAAAACGGGTAGCGACCCCCAAAAAAATAGTGAGCTGATTTACTCGCAAGGAGATTGCAATTACTACAAAAATTTCAAAGAAGGGCTTTTTCGTATCCAAAAATTATACCAACAGGGCTATGAATTTCAGGGCTACAAGCATTTTGCCTTCCGAGGCGAAAACGGAAAAGTAGTAGTGATTTCCTTGCCCGAATATGCCTTCAAAAATACTTTTGCCAACTTTTCGCTTTTGTTTCTTTTACTTATTACGCTGGTAGCTCTCATTCTTTCGGTGTATGGGCTTATCAATTATTATCAACGTAAAAAAATTACTCTTGCAACACGTATTCAGATATTTCTGAATCTTGCCTTTTTCTTTCCTTTGGTTATTTTCAGTATCACTACTTTGCAAGTGGTAAGCAGTACTTATGAAAATGATTTGAACCAAAAATTTTTACAAAAAGCAGAAAATGCCTCCAATAGCCTTTTGAGCGTAATGCAAAGCTATACTGAACAGATGAAAACTAAAGAGGAATTGCTGGGCGAGGTAAATAGTGTGGCTCTATATGCTCAGTCGGATTTGAATGTTTTTGATACCCAAGGCAGACTGCTCGTAACCAGCCAACCTGCCATTTATGATAGTCGTTTGCTTTCTAAAAACATAGCTCCCGAAGCCTTGTGGCAAATTGTGGAACGGAAAGAAACCAGCACAATGCTTGCCGAAAATATTGGTAACCTGAACTACAAGGCTGTTTATTGGGCAATTCGCTCCTTTGAAAACAACCAACTTCTTGCTATCCTGAACATTCCATTCTTTGATGCCGAAGACGAAAGAGATAAAAAGCTAACAGGTATCTTTACCACTATCATCAATATTTTCACGATTATTTTCCTCATTTTTGTAATTACTTCCTACTTTACTTCCAACTTGCTCACCGAGCCTTTGGCGATTATTACCCAAAAAATTCGCCGTACAACCCTACAAACCACCAATGAACCTCTGCAATGGGATTCTGATGATGAAATAGGTTTGCTGGTAAATGAGTACAACAAAATGCTTATCAAGTTGGAAGCCAGCAAAAAGGCTCTCGCCCAATCGGAAAAAGAAGCGGCTTGGCGGCAAATGGCAAAGCAAGTAGCTCACGAAATCAAAAACCCACTGACACCTATGAAGCTCACTTTGGAGCATTTGAGGTATAAAATCTACAAAAATCACCCCGAAATGAAAGAAATTATTGAAAAACCTTTTGAAACCGTACTTACACAAATTGATTTGCTCAGCGATATTGCCTCCTCCTTTGGTGCTTTTGCTCGTATGAAAGAGCCTGAAAGTAAAGAATTTGACATAGCTCACACACTCAAACAAACCCTTCTACTTTATGAAAATGATGAAGACATACGCTTAATTCGGCATATTGCCAAAGGTAAGTTCATTGTAAAAGGTGATAATCAGCTAACAATGCAAATATTTACCAATCTTCTGCTCAATGCCAAACAAGCTGTACCCAACGATAGAACCCCTGAAATTTTAGTAGCTCTCTACAAAAATGAAAATAACTTTGTACGCATAGAAATTCGCGATAATGGCAGTGGTATTCCTGATGAAGCTCAACCCAAAATATTTCAACCCAATTTTAGTACCAAATTTACAGGCTCAGGCATAGGACTGGCTCTTGCCAAACAAGGCATAGAACACGCAGGCGGAAAAATTTGGTTTGAAACCGAAAAAGATATGGGTACTTGCTTTTTTATTGAATTACCCTTGATTGCCCATAATGAAGGATAGCTCCAACCCCACGCTTACAAACTTTTGAAGCATTGGACTTTTGAACTTTCAAACTTTTTAGTAGTTTTGGCTGAAAATCTCTGAACAATGGCTTTTGCAACCAATTGGTACAAGAAAACAGGTATTCGTAGGCAAGTTTTTGTAATTTTTTCTATTATCACGGGTATCATTATGACCATCTCCCTGATTGGCATTATGGGTATCAATCGGGTAGCAGAAGATATAAACGGACTTTATTACGACCGTCTTTTGCCTGCCGTAGAAATGGCTAATCTGACCGAGAAATTGTACGAAAATCGCCTGCTTTTAGAAGAATATCTCTATCTTGATGACTCGCTGATGCGAAAAAAAATCCTTGAAAAAATTGAAAGAAACCACAAAAGCATTGACTCGCTTGCCTCCAAATATGCCGAAAGTCATTTGGTTGAGGAAGAAAATCGGTTTCTGATAACCTACCGAAAAGAAATTTTCAAATACAAACAATTAGAGAGCGAAATTGTTAAACTTTTTGCTACCGATGCCGAAAGTGCAAAAACCTTGTTTAGCACCGAAGCCTCGGAAGAGTTTAAGAAAATCATCGAGCCTATTCATCGCATTACTGATGTACAGCTCAAAATAGGCGAAGAGTTGCGAAAAGAATCTATCAAAGAAGCGAATAGTATTCGTTTTGCCTTGTATTTGGCAATGGGCATCGTGATTTTGGCAATTATCATTACGGGGGCTTGGCTGGGTTTTGTGTATATGATGCAATGAATTCCTACCTTACAAATATCGTTCAGTCTATAAAAACTACTTGGAAAGGCTTTCAGGTTACTTTTAGGCATTTTCGCAAGGCTTTTCGCAAGCAAAAGCCTATTTTTATCACTGAAAAAACCTACTTTGAGCAAAATACAGGCAAAGTAACCCTAGAATACCCCAAAGAAAAACTCCCAACCCCTGAAATAGGACGTTACAAACTACACAATGAAATTGACGATTGCATTGTTTGCGATAAATGTGCCAAAATTTGCCCTGTAAATTGTATTGAAATTGAGGCTATCAAGGCTACCGAAGAGTTTGGCAAAACCTCTGACGGCACAAGCAAACGTATTTACGCCGCCAAATTTGATATTGATATGGCAAAGTGCTGTTTCTGCGGACTTTGCACTACGGTTTGCCCTACGGAATGTCTTACTATGACAGACGAGTACGATTACACCGTTTCAGATATTACTTTGCACAACTTTCATTTTGCCAATATGAGCGAAGCGGAAATTGCCGAAAAGAAAGCCCTTTACGAGCAGTATCTCAAAGAAAAAGAAGAAGCCAAAAAGCAAGCCGCCAAAGAAAAAGCAGAACAAGAAATTCTTAAAAACGAAACTGAAAATACAACTGAAAATAAAGCCAAAGTCGTTTTCAAACCTAAATTCAAGCCTAAAAGTTAATATTGAAACAGAAAACAGGATTTAGAAATTTAGACGGAGTAAAACTTTTACCTCAACTTTTAACCCTTTGAACTTTTTGAACGCAAATAATTATCTTGTATCAGTTGTCTAAACGCTGAATTTTATGTTTGTACTTGCTCAACAGAACTCAATTGCTAATCATTGGCTTGCAGATTTGCGAAACATTAACACACAAAAAAATAGAGCTGATTTTCGGCGAAATATGTGCCGAATAGGTGAAATACTGGCATACGAGATTTCTAAAACTTTTCATTATCATAAAAAAGAAGTGCAAACCCCTTTAGCTACGGCACAAGTACAAATCAGTGATGAAAAAGTAGTTTTAGCAACTATTTTGCGTGCAGGCTTACCCTTTTATCAGGGTTTCTTGAATGTTTTTGAAAGTGCCGAAAGTGCTTTCATAGGTGCTTACCGAGGCGAACACCAAGAAGACGAAAGTTTTGAAATTCAATTGCATTATAGCGTAGCCCCCGATTTAAGCGATAAAACCCTGATTCTCATAGACCCAATGCTTGCTACGGGCAAATCTTTGAGCATAGCTCTCAAAAAACTGCTCAAAAACGGAAAGCCCAAGCATATTCATATTGCCGCTATCATTGGCAGTAAAGCAGGAGTAAGCTACTTGCAGGAAAATATCCTTGATGAATTTTCACTGTGGTTGGGCGATTTGGATAATGACTTAAACCACAAGTCTTATATTGTACCCGGCTTGGGTGATGCAGGCGACTTGGCTTTTGGTGTAAAATTGTAATATTATTTTGAGCAGAACATTATACCTCTAAACTTCAAAACTATACCTTACTCACTCAAATTACTCGGCTATGCAAACTTTCAAGGATTTTTTTAACTCACTACAAGATTTCTATCGCGATTTATCCAATCCTGATAGCGGATTGGACGCCAAGTTAGCCCAAGAAAGACGCATCTTCCTGCTCAAAGATTTGGTGAACCTCATTCGCCCACGAACTTTTACCAACATTCGCAAAATTGCCGAGCAAAAAATTCAGGAACTCACCCAACTGCTCCAACAAGATACACAAGCCCGTAGCAATCTCAAAAAACTCATTGAAGAAATCTGTCTGCAAAACAACCCACTGCTCGTTTTCACCGAAGTAGGAATAATGAGCAGTAAAGGCTTTTGGGCAGAAACTTATGAAAGACTTTCTTACAAAATACTTCCTCCTTTGCATCGCGAAGGCGAGTTACGCACCGTTATCAATGAAGTTTTTTACAAAAAAGATGACTACAACTGGATAACCCTGATAAGCAATGAGTTGTGGATAGAACTGGCTCATACGCTCCAACTCTTTGATAGCGAGGAAATGCAAAAATACTTTCTCAATGAAATGCTCAATGCTATTGTAGTGCTTGCTCAAAAGGCTACTTCCTTGGGGCTTGAGCCTGAAATCATTGAGAAGTTGCCCGATATGGACGATTTGAACTCGCCTTTTCTTTCAATGCTCATTGAAATTAGCAAGTTTGTCGAAAAATACAAAGATATTACTACCGACCAAATTCCCAGCGAGGAAGATTACAACCAAATTTGGGTGCTTTTGCAACAATGTGAAGATAGCATTGCTCGTTTGCACAAAGACAGAGAAAAGTATGGCATCAGTTTGCGAATTACTTACTTCATCTTACGACTTACACAAAATATTGAACGCTTAAAAAAAATTTTACACTTCATCAGACCTACCTCCAAAGAAGCTAATTTGCAAGAAGTCATTTTCTTTTTCAAAGAAATTGTTTGGGCAGAAAACAAAAAATATAGCTTACGCAAGCACTTTTCAGATAATCTGAGCTTTTTGGCTCATAAAGTTGTAGAGCATACTGCCAAAACAGGCGAGCACTACATTACAAACAACAGGAAAGAGTATTTTGAACTATTCAGAAAAGCATTGGGGGGCGGTGTAATTGTGGCTTTTTTAGTACTCATCAAAGCTAAACTTTCTTATATTGAGCAAGATACGGCTCCCATGCTAATGGCTATATTTTACAGCCTCAACTACTCACTGGGCTTTATTCTGATACACATTTTTCACTTCACATTAGCCACCAAACAGCCTGCAATGACTGCCTCTACCATTGCCGATATTTTGAGCGAATGGCGAAACTTGAAAAGCCCTAAAAGTAAAGAACGTGTTTTATATGGGCAACTACTTCATACACTTATCAGAATGATAAGAAGCCAATTTATTTCTCTTTCAGGAAATGATTTGGCTGTAATTCCTGTGGCTTACCTGCTTACAATGGGATATTTTTGGATTTTTGAAACAGATGTAGTAGGCTTTCAGAAAGCTGAAAAAACCGTAAAAGAACTTTCGCCCTGGGCAAGCTTTTCTTTGCTCTATGCCGCCATTGCAGGTGTATATCTGATGACAGCAGGCTTGATTGCAGGCTACTACGATAACCAAGTGGTCTATAATAATATATCTGCTCGTATGCTGAAATACTCTATTTTTAGAAAAATCTTACCTTCACAATTTTTTGAAAAGTTTGTTGCATACATTGAAAAAAACACAGGAGCCTTAGCCAGCAACTTCTTTTTGGGAATATTTTTAGGCTCAACTTCTACCATTGGTAAAATTATAGGCTTGGGCATAGATATTCGGCACGTAACTTTCGCAGGAGGGGCTTTTGCAATGTGCCTGCAAGTACAACACGGGCAAATGCCTCTGGAAATTATTTTAGAAACACTTTTGGGTGTTTTCTTGATAGGTTTGGTAAATGTTACGGTGAGCTTTGGTCTTTCAGTTATTGTTGCTCTCAAATCCCGAAATGTTACCTTTGTAGAAACAGGAAAGATTGTACAGATATTGCTTAAAGCTTTTTTCAAAAAGCCTTTGGCGTTTTTCTTTCCTTTACAAATTCCCGAACTTTTACCTGATGAGAAGAAAACTTCAAAAAAAGAAAACCTGTAAAGTTTGCTCAAAACTTCTGAAAGCAAGTTTGCAGGTTTGAATTTAAATTTTAGGCTTTTGAACCCATCATAAACTTGCTTTCAGTAATTAGACAAGCACTTTAACAACTTTACAAGTCTTTACTTTTATACGTTGAGCATTTTAAGAATAGTAGCTTTGGGTACAACACCAATTTGAGTAGCTTTTACCTGTCCGTTCTTGAAAACCATCAGCGTAGGAATACTCCGAATGCCGAGTTGCATAGAAACTTGTGGATTGGCATCTACGTCTAATTTACCTACGATTAAATCTTCCCCCGCTTCATTGGCAATTTCCTCAATAGTAGGAGCTATCATAAGGCAAGGTCCGCACCAAGCCGCCCAAAAGTCAATTAGCACTGTCTTTCCTGAATTGATGATTTCTTGAAAATTTGCGTCAGTGATTTCTACGGTTTTTTTGCCCATTGTTGTATTGTTTTTTGGTTGAAAAAATATTCACAAAGCTATTACAAATTTTCACCCAAAAAAGTTCAAAATTATTTTAGGAGTATTTTGTTTTCTGCACGCTTTTTGCCTACTTTTATGAAACTAAAATTTTTCAAAAATATGACCAAAATGTTCTCCTTTGTTATGTTTTTGCTACTCAGTGGAAGCATAGCCTTCGCCCAACCTACCAAAAAAGGTGTCAAGAGCAATAGTGGCTCTCGCAACAACTCTGCCGCTACCCCCGAAAAAGTAGCAGATGAACTCTGCAATTGTATTAATAACTTTTTTAACCAATACCACCCCAGCATTAGGCAATATATTGACGATATGCTTTCTTTGGGTGAAGAAAAAGCCCTTGAAAAGTTCCAAAATGCTTTGATGAGTTTGCCTGAAAAAGAGCAGAAAAAAGCCGTAGATGATGCCCAAAAATTCAGCAAAGATGTAGATGCAGGCAAACTGAATGTATGCCTTGATAAATTCAAAAATGCCGCTTCCCAAATGACCGAAGCCCAAGCTCAAAAAGTATTGGACGAACTGGAAAAATCTCCTTCTTGCAAACTCGTAGATGACTTGATGAAGCTCGGTATGCAAAAAGAAGAGAAAAAGTAAAGGTAATGATGTACGTTCAAAAAATTTAGAGTTCAGAGTTTGTTCAGGCTTTTCAAAAACTCTTCTCGGTAGGTATTTCCAATGGGGAGAGTTTTTTCTCCAATCAGTACATTTTGGCTTTCGTCAATGCTTTTCACTTTTTGCATATTCACAATATACGACCTGTGGATACGCTTGAAATGTTTGTAAGCACTTAACTTTTCTTCAAAGTATTTCATAGTAGCATGTACTACGTATTGCCGTTTATCTTCGGTATGTATCAGCACATAATCGGAAAGAGCTTCTATGAATAAAATTTCATTGAGCGGCAGGCGTATCAGTTTTCCTGAAACCTTTACAAAAATTTCGGAAGCATTGCTCTCATTGCTTATGTTTTCTTTCCCATTAGTTTCTAAAAATTGTATAGCTTTCTGTATGGCTTTCAGGAAACGAGGATATTCGGGAGGTTTTACAATATAGTCTATGGCATCAAGTTCAAAGGCTTGGAGAGCAAATTCGGTTTTAGAAGTAACAAGAATAGTAGCAGGTTGTTTTTTGAGCATTTTCAGCAAATCAAGCCCACTCATTTCGGGCATATCAATATCCAAAAGCAAAATATCTATGCTATTTTTTTGTAAGAAATGGTAAGCCTCAATCGGATTGGCAAAAGTTGCCAAAAGTTCCAAATTGGGGGTTTTTTGGATATAATTTTTGAGTAGAGTCAGTTGTATAGGACTATCATCAACAGCGATACAAGAAAATTTTTTCATAAAACAAAGTTTTAGTGTCTTGAAGCTATTCTATTACCCGCACCGCAGTTACAATGAGTGGTTTCCAATATTTTGAAAAAAGTTGGCTTTCCATAACGCCTTTGGAAGTGGAAGCGTGAATAAAAATAACATCTTTCCCTGCCTCTTTTACCGAACTTACTACCCCTACGTGAGTAATTTTATTACTTGCCTTCACCGATTCTTTGAAAAATACCAAATCTCCCTTTTGTAAATTTTGCAACGATACTTTTTTGCCTGCTTGGGTTTGGTCGCCTGCTATGCGAGGCAATTTGATACCCACACTCTCGTAAGCCCTGCTGGTAAGTCCTGAGCAATCAATGCCTTTTTTGTCGTTTCCTGCATATTTATAAGGCGTTCCCAAATACTCTTTGGCTGTTTGTATTACTTTATCAATTTTCCAAGTATTTTCAGGCTGGCTGTTATTTAAGCTATTACTGCTTTGTAAAGCCTTTTTCTGCGAAACACAAGCCGAAAGCAAAATAACCCACACAAATATAATAAATGATTTTTTATTCATAAGTTTTATTTGAGATTTTTTATGAAAAAAATTTCAATTCAAACGATAAGGCACAACGAGTTTAAATTCAGGAATAATGACGGTGAGTTTCTTGCCGTCCATTTGGCGTTGCATCGTGTAGCTTCCTCGCATTTTACCAATTTCCGATTTCAAATTACAGCCAGAAACATATTCGTAAATATCTCCGGGTTCAAGAATAGGTTGCTTTCCTACTACGCCTTCTCCTTTTACCTCTGTAATCGTACCACAGGAATCATAAATAATCCAATGCCTTGTAAGCAGTTGGATAGTATGATTGCTTCCGTTTTCAATACGAACTTTATAGGTAAAGGCATAATGCAATTGCTTGGCATTGGAATATTCGGGGTGGTATAAGGTCTGCACACTTACTTTTACCCCATCTGTAATTTGGGTAACCATAAAAACAGCGTTGTATGTATCAAAATTACAAAAATCTTAGAACATTTCGCCAAAATTCTAAATTTTTTTTATGGAAAATCCGAGAGGCTTTCATCTCAATAACAAAAATATGTTCCACTTAAAAATTTTTGTAGTATGAAAGCAGTTCTGAAATTTTCGGCTTTTGGTATTGGTGCAATTATTTCGGCTTGGACAGGTGCCGAAACCAGTCGTTTGTTCAAAAAGACCTATCCCGAGGAAATACAACACCCACACGGTTGTGTGTATAAAACCATAATGGGCGAGGAAAGTTCCGAATATGCGGCTATCTATAAAAACCCTGCCAATGTAGAAAACTCCCTAAAAAAAGGACTATCTTGGATAGTAGAAGCACAGCAAAATAATGGTGGCTGGGGAGCAGGTTTGCATAGCCGCCAAGATATAATGAACCCTCACGCAGTAAAAACTGACCCCGCCACAACAGCAATGGTGCTAATGGCATTGCTCCGCAACGGACACACCTTCTCGCAAGGTAAATACAAAGAAAATGCTCAAAAAGCCTTAGAATACCTACTTAGTGCCGTAGAAACCGCCCCCGCCAACTCTTACAACATCACTACGGAAACAGGTACGCAAATTCAGACCAAATTGGGACAGAACATTGATGTAGTGCTTACTGCCCAAAGCCTTGCTAATGCTCTGGATTATTTGCAAAACGACAAAAAACTTCAAGAACGTACCCAAAAAGCTCTCCATATTTGTACGCAAAAAATACAAATGGCTCAAAACACTGACGGCAGTATTCGTGGAGCAGGCTGGGCAGGTGTTTTGCAGTCTTCTTTTGCCACCAACGCCTTGGAATCAGCTCAGAAAAAAGGTATCAAAATAGACGATGAAGCCTTACGCAAAGCTCGTGATTATCAGAAAAAAAATTACAATGCCCAAACAGGTGAAATAAATACCGAAATGGGAGCAGGCATTGTATTGTATTCGGTTTCAGGCTCTACCCGTTCTGCCGCCAAAGAAGCCCGCGAAGCAGAAGATAAACTCGCAAAAGCTCGTAAGGAAGGCAAAATTTCCCAAAATGCTCCCGCCACAGAAGAAAATTTAGAAAAAGCAGGCTTTTCACGCTCCGAAGCCCAAAGATACGCCAATGCTTATCAAACTTACCAAAAAGCCAAAGAAGTTGCCCAAGATGATAAGGTAATGGTAGGTTTTGGCAATAATGGTGGTGAGGAATTTTTGAGCTATTTGCAAACAGGCGAGTCGCTGATTATTGCCAAAGACAATGCTTGGAAAAAATGGTACAATAATATTTCAGGCAAGCTCATCAAAATTCAGGAGGAAAATGGTAGTTGGCGAGGGCATCATTGCATTACCAGCCCTGTTTTTTGCACCGCTACCTGCCTTCTGATACTTTCCGTAGAAAATGATTTGCAAAAATTGGAAGATTTAGGCAAATAAAAACATCATTTGACAAAACATAGAGACGCAAAAATTTGCGTCTCTATACTCTATTCTCCAACCAAGCTCTCGATAGTTTCTAAAATTTCCTTGATTTTAGGGCTTCCTAACATATATTGAATATTTTTCCCTTCTCTTTTGCTTGCAAGCACGCCGCTATTTCGCATATTTGCCAAATGATGAGAGGTAAGCGACTGCTCTAAATCCAAAGTTTCACAAATTTCAGAAACGGT
>FWPU01011364.1_pt1 | contig 12508 bp, 9 predicted proteins | sample 2228361 | NCBI WGS metagenome assembly FWPU01 (sample SAMEA103939777, study PRJEB20133) | metagenome | reverse complement strand
CCTCGCCGGCCGCCTCCGGCAGCACCCGTACGTCCGCCTCGGCTTGAATGGCGGCTTCTCGGCCCTCTGGGCCGGACAGCTCATCAGCCTCTTCGGCGACCGGATCCACCAGGTCGCCCTCGTCTTCCTCGTCCTCGGCCTGACGGACTCCCCGGCCGCGGTCGGCCTCGTCTTCGTCGCCGCAACACTCCCGAACCTCTTCTTTGGGCCGGTCGCCGGAACCTTCGTCGATCGCTGGGAACACCGCGAGGTCATGATCGTCGCGGACCTCCTCCGGGCGGCCGTCATCATCCTCGTGCCGCTGGCGGCGGTGACGAACATCGTCCTCGTCTACCCCCTCGTCTTCCTCGTCACGACGATCTCGGTCTTCTTCCGCCCGGCCCGGACGGCGATCATCCCGCGCATCGTCCGACGGGACGAGCTCATGGCGGCGAACTCGGCGACCTGGGTCGGCGAGACGATCGCCGACATCGTCGGCTACCCCCTGGCCGGCATCTTCGTCGCCCTCCTCGGGGCGGCGATCCCCCTCGCCTTCTGGGTCGACGCCGGGACGTACCTCGTCTCGGCGGCCCTCCTGGCGATGATCCGGGTCGCACCCCTCGAGCGGTCGACGGCGAGCGAGGCCGCGGTGGGCTTCCTCGCCGAGCTCCGAGCCGGTTGGCAGTTCCTCCGGCGCGAGACGGTCCTCCTGGCGAACACCCTCCAGGGGGTCGTCGGCCAGCTCACCTCGGGGATGCTCCTCACCGTCGCCCCGCTCTACGCCCGGGACGCCATCGTGGGGGCGAGCTTCGAGCCGACGGCGATCTATGGCTTCCTCGAAACGGGAATCGGGGTCGGGAACCTCGTCGGCGGCTTCCTCCTCGGGCTCATCGGGGGGCGGTTGGCAAAGGGCAAGCTCGTCATCCTCGGTTATGCTGCGGCCGGGCTCTGCACGGCAGGCCTCGCCTTCACCGGGGCGCTCGACGTGGCGATCGGGCTCATGGTCGGGATCGGGGTGGCGAACATGGTCTACGTCATCCCGAGCCAGACGCTCTTCCAGGAGCGCACGCCGACGGAGCTCATCGGCCGGGTCGTCGGCTTCCGCTTCGCCCTCGTCTTCGGGGCGATGACCCTCGCCATGGGGGCTGCGGGGGTCCTCGTCGAGCTCGTCGGACTCGGGCCGGTCCTCGTCGGCTCGGGGCTCATGACCTTCGTCGCAGGCGTCGCCGGGCTCCTCGTGCCGGCCGTTCGACGGGCGTAGGAGCCCTCGAGGGCGGACGGCGGCCTCGGCTGAACGAGGCAGACTGGGGGCGTCAGGACGAAGGTCTCGGGACGAAGGCCACGGGCCGAAGGGGGGCGGGCCCCAGAGGAGCCGAACCTGGGAGCCTCGGGCCGAAGGGAGACTTGGCCGAACTCGGCGCTCGGAGCAGCCGCCCCCATCCTGGCCACTCGTCGCTTCGCTACACTGGCCGCGCGCCTCGCTCCGCGACGACCCTACCGCGCGTCCCTATCGGGGCAGCGGGCCGGCGATCCAGTGCCCGCCCGCGCCCCAGCGACGGCGCCGCCCCGGACCGAACCACCACACGGAGAAACCGACCCATGACCGACCGTGACCGACGACCGGCTCCCGACGCCGACCGCCCGGCGGGCGGCCGTGGACCAGCCCCGCCGGGTCGGCTCGAAGACCGACCATCGGCGATCTTCGTCCTGGCGGCCGTCATCTTCTTTGCCGGGCTCCTCGGGTACGCCATCGTCCTCGGGACGGGCGGTCTAGCGACGCCGCTGCCGAGCCCAACCCCAACCGCGACGGTGGCGCCGAGCGCCTCACCGACAGGGACGCCGACAGGGACGCCAACCGCGACGCCGAGCGCGACTGCGACGGCCACGCCGAGCCCGAGCCCAACAGTCTCGCCCTCTCCCACGGCCTCGGTCGAAGGGTCGCCGGCGGCCTCGGCCGGGTCCTCCGGCGCGCCGAGCCCGACGGCATCGCCTTGAGGCGACCCATCGCCTTGAGACGACCGAGGCCCTGACCACCGATCGCCCTCGCCTCTTCGGGCGAGGGCGCCGGGGGCGGTCGCTCCGACGGGATCGACCGAGTCATCGGGGGCGTATCCTGCTCCCGTGAACGCTCGGCGGACCTCCCTCGACCAGGCGCGCGCGGACATGATCGAGTACCAGCTGCGCCTCCGGGGGATCAGCGACCCGCGGGTCCTCCAGGCGATGGCGGAGGTGCCCCGCGAAGAGTTCGTCCCCGAGTGGGCACGCCGGTACGCCTACGCCGACGAGGCGCTGCCGATCGCCCACGGCCAGACGATCAGTCAGCCCTACATCGTCGCCCGGATGACCGAGCTCCTCGCCGTCCGGCCGGGCGATCGGGTCCTCGAGATCGGGACGGGGTCGGGCTATCAGGCCGCCATCCTCGCCCACCTTGGCTGCTCCGTCGTCTCCTACGAGCGCCAGGCCGAGCTCGCCGCCGAGGCCCGGGAGCGACTCGACCGCCTCGGCTACGGTCGGTTCGTCGAGATCCGGGTTGGCGATGGGAGCCTCGGCGATCCGGAGGGTGCTCCCTGGCCGCGGATCATCGTCACCGCCGCGGCGCCGCGGGTCCCCGATGCCCTCCGCGAACAGCTCGAGCCCGAGGGTGGGCGGCTCGTGATCCCTGTCGGGCCGAGGACGCACCAGGAGCTCATGCTCGTCGTCCGTCACGGCGACGAGTGGCGGGAGACGTCGGACGGGCCGTGCGTCTTCGTCCCGCTCATCGGGGCCGGGGGGTTCCCGGGCTGAGGGGTGGCCGCGGGAGAGCGGTCGCGCGGGGGATCGCGGTCGGGAGCGAGAGGCGCGGGGAGCGAGTGCCACCGACGGCAGCGGCCGGAAGGGGACGGAGACCGCCGAGCCGCCGGTATACTCGCCGGCCATGACCCACGTCTTCGTCGCCCCCCATCCCGACGACGCCGCCCTCTCGTGCGGTGGGCTCATCGCCAGCCTTCGCGAGCTCGGCCAGAACGTCACGATCCTGACCGTCTATTCCGGCTCCGGGGCAGCCGACGACCTGACCGCATACCAGCGGGAGGCCCTCGGCTTCGGGACGAAGGCCCTCTGGCCCGCGACGGAGGCGTTCAACCGAGCGAACCTGGCCGCCGACGTCCCCCTCCTCGGGAGCCCCGACGCCGCTCCGCCCTGGGTCGCCGACCCCGATCGCCTCGAGGCGACCCAGGCTGACGCCGACGCGGCCGCGAAGCGGTTCTGGCAGCGGGCCTCCTGGTATCGGCGGGCGAGCATCCGGAACGAGTCGCTCGCCGGGCAGCTCGTCATCGACGGCCTGCCGACCCAGGGCTCGGTCCTCGGAACGGCAGTCGTCGAGGCGGCAAGCGCCGGCGACGTCATGGCCCGGCGCCGCCTCGAGGACGAGCGGTACGCCTACTTCGCCGAGGCTTCGGTCGTCTTCCTCGACCTGCCCGACGCCGTCTTCCGAGGCTACGAGGGTGACGCCGAGCTCCTCGGTCGGCCCCGTGCCGACGATGCTCCGCCCGTCGAGCTCCTCCGCCGCGAGATCCTCCGGCTCGAGCCGCAGCGGGTCTACCTGCCCCTCGGCGTCGGTGGCCACGTCGACCACCAGCTCGTTCGCGCCGTCGGGGTCGCCCTCCTCGCCGAACCGCGGGCCTGGGTCATGCCCGGGCCTGAGTGGCCCGGGATCGTCACCTTCTACGAGGACTTCCCCTACGCCTGGTGGTCGGGCTTCAGCCAGCTCGAGGATCTCGGCAACGGGTTCCTTGCCGAGCTGCCGGGCGACGTCTCGCTCGTGCCGGAGTACGCCGACATCAGCGACGTCGTCGAGACGAAGATCCGCGGGATCAGCCTCTACGAGAGCCAGCTCGGCGGCCTTTTCGGTGGTCGCGAGCCGATGGCCGAGGCGGTTCGGGCCTTCGGCCTCAAGGTTGCCGAGCTCGGCGGCGTCCCAGGCTTCGCGGAGCGCTACTGGGCGACGACTCGGATCTAGACGAACCGTCGCCGAGGCCGACCCATCGGAGGTGGGGTTCGGGTCCTCGCAACGAGCCAGCTCGACTCCGGGCCAAGCCGATCGGCCCCGGCTTCGCCCGGTAGCGGACCCTCGGGTCCTTCGTCACAGGTCTCGTCCGCGGGTGGGCTCAGGTCGCGGCCCGAGCCGTCGAGGGCGGGGCAGCGTCGGCCTGCGGGGCAGCTCCGACGCCCGCCGTCTCCCGCATCCAGTCCGCCGTCCGGCGCAGCCCCTCGGCAAGGGTGACCTGGGGCGACCAGCGGAGCATCCGGCGGGCCTTCTCGATCGAGACGACCCGACGACGGATGTTGTCGATGTCACGCCGGTCGACGTGGACGACCTCGACCTGGCGCTCGACCGCCTCGCCGACCATCCGGGCGAGGTCGTTGATCGTCGTCTCGATCCCCGTCCCGACGTTGAAAACCTCCCCCTCTGCCCGCGGCGCGAGGGCCGCGCGGAGGGTGGCGTCGACGGCGTCGTCGATGTAGGTGAAATCCCGGGTCTGTTGGCCGTCGCCGTGGATCTGGAGCGGGCGCCCGGCGAGGGCAGCATCGAAGAACTTCGCGACGACGCCGCAGTAGGGGTTGTCGGGCCGCTGACCGATGCCGTAGACGTTCGAGTAGCGGACGACCGAGACCGGGAGGCCGTAGCTCTCGTAGAAGGCGATGCAGTAGTGCTCGCCGGCGAGCTTGCTGACGGCGTACGGGCTCAGCGGGACGATGGCGTCGTCCTCGTTGATCGGGATCGAGCGGGGATTCCCGTAGACCGAGGTGGAGCCCGTGTAGACGACCCGACGGACGCCAGCGGCTCGGGCGGCGAGGAGGACGTTCAGGGTCCCGCCGATGTTCGTCGCGAAGTCGTCCCGGGGGTTCTTCGTGCTGGCGATGATGTTCCGGGCGGCAAGGTGGAAGACGTACTCGGCCTCGGCGACGAGGCGGGCGACGAGGTCCTCGTCGACGACGGAGCCCTCGACGAAGCGGACGTCGGGTGGGAGGGTCTCCAGTCGGCCGGTGAAGAGGTCGTCGAGGACGGTCACCGAGGCGTCGGCCTCGAGGAGGCGTCGAACGACAGCGCCGCCGACGAAGCCCGCGCCTCCGGTGACGAGGACGCGTCGTCCAGCGAAGGGCTCGGTGATGGGCAGCTGAGGCTCGGTCATGGCGATCCCTCGGTGGCGAGGCACCTCCCCTCGGCCCGCATCGGGCGGCCGGGGTGGCGTGCTCGTCGGTCGTCGGTCGGGGTCATGGTAGCGGCGGCGGGGCGATCGAGGGGGAAGGGCGCCGGGAGCGCTGTCGGGGCGGGTGGGCCGAGCTGACCGATGTTCTCGTCGGGGACGGCGGAGCTCGCCGGGGCGCATCGGTGACGACTTCGCCCGCCGCGCTCAACGCTTCAGGCCGACCCGGAGGAGGAGGGCCGGCCGGAAGAGTCGCCACCAGTCACGGAGCCCCCGCATCTTCGTGTAACTCTCGCGCGGATGGTAGCGGACCGTGCAGGGCACCTCGATGACCCGGTAGCCGCGGCGGATCGCCTTGTAGAGGACGTAGGGCTCGAGGTCGTAGGAGTCGAGCCAGGGTTGGTCGATGGCGATGGCCGGGTCGGCGAGGAGGCTGGCCCGGAAGAGCCGGAAGCCGTTCGTGGCGTCGGTGATCCGGCGGAAGACGAGGAGGCTGAAGATGACCGAGTAGAGACGAGTGCCGAACCCTCGCCCCCCGGTCGGGCCCTCAACTCGACCGCCGGCGAGCCAGCGGGAGCCCTGGGCGTAGTCGGCGTCGGCGGCAAGGAGGGCGTCGAGGGCGGCCGCCAGCTCGGCTGGCTCGTGTTGGTCGTCGCCGGAGACGAGGGCGAGGAAGGGACGACCTCGGGCGATCCCCGCCCGCCAGCCGTCCCGGATCGCGGCCCCGACCCCCATCCGCCGCTCGTGGCGGATGACGAGGGCGGCGCCGTGGGCCCGGGCTTCCTCTCCGGTCCCGTCGGTCGAGCCGTCGTCGACGACGATCGCCTCGAAGCGACCGTCTCGTGGCAGCTTGTCGAGGACTCGGCCGATCTTGCCCGCCTCATTGAGGGCAGGGATGACGACGGCGACGAGGGGTTCGGTGGTGGCCACGCTCGGAGGATACGGGATGGCCGCCGGGCCGGAGTGGGGGCGAGAGGTGACGGGCTGCCGCCGAGGGACGGTCCACGGCGCAGGTGGCCTCGGGTAGCATCGGCGTCGTGACCGACAACCGGGTCGACTCGCCCGCCGGCGGCTCCGCGGCCGCCGGCAGGCGACGATGGGGTGCTCTGCGCGCCGCTGCAGCGATGCTGCTGCCGGCCGTCGCGCTCGGCCTCTTCGTCGCCCTGTGGGGAATGAACGTCTTCGTCTTCAAGGCCGGACCGGCAGATGCCTGGACGTACCTGGCTGCGGGCGAGCGCCTCAACGACGGTCACGCCCTCTATCGTCTCGCGCCTGGCGATCGCCCGGTCGAGATCAAGCCGCCCCACTGGACCGTACCGCTCCTATCACCGCCTCCGATGGCCGTCCTCTGGCGACCACTCGCCTTGCTGCCAGCCGATGTCGCCGTCACCCTCTGGTGGCTGGCAGCGATGGCGATCCTCGGTACCGTCGTCCTGGCCGCCTTGCGGGCTCGACCGGTTTTCGGAGCGGTCGCGATCCTCGTCTTCCTCCTACCCCTCGTCTTTCAGTCAGCGAGCGGTAACGTGAACGGCCTCCTCATCGGCGGCACAGTCGCGACCTGGCTTCTCATTCGCTCCAACCACGACCGAAGTGCGGGCATCGTGGTCGCGACGATGACCCTCGTCAAGGTCGTCCCGGCCGTGCTCCTTGTCTGGCTTCTCGCCTCGAGACGGTATCGGGCAGCAGGCTGGGCCATCGGCGCGGGAGTCGTCCTTCTCGCGCTCAGCATCGTCGGCGCTGGCATCGAGAGCCACCTCGAGTACCTTGGGATCATGTCGTACACCGCCCGGACGGGACAATCTCAGTTCAGTCTGGCGGGGATCGCCCAGAGCTTCGGGGTCCCAGGCGGGGTGGCAGCAATCCTTCCCCTCGGCACGCTCCTCCTGGGACTCACTGTGGCGTGGGTGACCGGGCGGCGTGGGGACGCGTCGACGGCCTTTACGGCCGCCGCCTTCACGATGGTCTGGGGATCTCCGGTCGTCAATTTCGACTGGCTGGCACTCATGTTTGCCGGGCTGGCTCCGGCCTTCTGGCCGCTGAGGAGCACAGTCTCGTCGGCCCGAGGGCGCTCTGACGCGCCGACCGGGGTTCTCGCGACGTCACGATGACCGATTGCACAGGGGCCGTAGGCCGCCGTCGGCTCCTCGAGCGTCTTTACGTCGCCGCCGTCCTCGGCTGGATCGTCGCGATCCAGCTCCTCTACTTCGAACGAGGCTTCATCCCGGGCGACGCCCTCGTTTACCTCGCCGCCGGCGAGCGACTCAATGACGGGCACCCCCTCTATGCCCTCATGCCCGGCGATCGACCCTCCGACATCAACCCACCCTACTGGCGGATCCCGCTCGTGTCGCCACCTCTCATTGCCGTCCTCTGGCGACCCCTGGCATTGCTCGGCGAGGCAGCCCCGTATCTGTGGTGGAGCCTGCAGGCCGCAGCCCTCGTGACCGCCGTGGCGATGCTCCTGCGGGGCCGCCCGGTGATCACCGCGACGGCGCTTCTCATCCTGTCGGTGCCCTTCGTCTACGAGTTCTCCGTCGGCAACGTGAACTCCTTCATCCTCCTTGCTCTCGTCGTCGGCTGGCGGGCCTTTGCTGCTGGCAGACCGGCCGCCATCGGGGCTCTCGCCGGGATCGCCGCGGTGGTCAAGGTGACGCCCGTCCTCGTCGCCTGGTGGGCGATCGTCGCCGACGGCAAGACTGCGAGGCTGGCTGTCCTCGTCGCGGGAGCGGCGGCGCTCGCCGTCGGACTCATCGGGGCGGGTCTCGACAACCACGCCGCTTACCTGGCTGCCCTCGGCCGCGGCGACGTTAGCTTCAGCCCGCTCAGCGTCGGCGGTGCGCTCCGCTACCTCGGCGTCGCCGAACCGATGGCTCGAGCCCTTGTGGCAGCGCTCATCGTCGGGGCGATCGCTCTCGTCTGGCGCTTCCGCGCCCGGCCCGATCGGGCCTTCCAAGTGGCCGTCGTGGCGACGATCGCTGCCTCCCCGGCGGTCAGCATCAACTGGTTCGTCCTGCTCCTGGCGACTCTCGCGCCAGTCGTCTGGCCGCTGCCGACGGAGGTGAAGCGGTCGACGGCCTGACTCGTCGGAAGGCGGCCGCGTCGGAGGCCTCCTCCTCGGCGACGAGCTCCCAGCCGGGTGACGCCTCGAGGGCGGCGGCGAGCTCGGGCTCCCGGGAGGGATCGACGATGACGAGGTCGATCGCCCAACGGTCGAGGCGGGCCTGCCAGTCGGGAGCCGCCGCAGCGATGGCGCGGTAGTCCTCCCAGACGGCTGGGGGCACGACTTCGAGGCGGGAGTCGACGAAGGTCCGGACTTCGGGAAGGGCATACTCGACCCAGGATGCCCAGGGCTGGGTGACGTAGGCGCGGGTGCCGAGTGCGATCGCGCCAGCCAGCTTCCTGGTGAGGTCGGCCGGCGCATCGGTGAGGAGCCCTCCCGGCCCGCCGGAGGGATCGGCGCGCCACGAGGGCAGCGCGGCGAGGAGGGCAGCGACGAGGGCACCGATGATGACGGCGTTCGCCGGCGAGCGAAGGTCGAGGCGTCCTGCCGGGGCGGGACGGAGGAGGCCCCGGGCGAGGACCGGGCCGAGGGCGACCGCCGCGGCCAGCGCCCACCAGACGATCGCTCGTTCGGCCCGCAGGGCGAGGAGGGCGAGGGCAGCGAGCCAGGCGAGGGTCGGCCAGCTCGGGCGCCATCCAGCCCGAGCGACGAGGACGACGCTTGCCACAAGAGTTGCGAGGAAGAGGGCGCCGGGCACCGTCGTCGGAGATGTTGGCTGCCATTCACTCGCCAGGCCACTCACGACGGGGCTCGTCGCCAGACCGAGGGCATAGCCCCAGACGTCGAGACCGAAGGGGTTGACGAGGGTGGCGAGGAGGGTCGCCCCCACCAGGAGCGGTTCGGTTGGGAGGAACCGACGGGGGCTGGCTGGATCCGCCGAGCGGTCGGCTCCCAGCGAGGCGACGACGAGCGTCGCCGGGAGGAGGGCGAAGGTGCCATGGACGTTCGCCCAGAGAGCGGCGAGCGGGACGCTGAGCCACGCCGCCCGGCGGTGACGGCGGGCGTTCGCGAGGAGCCAGAGAGTGAACGTGAAGAGAACGATCGCCAGGAGCTGGGCCCGGAGGGCGAGGGCGGGGGCGACGACGACGAAGGTGACGAGGGTGAGGATGGCCGCCCCCCGGCGATCGAGGCCGGATCGTCGGAGGATGTCGAAGAGGAGGGCGGTCGAGAGCCCGACGAGGGCGGCGCGGAGGAGGACGAGGCCCGGCCATCCGGCGACGCCATGGAGGAGGGCGAAGATGACCTGGGCGAGCCACTGCTGGTGCAGCCAGGACGAGCCGCCAGCGGTGAAGGTGAAGGGGTCTGCGCGGAGGATCTCGCCGCGCTCGAGCATGAGCGACCCGGCCCGGACGGCGTAGGCGAGATCGACGGCCGAGAGGGGGACGGCGAGGGCGACGATGACAGGAAGGAGGAGCGCGAGGGCCAGCCAGAGGATCCCGATCGTCGGCCAGGATCGGTCGCCGCGCCTCACTCTTCGGACTTCCTCCTCTTACGACGTGTGCTCGCCCGGAGGATTGGCGGCCGGGCGAGGAGCCACCGCGGCTGGCACGATAGCAGGGTGACCGGTCCAGGAAGTGCCTCCGCTCGGCGCCTGCCCCCCGCCTGGCTCGTCGCTCTGGCGGGGGTCGGCGCCATCCTCCTCCTCGTCGATGCTGCGTATCGATGGGCGACGCCGTCGGACGAGCACGCCTACTGGCTCGCGGGTCGCAACCTCCTCGAAGGCCGGTCGATCTACGAGCTCGCCCGTCTCGGTCCGGTGGAGCCGTATGCCTACCACTACCCGCCACCCCTCGCCCAGATCATGGCTCCGGTGGCTGCGATCCTGCCAGCCTTCGCCTGGACAGCACTCTGGACGGCCTTGCTCCTGGTCTGCCTCTACCTTCTGGCTGGTCGAAGCGTGCTCATCGCCCTCGCGAGCATCGCCTTCGTCCCGGTCGCCGTCGAGCTCTGGTTTCGCAACATCCACCTGCCCCTTGCCCTCCTCACCTACTTCGGTCTCCGCCGCTGGCCGGTCCTCCTCGGTGTCGGGGCGCTCGTAAAACTGAGCCCCGGCCTCGGTATCGTCTATCTCGCGGCCAAGGGACGACTACGGGATGCCGCTATCGGATTTGCAGCGGCGGCGATCATCGCCGGAGTGAGCTTCCTGCTCAACCCGGGCCTCTGGACGGAGTTCGTCGAGCTCACTCTCGGTCGCGGCCCGCTCGACGTCTCGGGCGTCCTGCCGATCCCCTATGCCGTGCGACTGGCGATCGGCGCCGTGCTCGTCGTTCTCGCAGCTCGCCTCCGGCGGCCTTGGGACGACGTACTGGCGGTCGTTGGGATGACGGTCGCGCTACCGACGCTCTGGGTGACCGGCCTCAGCTTCCTCACGGCCGCGTTGCCAATCGTCCAGCGGGGCGGCGGCACCGGTCTTGCACCGACCGACCGGCCCTGAGCTGGCGACGCAGGCCGAGGGTCACGCGGCCGGACGGCGGAACCGATCGGCAGCTGATCCCGACCAACGCGCCTGCGGCACGAAGCAGAGAACGAGCATCGAGAGGCCCTGGGGCCAGATCGTTGGGAGACTGAGGGTCGCTGACAGCCCGAGCCAGCGAGGCTCGTTTCGTCGGGCAGCCCAGACGACGAGAGCGGCCGCGAGGGGCAGCCGAAGAGCGAGGGGGACTGGCAGATACCGCGCGCCAGGCTCCAGCGGGAGGTGGGCGTTGGCCCAGAGCATCCCGAGCCAACCCGACCAGAGGTCAGGTCGGACGACCCATGAGACGAGGGCAATGAGGAAGGTGAGACCCAGGGCCCAACCAAGCTGGCGCCACTCCCGCCGGACGACGAACCAGAGCAGGCCGACCCCGGGAGTGACCTTTGTGAGGAGGATCCAGGTCCAGGCGATCGGGTAGCGGAGGCCCAAGAACGTCGCCAAGGCCAGGAGGAGGTGGATGTTGCCGACCGAGAGCTCGAGCGCGATCGGGTAGGCAGCGAGGGCGGCGAGGGTCCAGCGGCCGCCGATGATCACCAGCGCCGCGAGCTGGATGACCACCCACAGGACCCGAAAGGTCTCCCAGGGAAGGAGCTGGAACGGGGCGAAGAGGAAGGCAACCGGAGGTCCGTAGCGAAAGGCGACGTCGGCGGTCAGCGAGCGGCTGGCCGCGACGTAGGGCTGGGCGAGGTCGAGGCTCCAGTAAGAGATGGCGTCGCTCCCACTCCCGGCAACGAGGATGAGCCCGAGCATCACGACACCGACGATCGAGAGCCCGTCCCGGATTGCGCGCCGGCGGCTCGGAGCCTGGAGCCACGCGACGACCTGAGCCGCAAGCTGGCCAGAGGGCCCCGCGGCCGGCATCGAGCGTCCCCCGACCGCCCTAGCTTGCCGCGACCTGCGGGAGCCGGACCGCCGCCGCCCCCGCGTCGTAGATCGATTCGATGGCCCGGACCATGAGCTCGACGCAGAAGCGTTCGTGGACGAGGTCGTGGCCCCGACGGGCGAGGAGGTCGGCGAAGGGATGGTCGGTCAGGAGCCGGACGATCGCCCCCGCCAGCGCCTCCGGGTCGCCCGGCGGGACGAGGAGCCCGCTGACGCCGTCGTCGATCATCTCCGGGATGCCGCCGACGTTCGAGGCAACGACCGGTCGGGCGAGGGCCATCGCCTCGAGGATGGCGAGGCCCTGAGCCTCCCGGTACGAGGGCAGGATGGCGACGTCGAGGGCGGCCGTCACGGCCGGCACGTCGTCGCGGCGGCCGGTGAAGACGACCCGATTGGCGATCCCGAGCTCCCGGGCGAGGGTCTCGAGGGGCTCGCGCTGGCTCCCCTCCCCGACGACGAGGAGATAGGCATCTGGACAGCGGCGGACGACCTCCGGCCAGGCGGCGAGGAGGGTCGGGTGGCCCTTCTCGGGCTCGAGGCGGGCGACGACCCCGACGAGCTGGGCATCAGGCGGAAGCCCGTACTCCTCGCGGAGCGTGCAGCAGGGCTCCTGGTGGTCGTAGCGCGAGAGGTCGACCCCGTTGTAGATGAGCTCGACGGGCGTGGCGTCGCCACGCTCCTCGGCGATCTTCGCCACGATCGCCCGGGAGACAGCAACGAGCCGGTCCATGTGCGGCGTCAGGCGCCGGATCTCCTCCCGGTCGGCAAGGGGCCGAACCCGCGAAGAATGGACCGTCGAGACGACGTAGGGCCGCCGAAGCCCGAGCCGCTCGAGGGCGAGGGCGGCCTTCGTCCCGACGACCTCGGCCCGGTACATGTGGTTGTGGACGACGTCCGGGCAGACGGTGAGGAGGTGGGCGGTGAGCA
>FWPU01011377.1_pt1 | contig 12511 bp, 14 predicted proteins | sample 2228361 | NCBI WGS metagenome assembly FWPU01 (sample SAMEA103939777, study PRJEB20133) | metagenome | reverse complement strand
AGGCCCAGCCGCAGACATCCAACAGCTCCTGTTCGATCTCGGCGACTAGTTCACCAGGCGGACGCTCGAACGAAGCGCCCCCGTAAGCCTTGGCGCCCGCCTCCAGGCGCTCCCTGAGCCGGCGCCGGAACTCTCAGAACTCCTCCGCGTAGTCCATCTCACTTGGCCCGTGTCGCGCTCTTGGCCAAGGCCCATTGCCGCGGCGGCCTCTGCCGCAGGCCGCGCTGGAGGGCAACCCACTTGCCCCCAACGTTGGCCTTGCGCGCCTTCATCGCGACACCATGCAATCGGCGACCACGGCCAGGAAGATCGGCCGCAGCTCGTTTCGGCGCCCCAGCCGCCGCAGCTTCCAGCACAGCCGGCCGTTGTCCAGGTGCTCACGGAAGCTGTACCGCGTGCCCAGATAGCTCCGCAGCTCGATCGCCCGCCCCTCGCCCGGCCGCCGGAACAGGATCGCGCGGTTGATGTGACCCTTCGGGTGGCGCACCACGCGAGCGATCAGCCCGAGCGACTGAAGCCGCGCCAAGCGCTGCGGGCTGATCCAGTCCGAAAGTTCGCCGTCGGCGGTGTAGAGCGGGATGCGGTCCGGCATTGGAAGACAGAGGATTCCCGTAAATCTGCGGGAAGGAGTTTCACGAGCGTCCCGGCGCTCGGCTGGATTTCTCTGTCACAGGGGAAAGGCCCCTGCCACTGACGGGTGGGGACAAGCGAGCTGCCCTCCATGGCTGAGGCGCGTCCGGGTTATAGAACCGCAGGCGGTTCTCGCGTGGGGGAGGGCTGATGATCTCGATGTATTGCTTGGTCACCTCGGCGATGCGGTGCGCCTCGCCGATGAAACAGACGAGGCCATAGTCTTCGCCGTAGGGGAAGCGGAGCTGTCCCCGGTTCTGATAGAGCCGTCTCTCCCTCCAGTCGAGCGCAAGCGCCTGATTGCGGATGGCGTCCACCTTGGCCACGGCGGAAGGGAGAACTTTCTCGACGAAGCCATAGTCGCCGTCCTTGGGAAACAGGTATCGCTCGACCTCGGGGCCGATTGGCCTTGCTGGAGGAAGGATTGTCATCCGCGGCGGGAGCGCCAGGGGCGGCGCGCTGACGCGAACGGGTTCGATCTTCCCAGTGCAGTCCTCGCTCGCCAGGTCTCGCAGATTCATCAGTCAGTTTTTTGTCCACACAGGTGAGGAGCAGGTTGTTTCACTACGCAATCTCTTCTGCTGCAACGACTTAGCGGCATCGCTCTCTGCAACCTGACCATGGAAGACCCCTCCTCGCGTTCACCGGGAAATTGAGCCTCTATCCTTGCTAATAGGGTGACCTCGTTTTTTGGCACGCGTGGTCAGGTTCAGTCCTCCTCTTCGTGTAAGTCGTTGTGGTCCGAGAACTTAGGCGAATTTACAACCTGACCCCCGCGCCACGCGGCCTCGGTGAAGAAGTCTTTGTGCTGCCGCGAGAACCGCCGGAGGAACTTGTTGAACTTCGGCTTCTTCACGTAGCCGTCGCGCGTGGTATCGAGCAGGTTGAAGCGCTTGAGCAGCCGCACCGCCCGCTTGACGGTCTCGACGCTACAGCCGGCTTGCTCGGCGAGGTCTTCCCGGCGAATGACCCGCGTGATGTGTAGCAGGAAGATCAGCCGGGAAAAGAATCCCTTGTCCTCTCCTTCGGCGTGCTTCTCCTGCTCCCACTTCCTCAGGAATGCCTTCTCAATGTCCTCGTAATCGAGGAGTTGGCTGCCGTAGCGTGTGATCCTGGAGTAGTCGTCCAGGGCGCAGTTCTCATGCGAGTAAAGCCGGGAGAGGAACTCGGCCGCCATGCGGACGTGCTTCGGCTGGATGAGGAGCTTGGCGAACTTCTCATCAGCCGAGACCCGAAGCGCCGCGAAGGCAGCGGCCACGCGCGCCAGGTTGTGCCGGCAGTCGGACAGCGTGATAAGTGGCACGTCCACGGCGTAGCCGTAGATCGCCGACAGCTCCTGGGCGCGCTTGAGGCAGTAGTCCTCGGCTTCGGGCGTGAAGATGATCTGCTCCGGCCGCAGGTTCCACACCCAATAGACCACCGCCCGCAGCATCTCGGGCGTGATCCGCCGCCGGTTCCCTTCCGCGCGCTTGCGATTGATGAAGGAGAGATCCCTGAGGTCACCGGAGTTGGCGAAGACCGCGATGTCCGTCCGACGGATGATCGTGGGCGGCAGGATCGTGGCGAGCGACTCGCACCCGAAGGAGAAGCTGTCCATCACCAGGTCCTTCTTCGGGTTGGCGATCATGATGAGGCGCGTTTGGCTCTCGTAGCCTTTCGACTGCACGCGGTCGATTTGGAGGAAACCCTCCTCCATCGCTTTCGAGATGGTGCGCAAGTCCCAGTCGGGAAGGTGTTGGGCCTCATCCACCGTCAAGATCTTCCGCGAGTTTGCCGGGTAGCGGCCGACCCGGACCTGCCAGCCTTTCTGCTTGTGCTCGACCAAGGCGTAGGCCAGGCCCGTGCGCGATCCCGTGAGCCCCGAGAAGCAGTCCCCAACGTTGATGAACTCTGCGATCCGCTGGTGCGTCTGGGTCTTGCCCGAGCCGGAATCGCCGATGATCACGGTGACGAGCCAGCCGCGGATGACTTCGCCGTTGAAGGGCACCCAGCGGGGAGAGCAGTAGGTGAGGAGGATGGCCACCAGGATCTCCTCGCGCTCGTAGACGCGGGTGACGTTCTCGGTGAGGTCCTCCAACATCTCTGCCCAAGACACAGACTGGAAGGCCCGCAGGTGGTGGAGGTTCTCCTCGACCCGGAAGCCTTCGAAGTCATCCTCGAGCGGCTCCAGCGACTCGATCAGAAACGTGACCTGTTGCGTTTTCGGGTGGCTCTTCACCCATCCGGTGGCCAGATAGTTGCCAGGCTTGGGGTGTTCGCTCGAGAGATAGTAGACGCGCTTCTCGAGGAGCTCTTGCTGCTTGCCGTCGATCACCTGCACAACGTTGCCTGCTTCGTCGCGGGTCTGGGTGATGCGGTTCACCTTCTGGTGACAGAAGAACTCCTTGACCGTGGTACGCCGCAGGATCTCGATACTCGGTTTCTGCCCGTACTTGCAGGCATACTCGCGGAGCATCGCCTTGAGCTGGACGTTGGTGGACATGCAAGAGCCGATGTACTCCTGCGCGCTCCTGGGGATGACAGCCGGCTCCATGGCGCCCCGGCACTCGAAGCAGCCACCCTTCTGCATGCGCGGGCAGAAGGTGATGCGGAACTCTTCGACGGCATGGAAGGCCTCCGACGTCTCGCCGCAGACGGTGATCTCGCAGCGGACTTTCTTGTCGATCAGCTCTTTGCGTTCGACTTCGGTGAAGGACTCCAAGCCGAGCACTTCCTCGGGGCGGTCCTCCGCCTCGTAGGAGTGCGGCGGCGTCTCGTCGATGAGCTTCTGGAGATCGGCGGCCGTGAGACCGCGCTTGTGGAAGTAATCGGTGACGTCTTTGTCGTCCTTGTCGCCTTTGAGCGGGAGAACGACGTTTTTGACCGAACTGGCGCCGGCGGTCTTGAGCGCCCGCAGGACGATGTTCCGCGCCGCGGCTTGGCCCTCACGGTCGCAGTCGTAGAGGATGACGACGTCCTTGTCCCGGAAGTGGGCGCACCACTCTGGCCGGAAGACTCCAGCCCCGTGCGTCCCGGTCACCGCCATGAATCCCTCCTGCTGGAGGATCAGGCGATCCCATTCACCTTCGCACAAGATCACCTGCCTGCCCTGGTAGTTGACCAATTCGTCGAGACCATAGAGCCGCGCGGGCGAACCGTACTTGTAACGGCCCTCGGTGTAGTTGATGATCTTCGGATCTTTTTTCGCGTTGTGGAGCCGCACGTTAACGGCGTTGCCGCGCTCGTCCCGGATGGGAATGGTGTTGCGCTGGCGTTTGGGGTCCCAGCCGATCTCATACTTCCTGAGGGTCGCGTCCGCCAGACCGCGCTTCTCCCGCAGCCAGCGGCATACCTCCTCGTTGGCCCAAAGGTTAGCTGACCACTGCTTGATGAGCGCCTCGCGGATAGGTGGAAGCGGCGGCTTCTCGCCCTGCGGCCGGGGGACGCCCAAGCGGTCGCCGAGGTCGAGCAGGACATCCTTGAAGCTCAACCCCGAGGTCTGCATGAGGTAGTCGAAGGCGCTGCCCTTGCCGCAGCCCGCAAAGCAGCACCATTGGCCGGAGTTTCGGTTGAACGCGAAGGAGGGGTCTTTGTCCTCGTGGAACGGGCAGAGCGCCGTCACCCACCCGTTCGTGGTCGGCCGCTGCTTGGCCAGGCCCTCGAAGAGTACGGAGAAGTCCCCGATTCTTTCCAGGACCGCCTGCTTGTAGCGCTTCCAGAGGTCATCCCGATTCCGCATTCGCGTTTCCACTGTGGTAGCGCCAGAATTTTTCCAGCAGGCGGCGCGTCAGCGCGTTGGCGTGCCTGCGGTCGCCGGCGAAGAAGACGTGGGCGCGGTATCGGATCGACCAGGAAACGAGGCTGCCGACGACCGCCTTCGGCGAGACGTGGGAGAACGCCGCGCCGCGGAGGATCTGGGGCAGACCCGCCTCGATCACGATGGCTGCGTACTCCAGCTCGGCCATCCGTTCGAGTTCCCGCTCGAACCGCTCCCTGTCCCGCCCTGTGATGGTGAACAGCTCCTCGAGGCGCTTCCGCTCGACGGCCACTCGGTCCTCCAGGCCGCAGAGGGAGTAATCTCCCGTTCGCAGCGTCTGCCGGCGGGATCGCGGGAAGCGGTACGGCTTCTGCTCCCGCGTGTCGATGGCCACGACAAGTTCGGGCGCCGTCATCGCACCAGTTTCTGGAGGCGCGTGTGCCGGCGCTGCGGGGCGTTCCGCTGGATGATCTTCGGGATCTCCTCCCGCTGGCCGACGAGCACGCAGACTTCGCGGGCACGGGACACGGCCGTGTACAGCCATTGCCTCTGCATGATCAAAGGCCCGAAGCTGCGGTGGATGGGGACCACGATGATCCGCGCCTCGCTGCCCTGGAAGCGGTGGCACGTGATGGCGTAGGCGAGCTCGAGGTCATTTCGATGCAGTGGGACCTGGACCACCCGCTCCGGGTTCTCGAACGCGACCGTGATCGTCCGCTCCCGCGCGTCGATATCGCGGATGTACCCGATGTCGCCGTTGATGATGTCGAGGTCGTACTCGTTCTTGGTCTGGATCACCTTGTCCCCGACCTTGAATCGGACCCCGTCGATCTTCGGGTTCGGGTTGAGCCGCTGCTGGAAGAGGTCGTTCAACGCCTTGCAGGAAAGCGCCGTCTTCTCACGCAGCGGCGTGATGAGCTGGACCTCCTTCAGGGGGTCCGCCTTGTACGACTCGGGGAACCGTCGAGAGACGAGGTCCAGGATGGTCTCCTGGAGCGCCTCCTCGTCCTCACGCTTGAGGAAGAAGAAATCCCGCGCCGTCGAGTTGCCGAGCTCGATGTCCTGGCCGTTCTTGATCCGGTGGCAGTTGCGGATGATGAGGCCTTCGTCCTGCCGTTTGATGATCGTCAGCTCGGTCGAAGGGATCACGCCCGAGGCGATGAGGTCCTTGAGAATGTTTCCGGGCCCCACAGAAGGGAGCTGGTAGGTGTCGCCCACCAGGATGAGCCGCGTTCGCGGTGCGACCGCCTCGAGGAACCGCGCCATAAGCGGCGTGTCCACCATACTCACCTCGTCCAGGACGATGAGGTCCGCTTCGATGGGGTTCTCGGCGTCGCGGGTGAAGACGAAACCGCCTCCGACCTTCTGGGGCTCGAGGAGCTTGTGGATGGTGAGGGCGAGGCGCCCGCTCTGCTCGTAGACGCGCTTGGCCGCCTTGCCCGTCGGGGCCGCAAGTGCGACCCGGGTCTCAGGAAACGAGCTGATGATCCGCTTGATCGTGAACGTCTTGCCCGTCCCCGGCGCGCCGGTCAGGATGAAGACGCCGCTCGAGACGGCCTTGGCGAGCGCCTCCTTTTGGTCGCCGGCCAGGCCCTCGAAGTCGGGCTGCCCGGGCGGGAGCGTCTGGCGGGCGAGGATCTTCAGCTTCTCCGCGATCAGCTTCTCGTCGTCGTGGTAGCTCTTGAGGTAGACAAAGCCATCGACGGAGACGACCAGGCCGTCTTTCTCCAACGGCCCCAGCTCGGCCGCGATCCGCTCGGACGGGACCGCGAGGATCGCCTCGGCCTCCGCCAGGAGCTTCGCCTTGGGCAGACACGTGTGGCCCTGGCCGAAGGCTTGCTCCTTTAGCGTGTGGATAACGCCCGCTCGGATGCGGGGCGCGCCGGAGAAGTCATAGCCGATCTTCCGGGCCACGTCGTCGGCCGTCAGGAACCCGATCCCGTCGATGGCCTCGATGAGCGCGTAGGGGTTCTCGCGGATGAGGGCCGGCGCGTCCTGCCCCCACTTTTCCAGGATCTGGTTCACCGCGCGGCGGTTGACCTTCGTACCGCCGAGGAGGTCCTTGAGGGCGAGCTGGAGGTTCTCGTTCGCCTCGTTGTTCCTGAGCATCGCCGCGATCTCCTGGGCGCGGCGCAGCGTGATGCCCGGGATCTCGGAGGCGACGCGGTCAGGTTCCGCCTTGCAGATGGCGAGCGTTTCCTTCCCGTAGGCGTTGACGAGGCGCCTGGAGATCTCCGGCCCGATCCACTTGCAGTTCTCCATCAAGTAGGACCTGATCGCGTCGAGGTCGGTGGGATACGACGCACGGTAGTCGATGAAGGCGAACTGCTCGCCCCAGCGCGGGTGCCGCTCCCGCCGCCCGCGGAACGTGTACTCCAGCCCCACCTGCGGCGAGAGCATGGCGCCCTTCACGGTAGTCCCATCGTCCAGCAGCCCGATCAGGAAGTTCGCCTGGTGGAACTTGATGGTCGATAAGACTCCCTGAAGTTGTTCGTGGCCGTCGCGCATGATCCCCTTCCAAGCTTTCTGGTCGCCGATTCGGTAGCCCCGTGGGCCGCATGGACCCCCGGGGGCCGCGGACTCAGAAGGGGAGGTCTTCCTCGCTATCGTCCTCCGCGCTGCCAGTGTTGTCGGCCTTCGGTGACGCCGTCGCTGGCGTACCGTCGGCGCGGTCATAGCCGGCGAAGGGGACCACGTTGCGCTGCTTCGAGTTGCCCTCGTAGTCCTCGTACTCTTCGGTCTCGACCGTCACGTAGCAGCTCCGCCCTTTGATCAGGCTGGGCGTGAGGTCGAGTTCCCCGGAGACGTCGAGCCCAAGACGGGAGCAGATCAGCTTCACCCGCTTGAGCGCCGCGTCGCTGAAGACCAGGTTGTCGAAGATGTAGCGCCCCCGATGCGGGCCGGACTCGACTACGAAGCGGAGCTTCCACATCTCGTCGCCGTACTGGGTTGCCGCTTCCTCCACCTCCGCCAAGCGGCAGAGGTATCGCCCGTCCGGCAGCGGCGAGAAGTCCTGGACGTCGTCCACGCGATTGAAATCAATCCTGGGCATGGTTATCTCTCCTGAACTGACGTTGCAGCCCCGCCTCTGGAGGCGGAAGCCGATCGAAACTTGGCGAGGATGATCCGCGCGTTCTCCTCGGTGAGCTCGTCGAGGCTCTCCGCCCCGTAAGCGGCCAGCCGCCGAGCTACCTGCTCCGGCGTAATCCCGAAGAGCGCAATCTGCTCGCGAATCTGCCGCTTCTGCTCCTCGGTGGCGAAGAGGGTGGGCCGTGCCTTGCGCGCCAGCGTCTTTTTCCCGAAGATCTCCTCCAAGCGGGCGAACGAGCACTCAAATTCGCCGGGCGGGAGCCGGTTGGAGCGATCCTTGAGGCATTCACCCAGGAACCGGCCCTGATCATCGCGGTAAAGGCGCACGATGGTATCGAACAGATACGGCAGCGACTTCTCGCCATCAAAGGTCTCCCCAATGGCCTTCATGAACGCGCCGTCGGCGTATTGAACCTTCTGTCGCGCGGTGACGATAACGTTCATGTCCAGCGCGATGAGCTTGCGAATGAGATCCTTGAACTCCGCCTTGACGGTCATCCAGTCGCGCGGCTGCAAGTCGTAGAACTCAAACTTGTAGCCCTTTGAGCCCTTGTTCCGGCGCAGGAAGATGTCCGACCATTTCTTTTGCAGCGCGTCCCAGTAGACCGTGATCGGGTCGATGACGAGCGTCCGGTAGGAGTGCGGGTGCGTGAGCAGCCATTCGACAGCCTCCATGACCTGGTCCGCCGTCGAGGCCCGCAGGACGTCGAAGTCGAACGATTCTCCATAGAGGTCGGTTCCGCCCTCGAGATCGATGACCACCGGCTTCGGGAACTGCAGCGATAGCGTCGTCTTGCCCACGCCCGAGTCGCCCCAGAGGAAGAGCTTCAGGCGCTTCTCTAGTGACCGCGCCTTCTGGAACGGCGATCCGTCCTGGCCCCTCTTGGAAAAGTCCACGTGGATCGCCTTCTCGGTACTGCCCGCCGCCGGGTCGCCCGGCGGCCCTGCTCCCTGCGCCTCGTCGGGCAGGGTCACGCTCGTCTTCATGGCGTCACCTCCTGTCGTAGGGTTTGTGTGCATGCGTGAAGGCGGCTGTGTTCTTCCCGGCTCATCACCTCGAGGTTGGCTGGCCGGTTGTCGTCCTTCCGGCCATTGATGTGGTGGACCACCTCCTCGATGGAGAGCGTCCTTCCAAGGGCGGCTTCCGCAACCAGCCGGTGTTCACGTTTCCAGTTCCGGCTGCTGATGACGATGTACCCCCGGCTGTCCCTGGAGCGTCCACCTTTCCAAGCCGGGTTCTTGCAGCCTTGAAAATCGAATCGCTCCGGGTGTCGTTTTCTGGCGAGACGTGTTGCCTCTGAGGACGACCGTAAAGGAATGCCGGATCGAAGGAACCGACTCCTCAAGGCGGAGTAGCTCACTCCGAAATCGCGCGCTACCTCTCGCAGCGTCCGGTCTTCTTGCTGGTAGAGGCGAGCTGCCTTCTCAAGGTCGATTGGCTTGGCGTCGGATCGAAGCGTTGAACGGTTCCTCATGTCGACACTCCTCTGCCCATGCAGCGGCTCCACCAGCCACAGAAACGGGGGCTGCACCAGTACCCGTTCGGGTTCGGGTAGAAGATCCCCGAGTCGATGGCCTTGCCGACCTGCTCGATCAGGCCGAGCAGCCACCGGCAGTGGTCGTTGGTGCGTTGGGTATGGAGCTGAAGCGCGCGGGGGTTCTGCGTCTTGACGATGGCGTCCATGCGCAGCCCGGGCTCGGCATGCCCGTGCGTGGTGCGGTAGCCCAGCGCGTAGGCGGTGAACTGCAGGTCCTTGTCGAGGTCCTCCTGGCGCGGGGCCTTACCGTAGGCCTTGTTGTCGACGATGGTCCCGTCGTGCTCGACCAGGTCCCACACGCCGACCAGGTCGAAGGGGAAGTCCTCGCCCAGGTCCACGGTGAAACGTTCCTCGACGAGGAGCGGTCGCACCGTCGGCGCGATCACCTTGTGATGGGCCGCGACGATGGCGGTTCCCTGCTCCTTGAGCTTGCCGGGCTTCTCGCCCGGCTCGATGGCCACCTCTTCACTTGCGAGCGCCGCGTCGAACTGGGTCACGAAGAACTCTTGCATTTCGCCCAGAGCCAGGTCGCGGTCGGAGTGGATCTTCTGCCGATAGTTGAACTCGACGGTCTGGTGCCACACCCGGCTCTGGACCATCGCTCCCGACGGAGGGATTTTCAGCCCATGCAAGTAGCGGTACTCGTACTGCCGGGGACAGCGCAGGAACATGTTGAGCTGCGTGTAGCTCAGTCGCCGCTTTTGCGGACGGCGCTCCGCCGGCACGAGCGCGCCGGCATTGACGGCCGTTTCAGCGAGATTCGTACTGCAAGGCGGCATCTGGTTCATGTCCTTGCTCCTGCCTGCGGTTCGGCGAGCGCTCGGGATCGCGGCTGCCCTTCAGGGAGTTCACGATTAGATCCGCCACGGCATCCACCACGTCGTTGGTCTCTCGCTCGGCGAGCGTGTGATAGTGGCGTTTCCGTTCGATGGAAGTTGCCGGCACCGGCTACGTCCTCCTCAATGCGAGGAGGAAGTCCTCGATGGCCGGATGGGGCTTGAGGTTGGTCCGCCGGGACGGCGTGCCGTCCCCATCGGCTGGGGCCTTGTCCTCGAGGCGGCGGAGGACTTTCCCCCGAATCACGTCGAGGTGCTTCACAAGCCGCCAAACCAAGTCGTCGTCCATCTGGTGGACCGCAACCAGGCCGCCGATGATCAGGGCCTCCTCCTCGAAGAGGTCGTTGATCAGTTCCCTGGCTTCGGCTTTGCTGATCATGGCGTCAGCCAATTCACTTGCCTCCGAAGGCTAAAAGGGAGGAGGAACGCCCGGCACGGGGACAGGCGCGTGACTAGTTCGCCGAGTCGGCTGGTTGCCTGTGTTTGCGGGTTTGCCGACTCGCCCATCCGCCTGATACCCTTGAAGTCGATGGGAAGTGTGACCGAGATCGGTAGCCTGATTTCTCGACGGCCCGAGATTCGCGGGGGGCGTCCATGCATCGCCGGGACCGGTGTCTCGGTTCGCAGGATTGCGCAGTGGCACAAGATGGGCTATACCCCGGAAGAGATCGCGCACAACTTCGGTCACCTGTCACTCGCCCAGGTGTATGCGGCCCTCAGCTATTACTACGCCAACAAGGCCGAGATCGACGCCGATCTGGAAGCTGAAGAGCGCTTGACCGAAGAGCTCGAACGGCAGCACCGGCGCTGATGCCTCGTGGGCCTGATCAAGATCTATATCGATGAGGATGCGGTCCACCGCGCTCTTGTGCTTGCCTTGCGCTCACGCGACGTGCCTGTGTTGACGGCTTTGGAGGCTGCGCGAACCGAGGTCGATGACGAAAGACACCTGGTTTTCGCAACCGAGCGCGGCTATGTCCTTTACACCTACAACGTTTCCGACTTCTATCGGCTGCATACAGAATGGATCAACACCGGCCGCGAGCACGCCGGGATAATTCTCGCCCCGCAACAGCGCTACTCGGTGGGCGAGCAGTTGCGCCGCATTTTGCGTCTTCGGGCCACGGTGAGTAGTGACAGCATGCGGAACCAGGTCGAGTTCCTCGCCAATTGGGGATAAGAGACTCAACCCCCCTTTCCTTCCTCAAATCGGCGGACGGCGGCCTCAGCCCGCTGGCGGCGCTTCTTGGCGACCTGGTAGTTTAGCCCGGCCCCGCGAGCGTAGTCCGCCACGGACTGGCCGTAGACGCGGGTGCCGACGAGGAGCAGGAAGTCCGCCTCGGTGATGCGACCCGCCTCCATGTGCTGCCGCAGGCGCTCGATCTCGTTTTCCTGCGCCTCGCGCAGCTCGATGCCGGAGGTGTCGATGCCCGCCGTTCCGCCGGCGAGCGTCTCGATCTGCTGGGAGTCGGCGGTGACTTCTCGGTCCGCGCGTTCCCAGACACGCCGGTACTCGTCGTGGAGCCGGTGGACCGTGTCGTTGTACACTTTCTGCACCAGACGGTCGGGCCGCCGCCTGACGTCGATCCGGCAGAGGACCTGGAGGAAGGTCCAGATCAGGTTCTGCCAGCGCTCATCGGGGTCCGGATCCCAGCCGCGCTTTTGAAAGTGGAGGGATTCCAGGCCGGGCCAGAAGATCACCAGAAGAACCGTGCGCCAGCGCGGATCTCCATCCTGGGTGTGGGCCTCGAAGATCGGGCGGAGGATCTCGTCCTTGCGCGGGTCGGTCGAGGTGCCGTCCCGCATGAAGGCGACGATGTCGGCCCAGGTGCGGAAGCGGCGGAAGAAGAGGTGCGTCCCCTGCAGTTTGTTGAGGAGCGCCTGGTAGGCGCTGCCACGGAGTTCCTGTTCGAGTTGTTCACGGTCATTTCTTTCCGAGCGCATGAAGCGCTCAGGTCAGAAATCACCGTGAGGGCTTTACAGGTGGGGCGCGCACCATCGCACGTGTCCGTAGCCACCTGGAATGTCTGCGGGCTATGAAATTGCCTTCGGAAGTGAAGATGCGAAGGAAGCAGAAAGATACGGTTGGTCAGAAGTGACCCAGGGCTACTGTTCGCAGGAGGTCTGGAACAGCGCGATCCACTTCTGGCTGCCGGGGGCGAAGTCAAAAGGCGAGCCAGCGATCCCGGCCATCAGCTTCGTGAGCGCGCCGCAGAGTTCGAGCATGACCTCATCATTTATCGGTCGCTTCAGGACGCCCCCGGCGCGAAGAACCTCGATAAGCGCGGCGCCCCTGGCGTCCGGTCGGCCCTTCTCGTCCGCTAGTCTCAGAATGCGTAGATCGTATTCGCGCTCCAGTTCGCACGCCCGTTCGGCCGCCTCCCACTGGTGCACCTCGCCGTCCCCTGTGTCGCTATAGGTTGAGCCTGCGAACCGCTCGGTCGCGGGAACGGAGATGCGGATTGTCCCGGACCGCGTGAGGGTGATAGTCACGTTGGGCCATTGCGTTCCGGCCGGCACGGGGAAAATGATACCGTCCTGGCTCGCGATTCTAAATGCCATCCTGTAGCAGCGCTCGCCCTTGACGTGGGGTACAGGGTTGCCGTCAATGCCGGGGATCAAGGCTCGCAGCCGCTGCCGGAGCACGCTCACATACTGCTTCAGGTTCGTCCGGGTCTTAT
>FWPU01011370.1_pt1 | contig 12522 bp, 14 predicted proteins | sample 2228361 | NCBI WGS metagenome assembly FWPU01 (sample SAMEA103939777, study PRJEB20133) | metagenome | reverse complement strand
AATGTGGTGAGAATTGTGGTGGTTTCTGCGGTCGTCTTGCTGGCTATGTCTCCCGTGTATTCATTACCTGCGGCTGTGGGACAGGCCGGGTCGGCGTTCCGGTCTGTAATGGCGGCAATATGTGTTCAGCTGGTTCTGCTATTTTGGCTGGTGCCTCAGCAAGGGGCTTTAGGCGCCGCTTGGGCGAATGTGGCTTATGTTGTAACCTGGGCATTAGTACTTTTACCAAGTATCATAAGAGTCCTCCGTTACGCTGGGATAGATAAAACCCAGGACAAGTCAAAAGCGAAGTATGTAGTGATTGATACAGGGAATGTTATCTAATAATTTTGGTAAGAATCCGTCTTTGTTAGCTATCGCGAGGATTACGGGCTTCCCGCCTGCTAGACCGGAATTGCCTAGATTAGTACCATTATGGATTTTATGTTGAATAATTTTGCTATTTGCTGCCGGTGCGGCAAGGCAGCTAAAACTTTTAGATCTCGCAATCCTTTTCATATATTGGTATCTCTGTTTTATCATATCATTTTTGCTGGTTAGGCGGGGAGATAAAACTTATAGCCGCCTCTTCATGGTATCTCTCGCTATCCGGTTAGTAATAATTGTGTTGCTGGAGGCATTTCCACCGGGCTCACCTCCAAGTGCGATCCGGTTTGTGCCAGGCGTAGTTTTCGAAGATGAAACCTATTACTTGGACACCGCACGTTGGTTGGCGGTATCTATGAAGGCGTTACAAGGAGCAGATTTGTCGAACCCCTATGAGCGGGTAGCTGCCTATTTTGCCTTAGCTCATTCTGTTGGCGGCGAGGAGACGCTTTGGGGACGAATACTTAATGCTTTAATCGGCAGCCTGACACCAATCGTAATTTACGATTTGTTGAGAAGGAGTATTGGGTTTTCTATAAAAAAATGGGCCTGGTGGTTTGCTGCTTGCTCTCCAGTCTTGGTAATTTGGTCGGCCTTTTACCTTAAAGAAGGTCTTTTGACTTTGGGTGTTGCATTAATTGTAAATGCCATTGTGAGGATTCATACTGGCCGTTTCCACGCTATGGGCGCTTTTATTATGATTATGGGTGTAGTCGTCTGTCTATGGGTACGTAGCGTATTAATAGTGCCCCTCTTGGCTCCTTTTGCAGTGGCAATCCTCGTTCCAAAAAAAGGGGCCTTGCTAAAGTTCCTATCGTTTCTTTTTGTTAGTATTACCATATTTATCTGGTTTTGCTTGACAATTATTGCACCGATGGAGGTGGTAGAAACTATTTCACCTTTTTTTAAATATCGAGGGCTGGGAGTGATTCTGGAATCTGTTACAATGCAGGAGCGAGGGGTTGAAGTGACATTCCCATTTTTCAGTGTTGTCATGTCATGGAGCGGACCTTTGCGCATAGTGGGTTTTACGTTTCTTCTAATGTTAAGTCCAGTGATTACATCGCTTTGGTCGCTGCTTCCATTCGTAGGGCGACCAAGTTGGTATGCTTTTGCTGTGGCTGCTTACGCAGCCAGTTGGTGGATCTGTTTGCCATTTTGGATACGTGCGACTTATGATGCTTTGCGCAAACGGGATACATGGTGGTTAGTATTAGGCGGGGGGTTCATCCTATGGTCAATGGTGGCAGCCTTCAGCCGTTTTGGTGCTGGCTACGACGCATTCAGATGGCGCGATGCCATGGTGCCAGTCATTATGCTGTTGGCAGCTAAAGGGCTTGAGACAACGCTCTCGCAGCGGCAACGAAAAGGAGCCTGGCCTATCTGGTTGAAGGGATATTGGCTGTTTGTGGTGGCCCTGATTTTGATGCGTGGCCTGGGCATTCTGCGGCTTACCTGATTTCGGGAAAGAAGACTTGCGAATCGCCTACATTTCAGCCTCACTCATCCCATCGATCACTGCTAACAGCATTCACGTGATGAAGATGTGTCAGGCCTTCGCCCAAGAGGGATACTCGGTAGAGTTGGTGGCTCCAGGATGGCAGAGGAATCCAGGAGGACCTGACGATGGGCTGTGGGAGCACTATGGTATAGGTGTCACCTTCCCGATTACATGGATGGCTGTGAGGAAGTGGCTCCCGAATCGCGTCTATCATATCCAGGCCGTCTGGCATGCCCGAACATCACATGTGGATCTTGTATATACGCGTCATTTGGGCGCGGCAGGCATCAGTTCACTGCTGGGAATCCCGACAATCTATGAAGCACATGATTTACCCGGGGGCAATGCAGGCCCACTATATTTTAGGGCGTTCTTGAGCGGAATCGGCTTCCGCCGCCTGGTGGTTATCTCTCAAGCCTTGGAAAGGCTTTTATGCCAGAGATATCCGAATTTACGCCGCAAGGATATCGTTGTTGCCCCTGATGGGGTAGACCTGGAGCGATTTGCCGACTTGCCATCCGCCCCTGAGGCCCGCCGTCGTCTGGGATTGGACGCAGGGCGTTTCACTGCCGGTTATACAGGTCACCTCTATGAAGGGCGTGGAGTTGAACTGATTCTCGATCTGGCTGAGCACTGCGAACAGATAGAGTTCCTCATTGTAGGAGGCGAGGCTACAGCAGTGGCACAGCGATTACAGCAGGCACAGGAAAGGAAATTGAGCAATGTCCGGTTCTTCGGCTTTGTAAGCAATGCCGAACTGCCTCTGTATCAAGCTGCCTGCGAAGTGCTGTTGATGCCCTATCAACGGCAGGTTGAGGCAAGTAGCGGTGGTAATATTGCACAATTTCTGAGCCCCATGAAGATGTTTGAGTATATGGCAACGGGCCGGTTGATCATTTCCAGCGACTTGCCGGTTCTGCGTGAGGTCCTTAATGAACGCAATGCGATGCTTTGTGACCCGGAAGATAAATGCGCCTGGCAAGCGGCGTTGCAGCGTGCCATTGCTGAGCCAGAGTGGCGGTGGAAATTGGGACAGCAAGCGCGAGAGGATGTGCAACAGTATTCTTGGCAGCGGCGAGTGAGGCGGGTGATGTCGGGATGTCGTGCTTAAAAATCTCATTGGAGAGATAGCCGCGTGTACCGCATTTGCATTGTCCCGGGTAAGCTGCAAGGCATCGGCGGTCCGGCCTCCTTTGTGCGCAAGTTGGCGGCGGGCTTGGAGCGACGAGGCATTGGCGTTACCTACTCGCTCGCTGACCGCCCCTATGACGCAGTGTTGGTCGTCAACGGCACCCGTCAGCTTACGAAACTGTGGCGTTGTAAAAGACAGGGCATACGCATTGTCCAACGCCTAGGAGGCATCAACTGGTTACACCGATATCTGCCCGTCGGTTATGGAGGTCGTCTATTGGCAGAGACCAGAAACCTCAATATGCGTTTTATCAGGGCTTTCTTAGCCGACCATGTTGTCTACCAAAGCCAGTTCGTGAAACAGTGGTGGGAAAGGAAATATGGCCCAACTAAGGTGCCATCAGCAGTGATTTATAACGGGGTCGATCTAAGCCAATTTACGCCACAAGGACCCAGGTATAAGTCGGCTGCTGATTTATGTATCATCAGTGTAGAAGGGACACAAGGCGCGGATCCATTTGACATCGTTATCACGCTGGGACAGGGACTCAAGGCAAAAGGGCTGAAAGTTGAGGTTTTGGTCTTTGGTACGCCTTGGAACGATGTTGAAAAGCGATTTGCCGAAAATCCTTTTGTGAGTTTCAAAGGAAGTGTATCCAATGCAGATTTGCCTTATTTCTATCGGGGTAGTTCCTTGTTCGTCTCTACAGACATTATTGCTGCCTGCCCCAACAGCGTGCTTGAGGCGCTGTCCTGCGGGACACCGGTGCTCGGCTATAAAACGGGAGTCCTGCCGGAGTTATTGGATGAGACAGCGGGGCGAGTTGTAGAGTGCAATGGCGATCCGTGGAAAGGCCAGCCGCCGGGAAATCACGCGGGGATGGTCAGCGCAGCACTTGAATTGTTAGCGGCTCGGGACCGCTTTCACAACGGTGCCCGCAAGTTGGCAGAGGAACGGTATGGACTTGATAGAATGATTGAGGCATACGTAGAAGTGCTACAGGGTTGAGGAACATAAGCTAAGTTGTGTGAGGATAAGGTGTGACCAGTATCATCAAACACTATGCTGAATATTACGGTGATGTCCGGCTAGCAAAATGGCGCGAGTTGAGCGCCAGAGACAAGGCGGCAAACGTTATAGCTTTGTGGTCTGTTGTTAACGAGGATTCGAAACCTACAGTTGCCGATATAGGTTGTGGCGACGGAGCCATAATCCAGGAGCTAGGGCGGCAGGGATTTGGTCAGAGTTATGTAGGTTTCGAAGTCTCGGAGTCCGGCCTCGCCTATGCACGACAACGCCGGTAGGCTAAGCCATCACGGTTTGAGATTTTTGACGGTACCTACGTTCCAGCGGCAGACAAGAGCTTCGATTTAGCTATCCTCAGCCATGTGCCAGAGCATGTGGAAGAGCCGCGAACCTTGTTGCGTGAAACAAAACGGGTAGCAATGTATGTGTTTGTCGAGGTGCCGCTGGAGCTGAATGCTCGGACCTGCCGTGACTTTCGCTGGACCAACGTAGGTCATATCAATCTCTACAACTCGCTACTGATTCGCTGGCTAGTGCAATCTACCGGCCTGCGCGTCCTCGCCGAGAAGGTGACTTGTCCAAGCCGCGCTGTCTTTGCATTTCAACGACCTGCCCTGCAGAGTATCCTACACTGGGCGCTAAAGGCTATGTTTCTAAGAGTCGTGCCTCAAATCGCCTGTAGACTGTTTACGTATCACGGGTGTCTGCTGGCAACGTCCGTTTAGGAGCCATCAGGGCGTGAATATAGGTTACCATATCCGCAGGTTTTTGCCAAGGCGCCGCAGGTAAGGAGCGCGCAATGAGATCATTTCGTCACTGGACGCCACGCTATATCCTTTGCAGGACGTTGGATATTTTGTATCGCAGACGTCACCCTGATCATCCTTGGTTGACGCCCCAAGCGATCTCTATTCTGGAGAGTTGGCTGATGCCAGATGATAAGGGAATCGAATGGGGATCGGGACGGAGTACGATATGGTTCGCCGCGCGAGTGGGGCATCTTGTTAGTGTTGAACACGACCCTGTTTGGTATGAAAAAGTACAACAGCAGCTCATACGGGGGGGGGCAGACAATGTTGATCACCGTTTGTTATCGCTACAGGAAGGCAATGGCCGCTGTCCTTACGCCGAAATAGCGGACGACTATCCTGACCAATTTTTTGATTTCGCACTCGTGGATGGGAGAGTGAGGCATATTTGTATGGAAAGAGTCATTCCCAAGTTGCGAATTGGGGGTATGCTGATCCTGGATAATTCTGAGCGTTACCTGCCGCATGATGCCGCTGGGACATATTTTGAACGAGGAGGGCACATTAGGGCCGCGGCTGAATCTTGGGAAAGATTACTGACAATCCTGAAGGGATGGCGGACGATTCGGACGACGAATGGAGTGTGGTCTACGCGCTTGTGGATCAAATCATGCTGAACGAAGGGGCTAGACGATGGGATTGATGGCAATTATCAGGTTCATATTGAACCATCCGCTGAACGACGGTCAGCGTGTACAGGCGCTGACGCGTTTCATTCGTTGGCAGATTGGCAGTCGGATCCTACACGCGCCTATCGTTTGGCCCTATGTAAACGACGCGCGTTTGGTTATCTCGAGAGGGATGAGCGCCGCCACAGGCAATATCTATGTGGGCTTGATGTCCTTTGAAGAACAGGCGTTCTTGCTTCACTACCTTCGGAGCGAAGATGTTTTCTTCGATATTGGTGCCAACGTGGGAACATTCACGGTTCTTGCCTCAAAAGTCGTTGGGGCGCAGGGTATTGCCGTTGAGCCTGATGTGGAAAGCTATACTGCGCTGATAGACAACATTTTTATTAACAGAATACAAGACCGCGTAAAGGCACTCAATGTGGCTGTTGGAAGATCTGCTGGGACCGTGAAATTCAGGGTTGGTCTTGGTAGTACAAGTCATGTTTTGCGCGAAGTGGAAACAGATGACAATTGTCGTGTTATTCCGATGCTGCCACTTGACGAAATTGCAGGCAGTATTTGTCCTGAAGTATTGAAGGTTGACACGGAGGGCTATGAGCAAGAGGTCTTGGCGGGCGCGCACACTGTTCTATCAAATTCTGCTCTTAATGTTCTCATGATAGAGCTACGGGGGCATGGGACCAGGTATGGGGCTGATGAGCAAGCGATTGACAAGGGATTACGCTCTTTGGGTTTTGTCGCCTGCGATTACTCTCCGTTGACGCGTAGCATTTCTATCAGGACTTCATCTGACCTGGGTGATATGCTCTATATTAAAGACATTCAAAAAGCGCGACAGCGTGTGACAACAGCACCCAAGTTTTTGATAAATGGTAGGATGGTATGATTTGTCACATCGTGAACGCATGTCCTAACTTTATGAGCGTCTTGCCGACGTCATATGAGGGGTAGATGTCCGACAGATTATCCGAGATAGCTGGCCTTGATGTGGTGATCATCCAGCCCTGCCTGCCCCATTACCGCATCCCGTTCTTCGCCGAATTGTCTCGACGGCTCGACGGCAGATTGATCGTTGTCGCAGGACCTTATAACTTTGGTAAAAGCCCTGTTTCGGTTCCGCATACTCCAGAGGTGAAACGAATTGATGTTCGCAACATATTCGTTGCGAATCGTCTGGCGATTCAGACGCCCCCGTCAGTTACCTGGTCCTGTCCTATCGCCGTGCTATCTTTCGACATTCGTACGCTTTCAAACCTATGGTTGTTTGCTGAACGCCGTCGCCGTCGGCTGCCGACAATCTTCTGGGGGCACGGGTTAAGCGCACGCCCGAATTCGCCGCGATGGGTTCGATCCCTGCGTGTCTGGCTAGCGCGCCAGGCAGATGCGGTGATTTTTTACAGTGACAAGGGAAAACGAGATTTCGTTCAACTGGGAGTAGGCGAAGACAAATTGTTCGTGGCGCACAATTCGATAGACATCGAGGCAATTGGCCAGGCGGCAGCCCGATGCAGCGCCGAACGCAAAGATGTGTTATTCATCGGGCGGCTTATTCCCGCAAAAAAAGTGGATTTGCTGATTCAGGCATTCGCGCGCGCGCTGCCTCGATTGTCTTCGGATACACGTCTAATCGTCACTGGCGACGGTCCCGAACGCTCGAATCTGGTAGCGCTGACACGAGAGTTGGGGGTGAGCCAGTCCGTTGAATTTGTTGGTGAAAAGACCAGAGAGGAAGACCTGGCGCCGATTTTTGCGCGCGGTGCGGTTTGTGTTTCTCCTGGTTATATCGGTTTGTCAGCAATTCACAGTTTGGCGTATGGTGTTCCTCTGCTGGTTGCCGATAACGAACCACACAGCCCCGAAATTGAAGCGTTTGTTCCCAAAGAAAACGGCGAGTATTTCGCTGCCAATGATCCTAATTCTTTAGCAAATCGTCTCGTTGAAATGCTTGCGCAACCTGATCGGTTGAGAGAAATGGGAATCAAAGGGCAGATGTCCGTGCAAAGAAAGTACAGTGTGCAAAACATGGTGGATGTTTTCTTACAAGCATTCGACTACGTCAAACATCATAACCCATGACCCCGCTTCGCATCCTGCACCTCGCAGCCTTTGTCGGCAAGGGCTCCTTCGGCATCGGTCCTGTGGCGCTGAATCTGGCGCGCGGACAGCAAGCGCTTGGGCATCACGCGGCAATCTGGTCGTGTGACGTGGAGGCCGAAGCGCCCGAGTTGGAAGCGCAGAATCATCTGTTGCCCAACACGATTCGCACCTTTCCCATCGTGGGCCCTTCGCGCCTTGCCTGGTCGCCCGCAATGGAGCGCGCCATCATCCAGCACGCAGATGATTACGGTGTCATCCACGAACACGGCATCTGGACGGCGATTTCCCGCGTTGCCAACCGTTGGCGCGCGCGGAGAGGCAAGCCCACCGTGATTGCGCCGCACGGATCATTGGACGCCTGGGCGCTACGCCGTTCCATCTGGAAAAAGCGGCTCGCGCTTTTTCTGTACGAACGCGAGAATTTCCGCCGAGCGGCATGCTTGCACGCGCTCTCGCCACTTGAAGCAGAAGGATTCAGAGCGTTTGGGCTGAAGAATCCCATCGCTATCATCCCAAACGGCATTGCTGATGACTGGCTCAACAACCAGGGTGACGCGAATAGATTCCGACGTCGCTTTGAGTTATCGGAAGAGTCTCGTATCTTGCTCTTCCTCGGACGTATCACGCCGATAAAGGGCTTACCGATGCTCGTACAAGCTATGTCAACGTTGAAATCGTATCTTGGAAACTGGAAACTGCTGATTGCGGGCGTCAACGAATTTGGGCATCGACCCGAAGTGGAAGCGCTGGTCAAGCAACTTGCGTTAGAGCCGTACGTCCAGTTTGTCGGACCGCTTTACGGTCAGGACAAGCGCGATGCGTTTGCAGCAGCGAATCTTTTCGTGTTGCCATCGCACAGCGAGGGCGCGCCCGTTGCGATTCTGGAAGCCCTTGGCGCTGGTGTGCCTGTATTGACGACAAAGGCATCGCCCTGGGAAGAACTGCTCACGCAGCGCTGCGGCTGGTGGACGGAGATCTCGGAGCAAGCGATCGCGCAAGCGTTGCAAGAGGCGCTGGCCAAACCGCGCGCTGAGTTGCAGCAAATGGGTGAGCGCGGTAAAGCGTTGATCGCTAAGAAATACACCGTTACGAAAATCGCCGAGCAAACGATCTTGCTGTACGATTGGCTGCTGGGGCGCGGCGCTAGGCCAAAATTTGTGGTTGAGTGAAAGAACGATGGCCAAGTGCGAACGAGGTCGGCGAATACCGGATGACCTAGCTCCTGTTGATAGATGCCTTCTGGCTCGAGCGGCGCATGGAAAAGGTGGTGGCGAGGGCCAAGGAGCGAGGCTAAGGTGTGGGTTTGAAGGCTTGGTAAGCCCCCGGCCAGTTCCGGTGATGGCCGCGTGCGTAAGGCGTTCTGTCCGCCGCGGCGTTCTGCCCGGGAATCTCGGTCCTTTATCAACGGCCGTATAGGCCCGAAACGGATCGTGTGGATACGTGTTTTCAACCCAGACGTGCCCTGGTTTGACTAACAGCGATTATGTGCGGAATCGCAGGCGCAGTGAATTGGGGCGATGCCAATACGTTGGCCAGAATGACCGACGTTCAGGCGCACCGCGGCCCAGATGACCGGGGAATATGGCATGCCGAGTTTCCAGGCGGATGGGTAGGGCTTGGCTCGCATCGGTTGGCGATTCTGAACCTTTCGCCGGCAGGCCACATGCCGATGGCGAGCCCTTTATCGCCGGGACGGGTAGATGTTGAACAACACCTTGCTGCGCATCGAACGAGAGACGATCAAGGTTTGCCGCTGGTTGTTAGGCGGCGGACCGCCCTGGCCTGTGTTGTGAAGGACTGAATCGGCAGCTAATATGACTTTCGAAACTGTCGAGCTTCCGTTTGGCCACAACAGTCCTTCGATGTGCGTACCAGTTCGGCGTATCGCTCTCCAGCAAGGATGAGCAGTAGTGACACTCATTCTCCGTGGCTCTTTTGTGACGGAAGAGGCGATTCTATGAGCGCCTCAACTCCGCCCAGAGCAAACGAGGAGGTTGTGGCCGAGCCCAGGCGTTATCAGGATCTCGCATCCTTTCGCCTGCCGCCTGGCTTTCACGGTCGGCCTGCCTGGTTCGTCCAGCTCTGGTGGCTCGTGCAGGCGAGCCTGTTCGCCTGGAGCCCCCAGATTGCTTACGGGTGGCGCCGTTTTCTGTTGCGCTTGTTCGGTGCCCGGATCGGCCGCGGAGTGCTCGTCCGCCCGTCGATGCGCTGTATCTATCCCTGGCGTCTCGAGATTGGCGATCGCTCCTGGATCGGCGAGGGTGTCCAGCTTTATACCCTAGCGCCGATCACGATCGGCCGGGACGTCGTGATATCGCAGCGTTCGTTCCTGTGCGGTGGTGGCCACGACATGAGCCGCCCGACCTTCGACACGACGAGCGCGCCGATCATCGTCGAAGATGAGGCCTGGATCGCGGTCGAAGTTTTCGTGGCTCCAGGTGTGCGGATTGGGCGAGGTGCTGTGATTGGCGCTCGCAGCGCTCTCTTCACGGACGCACTTCCGGGCTGGTTGCATCTGGGGTCACCGGCGAGGCCGGTGCGACCTCGTCTCGTTCAGGAAGCGTAGCCCGTGATGCGGAGAGCGGTCATTGCAGCTGCAGTCGTTCTCGTAACGCTGGCAATGGGAGAGATAGGGGCTCGCTGGATTTTCGGTCTCGGTGATCCGCCCTTGACGATCCGTGATCCGGATATTGATTACCTGTTCGCGCCGAACCAGAATGTGCGCCGCTTCAAAAACCATATCGTCTATAATCAGTGGTCTATGCGGTCCAGGCCGATTTGCCAGAAAAAGGTTAATGCGCGGGAGCTTCGCATTTTGGTCGTCGGAGACTCGGTCGTGAATGGTGGTGTCCTCACTGATCAAGCCGCGCTCGGCACATCACGCGCCGAAGAAAGATTGAGCCTCCCCGACCGTCCTGTGTTCGTCGGCAACGTCTCCGCCGGGTCGTGGGGCCCAGAGAATCAGCTCGCTTACGTGCGGCGCTTCGGATGGTTCGATGCGGATCTGGCGATCATAGTCGTGAGCACGCACGATCTGGAGAGCGTGCGTGCTTTTCTGGAGGATCTCGGGCCGGACTTTCCAACCGAGCGCCCGGTGGCTGCATTGTGGGAACTGGTGACACGCTATGCGCCGAGGTTCCTAGGGCTCTCCAGAAATCCTTCGGTTGGCCCCGTTTCCAGCGATAGCCATGGGGCTCAGGCAAGGGCTTCCGCCGCGCTCGAGGAGCTGATCCGCTCGGCGCTCGAAGTCGGCACCAAGGTTGTGCTCCTCCACCACCCGGAACGTACCGAGCCGGAGGATCCAGACGACCCTCGGAAGGCAGCGCTGGCGGAGGTCGCTCGTAAAACGGGGGTACCCCTACTGTACCTCGCCGACGCGTTCGGCCCGGCCGGTACTCGTGCTCAATTCTATCGGGACCACATCCATATCAACGAGGAAGGGCAAGAAGTATTGGGCAATATCATAGTTTGCTTGGCTGAAGCTGATATCGACGAAGTGGAACGTTGCGTGCACAGCAAGGAGTGAGTTTTTCTTCAAATCGCTGGCAAAGCAACGGTGCGAACTTCAATGATAACCAGGCGTTCGACTGCTGCCCGGAGGAAGCAGTCGCACGCTTCCTGCCGAGGAAAAGCGAGCTCCCTACCTGGGATGCACGCTTGTGAGCCCTCAGGCCGGCAAAGTGCCTTTAATAAGTAGTCGGCAGTGAAAATATCCGTGATCACAGTCACTTACAACTGCGCGACCACAGTTTCGCAGGCGCTAGCGTCGGTTGCCGCACAGGATTACGAAGATGTGGAACACGTAATTGTCGACGGCGCTAGCTGTGACGGAACCTGGATGGTCATCCAGTCAAGGCGATCGCCGCGAGTTGTAGCATTCAGCGAGCCGGATAGAGGCATCTACGATGCACTCAACAAGGGAATCGCTCGCAGTAGCGGCCATATCATCGGCTTCTTGCATGCCGACGACTTGTTCGCCGACGCTCGCGTCCTGTCCTCAGTGGCGGAGGCCATGCGAGATCCTTCTGTGCATGCGGTGTACGGCGACCTGGAATACGTTCGGAATGATGACGTGAGACGCGTGATCCGAGAGTGGAGGTCGAGACCGTTCTCGGTCGGCCTGCTTAAACGCGGATGGATGCCGCCACACCCGACACTGTATGTGCGACGATCCGTTTACGAACGCCTTGGCGGGTACGATACCAACTATCGGATCGCCGCCGACTACGAGTTCATCCTTCGTTTGTTTTCGACGCCAGGGTTGCGAACGGTATATATTCCGCGCGTGCTGGTAAGGATGCGGGCTGGGGGGATCAGCAATCGCTCCTTGGGCAACTTGATCCGCAAGTCTGCTGAAGACTACCGGGCACTGCGCTTTCACCGAATTGGTGGTTTTGGGGCGCTCGCATGGAAGAATCTGAGCAAACTCGTCCAGTTTTTGTGAGACGTTCGTCGAACTACGGGGTTGCAGGCGGGGGGGGACAGGTGCGAGAGAGATCATATACCGATGAGTCGGAGAAAGGAGGTGATCAGAGTGGTAACCGGTCGGAAGGCATGTACGTTGCCGAGGTCCGGCTGAGCAAAGGCCACCGGGTGCACGACATAAAGCGCCGCATGTCGCTATTCAACACAGAAGAGATCAACCACCTCAAGTAGGGCCCGCACGCCCGGGATTCGAGCATCATTCTAGATTATGGCGATAAGACTTAATGGCTTTCGCTCTCAACCCAAAAGTGACCAAAGGGGTTTTTGTTGAATTTGGCTGAGGTTATACTATTTTTACCCATTTTAGCTCAAAGCGGGTTTGGGTAAATTTGCTTGAAGGATGGTCATCTTTTACGCCTTCGGCTTCAAGGAACTTTTGGTTGAAAATGGATTTGCCCATGCCCGCATATCATCTGGGTGTGGGAAGCGGCAGCCATGCGCAGGTCACGGCGCGTTGCCTGGAGCGTCTGGAGC
>FWPU01009398.1_pt1 | contig 12523 bp, 9 predicted proteins | sample 2228361 | NCBI WGS metagenome assembly FWPU01 (sample SAMEA103939777, study PRJEB20133) | metagenome | reverse complement strand
ATCGTGCTCCCGACGCGCGCATGCGTGACGGCCGACGGACCGGTGCGGCCGGCGTCGTCGCCCTGACGATGCTGACCGCCGCCACGGCGCTGGGAGGGGCGCTGGACAACTTTCCCCCGCCTGTCGGGTGGACCCGCCCGGCCCCCTTCACCCCCGATGACGCACCAGGCCGCCACGGAATACTCCTCGACGCGCCGCGGATCGAATGGAACTCGCCGATCGTGGCCGAGATCGACGGTGACGACGCGAACGGGCGCGAGGTCGCGATCGGTTCGCCGGACGGCGTGCTGCACGTCATCGGCGCCGACGGGGCGCTGCGCTGGAGCGCGCGGGCCGCCGCCGAGCCGTGCGACGGCGGACCGCTCACGCTGGGGCTCATGCCCGCCGTCGCGCCGATCATGGGCGACGGCGTCCCCTACGTCGTCACCGGGTACGGCGGCTTCGGCTCGTCCGCCTGCGACGGCGGCGTCGCGGCGTTCGAGGGCCCGACGGGCCGGCTCGCCTGGCGGTTCAGCACGCGGGACTGGGAGCGCTCGGAGCGGTATGCGAACGAATCGCTGCACGGCGTGGGCGTAACGCCGGCCATCGCCGACACGGACGGCGACGGGCTCATGGAGATCGCGTTCGGCGCTTTCGACCGCAACTTCTACCTGCTCGAGGCCGACGGAAGCGTGCGCTGGTATTATCACGCCGCCGACACGATCTTCTCGTCGCCCGTGTTCGTGCAGCTCGACGACGACCCGCAGCTCGAAGTGGTCACGGCGAGCGACATCAGCCTGCCCGCGGCACAGGGCGGCGGCGGGGGCTTCCTGCAGGCGTTCGACACGATCGCCCGGTGGCCGACCCGCATCGAGTACGGCGAGGGCTTCCTCTGGCGCACCGACAACCTGCACCAGGCCCCGTACTCGTCGCCCGCCGTCGGCGACATCCTGCCCGACGAGCCGGGCGACGAGATCGCGATCGGCGCAGGATGGTACTTCCCGCCGGAGGGCGGCGACCGCCCGGGAAAGTGGGTGAAGATCTTCCGCCTCCGCGACGGCGCGGAGCTCCAGACCCTCGTGCCGCCGCCCGGCGCGTCGGTGGTCGTCGGGTCCCCGGCTCTCGGGGACATCGACGGCGACGGCCGGCTCGAGATCGTCGCGACCAGCGGCGACCCGACCGACACCGGCGGCGACGGCCTGGGGCGCGTGATCGCGTGGGACCCCGAAACGCCGACCGCGAAGTGGTCGGCGATCCCCCAGGACCCGACCCACACACCCGGCGGCCCGAGCGGCAACATCGGGTGGATGGGATTCCGCTCGACGACGCTCGCCGATCTCGACGGCAACGGGTCGGTCGAGGTGCTGGTCGCGAACATGTGGAGCGTGCACGTGTTCGCCGGTGCCGACGGGACGCCGCTCACGTGCCAGGACACGGCGTGCGGCCGCCAGCCGTCGCTGTTCGCGTGGGGGACGGTCAGCTCGACGCCGGCGATCGGCGACCTCGACGGCGACGGTCGGCCCGAGGTCGTGGTCGGGGGCATGCACGTCAACTCGCCAGCCGGCGACGGGTGGGACGCCGGCCGGCGCGCGCTGGTGTACGCCTGGAGCGGGTTCACGGGCATGCTGGGGAGCGCGCCCGGAGCCGGCGCGCCGTACGCGACACCGTGGCCGACGTTCCGCGGCCGGCCCGACGACCGGCCGACGGGCAGCGGCGGCCGCGTGGCCGACGTGTGCCTGTCCGTCCCCTCGCCGACCGTCGCGCGCCTGCGCTGCCGGCTCCGCCGGCTGCTGGCCGCGCCGCCGTGCCCGCTGACGAGGGGGATCGCGAAGCTCTTCGCCCGCGTCGACACGGCAACCGATGTCCCGGAGACGCGGGTCAGCCCGCGGGTGCGGCGTCAGATGCGGCGCGCCGGCCGGCTCGTGCGCCGCATCGGCCGGCGGGCAGGACGCGATCTCGGAGCCGCCTGCGCGGCGGCGCTGCGGGCCGACCTCCAGGAGCTCGCCGACCTCACCAACGCGCTCGCGGCACGGAAGCGCCCGGCGACGCGCTGACTTTCCCTCCGGCCGGGCGCGCTGTAGAAGCTTCCGGCACGATGGCAGTCGACGTCGCACGGCACGAGGCGCTCCTCGACTGGGTCGCGCCGTGGAGCGGGGTCGCCCCCGCGGGCTATCAGCCGAACTTCCTCGGCACCATGACGGCGCTGCCGTTCATGGCGCACTGGTATCCGCGGGAGCTGCTGGAGGCGGCGCGCGTTCCGCGGCACGTCGCCACCGAGCGGCCACGTCCCCCGGACGGCGAGTGCTACTTCGAGTGGTGCAACGTCATCCAGGCGGCGCTCGACGCGCGCGGGCGCTTCGTCATGGTCGAGCTCGGCGGCGGGTACGGCGCGCGCTCGGTCGACTGCGCCATGGCGCTCGCACGGCTGAATCCCACGAAGGCGTTCTTCGTCGTCGTCGAGGCGCTGCCGGTCTACCTCGAATGGTGCCGCGCGCACTTTCGCGCGAACGGCCTCGCCCCCGAGGAGCACTGGCTCCTCAACGCGGTCGTGAGCGCCCATCCCGTCCCCGAGGCGATGTTCCTCTCCCCGCGCGGCTTCGGGAACCAGGTGGCCGACGCCAGCATGGTCGACGTGCTGACGCAAGCCGCGCGGGACGCCACGTCCGCCGAGGCGCTCGTGCGTCACCTCGTGCAGGCGGGCGCGGTCCGGTTCGAGAACGGCGCTGCGCTCCCGGACGGGAGCCGGCGGGTGCCCGCGCCACCGTTCGACCCCATCCGATGGACGTCCGAGCAGATGCAGGGAGAGGCGATCGTCGACGTCGGGCACGCGAGCGTCGGATTCGTGAGCGCGCTCACGCTCGAGAACCTCCTCGCGCCGCTCGATCGGGTCGACTTCGTCGACGTCGACATCCAGTTCGCGGAGATGCAGGTCATTCCGCCCAACGTCGATCTGCTCGCCCGCAAGGTGAAGCTGCTGAGCATCGGCACGCACGCCGGCGACATCCACGACGCCCTGCGCGGCCTGTTCGATCCCGCGCAGTGGGAGCTGCTCAACGACTTCGCGCCGTGGTCTCGGCACGAGACGACGCGGGGCGCGTTCGACACCACCGACGGGATACTGACGCTGCGCAACCGCCGCGTGCCGTGACGCGCGGCGCGCGACCGTGTCAGGGGGCGCGCATGCCGGCGCCGGGCGGCACCTTGCGCGCGATCACCGCGTAGTCGCGATAGCCGTAGAGCAGGTCGTTCAGGCGCGCGACCGCGCGGTTGAAGCGCTCGATCGCCTCGGCGTCGGCCCCGTTCGCCGGGAGCGGCGGCAGCCGCACGTCGGCATCGACGGGCGAGGACCAGTGGATCGTCGTCTCGCCGAAGCCCGCCGTCCGCGCGACGAACTGGAGCGCAGCCGGGTGCACGGGCCGGACGTGCGTCAGGTCCATGTAGAAGCTCTCCGCGAAGACCGTGAGGCACGTCGGGTTGACGGTCTCGAGGACGAGCACCCCGCCCGGCTGGAGCTTGCGATGGCAGAGCTTCACCAGGACGACGATCTGCGGCCCCTCCAGGTGCTCCACGACCTGCGCCGCGAAGATCCCCCCGAGCGACGCATCCGGCAGCGTCCGCAGGTACTCCATCACGTCGGCGTGCACGACGTGCAGGCCTTTCTCGCGGCACGCGAGCACGACGTCCAGGTCCGTGTCGACACCGATCGCCGGGATGCCCGCGTCGCGCAGCAGCTCCAGGAACTCGCCGCGGCCGCAGCCGACGTCGATCACCTGGCCGCCGGTCCGGAACCACTCGAGGTACACCCGCTGGCGCTCGCGGATGTCGGCCTCGGTGCCGCGGAAGTGATCCTCGAAGCTCAGGTTGTCCAGCACGGGCTCGACCGGCTCCGCCAGCGGTGGGCGCGCCGCCCGCGCGGCCGCGGCGTCGGCGTCCGGCGATTCCAGGAGGTGGACGACGCGGCGCACGCGACGCTCGACCGTGACGAGCCGTGCGTTGAACGCGCCGAGCGTGCTGCCGCCGAACGTCTCGATCGCGTGCACGCACGCCGCGAGGCGCTCCTCCAGCGCACCGAGGCGCGGCGCCACGACCGCCGAGAGTCGCTCCTCGAGCGCATCCGCCCGCGCCGTCGCGGCGGCGCGCGCCGCATCGACGTCGGCGCGCAGCGCGCGCACCTGCTCCGCGATCCGAACGAGGTCGCCCGCGAGACGGTCGAGCGTCGCGAGCGGGACCGCGATGGCCTCGGGACGAACCTGTCCGTCCGCGTCGAGGACGCCGTCGAGCCGGGCGGCGAGGTCCGCGGCGACCCGGACCGACGCGTGGTTGAAGGCCGTCTGACGGCTCAGCTCCGAGCGCAGCAGCCGCCGGACCACCCGCTTCATGGCCCGCGCCACGGCCCCCACGAGCGAGCCGTCGCCGCCGTTCGGCCGCACGACGACCTCCGCCGCGGCGTCGAGCGCCACCCAGTCGGGCCTCCGATCCGAGGCGGCAGGCACGTCGCTCCCCGTCGACAGGTCGCCCGTTGTTCCTTGCCCGTTCACGCCCGACCCGGGGTGCACCGCGGCACCCCGTGCTCTGGAGTCAGCCTTCTAGGGCATCTCCCGGGCTGCGGCAAGGTTGCGTGCCGCGGAGCCGGTCGAGGAATGCGACGAACCGATCCAGCACGCGCGCCCGGTCGTAGTTCGCCAGCACGTACGCCCGCCCGCGCGCCGCCATCGCCGCTCGCAGGCCCGCGTCGGCGTGCAGCCGTGCCACGGCCGCGGCGAGCTCTCCGGCGTCGGCGAAGGTGAGCCCGCCGCCGGAGTCCGCGACGTGGTCGCGCGTCACCTCGCACTGCGCCGCCACCAGGCACGGCGTCCCCTGGAGCCACGCCTCCATGAGCACGATCGAGAAGCTCTCGTTGAGGGACGGCTGGCAGAGCGCGAGGGCGGCGGCGTAGGCGTCGTGCTTGTCCTCGGCGGAGACGAATCCCAGGTCGCGCACGTGCGGATGGCGCTCACGCGGATGCGAGAGGTCCCCGGGGCCGATGAGCACGAGCTCGAGGTCGCGCAGCGACGGCGCCAGCTTCCGCGCGCGGCGGACGCACTCGACGAGGTACGGCACGTTCTTCTCGACGATGCGCCGTCCCGCGTAGAGCAGGAACGGCGCCCGGACGCCGAAGCGCCTCCGGAAGCGCTCCGCATCGCCACGCGGCGGGTCCGTGTCGACCGCCGCGCCGAGGACGAGCTGCCGCTCCGGTCGGAGCCGGTAGAGCCGGTTGGCGAGCCGCTGCTCGGCGCGGACGTGAAACAAGAGCCCCTGCGCGGCGGCGAGCGCCGCTTCGTAGCAGCGCAGGTACGCGTAGCGCTCGTCGTGCAGGCACGGGATCATGACCGCGCGCTCGGGCGCGATCCGCATCCCGGCGACGGTCGTGCCGTAGAGGTAGGGGAGGAACACGAGCCAGTCGTACCGACCCGCCGCAGCCCGGAGGTAGGCCTCGAGCCCCGGGCTCTGCACCATCTTCGAGAGGTACCAGGGCTCGAGCCAGGCGGGCAGCGGCGGGCGCGGGCGGCGGGTGGAATCGCGCGCGGCCGGCGGGCGCGTCAGCACCCGACGGTTGATCTGCGAGAACAGCCATCGCCGCGCGGGGCGCGCGTTGAACCGGTGCACGCGGACCACCCCCTCGTCCTCGTGCTCGCCCTCGCGGTAGACGTTCTCGTTCCAGCTCTCGGCGAAGGCGCGCAGCGCGGTGGTGAGGACGTGAACCTCGATCGACGGGTACCGGCGCGCCGTGCCGAGCGCGAGCTCGCGGCACACCTGCTCGGCGCCGCCGCCCAGCTCCGGGCCGTACCACGGGATGACGAACGCGAGGCGCACTCAGGCGGACGCCGCGACGCTCGGGCGCCGACCCGCCGACCAGATGCGGCGGACGCGGATGCCGAGCGCGCGGGGATCGGGCCCGTGTCCGGAGTCGCACGGGCGCCAGGCGTCGCTCACGGTGAGCTCGACCCGCGCCGGGCCGTACGGCGCGTCCGGCGGCAGCGGCACCACGACCTCGTGCCATCCCGGTCCCGGCGGCAGCGCAAACGAGCCGAGGTCGCGACCGCAGGAGCGCACCACCACCTCGACCGGCGGTGCGCCGCTCGGCCGCGTCACCCCGACGTCGAACCACAGCTCCGAGCCGGCGAGCGTGAGCAGGAACGCGCTCTCCCGCTCGGTCCACCGGAACGTCTCGGCTCCCACGCCCTCTGCGGCATACCAGCCGCGCGTGAGGTACTCCCCGCTCCCGTGCATCTCGAGGCGGGTCGGGAGCGTCCCGAACGCCCGTGCCAGCACCTCGCCCGGCGGCGTGGCCGGGGCGGCGCGCTCCACCTCGATCACCGGCTCGAGCTGGACGACGCCCACGGCGCGCCGCTGGTCGACGGGGACGACCCCGAAGACGAGCGCCCCCTCGAGCCAGTCGTACGGGTCGAAGAGATGGGCCTCCCCCGTGTGCACCGCGGCGGTGACCGAGTACTGCCCGGCACCCAGCCGTAGCCGCGCGCGCACGCGGACCTCCAGCGTCTCGCCGGCTCGCACGTCCCCGCTGGGGACCTGCCACAGCTCCGTGTTCGTCCCCCAGACCTCGTTCCCGAGCCGGTCGCGGATCAGCACGCCGACCGTCGGGGCGTGCACGGCCTCGAAGAAGAAGACGCGGACCCGAATCGTCGCCTCGTCTCCCGCCACCACGGCGCGCACGGGGAGCCCGCGGGCGTCCAGCAGCTCGACGTCCGTGACCAGCGCCGCGAAGGTGCCGGACCGGCGGCCGCGCGTCGCCCGGCCCTCCTCGAGCGCGAGGTAGTCGCTGTCCGCCTTCTTGCGCGCGATCACGGCGTTGTAGTGCTCGAGGACCATCGCCGGCTTGCCCTCGTCCAGGATCGTGCCCTCGTGGAGCAGCAGGGCGCGGTCGCACAGCGTCCGCACCGCGGTCGGATCGTGGGAGACGAACAGGATCGTCACCCCCCGGTCGCGGAACTCGCGGATGCGCTGGACGCACTTCTGCTGGAAGTACGCGTCCCCGACCGAGAGCACCTCGTCCACCACGAGGACGTCGGGGCTCACGCTCGCGGCGACCGAAAACGCCAGCCGCACGTACATGCCGCTCGAATACGTGCGCACGGGCCGGTCGAGAAAATCCCCGAGCTCCGAGAACGCCTCGATCTCGGGGATCCGCTCGCGGATCTCGTCGTCGGTGAGCCCGAGGAACCGCGCGTTGTAGACGATGTTCTGCCGCCCCGTGAACAGCGGGTGGAAGCCGGTGCCCAGCTCCAGCAGGCTCGCGACGCGGCCGTCGACGTGGACCGTGCCGCGGCTCGCCTCCATCGTCCCGGTGATGATCTTCAGGAGCGTCGATTTCCCGGCGCCGTTCACGCCGACGATCCCGGTCGACGTGCCCGCCGGCACCGCGAACGTGATGCCGCGCAGCACGTCGAGGCGGGTCGGCGCCCCCACCCGCCCGCGGGAGAGCCAGCTCGTGAAGCGGTGGATCGGACGGCGGTAGAAGCGGAACGTCTTCCAGACGTCGTGCACCGCCAGCCGCGCGGTCGGCTCAGAGCTCATCGAGGATGTCCGCGCGGAACTTGCGGTAGAGGACCGTACCGACGACGAGGCACGCGCCGGTGACGGCGACGAGCGCAGCCGTGCGCCGGAGGCTCGGCATCGTCCCGTACAGCACAATCGCCCGGTGCGAGGCGGCGAAGTGATAGAGCGGGTTCACCCCCTCGAAGCGGCGCAGCCACGCCGGGATCACGTCCTCGACGTAGATGATCGGCGTGAGCCAGAAGAGCACCTGAAGGAGGACGCCCACGAGCTGGGCCGTGTCGCGGATGAACACGTGGACGACGGAGAGCACCATCCCGAGGCCCAGGCCGAAGAGCAGCTGCAGCGCGATGAACGGCAGCCACAGGACGAGCCCGACGTCGAGCGGACGGCCGATCACCACCGCGACCACGAGGAAGACCGCGAGGGCGAGGCCGAGGTTCACGGCGCTGCTCACCGTCACGAAGCCGTAGAGCACGACCTTCGGAAACGCGACCTTCCGCACGAGGTGCGCGTGGTCGACGAAGATGGTCGTGCACCGCGACACGATCTCGAGGAACCCGGACCACGGCAGCAGGGCCGAGCACAGGAACACGCCGTACCCGTAGACGCCCGGCTGCCCCCCGAGCCGCGCCCCGATCACCTGCGAGAACACCACGGTGTAGATGAGGATCATCACCAGCGGATGGACGACGCTCCAGAAGACGCCGAGGCTCGAGCCGACGTAGCGGCCGCGGAGGTCGGCGGCGACCATCTGCCACAGCAGATCCCAGTGCCGGACGAGCGAACGCGCGAGCCAGAAGACGATGCTGACGGCTCGCCCCATCACCCGCCTTCGGCCACCGCCGGGCGGGCGCGCCGCCAGCGCAGGCGGCGGCGCGCGGCGGCGGCCTTCTCGCGCACGAGCGACCGGGCGATGCGGTAGACGAAGCGCCACCGGCTGCCCCACAGCGTCGTCGGGTCCACGGCGTCGACGACCCCGCGCTGCGCGACGACGTCGAACATCCAGCCGTCGAGGATCGTGACCTGGCGGATGCCGAGGCCGGCGTCGTGGAGGTATTCGCGGAGCAGGAGCGGCGTGAAGCAGGTGTGGTGGAAGTCGTCGCCGTGGGCCTGCGTGCCGCAAGCGAGATGGATGGTCCCCCGGTGGTGCTCCGGGGAGTCGTAGTCCTCCGTGCAGAGCAGCCGCTCGACCAGGTGGAGGTAGCTGGGGACCCGGACGCGGATCGTGCCGCCCGGCCGCAGGAGCCGGGTCCACCCCGCGAGCGCGCGGGCCGTGTCGGTCCGCGGCAGGTGCTCGAGCACGTCGAGGGCGAGGATCTCGTCGAAGTACCCCTCGGGCAGCGCGGAGAGGTCGCGGACGTCGGCGAGCAGGTCGGGCTGCGTCCGTTCGTCGGCGTCGACGTTGAGAAATCCCTCGCGGCGGTCGTAGCCGCAGCCGATGTTCAGCTTGCGGGGATAGACCCTCATGGCCGCAGCTCCGCCGCCGCGACCTCGGGGACGCCGCGGGCCAGCGCCGCGACCGCCTCGGGCAGCGCGGCGAGGGTCTCCTGCCACAGGACGCGCCGCCGCACCTCGGGCGCGGCCTCCGGCCGGGGAAGGCCGCCGTCGAGCGCGGCCTTCACCAGCCGCCGGAAGGTGGCCGGCTCATCGGCGCAGTAGATGCCGGAGAGCTCCGCCACGACGTCCTCGTAGCCGCGCAGGCTCACCGTCGTCCCGACGACGAGCGTGCGGGCGAAGATCGCCTCCGCCGTCTTGATGTTGGAGCCACCGCCGACGGTGATCGGCAGCACGATGCACGACGCGAGCCGGAGCAGCGCGCCGAGGACGCGCTCGTCCTGCTCGCCGAGCAGCAGCAGCCGGCTGGCGTTCACCTCGCGCCAGGCGGCGAAGCGCGCGTCGAGCGTGAGGATCTGGGTGATCCCGCCGACCACCGCGATCCGCTGGTGCGGGGCGAGGAACGCCAGCGACGGCGCGAACATGTCCCAGAACCCGACGAGGTTCGGCGGGTACGCGCTGCCGACGAACAGCGCGAAGTCGACGCCACGGAGCTTCCGGCGCCACTCCGCCACGACGGGGGGGTCGACGACCCGCTCGGCGATGCCGTTGCGGGCGACGAGGACGCGCTCCGCGCCCCAGGCGCGATACGTCGCCGCGTCGCGCGGCGTGACCGCGACGACGAGGTCCGCGTTTCGGACGACGACGCGCTCGAGCGTCTCGATCTCGTCCGTGACGCGCTCGACGACCACCGGGTCGGTGCCTTCGAGGACGTGCCGTTTGAGGGGGGCCTCGACGTTCTGCGACGAGTAGACGACGCGGAACGGCGCGACGCGCCCCTCGCGTCGCGCCCGCGCGACCACCGGCCACAGCCAGGGATGCTCGAGCTGGACGACGTCGGGCCGAAAGCGCACGAGCTGCTCCTCGAAGTGGGCCCACGCCACGGGGTCCGCGGCCGCGAACTGCCCCGACGCGAGGTCCGTGCACAGCGGCAGGTCGCGCCGCCGATGTACCGAGTCGCGCGGGAACGGGATGTCGTGCGGCCCGACGCTGTCGGCGCCGTAGACGCCGTCGGGTCCGTAGATCTCGGGCTGGTATACGGCGACGAACCGCGACTCGATCCCCGCGGCGGCGTAGGTCGCGAGGATGTTCGCAACCCGCGCCTGGCCGCCATGGCGCGGTATCGCGACCGGGTACGTCGTCAGATGGAGGACGCGCATCGTTCGCCCGGCTCGAACGCGCCGATCAGGTCGAGCATGGCCTCCCCGTGCCGCTGCCACGACATCGGGACATACCGCCGACGGACCTCCGCCGCCGCGGCGGCGAGCGCCTCGTCGTCGCGGATCCACCGCTCGACCTGCGCGTACCAGGCGCTGAAGTCGAGCGGGTCGATGGCCGGCGCGAGCCCCTGGGAGGCCTCCCGCACCGCGGCGACGTTCGACACGATGCACGGCCGGCCGACCGCCAGGCTCTCTGCGACCGGCAGCCCCCACCCCTCGTAGAACGAGGGGAACACCGAGAACCGGCAGTGCCGGTACAGCCACAGCAGCTGCTCGTCGCCGAGGTGGTCGAAGATGAGGATCCGCCGCGCGACGCGCGGGTTGACGCGCAGCCGCGCGAGCAGGTCCTGGACACCCCATCCGACCATGCCGACCAGCACCAGGAGGGGCGTGCGCTCGCCGTGTGCGGCGACGAGGCGATCCCACAGGTTGTACAGCAGCTCGTGGTTCTTGCGCGCCTCGATCGTACCGACGCAGAGCACGAACGGCCGCCGGGCGAGCTCGGCCGCCGGCGGGCCGACGTCGGCCGGCTCGCACCGGTCCTGGATGTCGGTCCCCAGGTGAATGACCGTCACCGGCGGCGTCGGTGCACCGACCTCCTCGAGGAAGCGGAGGTAGTCGTCCCGCGTCGCCTCCGAGATCGCGACGACGTGGTCGGCGCAGTGCGCCAGGTTCACGAAGTAGCCGGCGAAGTACTGCCGCGCGTCGAACGACATGAGATGTGGAAAGTACACCGGGATGACGTCGTAGCAGTAGAGGACCGTCCGGAACCCGTGCGTCCGCTTGCAGTCCCACAGCGCGGCGAGGTCGTTCCAGTCCCAGTCGAGTCCCATCGACAGGTAGCAGTCGGTCGGACGGAACGGGAACGCGGGTTCCTCCGGCTCCGCCACCGCCATGGTCGGCTCCGCCGCAGTGCCGTTCATCGTCCGCGACGAGAACGCCGCCCGTCCGGCGCGCCGGCCGAGCCAGTACACGCTGCGCACGAGCTGGTCGGTGTTGCGGGCGACCAGCATCGCGTCGAACTGGAGCGACGCCGGCAGGCGCTCGATGCACCGGCGTGCGAGGCCCGCGACCCAGGCCCGCGTACGCAGCCGGAGCGCCGGCGGCACGCCGTTCGCCGCCGGAGCGTCCGTCGGCGGCACCGGGTCGGCGCCGGCCCGGCCGTCCAGCGCGGCGGAGACGACCGCGCGCTCCACCTCGACGTAGCGCCGGCGTGCGGGCTCGTAGCAGCAGAACGCGACGTCGACGTCCGGGCGCCCGAGGAGAAAGCGAAGAAACTTCTGCTCGGTCCGGATGATCCCCACCGGCGGCCGCTTCCAGTGGAGCATGGTCGAGACGTCACAGACGATGCGGGTCATCGCAGCAACCGCCGGGCCGGGCACCCCCCGTGACCGGTCCTCACCACGCGGGACGGCAGCATGAGCTGGCCGACGCGCGATCCGTTCCCCTCGACCGTCGACATCCGAGCTGCCGGGTCCGTGCGCTGTATGGCAACACCGCCCCGGTCCTGCAAGCGTGCATTTCCTCTCGAGCGCGCATCGGTGTATCCCGGCCTGCGATGAGCGCCGAGGCCGACGCCCGGGGCGTCATGCGGGCGCTGCGCGAACGCATCGCCGAGCGCCGCGCCCGCGTGCTCGGGACCGCCGCCGCCGACGAGTGCGCGCTTGACCGGCTCGCGGCCAGCGCCGACGTCTGGAACGTGCCGCTCGGCGGCGCGTCCGTCCCGGGCCGCGCGCTCTCCCCCCTCCGCCGCGCGCTCCGCCGCCTCCTCGCCCCCATCCTGGGCCGCCAGGCGGCGTACAACGAGGCGAACGCCGCCGTCGTGGCCGATCTCGTCCGGGCAGTCGACGTCCTCGCCGACCAGCAGGCGCGGACGCTCGACGCCGTCGCCGCCCTGCGTGCCGACGTGGACGCGCTCGCGGGCGAGGGCCGCGGGCGCGCGGCGCCCGGACGCCCCCGGTGAGCCGGCCGCGCGTCGCGCTCGTCGTCCAGCGCTACGGCGTGGAGGTCTGCGGCGGCGCGGAGCGGCTCTGCCGCGAGGTCGCGGAGCGCCTCGCGGGCGACTGGGACGTCGAGGTGCTGACGACGTGCGCCGTCGACTGGGCGACCTGGCGCGACGTCTACCCGCCCGGCGCGACGGTGCTGCACGGCGTCCCGGTCCGCCGCTTCCCGGTCGCGACACCCCGCGACCCGGCGGCGTTCGACGCGTTCTC
>FWPU01011365.1_pt1 | contig 12528 bp, 9 predicted proteins | sample 2228361 | NCBI WGS metagenome assembly FWPU01 (sample SAMEA103939777, study PRJEB20133) | metagenome | reverse complement strand
ATTATCAAGGCTTATGATAAGTATGGAAAAAATAAACTAAATTTTTTGGGCTGGTTGCTTTTAAGCATCTACCTTATCATTATTCTGATAACCTTTCTGCTTACGCGTTATGTAGCCAAGCAAATTACCGAACCTATTACAATGCTTAGCCGTGAAATTGAAAAAATTGATTTTGAGAACCTACCTACCGCCCAGATTGCCCTACCGCAAACCAATACAGAAATTTTTATTTTAGCTTCCAAATTTAAGCAACTTTTGGAACGCATACGCCAAAAAGTGGATTTCCAAAGACGTTTTATTCAACACCTTTCTCACGAACTAAAAACGCCTATTACCATTTTGGTAGCTCATTTGGAGCAAGCCCTGCCCCAATATCCGCAATGTAAAGAGGTCTTGTAATACCAAATCAATGGCTTACGGCAAATTACAGACGTTATCAATACACTTTTCAAACTTGCCAAAAGCCAAGAAAATAGCTACAAAGGGCTTACCTTGTTGCAGATAGATGAAATTGTTTTTGAAAGTTTTGAGGAACTTTCTGCCCTATACCCCAAGGCTCAGTTAGATTTTCATATCAGCGAAAATATCCACGATACTGCCCAAATGAAACTGCTGGCAGATGCCCTGATGCTAAAAATTGCCTTTTTCAATTTACTGAAAAATGCTTATGAATATGCCGAAAATAAAAAGATATACGTAGAAATTGCTCGTAAAGAAAATATTTTGGAAGTTCGCTTTGGTAACGACGGCAATACGCTTAGCGAAGAATCGCAGAAAAAACTCTTTCAGTATGTATTCAGAGGCGAAAATAGCAAGCAAGTAGCAGGTTTGGGTGTAGGGCTTACCATTGTACAGCGTATAGTACAATTGCATCAGGGTAGCATCAGTTATTTTGCCCAAGACAAATACCCCCAGAACGTAATGCTTTTGCAACTGCCTGTAAATGCCGATTAAGCATTTTTTTATCACTATTAAGGTGTTATTAAGGTCAGAAGGCATACCTTTGGCACTATGAAAACACTATGCCTTCTTTCCCTGTTTCTGATAGTCTTCGGGCAAGGTTTTGCCCAAGATACGCTTCTGATTAGCTTGCAAGAAGCCGAAAAAATTTTTTTAGAAAAAAATTTCCTCTTGCTTGCCAAACAATATGATATTGAAGCGGCAGATGCCCAAATTTTGCAAGCCAAACTATACCCCAATCCTACTTTTATAGCAAGTCTCAATCTGATTGACCCTGAAAACCAGCAAGTTTTGCATATCGGTAATACAGGACAAAAAGAGTTTGCCTTAGAGCAAATCCTGATTTTGGGGGGTAAGCGTAAAAGCGAAATATCCATAGCCCAAAAAAACAAAGAAATAGCCAAAAACGAGTTTTTTGAACTGATACGTAATCTCAAATTTCAGCTTGTTCAAAGCTATTTCACACTTTACGAACAAAAGCAAATTGCCGATAAATACACCCAGCAAATTCAGGTTTTGGATTCTATTATCAAAGCCTACGAAATACAGGTACAAAAAGGAAATCTGCCTATGAAAGATGTGATTCGGCTTAAATCTGCTTATCTGAAAATTTACCAAGAACGCTCCACCATTCTGCAAGAGCAAATTCAGGAAAACCAAAAACTTCAAATTTTGCTTCAAACCAGCCGTATCATTCTGCCTACCCTTGCCGAAAATACTTTTGCAAAAACAAGTTTCTTGCCTGCCTACAACGAAATTCTGCAAATAGCTTTGCAAAATCGCAAAGACCTTCAAGCAATGCAACTATCCAAAGAAATTGCGGCTTTGCGTCTGCGATTGCAAAGGCAACTCGTTGTACCCGACCTTGCTACTCAACTAGCCTATGACCAGCGTGGCGGAGCTTTTGTCAATCAAATCAATATTGGTATTGCTCTGCCACTTCCTTTATGGAATAAAAATAAAGGCAATATCAAGATAGCCCAAGCCGAGCAAAAAGCTGTGAATTTGCTTTTTGAACAAAAACAAAAAGAAATTGAAACCGAAGTGCTATCAGCTTGGCAAAATATGCAAAGAAGCATAGAAACCTATAAGGGCGTTGAAAAAATCTACTCACAGGAATACGAGGCAGTTTTTGAAGGCATTAAGAACAACTTTCGCAAGAAAAACATCAGTCTGCTTGAATTTGTAGATTTTTTTGAGGCTTACAATGATGCCTTAGTAGAATACCAAAGAGCCAGAATGAGGTTACTCTTTTCTGCAAACTTTATCAATTTTGTTGTGGCAACGGATATTTACAAATTTGAAAATTAGGATATTATGAAAAAATTTTGGATTATTCTGTGCCTTTCGGGGCTTATGGCTTGCACCAAAAACGAAGTCAAAGAGATGCAAGCGGCATTTTATATGAGCGATAAAATGATGGAACGTTGCGAGTTTGCCGAAGTAAAAGTTGAGCCTGTGCGAAGCGAGCTGAAACTCTTTGGCAAAATAGCCTCCGATAACAATCGTATGGCTCACGTGTATCCGGTAGTAGGCGGAAGCGTTCTGAAAATCAATGTAGAATTAGGCGATTTCGTTCAGCAGGGGCAAGTGCTTGCCGTAGTACGTAGTAGCGAAGTAGCCGATTTGCAAAAACAGCGTCTTGAAGCCCAACTAAATATAGCTCTTGCTGAAAAAAATGTACAGGTAACCAAAGACCTTTATGAGGGCAAATTAGCTTCGGATAAAGACCTGATTTCTGCTCAAAAAGAATTGGAAAAAGCCCGTGCCGAGTTAGCCCGTATCAACGAAGTGTATAGCATTTATGGCTTAAAAGCAGGCTCTATTTACAACATTACAGCCCCAATGAGCGGATTTATTGTGCAGAAAGATATTAACCAAAACGAACTCTTGCGAAGCGACAAAAGTGATGTACTCTTCACTATTGCCCAAATTGATGAAATTTGGGTGCTTGGGAATGTGAATGAGTCTAACATTGCCCGTGTAAAAGTGGGTACAAAAGCCCTAGTCAATACGATTAGCTACTCTGATAAAACCTTTGAGGGCAGAGTAGATAAAATTTTTAATGCCATTGACCCCGAAACCAAAGCGATGAAGGTGCTTGTCAAAATCAAAAATAACGACCTTCTGCTCAAACCCGAAATGAGTGCTACCATTACTTTGCTGATAGATGAAAATGCTGAAATGCCCGCCATTCCTGCTTCTGCTGTTATTTTTGATAAAAACAAAACTTGGGTAATGGTTTTCAAAGACCGCAACAACATTGAAACCCGACAAGTAGAGGTCTATCGCCAAACGGGTTCGGTAGCTTATATCGCCAAAGGTTTGCAGGCAGGGGAAAAAGTCGTTTCCAAAGAAGCCCTTTTTATCTATGATGCCCTCAACGATTAGAATTTTCCGTGCTTTCCTAAACCAATTGCTTTCTAAAACCTGCAATTATGAATCGTTTTATCAAGCAGATTCTTGCTTTTTCGCTGAAAAATCGTGCTTTTACTTTCTTTTGGGTAGGTCTGGCAGTAGTGATAGGGGTTTTGAGTTTTATGAATACGCCCATAGAAGCCTTTCCTGATGTTACCAATACGCAAATCATTATTGTTACGCAATGGAGTGGGCGTAGTGCCGAAGAGGTAGAACGCTTTGTTACTACCCCTATTGAAATTGCAATGAACGCCGTACAGAAAAAAACCAATGTTCGCAGTGTTACGATGTTTGGGCTTTCGGTGATAAAAATTATTTTTGATGATGATGTAGAAGACTTTTTTGCCCGCCAGCAGGTAAATAATCAGTTGCGTACCGTAACTCTGCCCGATGGCGTAGAACCCGAAGTTCAGCCCCCTTACGGACCCACAGGCGAGATTTTCCGATACATTCTGGAAAGCCCTACCAAAGATACCCGCGAGCTACTCACCATTCAGAACTGGGTATTGGATAGGCAGTTGCGAGCAGTTCCCGGGGTTGCCGATATTGTTGCCTTCGGAGGGCAAGAAAAAATTTATGAAATCACCTTGGACCCTGTGCGTTTGCAAAAATACGACCTTACACCCCTGCAAGTCTATGAGCAAGTAAGCAAAGCCAATCTGAACGTAGGAGGCGATATTATAGAAAAAAATGGACAGGCTTATGTGGTAAGAGGTATCGGTTTGCTGAATACCATTGAAGATATTGAAAATACCATTGTTGCAGAGTTTAAGGATAATCCTGTTTTAGTAAAAAACGTAGCCGTAGTAAGCGAAAGTTCGGCACCAAGAGTGGGGCAAGTGGGCTATAACGAAAAAAACGACGTAGTAGAAGGCATTGTTGTAATGCGTAAAAATGAAAACCCCAGCGAAGTGCTTGCTCGTCTTAAAGCCAAAATTGATGACCTCAACAAAAATGTATTGTCCGCCGATGTAAAAATGAAGCCTATCTACGACCGAGACAACTTAATGGAGTATTGCACACATACCGTAATGCACAATTTGGTAGAAGGTATTGTGCTAGTTACGGTGATAGTGCTAATTTTTATGGCAGACTGGCGTACTACACTCATTGTAGCTCTTATTATTCCGCTTTCTTTGCTCTTCGCTTTTATGTGCTTACGCCTGAAAGGAATGAGTGCCAATCTGATTTCTTTGGGAGCAGTAGATTTTGGAATTATCATAGACGGAGCAGTAGTAATGGTTGAAGGTTTGTTTGTTGCTTTACATCATTTGGCACAAAAAAATGGAATGGAGCGTTTCAATAAACTTGCCAAATTAGGCTTTATCAAAAAACACGGCTCTCAACTTGCCAAAGCTGTTTTTTTCTCCAAACTTATTATCATTTCGGCACTCTTGCCTATTTTTTCTTTCCAAAAAGTAGAAGGTAAAATGTTTTCGCCACTGGCATACACTTTGGGTTTTGCTTTGCTGGGAGCATTGCTTTTTACGCTGACGCTTGTGCCACTGCTCATTTCTATTCTTTTACGCCGCAATGTCAGAGAAAAACACAATCGCTTTGTAGATTTTATCAATGCAGTGGTAGAAACATTATTTCGCAAAACCTATCGGCACAAAAGACTTTCTGTGCTTGTTTCAGGACTGGCTCTGATACTAACATTGCTTTCTACCCACTGGATGGGTACTGAATTTTTGCCCCAGCTCAACGAAGGAGCTTTGTGGGTTACCGCAGAAATGCCTATGAGTATTTCTTTGCAAGAAAGTGTAAAACTTACTGAAGAGCTTCGCAAAGAAATCGGTGCTTTTGATGAAGTAAGTAATGTTCTTTCTCAAATTGGCAGAAGTAATGACGGCACTGACCCCAATGGCTTTTACTTCGTGCAGTTTCAAGTAGATTTGAAACCCAAAGAAAAATGGAGGCGAAACATAAGTTTAGACCAGCTCATTGAAGAGATGGATAAAAAACTCTCACAATATCAGGGGATTCTGTACAGCTATTCGCAACCTATTATTGATAATGTAGCCGAAGCCGCCGCAGGTATCAAAGCCGCTAATGCTATCAAGATTTTTGGGCAAAATCTTGAAAAATTAGACCAACTCGCCGATGAAGTAATTCAAAAAGTCAGAGATGTAGAAGGTGTAAAAGATGTGGGGATTTTACGAAATACAGGACAACCCGAAATGAGTGTGCATCTCGACGAGCAAAAAATGGCTATCTATGGCGTAAAAAAAGCTGACGCCCAAGCTATTATTGAAATGGCAGTAGGAGGAAAAACCGCTACACAAAAATATGAAGCCGATAGAAAATTTGACATTCGCTTGCGTTACAATTACGAGTACCGAAAAAATGAAGAAGATATAATGAACCTGATGATTCCTACCACTCGCGAAACCAAAATCCCTTTACGAGAAATAGCTACCCTACAACTTCATACAGGACCCGCCTTTATTTACAGAGATAATACACAACGTTTTATAGGTGTAAAATTTTCGGTAAGAGGCAGAGATTTGGGCAGTACCATTGCCGAGGCACAAGCCCGCCTCAAAAATCTCCAACTTCCCAAAGGCTATCGTATAGAATGGACAGGCGAGTTTGAAAATCAAGTACGTGCTTCTAAAAGGCTCGGACAAATGATTCCCGTGAGTCTGATTGCTATCTTCGTACTACTATTCATTTTGTTTGGCAGTGTAAAAAATGCCCTATTGGTGCTTGCCAATGTTCCTTTTGCCCTCATTGGTGGCATTTTAGCTATCCACATTACAGGCATCAACTTTGGTATTTCGGCAGGGGTGGGTTTTATAGCTCTTTTTGGTATTTGTGTTCAAAATGGGGTTATCCTGATTTCTGAATTTCAGCAGAATTTCAAAACTACTTATTCTATTGATGAAGCGATTATCAAGGCTGTAAAAGTACGAACTCGCCCTGTAATAATGACCGCAATGATGGCGGCATTGGGGCTATTGCCTGCCGCTATTTCCACAGGCATAGGGTCCGAATCGCAAAAACCACTTGCAATTGTAATTATTGGTGGTTTGGTAACTGCTACCCTATTTACTTTACTTGTTTTCCCTATTTTTTACTATTGGTCGGTAGGAAAAACCCGAAGAAAACTCTCTGAAAATAGCGAATCAGAAGAAAGCTCTCTAACGTAACAAAAGTGGGGGTAATTGTTTAGGTCTAATTGTAGTATAGAAACAGGAAATAGGAAGCGAGAAACAGGGTTTAGAAGAAGATATGAACAGAGTAAAACTTTTACCTCAAACGCTTGAACCTTTAACCTTTTTGAACGTAAATAGTTACAAGAGGGTTAAAAATCCGCTTTCACCGAAAAAATATGCGAATACAGCCCTGCATCGCTACTTACAACATCTGTAAGGGCATAGTCAATGGCAAAGCGTTTGATTCGGAAACCGACACCAAAATTCGTTTGTACGCTATTATAGGTAGAACCATCAAAATTTTTGATTTTTTGGAAATTACCTACCCCTACACGCAAGAAAACAAGTTTTTTGTAATCCATTTCCAAGCCCAAGGCGGGCGAAAGTGAAACGACATTGGAAGCCAGCAACGTATTGCGTCTGCCGTCAAAGGTATTTTGCAACTCAAAGGCTGGCAGTAAGCCAAACTTTTCTTTGATAACAAAATAGCGGCTTAGACCGATATTGAGTTTGGGTACGGTAATTTCCACAGAATTTTGAGGGATTGGATTATTGGTTTGGGCATAAATTGTGTAAATAAGTGCCAAATTATGACTCCAAGCCGTGAAAGTACCTGTAACATCTCTTGCCATTGCTCCTATTTGCCATTTTCCGAGTTTGAGCATTGCTCCTGCGTCCAAGCCAAAGCCCCAAGCAGTGGCAAAATCGCCTGCCTGTCGGTAAATGACTTTGAAATTTCCACCTAATTGTAAGTTTTTGAGCTTGGGTAAGCGTTTGGCATAAGAAACCTGAAAAGCATAATCGGCGGCGGAAAAAAATTGAACATTGTTGTAGTTCAAAGCCCCATTGGCATCATAAATAAAACGAGTGTCGGGAATATCATCAACACCAAAGCGAATAATTGTAAGGGCAATATGGCTATTGGAATCTACGGGAGTAGCAAAACCCGCATAATCGTACTGGGCAATCCCTGCAAAATATTCGGCGTGCATCAGAGCGGCTTGATATTTGGGTTTGATATTCAGTAGCCCTGCGGGATTCCAATAGCCCGCCGTTACATCATCTACCAATGCTGTGCTGGTGCCTGCCATTGCCAAAGCCCTTGCCCCTACCCCAATATTCAAAAATTCGTTGCTATATTTGGGTGCATATTGCCCTTGCACACGCAAAGAAATCAAAATCAATAATGCCAAAAGGTTTCTATAAAGTTTCATAGTTGCTTTATGCCCTAACGTAATTGTTTAGGTCTAATTTGTGGAAACAAGAAGCTGTAAATCAGGATTTAGAACATTGAATATTTTGGCGGAGTTAAACTTTTACCTCAAACTTTTGAACCTTCAAACTTTTTGAACATAAATCATTATGCCTTAACTAAATCTAAACTTACAAACTCCCAAAAAAGAAGTTACCTGGTGCATTAGTATCCTGACTGAAATGAAAGTCGTAAAAATGTTGATACACCTCTTCACGAGAAAGTACCCCATCGCCATTGAGGTCTAATTTTTGGAAAGCGGCTTGAGCTTCTTGCAGAGAGTTACGGAAACCGAGATAAAGATGATTAAACTCCGAAGGCTGCAGCATATCGTCTTTGTTGGTATCAATGGCAGGGTAAATATGGTCTAGAAAAGGTTTTACATACTCTTCATAACTTTGAGGACTTTGCAGATTTCTTTCGTAAGCCTTCAAAAACACTTCCAAGGTGATAGGTTCATCTTGTGCATCTTCGTTGCCCAGCGTAAGCCTACGCCAATATTTTTTCAAAGCTCCTTTGAACTTCTTATCGTCCTCGGAGCCTACTTGCCAGCCAAAACTTTTTCGGAACTCTTCGGCGATAATATCCATATCTTCGGGTTCTATTACTTTGTTGCCATCGGCATCAAAGAAACGAAACATTCGGCTAATTTTTTGTTTTTGGAAATCAGAAAGCATAACGTAGCAAGTTTAGAGTGGTATAAAAGCAAAGAACAGCCCAAAAATAGCATTTTTTCGGACTGTTCCAAGAAAAATTTACAAAAAAGAGCTACGAACCGAACTTGGCTTTCAAAGCCGCCAGTTTTTCTTCCCAGCTATCTTCCTGCTTTTGCTTTTTCTTTTCGCGTTTTTCAGATTTTTTCATTTCGGGTTTGGTTTCACTTTTCAGCGAAAGAGCGATGCGTCTGCGTTCTACTTCTACCTCCAAAACGGTTACCATAACCTTTTGCCCTACTTTTACCACTTCGGTAGGGTCTGAAACGTATTTATCCGAAAGTTCGCTGATATGCACCAAGCCGTCTTGATGAACGCCAATATCTACAAAAGCACCAAATTTGGTAACATTCGTAACTATGCCCGGTAGTTTCATTCCTACTTTCAGGTCGGTGATTTCGTGAACTCCTTCGGCAAAAGAAAATTCTTCAAATTCTTTGCGAGGGTCTCTGCCCGGCTTGGCAAGCTCTTGCATAATATCTTGAAGCGTAGGCAAACCAAAACGCTCATTTACATATTTGCTTAAATCTATTTGCTTACGTAGCTCGGTGTTTTGCATCAAATCTTTTACGCTACAATTCAAATCTTTTGCCATTTGCTCCACAATGCCGTATGCTTCGGGGTGTACAGCACTGCTATCCAAAGGATTTTCGGCATTACGAATACGTAAAAAGCCCGCACACTGCTCAAATGCCTTATCCCCCAAGCGAGGCACGTTTTTGAGTTCACTACGGCTACGGAAAGCCCCTTTTTCATTGCGGTAATTGATGATGTTTTGAGCCAAACTTTCGCCTAAACCTGCCACATACATCAAAAGTTGCTTGCTGGCGGTATTGAGTTCTACGCCAACCTTATTCACCGAACTAATCACTACATCATCAAGACTTCGTTTCAGAGAGTTCTGATCTACATCGTGCTGATACTGCCCTACTCCAATGGATTTTGGGTCTATTTTGACAAGCTCGGCAAGCGGGTCTTGCAACCTTCTGCCAATAGAAATTGCCCCTCTGACGGTCAAATCTAAATCAGGAAACTCCTCGCGTGCTACTTCCGAAGCCGAATAAATAGAAGCTCCGCTTTCATTTACTACCAAAATCTTTACATTCGGGATATTCAAACTCTTTACGAAACTTTCCGTTTCGCGGCTTGCTGTACCATTCCCTATCGCAATGGCTTCCACTTGGTATTTTTCGCAAAGGGTTTTGAGAATATGAGCCGATTTGGCGATTTCACGTTGCGGCTCGTTGGGGTAAATGGTTTCATTATGCAACAACTTACCATTTTTATCCAAAACCACCAATTTGCAACCTGTCCGAAAGCCGGGGTCTAATGCCAATACTACTTTTTCGCCTAATGGTGAAGCCATAAGCAACTCACGTACATTTTCGGCAAATACGCGTATAGCTTCCTCATCGGCTTTTTTCTTGGAAATAAGCCTAATTTCTGTTTCCATTGAAGGCTTCAAGAGGCGTTTGTAGCAATCGGCAATAGCCATTTTTACCTGCTGACTGCTTTCGTTTTTGTCTTTTACAAATTCTCTTTCAAGCAAAGCAATAGCCTCTTGTTCTTCGGGGGCAATGTCTAAGGTCAGAATCAACTCTTTTTCCCCTCTACGCATAGCAAGCAATCTGTGCGAAGGAACAGTAGCAATAGGTTCAGACCACTCAAAATAATCTTTGAACTTTTGGGCTTCTTCGGTTTTTTGCTTTTCGGGTAAAACTTTGGAGCTAATCATTGCCTTTTTCAAGAACAAATCACGCATTTTGGCTCTTGCCTCTTGATGTTCGTTGATGTATTCGGCAAGAATATGCCTTGCTCCTTCCAGAGCCTCTTCGGTAGAATTTACCTGCTTTTCGGCATCAACGAATTTGCTTGCTTCTGCCTGCAAGTCTATATCGTTTTGCTCTAAAATAAGCATAGCCAATGGCTCTAAACCTTTTTCCTTGGCTATGGTAGCTTTGGTACGTTTTTTAGGACGATAAGGCAAGTACAAATCTTCCAAAACGCTCATTGTTTCAGCATCTTGGATTTTTTGCTCCAATTCAGGAGTCAGTTTACCCTGCTCTTTGATAGATTTCAGGATAGTTTCACGGCGTTTATCCAGTTCAGCAAGTTGCTCTAACCTATCGCGAATAGCCGTAATTTGTGTTTCGTCAAGGCTACCTGTGGCTTCTTTGCGATAGCGAGCAATAAAAGGCACTGTACCTCCTTCTTGGAGCAGTTGTGCAGTTGCTTCTACTTGTCTGATACCTATGCCCAACTCAGAAGCAATTTTCAAGCTATAACGTTCCAACATTGCACAAGTATTTAAGGTTCAATGGATTAAAGATTAAGAAATAGGGGGCTTTTATGTAAGCCCCGCCTAAAAATTTTGTAAGCTAATTGCTTGGGTATGTAACTTATCTAAAACTTTTGAACTTTGAACTACAAATTCTTAAACCTAAAAAAGGCTTGCGTTCAAAGTATTTTAGACAAATTCAGAGGTTTAATATTGTTGCATTTTTGAGAAAAAGAAAGAAGCCTCTATTTCGGCATTTTCGTCAGAATCGGAGCCGTGGATAGCATTAGCTTCAATAGATTTTGCAAAAAGTTTGCGAATAGTACCCTCTTCGGCTTTGGCGGGGTCGGTAGCACCAATCAGTTTGCGGAAATCAGCTACGGCATTATCTTTTTCTAAAATCAAAGCAACAATATGCCCCGAAGACATATACTCGCAAAGGTCGTTGTAAAAAGGTCTTTCTTTATGCACAGCATAAAATTGCCCTGCTCTTTGTTTAGAGAGTTTGGTCATACGCATTGCCGAAATACGGAAACCTGCCTCTTCAATCATTTTCAAAATTGCACCAATATTTCCTGCCTGCACGGCATCGGGTTTAATCATTGAGAAAGTTCTATTACCTGCCATAGTTTTTTGATTTTTTGCCGCAAGTTGCACAAGTTTTTTGGGTTTTTCAAAAAAATTGCGAAAAAATCTTTGCTTGGGCAAAGTAGGAAACAGGAAACAATAGGCAAGAAACAAAAAGTAAAAATTGAAGTTATTGAACTATTGAACACCAAACTTTGAGCTATTCAAACCTTCTGTATGTTTTGCGAGTAAAGTTTGATTAGCAGAAAAACCCCTCAACTTCGGCTTAACAAAAATTTTACAAAAAAAACACAAGAAACTTGAAACATTTTCAAAGTTTCCATAGTTTTGTGCCTGAAAATATTTTTGCGTGAAACCAAAACGTTTGAGCAGACTTGGAAAATAGAGAACGCATACTCGCCAAAGCCGAAGAACTATTTATGCGATATGGCATCAGGAGCATCACAATGGACGATATTGCTCGTGAGCTTGCCATTTCCAAAAAAACCATTTACCAATACTTTCAGGATAAAGACGCCTTGGTAGAAAAAGTAGCAGATAGGCATTTTCAGCAAGATGAACAGCAAATCTGCAAAATATCCGAACATACCGAAAATGCCATTGACGAAGTGATCTTGATGAGCCAACACCTCAAAAATCGGCTCAAAGGCGTAAATCCTTCGGTTTTTTTTGATTTACAACGCTACCACCCCAAAACTTGGGCTTTGTGGCAAGCTCATAAACGCAATTTTATCATTGCCCAAGTACGTAAAAACTTGGAGCAGGGTATTTCTGAAGGTCTGTATCGTCAGGATTTGAATGTAGAGGCTCTGGCTATTTTGCGTGTAACAGAAGTAGAAATGGCATTTGATATTCAGCTATTTCCACCTAACAAATTTGATTTGGTAAGCCTTCAAATGACTTTTTTAGAACATTTTATTCGTGGAATAGTTACCCCCAAGGGGCTGGAAGTTTTGGAAAGCACCTTGCAAAAATACGAAAAATCATTCAATTTCTCTACTCTACATACCTTCAACCCGCTATGATACAAACATAAAGCCTTATGAAAAACTTATTTTTAACTTTTGGATTTTTAGGATTACTCGGGTGGCAAAGTGCTTTTGCCCAAGAAAAAAGAACAATGACTTTGGAGCAGTGCATAGAATATGCCTACCAAAATAC
>FWPU01010168.1_pt1 | contig 12528 bp, 12 predicted proteins | sample 2228361 | NCBI WGS metagenome assembly FWPU01 (sample SAMEA103939777, study PRJEB20133) | metagenome | reverse complement strand
ACCGGCCGGCGCTACCCCTGGCCGCTCCTGTGAGCGTCCTGAGAGTGCCGAGCGTCCGCGTCCGCGCTCACGGCCCCCGGCGTCAGCCCTTCCTGGCCGAGATCGCCTCGATCAGCGCGGGCAGCACCTTGTGGACGTCGCCGACGATACCGAGATCGCTGATCGAGAAGATCGGCGCTTCGGGATCCTTGTTGATAGCGATGATGTTCTTCGAGCCCTTCATGCCGACCATGTGCTGGGTGGCGCCGGAGATGCCAGCCGCGATGTACACGGTGGGCTTCACCACCTTGCCGGTCTGGCCGACCTGGTAGCTGTAGGGCACCCAGCCGGCGTCGACGATCGCCCGCGACGCACCGGGCGCGCCGCCGAGCAGCTTGGCCAGGTTCTCGATCATCTCGTACTTGGCCGCCTCGCCCAGGCCGCGACCGCCGGAGACGACGATGTCGGCGTCATCGAGGCTCGGTCCCTCGCGCTCCTCCACGTGACGCTGGGTGATCCTGCCGGTCACGCCGGCGTCGGGCACGGGTAGCGCTTCGACCGTCGCCGCCCCACCGCCGCTCTCCTCGGCGGCAAAGGACTTGGGTCGCACGAGCACGAGGAACGGGCCACCGCCGGTGAACCTGGTCTTGACGTTCACGGTTCCGCCGAAGATCGGCTCAGTGGTGATGAGCGCGCCGCCGTCCTCCTCGAGGTCCACGTTGTTGGTCAGCACGGTCTTGTCGAGCTTCGCCGACAGGCGACCGATGATGTCGCGCCCCTCGTAGCTGGTCGCGGCGAGGATCACGTCGGGGCCGTTGCCGGCCTCGCACTGCGCCGCGATGGCCGCAGCCACGGGGCGACCGGCGAGAGCGCCGCCCAGGTCACCGGTAGCGAGGACCTTGGTGACCCCGTAGCTGCCGAGCGTCCCCGCGATGGCGTCACCATCGGCACCGGCATACACCGCCTCGACGGTGTCGCCGAGCGCGCGGGCCTTGGTGATGAGCTCAAGGGTGGTCGCGCTCACCTTGCCGTCGGCGGCCTCAGCGAGCACCCAGATCTTGGAAAACGTCATTGTCGACTCCTGTGTCTCCGCTCGCCGGCCTCAGATGACCTTGAGGTTCTCGAGGTACGCCACGATCTTCTCGGCGCCGGTGCCATCGTCTTCGACGATCTCCCCGGACTCACGAGCCGGGGCCTGCTCGACGGAGATGATCTCCTGGCCGGCGCCGGACCATCCGACCTGCCCGGCATCGATGCCCAGATCGGCGATGGTCACCTCATCGACGGGCTTGCTCTTGGCCGCCATGATCCCTTTGAACGAGGGGTAGCGGGGCTCGACCACACCGGCGGTCACCGACACGACGGCGGGCAAGGGGCACTCGACGTCGTCGTAGCCGGCTTCGGTCTGGCGCTGGACCTTGACCATGCCGTCGCTCACCTCGATGTGCTTGGCGAAGGTGACCGAGGGCAGGTCGAGCAGCTCGGCGAGCTGCTCGGGCACGGTGCCGGTGTAACCGTCGCTGGACTCCGTGGCGGTGAGGATGAGATCGGCACCCTCAACCCGCCTGATCGCCGCCGCCAGCACCTTGGCGGTGCCCAGGGCGTCCGAGCCACGTAGCGCGGGATCCGACACGAGGATGGCCTTCGCGGCACCCATCGCGAGCGCGGTACGCAGACCCGAGACCTCGCCGTTGGGAGCCATCGAGACCAGCGTGACCTCGCCCCCGCCCGCCGCGTCGGCGAGCTGGAGCGCCATCTCGACGCCGTACGAGTCCGACTCATCGAGGATGAGCTTGCTGTCCCGCTTGAGCGTCTTGGTTTCGGGATCCAACGCACCCGGCTCAGCCGGGTCCGGGATCTGCTTGACGCAGACGACGATGTTCATAGGGCGTGATTCTGTTGGACCGGGCGCGTACGATCCAAATCGAAGTTTTGACCCTACGAAACCCGCGCCCTGCCTTACGGGAGCACGAGATCGAGGCTGTCGGGCGCGTGGCGGATCTCGAGTCGGTCGACCTCGCCGAGGTAGTCGCCGTCGACCTGGTAGGGGATGCCGCCGTAACCGGTCACCGTCAACGCGGGGAGGTCGGTGCGGTAGTCCACGAGGTGGTGACGCTTCACCCGCCGGCCGTTGGCGAACAGCGCGGACCCGATCAGGCCCATGACGGCGCCGATGTTCAACGTCCGCAGCGACAGCATCACGAGCCCTCGGTCGAGCGTCGCCTCGGGTGCCAGGTTGATCGGAAGTGACCCGAGGTAGGTGTACGGGTTCGTGTTGAAGCACAGCGCCTCGTACACGTCGTCGATCACCGCACCGTCGAGATGGTGCACGGCCATGCGCGGACGCGTGCGGTCGTAGTGGCGCAGCGCGGTGTCGAACGCGGCGTAGACGAACAGCGGGTGACTCGCCCAGCGCTTCAGGTGGCCCCGCCGTTCAACCTGCTCGACGACCGCGGCGTCGAACCCGATGCCCACGTGGAACAGGAAGTAGCGCCCGTTGACCACACCGAGACCGACTCGCTTGATCGACTTGCGGGCCAGCGCATCGAGCAGTGCCCCCGTCGCCTCGATCGGATCGTCGGGCAGCCCGATGGTCCGGGAGAAGACGTTGGTCGAGCCGCCCGGCAGCGGGGCCAGCGCAGTGGTCGTGCCGGCCAGCCCGTTGGCCGCTTCGTTGAGCGTGCCGTCGCCGCCGAGCACCACGACCACCTCGGTGCCCTCGTTGGCCGCGCCCTGCGCCAAGCGGGTGGCGTGCCCCCGCCGGCTGGTCTCGGCGACGGTCACCTCGTGATCGGCGGACAACGCCTTGGCGATGACGACGCGCGCCCGGGCGGTGACCGACGATGCCGACGAGTTGACGATCAGCAGGATCCGCACCGCCGATGAACCTAGCCCCTGACGCCCCAACCGTCACCGGACTCACCGCGGGGCGGCCCTCCGCCGTCGAGAACCGAGCGGGCGACGTCGGGGACGTTGGTGATGATGCCGTCGACCCCCATGGCCGCCAGCGCCGCCATCCGCTCGGGGTCGTCGACCGTCCACACGTTGACGGCAAGTCCCGCGTCCTGCGCCGCCTCCACGACCTCGGGCGTGACGAACGGGTTCCAGGGGTTGAGCGCCCGATGCCCCCGGCTGGCGGCGAGCCCGATCACCTTCGGCACGTCGGACAGGTCGATGGTCAACAAGCCGGTCGGGACGGTGGGGTCGAGGGCGTGCACCCGATCGATGGCGCCGAGATCGAACGAGGTGACCAGCACGCGGGAGCGCTCCCGGCCGGCGAGCGCCGCGACGACCGCCTCACACACCTGGTAGCTCGGGTCGAAGTCGGGGTCGTCCGGGCTGCTCTTGATCTCGAGGTTGACCCCCAGGCGTTCGCACACTGCAAGCACGTCGACCAGGTCGGGGACGGCCGGGGGCACCTCGTCCCGGCGCAGCTCGACCAGCGGTCGTCGTAACCGATCCGCAACATCGGCTTCATCGAGTGTGACGACCGCGTCGTGGTGCACCACAAGGTGCATGTCGTTCGTCCTGCGCACGTCGAGCTCCACCCAGTCTGCCCCGAGGGCTGCTGCGCCACGGAACGCGGCCAGGGTATTTTCGGGAAACGCCCTGGAAGCGCCCCGGTGGGCCACCACCAACGGGCGGTGGATGTCACTCTGCGCGGTCGTCAGGCCATTCATGGTTGTGTGTGTCCGGTATCACAAAAAAGAATTGTTCGAGCCCTTGAAACCTTGTTTAGAACGATTTACGGTTGTTCACGTCCCAGCTGCACGCCTCGACCCTCCTCGCTCGGAGAGCAAGAGGCGGCGGCATGTGAACAGCTTCACGATTGGTTGCTGGTTGCAAAGCCTCGGCCGGTGACCATCGAGTCCCAAGATGCGTGGAGGCACCGTGGCCCTCACTTCAGCCCGCTCACTCACCCTTTCGCTCCAGCCCGACGAGTGGCGCGCCCAAGCGGCGTGCCGCGACACCGATCCCGACCTGTTCTTCCCCGTCGGAACCACCGGTCCGGCCATCGAGCAGATCGAGAACGCCAAGGCGGTCTGCAACACCTGCGAGGTGCGGCAGCCGTGCCTCGACTACGCCCTGACCACCAACCAGGATTCCGGCATCTGGGGCGGCACCTCCGAAGAGGAGCGCCGCAAGATCCGTCGCCAGTGGGCGGCGGCCAAGCGCCGGGCGTCCTGACCCGGCGACCCGCTTGCCGGTTCGACCCTGGGCCGGCTCCGCCAGCAGCTCTCGTCATCGGCCCCCCACCCCGGGGGGTCGATGCGCGTCCGCATCCGAGTCCAGCCGGACCGGCACGCGCAACTCGACGGACGTGCCTGGGCGGTCACCGCCGCCGGGACCCCGCGTCATGGTGATCGTGCCCTCGAGCTCGGTGATCACGAGCGTGCGCACGATCGAAAGGCCCAGACCGGTCGTGGTGTCGAGAGAGAAGTCCTCCGGGAGGCCTGCGCCGTCGTCGCTCACCCGTACCCGGAGCTGCCGCCCGTCGTTCTCCAGCGAGAGCTCCACCACGCCCCCGTCAGCGTCGAGCCCGGCGGGGTACGCGTGGTCGACGACGTTCTGCAGCAGCTCGGTGAGCACGACCGCCAGCGGCGTGGCCGTGGTGGCCGGCAGCTTCCCCGGGTCGCCGGAGAGGTTGATCTGCACCGGCATGTCCGGCGACACCAGCCCCTCCTCCACCATGCGAACGAGTGGCCGCACGATCTCAACGAACGGCACGTCGTCGCCGGCCTCGTGCGACAGCGTCTCGTGCACCAGCGCGATCGAGCGGATGCGGCGCACCGACTCCTCCAGGGCGGCTTTCGCCTCCGGCGAGGACAGCCGGCGCGCTTGGAGCCGCAGCAGCGACGAGATGGTCTGGAGGTTGTTCTTCACCCGGTGGTGGATCTCGCGGATGGTGGCGTCCTTGGACAGGAGCAGCCGATCCCGGCGCCGCAGCTCGGACACGTCACGCAGTAGCACGAGGGCTCCCGTGACGTTGCTGTGCTCCAGCAGGGGGATCACCCGCAGGAGCATCGTGACGTCGGGACCACGCTGCAGCTCCTCGGTGACGGGCACCGCCGCCGTGAAAGCCGCGCGAACGGCGCTCTCCTCCAGCCCCAGCTCTCCGAACCGCATTCCCTCGGTGTTGACGTGGACCCCGAGGCGGTGCAAGGCGGAGATGGCGTTCGGGGAGGCGAACTCGACGCGGGCGCTCCCGTCGAGCAGCACCGCACCGTCGCCGACCCGTGGCGTCTCCTCGCTCCATGGCTCCTCGTCCGCGAAGGGGAACTGGCCGTTGGCGACCATGCGGGCGAAGCGATGAAACACCTCGACGTAGGTCCGCTCGAGCTCGCCGGGTTGGCGACCGATCGACGGAGCCGACTCACGGGTGAGCACGGCGATGGTCACCCCGCTACGGCGGACCGGGATGCACAGCGTCCGTACGAGCTCCCGCAGCGCCTCGTTCGGCACCTCCCCGTCGATGATCTCTCCCAGGCTCATGCACCGAGCCACGAGCGGGCGCTCGTGATCGGCCACGACCCGCCCCACCCAGTCGCTGCGATAGAGCGTCTGACCGGTGGTCGGCCGGATCTGACCGAGGACGATGAACCGCTCCGCACCCTCCCCGTCCGGTCCGGCCGGATGCCCGACCCGGGCGTAGAGCATCAGGTCGGAGAAGCACAGGTCGGCGAGGAGCCCCCACGTCGCCACGAGCCGCTGGAGATGACCGACCTCGTCGGCATCGAGTTGGGTGTGGAAGCGGGCCTGCTCGGCGAGGCTCGGCATAGCGGCCCCTCACTCCGCCGGATGCCAGATCGCCCGGCCCAGCCGGAACAGCCCGACGATGTCGAAGATGTCGCTCTCGAAGAACGGGGCGCTGGCGACGATGTCAGGTACCTGGGCGAACTCGCGCCGCTGCTCGGCCTCGCGCGTCGCGACGACCCGGTAGTTGAGGTAGCTCTCGCCGATCTCACGCAGCACCCGCTCGACGTCGCCGGCGGCGCCGATACCGGACGGCAGCATCGCTGCGATCTTGGCCGCGTCGTTCGACAGGAGCCTTGCCGCGCCGGCCCCCTCCTCGTCACGCAGGTAGCTCGGCAGCACCTTGTTCAGTACGACGGCACCGAGATGGAAGTTCCGGTCGCTCAGCGCCCTGATGAAGAAGTCGGCCTCCCGGGCCGGCGCCGCTTCGAGGGTGGTCACGACGACGAACGTCGTACGCCGGTCCTCGAGCAACCGGTCGACGGCCCGGGCGCGCTCGACGAAACCGTCGTACATGGTCTGGAAAAGGATGAAGAACTCGGCGATGTCCTGCAGGAACTGGGCCCCGAGGATGCGATCAGCCACCGAGTAGAACGGCTTCGACGCCGTGGTGAGGATCCGGGAGCGGTAGGGCGCGATGAGCCATCGCAACAGGCGGCTGGAGAAGAACTCCGCCATCCGCTCCGGAGCTTCGAGGAAGTCGATGGCGTTGCGCGTCGGCGGGGTGTCCACGACGATCAGGTCGTAGCGGCCCGAGGAGTGGATCTCGTACAGGCGCTCCATCGCGATGTAGTCGTGGCTCTGGACGAACTTGCCAGTGTGGTTCTGGTAGAGCGGGTTGGCGAGGATCGCGTCTCGGGTCGCGACGTCGGGAGCATGGCTGCGCACCAGCGAGTCCCACGACTGCTTGGTGTCGAGCATGGCGGCCCACAGCTCGCCCCTCGGCTCGACGCCGGCCGAGGTGAACAGCTCGTGGGGTACCCGCGTCTCGATGTTGCCGAAGTGCTCGAGGCCGAGGGCGTTGGCCAGCCGGCGAGCGGGATCGACTGTCAGCACCAACACCCGCCCACCGATGTGAGCTGCCGCCATCGCCGCCGCGGCCGCGGCCGTCGTGGTCTTGCCCACACCGCCGGACCCGCAGGTGACCACGATCTCCTTGGCCGCGAGGAGCTGCTCCAACGAGGTCGCCTGAACCGAGTCGGCAGTCCGGCGCGCCACCGTCAGTACCCCAGCTCCGCGCCGAGCGCCTCGGCGACAGCGTGGGTGGCTCGCACACCGTGGATCCGAGTGAACAGGTAGGGCAGGTACATGAGCGGCAGGCCGGGCGGGAGCTCCGCGCGTAAGCGAGCGAGGTGCTCGGCGCGTGTACGGCGCAAGGTGACCGCGAGGCGGGCGCCCTCGAGGACCGGCTCGACGTTCAAGCCCACGGCCCGACCCAGCTCGCTGGCGTGCTGCTCTTCACACAAACGGTTGAAGATCTCCTCCTCGCCCCGGCCGAACAGCTCGGGCAGGACCTTGTTCACGATGACCGCGGCGAGCTGCACATCGGTTTCGGCCTGCATGCGACGGGCGAGCTCGATGGTCTCGTTGACCGGCATCTCCTCCGGGGCGGAGACGATCACCGCGCCCGTCGTGCGGGAGTCGGCGAGCATCTCGACCATCCAACGGGTCTGCTCGCGGACCACGCCCACCTTGACGAGCTCGTTGATCGCCTGCGGTGCGGCCAACTGGCCGACGACATGGCCGGTGGCGGGGGCATCGACCACGACGAGGTCGTAGTTGCGCTCCCGTACCTCGTAGAGGAGCTTGCCGACGGTGAGGATCTCCTTCACCCCGGGGGCGGCGGTGGCCACGAAGTCGAAGCTCCTGGCCAGTGGGCCGATCCGGGCGAGCAGCGGCACCCTCAGCTGGAGTGACAGGTACTCCTTGAGGGAGTCCTCGGTGTCCATCACCATGGCATAGAGGCCGGGCGCGAAAGCGCGGGGCTTGAACCCGGCCGGTTCGGTCTCGAAGAAGTCGGCGAGGTTGCCCTTGGCGTCGACCTCGCACATGAGCGTGCGCTTGCCGTGCTGGGAAGCGAGCAAGCCCAGGGCGGCGGTGACGCTGGTCTTGCCCACCCCGCCCTTGCCGGTGACGAAGATCAGCTTGCGGTCGAGTAGATCGCCGTCGATGTGGGTCGCAGGCAGGGCCATGTGGTGGTCCCCGGCTCGGAGGGTTGTGCTCAGGCCCCGAACCCGATGCGGCGCTCGGCTTCGGGGTTCCCGAGCTCGACGTAGGAGATCTTGCCCGCGGCGACCGCGACGTCGCGTCCGTTCTTGTCGGTGAGCCACAGGACGTTGTCGTCGTCGCTGAGCGCCTCGTCGATCCGCTTCTTGATCTCGTCGCGGTCGACGTCGTTCGGCAGTTCGAGCTCGATCTCCTTGATGCTTTGAATCACGCCGATGCGCACGTCCACGACGCAGCCTCCTGGTCGGGCCCGACGGGCCACGGGTCGATCTGGCAGTGCCGCCCATCGTAGGCGCCCACCAAGGGTCCCCCACCAAGCCAGCCGGTTGGTGGTCAGACGATCTTGAGCTCGGGGTGGAACCGCTTGGTCGGAGCCAGTTCGACGTCGATCCGCTCGGCGATCCGGGCGAACACCTGCGACGCCTCGTTGCCCGGGTCGACCGCAACGACGGGACGACCGGCGTCGGCCCCTTCGCGCAGCGGCACGACGAACGGCACCTGGCCGAGCAGTGGGACCTCGAGGCGCTCGGCGAGCTCCTCGCCACCGCCCGCCCCGTCCTCGGGGCGCGCCTCCTGGGGCGGACCGTCTCGAACTGGGCGGGCCACTCCGGCTTCGGAGCGGCGCTGGAGGTCCGCCCCGAAGGCTCCCTCCGCCTCCGGCCCGGCCAGCCCCTTCAGCTCGTGGTTCACCTTCCGGGCCATGAAGGCGACCCGCTGGGCGACCCGCTGGGCCGCCGGTTGGGGCGTGGTCACGACGTACAGCTCCGACCGCGGGAGGTACTGGGCCATCGAGATGGTGACGTCGCCGGTTCCGGGGGGCAGGTCGATGACGAGAAACTCGGGATCGTCCCAGAACACGTCGGTGAGGAACTGCTCGAGGGCCTTGTGAAGCATCGGCCCCCGCCAAATGACCGGCTGGTCCTCGCCGGCGAAGAACCCCATCGAGATGCAGCGCACCCCGTGAGCTTCGGGCGGCACGAGCATCTCGTCGATCACGACGGGCGGGCGGTCGACTCCGAGCATGCGGGGGATCGAGAAGCCCCAGACGTCGGCGTCGACCACCGCGACCGAGCGGCCCCGGTTGGCCAGCGCGATCGCGAGGTTGCTCGTGACCGACGACTTGCCCACGCCCCCTTTGCCCGACGCGACCAGGATGACCCGGGTGCGGCTGGCGGGGTCGGCGAACGGGATGGCCCGGCCTTCGGCGTGACCATGGGCCACCCGCGAGCCTGCCGTCGCCGCCGGTTCGCCGTGAAGGTGGCGCCGCAGCTCCTCGCGCTCCTGATCGGTCATGACCGTGAAGTCGACCGTTGCCCGCTCGACCCCCTCGAGGTCGGTCAACGCCGTTGTCACACGCCGGTCGATCTCGTTGCGGAGGGGGCAACCGGGAACCGTCAACGCGACCTGAACGCCGACCATCCCGCCCTCGATCGTGACGTCGCGCACCATGCCGAGCTCGACGATGCTGCGGTGAAGCTCGGGATCCTGCACCGGGCGGAGGGCGGCTTGCCTGTTCGCTTAAAAAATGGACGCCTCGATGAATGTTGGAGTTTTCAAGCTCGTAATAGTGGCGGAGGGCCTCGATGACGGCGGACTCGGTGACGGTGGCGGGCATGGAGGCTCCTGCTCGGGCGATCGGGCAAATTACTCCTACGCGGATAGGTAGAATACCGGCGTGGACCGCTCGTCACGCCAGCCCCCGAAGGATCGGGGTCCTGCCGCGGCGCCGAGCCGGCCGCTGAGCCCGACCGACTTCGCGTCGATGGTGACTGCGATCACGTCCGCCTTCGGTGATCCGACCCGGCGCGACATCTATCTGTTCGCCTGCGAGCGCACGGCGGGGGTGACCGCGGCCGAGGTGGCCGAACGCTTCGACCTCCATCCCAACGTGGCCCGCCACCACCTCGACAAGCTCGCCGGAGGCGGGTACCTCGAGGTCGAGGTGGCCAGAGGGGAGAAGGCGGGTGCCGGGCGACCGTCGAAGCGCTACCGGGTGACCGAGAAGTTCGAGCGACTCGAGTTCCCCGTCCGCCACGACGATCTGCTCGTCACCATGCTGGGACGAGCCCTCGCCCTCATCCCGGCAGACCAGGCCGCCCAGATGGCCGAAGAGGTTGGCGTCGAGTACGGGCGGGTGATCGCCCAGTCCCTCGGCGACGCCCACGACCACCAGCGTTCGTTCCGTTCAGCGCTCCACGCGGTGGCCGACGCGCTCACCGCTCACGGGTTCGCCGCCCACGCCGAGAAGCACCACGACGAGTTGCGCATCGTCGCCGAGCACTGCCCGTTCGGTGACGCCGCCATCGAGAACCCGGTGATCTGCGCAGTCGACCGGGGAATGGTGAAGGGCATGCTGGCCGAGCTGTACGGCGACACGGTGCCGATGCTCGAATCGTCGGTCGCGTTCGGCGACGACGTCTGCGTCACCTCGGTGGAAGGCTGACCCCGACCTCGATCTCCCGTCCCCATCCCACCCGGCGCGGGATTCTCTACGTTTCGGTAGAAGATCCCGCGCCAGCTCCGGAGGGTCGAGGGGTGGACCAACCAAAAGGGATCCGTCGGTCGGATCGACTCTCTGGGGGACGCCGTGTCTAGGAGATGTCGTGGGTCTTGGCGAACGAGTCCCAGTCGTGCCAGGGGAAGTCGTCTCGGTCCCATCGAGGCCGGAGCGGTTCGAGCGGACCCGCGAGATCCGCTACTGAAAGATCAGCGCTGAAGTCGCCGGGCGCACCGAGATACTCGCCGATCCGTTCGCTGGCGACGTCACCGACGATCATCGAGTAGCTCAGATGGCTCGGCCAGAGTGCCATGAACCCGTCGATGCCCAACGTCTCGATCTTCGCCGGTGCCGGCTGGCCGACCGACGAGGTGTCCCTCACCGCCATCATCGGGTGCTCCGTCTTGCGCCGGACATAGACGCTCCACTGCAACCGGTGAGCGATGCGCTCGATCTCCGGACTGGTCGAAAACAGCGTGCCGATCGTCGCAGCGACGACCTTAGGGTCGACCGGAACCTCGAACCGGAGGTCCTCCTGACCGAGGGTGGTGAGTGTGTCATCGATCGGAGGGCTGACGAGCCAGATGCGGTCATTGGTCCCGGCCAGCGGATGAGCGGTGATCTGCAGCCCGTTGACGTGACCGGCCACCAGCGGGAGGTCGGATCCTCGCGCCGCCAGCAGGTACTTCTTGCGCACCGCTTGGCAGGTCTTGGCCGTCTCCACCCGGTCCTTGCGCTTCTCGGCGTCGCGGGTTCGGACTGCAACCTTCGACAGCAGTCCGGCGTTGCCGCCGCTGGCCGCGAGCACCGTGAACCGGGGGACGATCGGGATGAGCTCGCCGTTCACATCGACCTCGACGTAGTCGATCCCTTCGTCGGAGGCCATGATGAACTTCACCACCTCGCCTTCGAGGCAACAGTGCTCGACACCCTCCCGCAGCTTCCCGAGCACGTGCGCCGGGTTCATGATGACGTCGTTCTCGACCACGTACGGAAGGTGGGACGACGCGGAGCCGCCCTCGAACACCGACGGAACCCGGTCCTCCCGGTGGAAGACGAGCGCGGCGTCGGTCCAGAGCCGTGTACGAGCGATCTCGTCGTCGGGCGGCACGAGGAAGTACGTCGGGGCGTAGTCGTTCTCGACGCCGTTGGATTCGGCCCACAGCTTCCAGTAGCCGGCAGCGCGACGGGCCGGCTGGATGCGGTTGGCGTCGTTGCCTTCGTACCCCGCGGAGAAATAGCCCTCCGCCTCGATCGTCTCCACTCGGATCTGAGGGTCGGTGAGCAGGCAGACGGTGTACTTGGGCACCAACGACTGGGCGAGGTAATGGCCCATGATGCCGCCGCCGATGATCAAGACATCGACGCCGAGCTCGGCACCGGGGTCAGCAGCCATGGGAGGAATGTACCCGGCCGAGCAAAGCCGCGGCGGGACGTTGCCGGGCCGGCTAGCCCGCCGTGCCCGGCGGCGCCTCGAGGTCGTCCCGGAGCCCTTCGACCATCGGCCGCACCGCCGGCGGGACGGCCGCCGGGTCGAGTGCTTCCACGTCGCCCCGCGCCTCGTCGAGGCGGCCCAGGTCGCGGTACACGATCGCTCGGAAGACGCGGGCATCCGCGTACGCCGGGTTCTGCGCCAGCGCCTGCGTCAACCACTGCAGCGCCTGGTCCTGCAGCAGCGCGCGATCGTCGGGATCGGAGGCCGACAGCGACGAGAGCCGGAGGAGCCAACCGCGGTAGGCCATGGCCTCGACGTTGCCGGGATCGATCCGCAAGACCTGGTCGTAGGTCTTGATGGCGCCGAGGATGTCACCGCGACCCATCTGGTCCTCGGCGGCGAGGAGGAGGTCGCGCGAAGTCTGCCCCATGTTGCCGGTGGCGGTCTGCCCCGGTGCCCGGTCACCGGCCGACCGGGCGACGAGGACACCCGCGACGGCGGCGAGCAGCACGACGGCGGCGGTGGTGGCTGCGGTGCGCCCGAGGCTCCGGCTCCGCCGCCGGCGGGCGAACGCGGCGTGACGGGTCTCGATCGCGCGGATGACGGCAGCGGCACGGGCGGTGTAATCGTCCTTCAG
>FWPU01002052.1_pt1 | contig 12528 bp, 9 predicted proteins | sample 2228361 | NCBI WGS metagenome assembly FWPU01 (sample SAMEA103939777, study PRJEB20133) | metagenome | reverse complement strand
CCCAACCCACCGCCGGGCTACTTGCGCCGCATGGTGATGGTCAATTCATAGGGGTCGCCCGCGTCGGAGGGGATCTGGTAGGCATCCTGGGCGATGGGCTGGTACTGCTGGTGCACCACCACGATGCCGTAGCTTTCACCGGGCGTCACCTTGGCGTCCAGCTGGAAGCGTCCCTCGGCGTTGCTCGTCCCGCTGCCGTGGACCATATCGTCTGGAAAGTCCGCCTCCACCCAGTCGTCGATGAGGATGCCGGGCTTTAGGAAGACGATGAGCGCGCCGGCGACGGGCTGCCGCTGATTATCTCGGTCCAGTACCACGCCGGTTACGTTCACCGCCCGGGGCCCCGGCGCCGTGCCCCCCTGCACGGTGAAATTGCCGCTCTGGTTCAGCTCACCGGCGATGTAGAGCTCCAGGGTGTACTCCCCAACCGGCAGCCCGTCCGGATGGGAGAGGCTGATGTAGTAGCTGCCCGACTCGCCAGCGTCCCACACAGCCGGATTTTCCAGCACCTGCTGCCCGTTGAAATACCAGCGGGTCATCCAGGAGGTACCGTTGACCATGCCGTCATAGTCAAAGAACGCGTACACCTTCTTCAGATTGCTGAAAACTGCCCCCGGATTGACCGGCTGGCCGTTCTCCACCCCTTCCGCAAAGCGGATAGGGCCGAAGCCACCGCCGCCGGTGTGGGCAGGCGGCTGGGGCATGGTTCCCTCGCCGATGATCACCCCACCCCGGTAGAGGGAGACCCCATCGTAGATCAGCTCCAGTTCGATGAAGCCGTCGGGCAGGCCCTCGTCGTTGTAGACGCTGACCCAACTGCTCCCGCTCTCCCCCTCCTCCCAGGCGAAGGAGTCCCGCAGGCCCTCGAAGCCGTCCACATACCAGACATACGTCAGGGTTTTGCCATCTTCAAAGCCGCTGTAATCGAAGACCGCGTAGAGGTCGGTGATACCGCTGGGGAACTGGACATCCACGCCCACCGGCTGACCGCTCCGGTTGACGGCCTGGGCGAAGCGGACGTTGCTGATGGCGGCGCCGTCACCCGGCTGGTTGGGGAAGTAGCTCCGGACGAAGTCAATGGCCAGGTTCCCTGCGCGTACCAGGCCGATCTTGCCCACATCGTCGGTGTTTCCGGCCGTGGGCACCCCCACAAAACGTCCCCGCTCATCGGTGGCCAGGCCGCCGGAATTGCCGTGGCTCAGCTCGGCATCGGTTTTGATCCACTCGTAGATGCCGTCCCGGTCTTCATCCAGGAAGCCTGAGACGATGCCCTTGGTGTAGGTGGGGGTATTGCCGCCCAGGCCGGGATAGCCGAACATGTTGATCTCATCGCTGATCATCAAGTCGTCGCTGTTGCCCAGCTCAATGGGTGTCAGCCCCAAATTGGGGGGCAGGGGGGCCTGGGGGTCATCGACCATCCCTGTAATCTGGACCAGGGCCAGATCCAGTTTTTCGTCCACCTTCACCACCACGCCCACATACTTCAGGATGGCCTCGCCCCGCAGATCAGCCGGCGGTACGGCGATCCCCACCAGGCCGTCGTCGTTGAACAGGCCGTTGGCCCGGTCCCCGGCCACCACGTGGTGATTGGTCAGGATCAGGCCGTCCTCGCCCATGACGGTGCCGCTGCCCAGGCTGAACACCTCGAAGTCGTTATCCGGCACGATCACCTGAACCGTGGCACGCAGGGCCTGGATCACCTGCTCCCGCTCGATGGCAGCCACCGGTCTGATCACCAGCGCGCTGCCCAGCAGGGTCAGGACCAGAAACACCAGGCTTCCCCAGGGGCGGTGCGGCACACGGCGCCAGGGTTGCAACAGGATCATTGCTCACCTCCCTTCAGGTTCAGGCTGTCGAAGACTAGCCGGAAGTGGGGCGCTTCCGCCTCCCATTGGACAGCATCGGCCGCCACGGTGACCACCACCAGGTGGCCATCCAGGACAAACAGAAGATCCTGGGCCTGGACCACCACCGGCGGCGCCACGGCGCCGGCCGCGCGGGTGGGATCGGCTACATAGGCGTAGGTGACCAGGACGGCGGGCTGGCCATCCAGGACGGTCACCGACTGGGCCCACAGTTCCCGATAGCGATCCAGGGATTGGCTGCGGCGGAGGCCCCACGCGGTGCGGGCAGCCACCAGGGTCTCCCCCTCATTCAGCGGCCGGACAAAGGCGCTGATTTCGGCGTCGAAGCTGCTGGCACTCTGGGGGTTCTTCACCCGGAAGGCCAGATCCCCGGCCCGCTGGCCGATCCAGCTGGCGGGCACGGACAGGGTGGGGAGATTCTCCCCCAGGGAGACGGGCCGGCTGGCGTTTAACGCCCGAATCTGAATGCCAAACCCCAAGAAGAGGAGGAATGCGACCCAGGCGATCAGCATCAGATCGTTGCGGCGGATATCTTCCGGCTCGGAAGGTGCGTTGGTCACGCTGGGTTTGGTCAGGAGGCGGATCAGGCGGTTCATTGGGTCACCTCCTCGCCGGTTCCATTATCCTGGTCATCGGCGCCGGCCGCCGGCTGGGACGACGGAGCAGTGCCAGGAACGATGCCGGTATTCGGATCGACGGTTTGGGCCGCACTGGGGTCTGTGTCTGGGGTGTAGGCCTGGGCTGACATATGGGCCAGGCGCAGGGTCTCCTCATTGGCCCGGGCCACCAGCCAGAAGACCACGGCCAGGGTCACACTCGCTACGATGGCCGCGAAGATCAGGTCGCCCCATGGGTTGTAGGGGAGGCTGTTGCCGGCACTCCGCTCCAACAGAAAAAAGAAGAGGCCGTGGAGGGCCGCCGCCAGGGTGAACCCCATGGGCAGGTAGTAAAACGGGACCTTCTCAAAACGGCTCTGGCCGATGAAATAGCCCAAAATACCGGCAAAACTGGCATAGGCCAGGGCATTGACCACCATGCGGATGGAGCCGATGTCCAGGTCCACGCCACCATGGGCAAGGACGTATGAAAAGTTGAGCACCGTGGCCAGGCCCAGCCCGGCCGCCACCGCGTAGATCACGCCATCCACCCGCTCGTCGAACTCCGGGTGGTCAAAGACACTGAAGCGGACCGTCCCATAGATCATGAGCTGTTCCACCACACCCACCACCAGGATGCCGCCGAACAGGTGGGCCCACCAGCTGCTGTAGAGCCAACGGTCCACCCCGAAGACCCCCTGGCGAATGGGGCCATGGAGTGCGCCGGCCACCAGCAGGGCGATCAGGAAGACGTTGAAAACCATGCGCTTGGGTTCTGATTCCAGGCGGTCCATGCGGTAGAAGAAGATGAGCCAGAGGGCCGCCGGAACCAGGCTGAAAATCAGCCCCAGCAGAATCAGGCCCACACCGGCCAGGTTGTCGCCCAAATTGGGCAACAAAAAGTTGAAGATGGCCACGAAAAGCAAGAGGCCGAACAGCTCGAACGCGATGGATGCCCACAGACCTGTCCGATTGTGGGCCACGCGCTCCAGGCGGCCCAAATCATCGTCGCCGGCTTGAAGTGTTTGCACCGGGTGCCTCCTTTCGATGCGTGGCAATGACAAAACAAAAAAAATAGTGCTGACGGTTGAACTCTGCTCCAAAGTCCAACCGCCGCAGGGGGCGTGGGGCTGAAGCGGGGAGCAGTTTGACACCCTTTTCCAATGCATGGTACATTCTTTGCAGCTCATTCTAAATCAAGTGCAGGACTATGGACAAGCAGCAAATTTTGAACCTTCGTCGTGTCGGCAATCCGGTCCTGGTCTACAACCGGGACATCTTCGAGCAGATGCTCCACCACCTCAGTGAGCAGCCTCGTCTGGCGCTGGACACGGAGAGCGACAGCCTGTTCAGCTACCATCCCAAGATCTGCCTGATCCAGATCACCACCTACACCCACCCGGACGGCGATCCAACCCAGGTAACCGACTATCTGGTCGATCCCCTCCGCTTCAGCCGGCTGGATGGCCTGGCCGCGCTCCTGCGGGAGAAGGAGGTGGAGGTGGTGATGCACGCGGCCGAAAACGACATCCTGGTCCTGCAGCGGGAATACGATTTCACCTTTCGCCGCATCTTCGACACCCAACTGGCGGCCCGCATCCTGGGGTGGCGCCGGGTGGGCCTGGCTGCCATCCTGGAAGAGCACTTCGGCGTGGTCAGCAACAAGCGCATGCAGCGCACCAACTGGGGCAAACGCCCCCTGACGCCGGAACAGATCGCCTACGCCCAGATGGACACCCACTACCTCCTGGCCCTGCGGGAACTGTTGGCCAGCCGGCTGCAGGCGTCCGACCGGTGGGAAGAGGCCCAGGAGGCCTTCCAACAACTCACGCAACTGGACTTCCGGGATCGCAACACCCCAGAACGCACCTTCTGGCAGACCCGGGAAGCCCGCCAACTGCCCCGAGAAGCCACCGGCATCTTCCAGGCCCTGTGGGAATGGCGGGAACGGGAAGCGCAACAGCAGGACCGCCCCCCCTTCAAGGTGCTACAAAACCAGGCCCTGGCGCGGCTGGCAACGGAGCAACCCACTACCCTGACCGGGTTGCGGGCGTGCGGCCTGAGCCAGCACCAGGTTCGGCGCTACGGCCAGACCTTGCTGGCCCTGATCCAACAGGCCAGGAGCCGCCCCCTGCCGCCCCTTCCCCTCTCCACCCCCCGGCCCGAGGAGAGCCTGGACGCCCAGATCCTGGCCCGTTTCGATGCCCTGCGCCAGTGGCGCAGCCACGTGGCCGCGAAACGGGGTGTCGATCCGGACATCGTGTTCCCCAACACTGTCCTCCTGGAAATCGCCCGCCATGCCCCCTCCACCCTGGAAGAGCTGGCCGAGGTGGAAGGGGTGGGCCCCTGGAAGCTTCAGACCTACGGTCCCACCATCCTCCAGCTCCTGGGCAACTGACCCCTCCCTTCCCTCTGCTTCGCCTGTTCCTGCCCCACCTGTTCCGGATACATCGGGCCCGCGTTTGTCAGCTCGCCTGAATCAAGCGTAACCGGAGCCGATCCCTGGGCGTCATCATGTGGTGAAACATGTCATGCGCCCCATGCACGTTCAGAGCATCAGGAAGGAATCGGCCATGCGCCAAGCCAACACCATATCCCAGTTCCCGAAAGGCAAACTCGGCCCCCATTTGGGGCTTTCTGGACGTTTCCTGCGCCTGTTGCTGGGCCTGGTCGTGTTGACCGCCCTGTGGCCGAAGCCCATACCGGCCGCGCACGCGGCCGAGACGGTCCATGTGGTCCGCCCGGGCGATAGCCTGGGCATTATCGCCCAGCGCTATCAGGTAAGCCCGGAAGTGCTCCAAAGGGTCAACGGTATTGCCGACCCAAACCTGGTCCAGATCGGCCAGTCGCTGATCATCCCCCAGCGCGAACAGGTCGGCACCCTTGCACCGGTTGACGCCGAGGCCTCGAACCTACCCGGCGATGGGGGCTATCACCGGGTGCAGGCCGGGGAATCCCTCTCCCAGATCGCGGGCCGGTACGGCCTGTCCCTCTCCACCCTGCTGCGCCTCAACGGCCTGCCCGATGCCAACACCATCTGGGTGGGGCAAAGACTTCGCCTCACGGCTCGGGTGGCCCCCGTGCAGACATCCAGGCCCGCGATTGAACGGCCCGCCGACCTCATCCATGTGGTCCAGGCCGATGAGACCCTGGCCGAGATTGCCCGACGCTACGGCACCACCCAGGAACAGCTCATGGTCCTCAACGGGCTGCCACACTTGAACTTCCTGTGGCCGGGCCAGCGGCTGCGGATCAAGGCAGCCTCCACGTCGGCGCCCGCCAGTCTGGGGGTGGCCGGAGCCCCGGCGGACGGCCAGCGCTGGATCGAGATCGACCTGAGCGACCAGACCTTGACCGCCTGGCAGGGGGACGTGGTCGTCATGCGCACCATCGTCAGCACCGGCAAGTGGTCCACCCCTACCGTCAAGGGTGACTTTGCCGTCTACTTGAAACTGGACAGCCAGCATATGTATGGCGCCGACTACGACCTGCCCAACGTGCCGTGGGTCATGTACTTCTACGAAGATTACGCCATCCACGGCGCCTACTGGCATACCAACTTTGGCACTCCCGTCAGCCACGGCTGCATCAACATGCGCCCCGAGGAAGCCGAAGCCCTCTACCGGTGGGCCTCGGTGGGCACTCCGGTGCGGGTCCACGAGTGAGCCTGCGGTTCCAAGAAGACTCAGATGCAACTCCGTCGCCTGGCTCGGCATCTTCAGAGGCCGACTCCCCGTCGAAGTCGTGCCCTCCTGGGTATGAGTGGACTGGCCGGCAAAGTGCAGTCAAGAAGCAGATTGGCTTGGCAGGTTTACCAGGGAGGAGCTACAGGTGTTAACCGATATTCACTTGTCGCGGACGAGCGTGGAGAAAAGGTCGCCGTCCAGGCCGATGATTTCAATCATCGGCCGGCACACCCCAAGGGCGTTGAAACCCACTTCACGGGGCGGATGGCACCCGGATTGAATCCGTTTTCAACGTCATCGGGCGAATCGATATACCACGGTTGAATGTGGTTCTACCCGCAAAAAGGTGAAAGAACTTCTTGCCTCATCCTGTTGTGACTTTTGCTGAAACCCTCGCCTTTTGTTAAACTTACTCCTGCCAGGCAGTTGCCGGCGAGCTGTGGATACTACACCCAGATGGGGACGCCGTATCCGCCTATGTCCATGGAGCCTGTGTCAACGGAGACGGTCAGGTCCTGAATCACACCACCAGGGCGACATCAGCAAAGGCGCTGATGGCATGTGCCCAGGCACCTGCAGCAGTTTAGCGTTGCCATTTTGCCGTTGCAGTTTTGACAAAGATGTCCGACAAAGATAGGCCCACAGGGACCCTTCGCCAGTGGCATGTGACCTCGGGTCACGCCGCAACGAAACCGTGGGCATCTGGTGGAATCCGCGTACGATCAGGACGGCCATCTGTTGTCTGCCTGTCCCAGGGACATGGCACAACAGCCCTGCCGTCCGTTTTTTGTTACCGGCCTGGATACCTGGCAGTCGTGCGCCGAACCCTTGCTCCGTTATTGACACCGGACAATTGACGTCGATATTGACGCCGGATGTGGCTAACGACAGATTGGCATGGACAGACGTATTGAGGAATGCCCTGGTCTGACAGCCGAAGATGTGGCCTTCCTTCAGCAGGTGGAGGCCGGCCTGCCCATCACGGCCGACGTGAGTCGGGCGGATGTGCTGCTCTGTTGCCTGCTTGGGCCACAGCAGGCGTTGGTGGTCAGCCACGCCCTTCCCCACTCCATCTCTTCCCTCTATCGGGAAACAGCCACCGGGCAAATCCTGACGCCCGAGGAGGAGCCCCTCCTGTTCCGCGTCCTGAAAACGGGACGGAGAGGCCGCCGTTCCCGGGAACTCTTCAGCAGCGGTGCCCCGGTGATCCAGGATGTGTACCCAATTCGCAACCGGGAACAACGGGTGATCGCCGCCCTGATGGTGGAGACCAACATGATCGCCCACGAGCGCCACCGGCGTCGCCATCGCAGCTTCCGCCAGGCGGTCAACTGGCTCCAGGCCATGTGCTGCCGGGGAGAGCTGACAGCCTGCGCAGAGATGAGCCGCTTCGGCCTCTACGACGGCATCTACCTGGTGGACCGGAACCGCACCATTACCTACATGAGCGGTATCGCCGCCAATCTTTTCCGCTCCATCGGCCTGGCCACCAACCTGCAGGGCCAGCTTGTCTCCGAGCTGGAGGCCGAAGACGATCAGATGGTGGAGGAGGCCTTCCAGGCCCAACGCAGCCAGGAACGTCGCCACGAAACCGCGGACGGACGAGTCTGGGTGCGCAAGGTGATCCCCCTGCGTATGCCGCCCACCTGGCTGCAACGCACCCAGGTGGGCCAGGCGCTGGCCCGGCTGCTGGGCGCGAGGGAGCGCCAGAGCGTGGATGCCGTGTTGGTACTACTCCACAATGCCACCGAGGCGGTACAGAAACAGCGGGAACTTAACGTTAAATCGGCCATCATCCAGGAGGTTCACCACCGGGTCAAGAACAACCTGCAGACCATCGCGGCCATCCTCCGCATCCAGGCCCGGCGTTGCGACAGTGACGAAGCCCGACAACACCTGCTGGACGCGGTCAACCGCCTCCTCAGCATGTCGGTGATCCACGAGTTCTTGAGCCAGGACGAACACCAGCCCATCAACATCCGGGATGTCTGCCAGCGGGTGGCCCAGCAGGTCACCCAGGTGGCAGGGACCCCGGATCAGGAAGTGGCCCTGGTGGTGCGTGGCCCCAACATCCGCCTGCCTGCCAGCCAGGCCACCCCCGCGGCGCTGGTCGTCAACGAGCTCATGCTCAACGCCATGGAACATGGCCTGGGAGGACACGCCAAAGGGCGCATCGAGATCGAGCTGAGCGACCTGGGGGACGCGGTACGGGTGGAAATCCAGAACAGCGGCAGCGCCCTGCCGCCCGACTTCGACCCCCACCACAGCAGCAGCCTGGGGCTCCAGATCGTCCACACCCTGGTCACCGACGACCTGAAGGGCGAACTGCAGATCGAATCTATCCCCCCAAACGGCGACCACATCACGAACCCGGACGGGGAGGAAGCTCCGGGGAGCGGCGAGCAGGAGGGCCATTTCCGGGGCACCCGGGCTGTGGTTACCTTTCCCAAACGCTCGCTAAAGGTTGACTAAGGGACAGCTCACGTGTTTAATTCTGCCCATTCACATCCCATTCACACCTCTCCCACGCCTGGATTCACCTCAAAATTCTGGCCGGTTGTAGGGGAAAATACAGGATTTCGTGAAGGGAATGGGTAGATCATCTAATAAATAGTCAGGTCGATACTGAAAAAGAGGGTTGCCAACACCAGAGTTTGTTGATGAGGAGACGGGGACGTGGAACGGACACGGATTATCATTGCGGACGATGAGTCATTGATCCGCATGGACCTGCGCGAAATGCTGACCAACCTGGGTTACCTGGTCGTCGGGGAAGTGGGGGACGGGCGCAGCGCAGTCAACTTGGCGCGCGAGCTCCGGCCGGACATCGTCATCATGGACATCAAAATGCCAGACATGGACGGCATCGAAGCGGCCCGCATCCTCACCGAAGAGCGGGTTGCGCCGGTGCTGCTGCTCAGCGCGTACAGCCAGCAAGAGCTGGTGCAGCGGGCGCAAAAAGCGGGCGTGGCCGGCTACATGGTCAAGCCCTTCCGGGAAAGCGACCTCACCCCCGCCATCGAGGTGGCCCTGGCCCGCTTCAGTGAGTTCCGGGCCATGGAACGGGAGGTGGACGATCTCCAGGAGGCCCTGGAGACACGCAAAGCGGTGGATCGGGCCAAGGGGATCCTCATGGATACCCAGGGGCTGAGCGAGACCGAGGCCTTCCGCAAAATTCAGAAAATGAGCATGAACAACCGGAAGTCCATGCGCACGGTCGCCGACGCCATCATCCTGGCCCACCAGATCAGCGAGCAGTAACACCGAGGGCCACCGTTGCGACTATCGATTGTCATGCCCGTCTACAACGAGCGGGCCACGCTGGAAACCATTGTGCACCAGGTTCGCTCAGTGGACCTGACCATCGTCACAGCCGGCACGAATGGCTACCTGCCAGGGCCCATCACCCTGGAACGGGAAATCATCATCGTGGACGACGGCTCCACCGACGGCACCCGGGAGATCCTCCAGGGGTGGCAGGCAGCGGGCGAGCGAGACCTGAAGATCATTTTCCATGAACGCAACCTGGGCAAGGGCATGGCCCTGCGCACCTGCTTTCAACAAGCCACCGGCGACATCATCCTTGTCCAGGACGCGGACCTGGAATATGACCCGCGGGACTATGTCCATCTCCTGCAGCCCCTGCTGGAAGGACGCTCGCCCGTGGTCTACGGCAGCCGCTTCCTGGGCGGTCCCCGGGCGGCCATGAGCCTGAGCCACACCCTGGGCAACAAAGCCCTGACCCTGCTCACCAACCTGCTCTTCGGCACGGCCTTGAGCGACATGGAAACCTGTTACAAGTGTTTCCGCCGGGATGTCATCGAGGGCATGACCCTGCGCAGCCGCACCTTCGAGATCGAGCCAGAGCTCACCGCCAAAATCCTCAAGCGGGGGTACACCATCTTCGAAGTGCCCATCCGCTACAATGGTCGCTCCTTCCACGAGGGAAAAAAGATCGGCTGGTGGGATGGCTTCACCGCGGTCAAGACGTTGCTGAAGTACCGGTTCATCGACTGAAGCAGGGCAGATAGACTCGTGTCCAGACAGTCACCCTGGCCCGCGATGCCGGCTCCAGGCTCCCTGACCGGACATGGGCGAAGGGTGCCGGCAGCCGTCCACGTTGGCGCACGCGCCGGGCTGCTGACCCGAATCGACGCCCTGGCCTTGACCCTCCTGACCCTGGTCGGCTTTGGCCTGCGGCTGGGGTTGCTGGGTCGCTTTCCCTTCCATGCCGACGAGGCCCTGTACAGCTACTGGGCACGCCACACCTGGCCCGACGACCCTTTATTCCTGCAGGTCTGGCCGGACAAGCCCCCCCTCTTCATCTGGAGCCTGGCCCTGGCCTTTCGCCTCTTTGGAGCCAGCGAGGCAGGCGCCCAGATGGTGAACGTCCTGGCCAGCACCCTGGCCATCCCCCTGGTGGCTGCCATCGCCCGCCGCTGGTGGGGACGTCCTGCCAGCCTGCTGGCCGCCATGCTCCTGGCCCTGAACCCCTTCGCCATCAGCTTTGCGGCCACCGCCTTTACCGATCCCATGCTGGTGCTGGCCGGAACCTTCGGGCTGGCCGCGGCGGCGCGCGGATGGCCCCTGTGGGCCGGGATCGGGCTGGGCGCGGCCATGATGACCAAGCAGCAGGGCCTGCTCTACGTGCCCCTCATCCTGGCCGTGCTGGCCTTCGCTCCGCCCCCCAGTCGGCCGGGTGGATTGGGACGTCGGTTGGGCCTGACCCTGGTGGGCACAGGGCTGGTACTCCTGCCCGTGGTCTATTGGGACAGCCTGCGCTGGGCCGTGGCGCCATCCCCCTGGGATTTGAGCGTGCGCCACTACGGCGGCCTCACTCTCACCCACCCCGCTGACTGGCCCGATCGGCTGCAGCGATGGTCGAAATTGGCGTGGTATCTGGCGGCCGGCCGCCTCCCTTGGGCCGGCTGGGCCCTGCTGACCGCGGTCGGATTGTTGCACCTGGGCCGGCGAAGACACACCGGGGCCATCCAATCGGGCCCCTTTCTGCTGCTCGTGACTTGGGGAGCCGGCTTCCTGGCCCTCCACGTGGTGACCAGCGTCCAGGTCTGGGATCGCTACCTGCTGCCCCTGGCGCCCATCCTGGCCCTGGTCGGGGCACGTCTGGCAGCTGCGCTGGGGGAAAACCGGCCAGCCAGTGCAGTCCGGCACACATGCCACGGCAGAAATTCGGCGACCCAGCTATCGGCAAAAACCCGCCGCGAATTTCTGCCGGGATTTACGAGTCCAGGGCTGACCGTGGGGATACTGCTTCTGACGGGCCTGTTGGGGATACAGCCTGCCCGGGTTGCGGCCATCGGCGGCCTGCCCATTGGCAGCGATCACGGCGCCATGACGGGCCTTCACCAGGTCCTCCACTGGCTCCAGGAGGAGAACCCCGACGGCTATGTGCTCTACCACCGGGTCCTGGGCTGGCACTACCGCTTCTACCTGTACGAACCCGTTCGCCAGGGCCAGGTGGAGCTGCGCTGGTATCCCAGCACCACCTACCTGACCGACAACGCGCTTAAGACGCCCCACCGCCGCAAGTTCCTGCTGGTCCCGGCCTGGGCTCCCCAGCCCGACCTCGCTGTCCGTCTGGCCATGCAGGGGCTGCAGGCCCAGAAACGCCTGCAGGCTGGCAATTTCACCCTGTACGAGCTGACACAGCCGCCTCGTGCGTACTGCACCTGGTGCTTCTGTCGAGACCCCGGGGCGCCTGTCCGGTCGTCTTTTGCCGTCTGGCCGGGCCCCCAGCCGAGCCGGGAGCAGCCTTTCCCATGACCGAGCCAACACGCAACCGCTATTGCCCAAGCCTGCGCCCCGGACTGCCAGGTGGCCTTGTGGTCGCCGCGTCGCTGGCCATCTTTGTGTTGGCCCTCTACTATCCGCTCCTCTTCACCAACCGGGTGCTGGCCAGCGGCGATATCCTGCTCTATTTCTACCCCTATCGGGACTATGCGGCGGTCTCCCTGCGCCAGGGGCAGATCCCCCTTTGGAATCCGTACATCTTCCTGGGCGTACCCTTCCTGGCCAACCCCCAGGCCGCGGTCCTCTATCCTCTCCACTGGCCCTTGAGCTGGCTGCCGGTGACGAAGCAGATCTACTGGAGCGCGGCCATCCATACCTGGCTCCTGGGCTTGGGGGGCTACCTCCTGGCTCGCCGCTGGCACGCCAGCGCTGGCGCCGCCCTGGTCACCGGCCTGACCTTGGCGGGCAGCGGCTTCTACGGCGGCCTGATGGGCCACATCAACCAGATGAACGGGGCCACCTGGCTTCCCTGGGCCCTCTGGGCCCTGGCACCGCTGCTGCCTGGGCCGCGCCACAGCGTCGCGGGTAGCCGGGCCTTCTGGATAGCCCTCTGCTGGATGGCCGGGTTGA
>FWPU01011360.1_pt1 | contig 12534 bp, 12 predicted proteins | sample 2228361 | NCBI WGS metagenome assembly FWPU01 (sample SAMEA103939777, study PRJEB20133) | metagenome | reverse complement strand
AACCTCGCTTCGCGTCCTCCTGGAGCGCGCAGGGTTCCGCGACGTCCGGCTCCGCCGGTTCAACGTTGAGTGGCAGAGGGCGGCGCTCCGGCTGATCGGGGCGATCCGCGGCGGGAACGCCGCGCGCGCCTGGGGCGCCTCCGGCGGTCCCGCCGCCCCGCCGGGGCCCGCGGGAGCCCTCGCCAAGAGGCTTGCCTCGGGCATCCTGCTGGGCCTCAGGTTCGGCCTGGGGCGCATCGGCGCGGACCGCCGACACGCCTGCACGGTATTCGCAACGGCTCGCCGCGATTCTGTTGCCGGCGCCCGCCCGCATTTGGTCTAATGTCCCGCCATGAAGGTCATCGCCATCGACCCCGGCACGCGCAGGACCGGCTACGCGGTCTTCGAGACCGACCGGCGCGACCATCGCATGACCGAATGCGGAATCATCTTCGTCCGCGGCAAGGATCTCCCCGAGCGGCTGCTGCACATCCACAAAGGGACCGAGCGCCTCTTCAGGCGCCACCACCCCAAGCAGGTGATCATCGAGCGGCCCTTCGTCGGCAAGAGCGTGGCCGACGCGATGACGCTCAACGCCGGCCGGGCCGTCTGCATGCTGGCGGCGGCCGCCGCCAAGGCCCGCGTCTTCGACTATTCGCCGGCTGAGATCAAGAAAGCGGTCAGCGGAAGCGGGCGCGCCACCAAGGAAACCGTACAGCGGATGGTGAAGCTGATACTGGGCCTCCGCGAGATGCCGCCGCCGGACGCCGCCGACGCGATCGCGCTGGGGCTGTGCCACATCAACAGGCTATGAGCGACGGACGCCGTGCGATTCGAAGCAAACCGGCCAATATAGGAGGCGAACGCGATGGGCGAACATGAATCGATCCTTCTCAGGTCCGACCTCGCCGGCCTCCAGCTCGTCTCCAGGGGAAAGGTGAGGGACATGTACGACCTGGGGGACAAACTGCTCATAGTCACCACCGACCGGATCAGCGCCTTCGACGTGGTGATGGCCAACGGGATCCCGTTCAAGGGCAAGGTTCTCAACCGTCTGTCGGCGTTCTGGTTCGGTTTCCTGGGCGTGCCGCATCACATGATCACCTGCGAGGTGGACGAAATGCCGCCCGACGTCCGGCGGCACGCGGACGTCCTGAGGGACCGGTCGATGCTCGTCAGGAAGGCCAGGACCATCCCCGTCGAGTGCGTCGCCCGGGGATACCTCATCGGCAGCGGCTGGAAGGATTACCAGGCCACCGGCGCGGTCTGCGGCATCCCCCTGCCGCCGGGCCTCCAGCAGGCCGCGAAGCTCGAAAGTCCCATCTTCACTCCAGCCACCAAGGCCGAGGTGGGGCACGATGAGAACATCGGCTTCGAGGAGGTCGCCAGGAAGGTCGGTCTCGAGACGGCCCAGGATCTGCGGGATCTTACGCTTTCCATATACCGCAAGGCGGCGGACTACGCCGAGGAGCGGGGCGTGATACTGGCCGACACCAAGTTCGAGTTCGGATGGGTGGACGGCAGGATCACCCTCATCGACGAGGTCCTCACCCCGGATTCCTCCCGCTACTGGCCGCGCAGCCAGTACAGGGTTGGGACCTCTCCGCCCTCCTACGACAAGCAGTATCTGAGGGACTACCTGGAGTCCATCGGGTTCGACAAGAAGCCCCCGGGGCCCGTGTTGCCGGACGAGGTGGTCCGTCGGACGTCCGAGAAGTACCTGGAGGCATATCGGGCGATCACCGGCAAAAATTTCGGTGCGTAACGTCGTCCGGATCCTGCGAACCCTCGCCGGCAAACGCCCTCTCACGATGCTGGGAAACTGGCGGGCGCGCCGGGAGTCGCCGTTCCGACACCTCGTGGGGGCGATACTCTCGGCCAGGTCGCGGGACGAGCGGACGGAGGAGGTGACCGGAGCACTCTTCCGGCGGTATCCGACCCCGGAGGCGCTGGCTGGGGCCGGCCGCCGCGATGTCGAGAAGATCCTCCGGCCCATCGGCTTCTATCGGGCCAAGACGCGATACGTGACTGAGGCGGCCCGCAGGGTGGCCGAGCTCGGGGGCGTGCCGCGGACGATGGAAGGACTCCTGGATCTGCCCGGCGTGGGACGCAAGGTGGCCGGCTGCGTGCTGGTCTACGCGTTCGGGGAGTCCGCGATCCCCGTGGACACCCATGTCCATCGTGTATCGAACCGGCTGGGCTGGGTGCGCACCGGCGATCCCCGGCGAACCGAGGAGGAGCTCCGCCGGATCGTCCCTCGCCGCTGGTGGGGGCTGGTCAACGAGGTATTCGTGGCGCACGGCAAGGCGATCTGCCGCCCGCGTGGCCCGCGCTGCGGGGAGTGTACCGTCCGCCGCTGGTGCGCCCGCGCCGGGGTGGGGAACACGTCTAGTATTAGATGACCTTACATATGATTTTCTCGTTTTGTGGGCGTTCGTGTTCACTCTGATGGACATATGGCCCATCACCTTATTCCCGTATAGACCGGCAATGGCCGCACTGCCATGGATATTTTTATGAGCGCCCCGGCCGTCCTGGCAACCAATGACAGGCTTGCCATGGAAATAAAATCCCAAGGTCGCATCCGACTAAGACCACTACTACGCGGAAAAGTAGAACGTAACACCTGGCCTCCCTTGCGAATATTTAAGATTTCAACGGCCAAACACTGATCACCTATGCGTAACCTCACATCCCAGCGCGCGAAACCACGTGTGCTCGGATGGGCGATCCTGCTCGGGGCGGCGCTGGCGTGGCGGGAGTACCTCGACGAGGCCGGCGCCTGGCTCGCCGCGGCGTTCACGGCGCTATGTCCGTTGGACGTCTTCTTCGCAACGGAGGCCCACACCGACCTGCCGCTGGCGGTGCTCACCGCCGCGAGCGTACTTTGCCATCTCAGAGGCCGCAGGACGGGACGGACGCTCGACAGCCTGTGGGCGGGACTGCTGCTCGGGGCGGCGCACCTCGTCAAGGAGAGCGCCTTCTTCGGACTGGCCGCGCTGACCGCCGTGGGCGGCAGGCCCAGGCGCCAGGACGCGCTGGTCCCGGCGGGATTCGCCGCGGTCGTCCTCCTGGAAAGCGGCTTCTACGCCGCCGCCACCGGCGACCCCCTCTTCCGGATCAACGCCATCCGAACGGTACAGACTTCAGTCATGGAGGCCCTGATGACATCGGAAATATCAACGGCCTCAAGGCTGAGCGGGGCGTTGGAGTCGATGCTCCTGCCGTGGGGCGCCGGGTTCCCGTTCTTCGGCCTCGGCTGGCCGGCGGCGCTCGGCGGGGCGGCAATGATCCTGGTAAAGAAAGAACGCGCCCTCTACTCCCCCGTGACATGGTTGGTGGCAACGACGCTGCTGCTCCTCTTCTGGCCCATCACGGTGAGGCCGTACCGCCCGGCGATGATGGCCCACCCCCGCATATTCCACGTCGCGCTGGCCCCGATGGCCGTCTTGGCGGCATGCCTGGCGCGAAGGCTGCCGAAGCTCCCGGGCCGCGCTACCGCCGGGCTGATCGCCGCCGCGGCAATCCCGTGCGCCATCGTCGTCCACGCCGACGGAAGGCGTTACTCGGAAGGGGCGCGGCGGGCCTTCGAACGGCTGCCGGCGGGGTCGCCGGTCGTGTCCGACCCCAGGACGACCGGCCTCTTCCGCATCTACGACGGCGGCCGCCAAACTCGACAGTGGCTCTCCTGGAACGACGCGGCGCCGAACCAGCCTTACGTGAGGGTCGCCAACGACCGATGGATATCCCTCCTGCGTTCCTGGTACGGGGAGAATCCCCCTCCATCTTTCGCCGCGGGCGATGCACGGCTCTTGGAGGAGATCCAAATACCCGGCCGACTCAGTTGGCGGCCCCTCCTGGCTGGCCGCATCGCCAGGGAGCCGCCGACCGCCGTGCGCCTGTACCTCGTCGAACCCTAGCGGGACCGGTCGAGCCGCTTGAGCGCCAGCCGCACCCAGTCCGGATCGATTTCGAATCCAAGGAACCGCCGCCCCAGCCGCCGCGCCACGACGGCCGTGGTGCCGGATCCGATGAAGGGATCGACCACCAGATCTCCCGGCCTGCTCGAAGCCAGCATGACCCTCTCCACCAGTTTTTCCGGCTTCTGGTGCGGATGCACCGTGTTCTCCGGCATCGACCAGAACGGCACGCAGAGGTCGACCCAGATGTTCGACGGGTGCGTCCAACGGTAGCGCTCCCCGCCCTCCTCCACCCAGTCCTTCGGACGGCCGCCCTCGCGGTAAGGGGCGATCACGGGTTTCTTCCACTTGACCAGATTGAAGACGTAATCGTCGCCTTTGGTGGCGAACCAGACGTCCTCCATGCACTGTTTCCAGTTGCGCCGCGCCCCCCGCCCCTTCTCCCGCCGCCAAGTGATCCGGTTTCGGATCTTGAAATGCCGCTCGAGGAGGGACTGGATCGCCCCGGAAAAGGTCCAGTCGCAGCACACATAGATCGACCCTCCAGGCCGGAGGATCCGCGCGGCCTCCTCGATCCACCCGGCGTGCCAGCCGGGCTCCTCGTCGTAGGGCGGATCGGCGAAGATGAGATCGGCCTGCGGCGCGCGCCGCAGACCTTCGACGGCACCGGCGCAATAGATACGGTCGACCTCTGGCCGGCCCCCGAGGACGGGTACCGGCCTCCTGCGATCCTCCTCGGAGAGCCTCAGCGTGCGGTTGCGCGGGGAGGGCGGCCGGACCTGCCGGAGGCGAGGGGCGCTCCCCCCGCCCGGCTCCATCCCGCTCTCAGGACAGGACATACTCGCGCCGCACGCAGTATCTGCCCAACCTCGCCTCGAGCACGTTGAAACCGATCCCCGGGCCTTGTGGGACCCCCACGGTGCCGCGCGGCGTCACCGCCAGCGGCGGGTCGACCACGTCCTCCCTGAAATGGTGATCGCCGGCCTGGATGTCCCCCGGCAGGGAGAAATGGGGCAGCGTCGCCGCCGCCAGGTCGTGCGCCCGCCCCACCCCGGTCTGGACCGGACCGCCGCACCACGCGGGGATCCCCTTGGCGCGGGCGAGGCTGTGGATCATCTTCGCGGCGAAGAGCCCGCCCACGCGCGAGGGCTTGACGCTTATTATCCTGCAGGAACCCATCTCCATCGCGCGGCGCGCGTCGTCGAATGATCCGACGGACTCGTCCAGGCATATGGGCGTTCGTATTTGAGCCTGGAGCTTCGCGTGGTCCGCAAGGTCGCCCACGTCGAGCGGCTGCTCGAGCGCCATCAGGCCGTACTCGTCGAGCCTCTTGAGGTGATCGGCGTCCGACAGCCTGTAGGCGCCGACGGCGTCCGCCACCAGCGGGAATACGGGGAAGCGCTTCCGTATCTCGGCCAGCACGCTCACGTCCCAGCCCGGCCTGATCCTTACCTTGATCCTCTGGTAGCCGCGCTCTATCGATCTCTCGACGCGCTTGAGGAGATCCTCAACCCGGTCCTCGATCCCCAGGCTCACGCCGACGGGGACCTCCGCCCGCTCTCCTCCCAAGACCTGGAACATCGGCCGCCCCGCCGCCCCGGCCAAGAGATCGAGGACCGCCATCTCGATCCCGGCCTTGGCCATGTTGTGGCCCCTTACCGCGGCGAAGAGATCTGATATAGGTCCTGGGCCCGCGATCTCCTGGCCCTTCAGCTTCCGGGCCAGGAAATCGCGTATCACGTGCCATGCGGTCTGGACCGTCTCGTAGCTGAAGGCCGGCGCCGCTCCGGCGGGCACCTCCCCGTAGCCGACGGCGCCTCCCGACTCGGCGCGCACGATGAGCGTCTCGTGCTCGTAAAAGCGCCCGAAGCCGGTCTCCAGGAAGCGGACCAGCGGGACCCGCAGATGGACCAGTTCCAGCCTTTCTACCTTCACGGCGCGCGCCATTATAACGGCGGCCGCGGCTTTTGCCACCGGCCGCGGATCGCCTTCTGGCCCTCGGCGACCGCTTCCGATAGAATCGCCCCCGTGCGTTCCCCCGTCCTGGTGATCGCCAACCCCGTATCGGGCCGGGGCAGGGCCGCGCGCCTGGCCCGCGCCGTCCTGGCCCGCCTGCGCGAGAAGGGTTGTGCTGTGGACCTGCGGGAGACCCGGCAGCCGGGCGACGCCAGGCGATTTGCCGCCGGATCGGCGGGGTTCTCCGCGCTGGCATGCGTCGGCGGCGACGGCACCGTCAACGAGATCGTCAACGGCCTCCCGGAGGGCGTCAACCCGCCGCTGGCGATGATCCCGTGCGGGACGGCCAACGTCCTGGCGAAGGAGCTGCGGCTCCCGCGCGGCGCCGAGGGGCTCGCCGACGTCGTGGCGGAGGGCCGGGAGATACGCTGGGATCTCGGCGTCGATCGCGTCAGCGGCCGGAGGTTTCTCCTCTTCGGCAGCGCCGGCTACGACGCCCACGTGGTCCACGTTTTTCACGCGGCGCGGCGGGGACCGGTCCGCATGTGGCAGTACGTCCTGTGGGGGCTCAAGAGCGTCATCGGTTACCGCGCCCCGCGCATCCGCGCCGAGATCGACGGGAAGGCCCTGGCGGAGGACGCCTCCTGGGTACAGGTTTCCAACGTCGCCGGGTACGGCGGCCCGCTCGTATTCACTCCGCGGGCCAGGGCGGACGACGGCCGCTTCGAGGTCATGGTCCTCCGCGCCGGCGGCCGGCGCGACGTCGTGAGGATGTTCTGGGGCGCGCTGGTGGGCCACCTCACCGGCCTGGAGCTCTCCCTCGGGGGAGTGACCTTCCACCGCGCCGACAGGATCCGGCTGGAGTCCGGCGACGGGGCGCCCGTGCCGGTACAGATCGACGGCGACCCGGCGGGACGCCTGCCGGCCGACTTCGAGATCATCCCCGGCGGCGTGCGCCTGCTGGCGCCCGGATGGGCCCCTCAGAGCCCGTAGATCTCCATCTTCTTCCGCAGCGTCATGCGGTTTATGCCCAGGAGTTCCGAGGCCTTCACCTGGTTGCCTCCCGTGATCTCGAGGGCCCGCCGCAGGAGCGCCTTCTCCCAGCGCGCCTCCACGCGGCGGTATATCTCCCCCTTCGGCTCCTCCGCCGCCATCCGCTCCACAAGCGCACGCACGCGCGCCTCGACGTCGGTCTCCCCCGGCGGCCGCCGGGAAAACACCGCGTCGGGGAGGTGCTCGGGTCGTATTGGACCGCCGCGGGCCAGCACCACGCCCCGCTCGACGGCGTTGCGGAGTTCCCTGACGTTCCCGGGCCACGGGTATCCCCTCAGCAGATCCATGGCGTCATCGGTTATTCCCTTTCCGCGGCACTGCTCCAGGAAGTGCGCCACCAGCAGCGGGATGTCTTCCCGCCGGTCCCGCAGCGGAGGGATCTCTATACGGACGACGTTCAGGCGGTAATAGAGATCCTCGCGGAAGCGGCCGTCCCTCACGCGCTCCTCGAGGTTCTGGTTGGTGGCCGATATTATCCGGACGTCGACGGAAACCTGCTCCGTCCCCCCCACGCGCTCGAACCGGCGCTCCTCCAGGAACCGCAGGAACTTCACTTGGGCCGCCAGCGGTATCTCGCCCACCTCGTCGAGGAAGGCGGTCCCCCCCGAGGCCACCTCGAACTTCCCGGGCTTCTGCCGCACGGCGCCGGTGAACGCTCCCTTCTCGTGTCCGTACAGCTCGCTCTCCAGGAGCGTCTCGGGGATCGACGCGCAGTTGATCGCCTCGAATGGCCCGCTCGCGCGGGGCCCGTTGTAGTGGATGGCGCGCGCCACCAGCTCCTTGCCCGTCCCGCTCTCGCCCACCAGCAGGACGCTGACTTCGCTGGCGGCCACGGCGGCGATCTTCTTGAAGACCTCCTGCATGGCCGGGGTGTTCCCGACGATGCCGCCGCCGGCGGCGGTCCTCCGCAGGGCCTCCACCTCGCGGTCCAGCGCCACGCCCTTGAGCGCCCCCTCGACCAGCGAGCGGGCCCTCTCCAGATCCATTGGCTTGGGCAGGTATTCCACGGCCCCCATCTTCACCGCCTTCAGCGCGGTGTCGAGCGAGCCGTGCGCCGTGATCACGATGAACCTCGCCCGCGGCGCCACCCTGCGTATCTCCTCGAGCGCCGACAGGCCGTCCATCCCCGGCAGCTTCACGTCCATCACCACAAGGTCGGGCTGCTCGGCGCGCGCCAGCTCGATCCCCCTCTCGCCGGTGGCGGCCGACAGGAACTCGTGGCCCATCCCCTCGATGAACCTGCGGAAGGCCCAGATGATCGACTCCTCGTCGTCCACCACCAGCACCTTGCTCATCCTAGATCTCGATCCAAAACGTGGTCCCCTTTTCCGCCGGCTCGAACCCGATCCTGCCCCCGTGGTCCTCCACGATCCGCTTCGTCATCGCCAGCCCCAGCCCCACGCCGTCGCGCTTGGTCGTCACGAACGGCTCGAACATCCGGTCCCGCACCGATTCCGGCACGCCGCCGCCGGCGTCGGTGACGGCCAGCCGCACGCGTCCGTCGCGGGGGCCGATCTCGATCTCCAGAGGCCCTCCCGAGGGCATGGCCTGTGCGCCGTTGAGCACCAGGTTCATCACGCACCGCTTAAAACGCGCCACGTCGATCTCCACCTCGGGGACCGGCGCGTAGCGCCTCTGCACCCTGACGGAGAGGTGCTCCAGCTGGCGCGCCATCAGATCCAGCACCTCGTCCACCACGCGCTCGAGCCGGACGCGCTCCCTGCGCAAGGGCTGGGAGACGCCCGTCAGCTCCGCGGAGGCCAGATCCAGTCTCTCGATCTCCCGGAGGAGGCGGTCGTAAGGCTCCGGATCGGCCGCCTCCTTCCGGAGCATCTGGACGGTCATCCTCATCGAGGAGAGCGGGTTGCGGATCTCGTGGGCCACCCCCGCCGCCATCCGGCCCATCACCACCAGGCGCTCCGTGCGGCGGACCTCGGCGAGCATGCGGTTGAGCGCCTCCACGAGATGGTCGAGCTCGGCGCCACCCCCCACCCGCCTCACCTCGTCCCCGCCCGGCAGCGCGCGGGCCTGGGAGGCGAGCCTCTCAAGAGGCTTGGCGACCGCCTGGGCGGTCAGGTAACCGAGCGCCGCCAGGAGGACCATGCCGGCGGCGGCCACGGCGGCGAAGGGCCGCAGGGCGCCCGCCTTCTCGCGGGAGATCACGTCCCGGCTGTAGACGACCGTGAGCTCCCCGTGACGGGTGGAGGCCAGGAAGACGCGCTCGTCCGGGACGTCGGGGATCGCGGCGCCCTCCGGCCTGACGATCGGGCCCACCCGGACCGACTCCGCCCCCACGAGTCCCATCATGTGGGGAAGGTAGTTCTTCAGCCACGGCTCCTCCATCCCGTCGATGATCCGGCCCATGTTGGAGGTCTGCTCCGCCAGCCTGCGGCGGACGGCACCAGTCACCAGGATCGTGGAGAGGAACGCGGTGGCGGCCAGCACCAGGGCGAAGAGCACCAGGAACGAAAGGACGATGCGCCTTCTGATGCCCATCCCCGTCTACTATATGGCAGGCAGCGCCCATTCTCAACATCAAGGCGGGATGGACGCCGGGGCCCTTGCCCTATTTCTTCTTCTTCTTCTTCTTCTCCGGGGGCGGCTCCGGCTTCGGCGGGACCTTGAAGGTCGCCTCGTTCCGCTTCCACCAGATCTCCCAGTCCTTCGGGTTGCTCCACCTCTCGAGGGTGATGGACTGAAGGGACTTGTTGATCGCGGGGATCAGCTCGCGGGCCCGCCGCACCTGCGGGTCGTCGCCGCCCCCGCCGACGCCGCCGGGCAGCCCCCCGAAACCGCCCACGCCTCCCCCGCCGCCGCTGTCGCGCCTGCGCTCCATGACCTCCAGGTAGTCGATCAGCGGCTTTATCGAGTCCCGGCTGCGTATCTCCCCCGCGCACTCGATGGCGGCCTTGGCCACTTTGGAGTCCTTGTCCTTGAAGCTCGCGTGAACGATCGGGACGGCCACCGCCTCCCCCAGCTCGCCGAGCGCCTTGAATATCTCCACTTGGACCTCGGTGATGCGCGCGTTGGCCGCCAAGCCGTTGAGGAGCGTGGCCGCCGCCTTCTGCTTGTTCTCCTTCCACGTCCCGATTCCCCTGGCCGCGACGCACCGCACGGAGGACTCCGGATCGCCCATGAGTATGTTCCCGAGCCTGGAAAGGGTCTTGTCGTGCTGCGTGTTGGCGAGGGCCGTCACCGCGGCGGACCGGTCCGCCGCCGCCCCCTTGTACTCTGCCCTGAACCTCTCCAGCGCCTCCTCGGCCGCCTTGTCGTCAACACCCTGCGCCGGCCCGGCCGCCAGCAGCACCGCCGCGCCGATCAGCTTCAACATGGCTCAATACCTCCATCCCTCACGCCCCACGGGATGAAAAACGCCCCGACGATCTATTCTTTTTCCTTGAAGGTGCTCCTGTTCTTCCTCCACCACAGCTCCCACTCCTTGGAGGTGCCCCACCGCTCGCCGGTGATGTCGGACAGCGCCCGGTACACCGCCGGCAGAAGCCCCCTCTTGCGGTTCAGCATGTCGTCCTCCGGCGTACCCACGCCCCCCGGCAGGTTGGGCCCCACGCCCGGAAGGGGCATGCCGCCGACCTGGTTCATGTCTTCCCTGATTCCCTCCAGCTCCTTGGCCAGCCTGATGAGGGGCTCGATGGAGGCGGCGCTCTTGAGCTTGCCCAGCGAGTCAACCGCCTCCTTGGCCACGTTGACGTCCTTGTTGCGGAAGTATGGGTAGAACATGGGGGCGATGGGACGGTACCCGACGTCCCCGGCGCTGCGGAGGCATTTTATTATCCCGTCGCTGTCCTTTCGGCTCCTCGCCACCGTCATCAGCATGTTGGCCGCGACCTTGTCCTTTGTGTACTTGGATATCTGCTCCGCGGCGGCGCCGCAGATGTCCGCCTGCGGGCGGCTGAGCCATACCTGGAGCTCCACCAGGATCTTTGGGTGCTGGACGGACCCGAGGTTCTGGAGGGCCAGGCAGACGTCCCCTTCGGTCTTGCAGTTTTTCAGCTCCTTCTTGAACTCGGCGATCTTGGCCTTGGCCTCTTCCTCCTTCTTCTTCTTCTCGTCAGCCGCGGGATCCTGAACCGCCGCCGCCAGGATCAGCCCAAAAGCCGCCGCCTTCACCCGCATGATTCGACCCTCCGGAATCCTAGTTGGGCACCGCGAAGGCTGCGCCGAACCGGCGCCACCAGATGTCCCACTCCCTGCTCGTGGTCCACTTCTCCCTGGTTATCGACAGGAGCGCCTTTATCGACGGCTCCCGAAGGAGCCTGCGGCGCTCCTCCTGCTCCCTGCGCATCTCTTCGTCGCCCGCGTATCCGCCCAGGCCGCCCAGCCCGGGGAAGCTGCCGGAGGTCCCCGGCAGGTCGCGGCCCACGGTCGGACCGCCAGGCACCGCGGGGTCCCCTCCGAGCGGGTTTGCCTCCGCCGTGTCGGAGGTCTTCTCCGCCTCACGCAGCACGTCTATCAGCACCGGGATGGAATCCTTCAGCCTGATCTTGCCGAGGGCTATCACGGCCTCCCTGGCGACGTCGTACGGCTTCTTCTTGACGACGGCGTGCAGATAGGAAACCGCATCCCTGGCCTTCAGCTCGCCCAAGGCGCGTATGCAAGCCTTGCGGACGTCGGGCTTCTTGGCGTTCGGGGGATCCTGGCAGACCGCGACCAGGGCCGCCGGGACTCCGTCGACGTCCGAAAACGTGCCCAAGGCGTCCGCCGCGGCGACCCTCACGCCGATGAGCTCGTTGCTGGCCAGTACGGTTATCAGCGCCATCGCGGTCTTCCGATGCTTGACTGCGGCCAGGTCCTTGACCGCGCGGATCTTCGCCTCCTCGGCGGGGCCGGCCGCCGCGTAGGCCGCCTTGAACTTCTCGACCGCCTCCTCGGCCGCCTCTCTCTGCTGCTCCTCCTGCTGCTGCTGGCCGCCCTCCTGGAACCCGGCCAGCAGGGCCGCGACGGACAGGAAACCCACCGCCGGCGCCCTCATGACTTCCCTCCGGGCTTGTCCCTCTTCCCCCCGGCTTTGTCCTTATCCTTGTCCTCCTTCGGCTGCGGCGGCCTCACTCGGGGCGGCGGCCGCCCGAAGGCGTACACGGCCGGGAACCCCCCTATCCAATGGTAATGGAACCTGCGCCTCTCCCACTCGATCCGCTCGCGCTCCACGGCGAGCCGTTCCATCTCGATCTCGCGCTGCATCCGGGCGATCCGCTCCGCGGCGGCCTGCCGCTCCATCTCCATCCTGGTCTGGTTTTCCTGCTCCAGGATGCGCTCGAGCGTCTCCCTCCTGATCCAGCGGCCATCGTGCTTGACGAAACCCTTGGCCGCCATCAGATCGTCCCCCGCCAGCCACTGCCCCTCGAAGAGTTCGTAGCCGAGCGCCTTGCGCGCCCCTTCGTGGTCGGGATCGAGGGAGATGACCTTGCGCAGCAGCTCGTCGGCGCGGGTCGTCAGCCCCTTCTCCCTGGCCCAGATCGCCAGCTCGTAGCAGCCCTTGGCGTCGCCGGCCGCCTTGAGCCTCCGCTCGAATTCGACAAGAGGATCTTCCGTCCGGCGGATCTCCCTCACCTCTCCGCGGCGGAAGGTGACGGTGCCGCAGTCCACCTCGAGGACGACGTTCTCACCG
>FWPU01006289.1_pt1 | contig 12534 bp, 10 predicted proteins | sample 2228361 | NCBI WGS metagenome assembly FWPU01 (sample SAMEA103939777, study PRJEB20133) | metagenome | reverse complement strand
CCGCCTGGGCCTGCTGCACCGGCCCGCTGGCCGCCGCCGGCACCACGGCGTCATCCCCCGCACCGGCGGCCTGGCCCTCTTTGGCAGCTTCTTCGTGACGGTCTTGTTGACCGTCCTGCTGCCCCACATTTTGCCGCCGGCGTGGGCCGAGTGGTTCCCGCCCCGCCACGACCCCAACGAGGGACGCCGGCTACTGGCCCTCCTGGCGGGCAGCCTCTTCTGCGTGGTCGCGGGGTTTGTGGACGACCGGGTGGAATTCCCCAGCGGCCCCCAGTACGCCATCCAGGCGGTAGCCGGGGTCATCGCCATCGTCGGCCTCATCTTCATCAAGCACGTGAACAACCCCTTTGATCAGGGGTTCCTCTTCGGGCCGGATGGCTTCCCGTGGTGGGTCGTCTGGCCCTTGACCCTCTTCTGGTTTATGGCCATGATGAACACCATCAACTGGCTGGACGGGCTGAACGGCCTGGCCACGGGGGTCACTGCCATCCTATGCCTGGTGCTGGCGGTGCACATGATCTTCACAGTGCGGCCTCCCCAGTTGAGCGTGGCGCTGCTTCCCCTGGCCCTGCTGGGGGCAGCCTTGGGCTTCCTGCCCCACAACTTTGCCCCTGCCCGCATCTTCATGGGCAGCAGCGGCAGCTATTTTTTGGGCTTTGCCGTGGCCGCCCTAGGCATCATCGGTGGCGCCCGGCTGGCCACGGTGATGTTGGTGCTGGGCCTGCCGGCCCTGGACGTGGCCTGGCTCATCGTCAGCCGCTGGCGCCGGGGGCTGTCGCCCGGCCAGGGTGGACGAGATCACCTCCACTTTCGGCTGCTAGATTTGGGCTTCAGCGAACGGGCCATCGTGATGGGCTACTGGGCCTTTTGTGCCTTCTTCGGCCTGTTGACCCTGGTACTGGACGACCGGCTGTACAAACTGGTCGCCTTGCTGGCCTTGGGTGCCCTGGCCCTGGCCGTGCTGGTCTGGGCCAGCCGAACCGACAGACAGGAACAGAGGACATGACCAAGATTCTGGCCATTGAAACAAGCTGTGATGAGACTGCGGCGGCCGTGGTGGTGGACGGCCGCCAGGCGTTGAGCAATGTGGTCGCCACCCAGATCGAGCTTCATCGGCGTTTTGGCGGTGTCTTCCCAGAGGTGGCCAGCCGCCAACATGTGCTGGCCATCCAGCCGGTGATCCAGCAGGCCCTGGATCAGGCAGGTGTCTCCCATGTGGCCGCCCTGGATGCCATCGCGGTGACCCATGGCCCGGGATTGGCCGGCAGCCTGCTGGTGGGCGTCAACACAGCCAAGGGGCTGGCCTTCGCCAGTGGGTTACCGCTGCTGCCGGTGAATCACCTGGAGGGACACATCTACAGCAACTGGGTGGCCTTGCCCGGCCAGACGGGCGAAGTGCCGGAGCCCGCCTTTCCCGTGGTCGTCCTGATCGTCTCCGGGGGGCATACTGAGCTCATCCTGATGCACGGCCACGGCCGGTACCGCCAGCTGGGCAGCACCCTGGACGACGCCGCGGGCGAGGCCTTCGACAAGGTGGCCCGGCTCCTGGGGCTGGGCTTCCCCGGCGGCCCGGCCATCCAGCGGGCGGCCCGGCAGGGGGATGCCACCCGCTTTGCACTGCCCCGCCCCCTCATGCAACAGGAAGAGCATCGTTTCAACTTCAGCTTCTCCGGGCTGAAGACGGCCGTGCTCAACCTGACCCGCCAACTGGAGGCAGCGGGGGTGGATCCCCAGGATCCGGAGACGGCGGCCCACATTGCGGCTTCGTTTCAGGAGGTGGTGGCAGAGGTGTTGGTGTTTAAGATCCTGGATGCCGCGCGCACCTACGGCGCGCGCCAGGTGTGTATCTGTGGGGGCGTCAGCGCCAACGCCCGGCTGCGGGCGCTGGCCCAGGAGGAGTGCGCCGAAGCCGGGCTGCCCCTCTACATCCCGCCCCTGGCCCTGTGCACGGATAACGCCACCATGATCGGGGCCGCAGCCTACTATCGCTGGCAACAGGGCCCGGCAGCCGTGGCCGGCCTGGACCTGGACGTCTTCGCCACCCTGCCCCTACCCACCGAACCCGATTGACCGTCTCCCTACGCCCGGAGGGATCTGGTCGCCCCATCGGTGGGCGACTCGGGTCCACCCGAGCGGCTTTCATGCTGGGACTGGGGGACGGGGGTGCCGGAGGCATGGTTTGCCGGCACGTCGGGATGCTCCGCCGGCTGCGGCGTGTCGCCAGCCTGGCCGGTGGCGCTTCTCTCCACGGCCATCAGCTCATCACCCCGCACGGTCCGGCGATAGGTCACCGGGGTACGCCGGCGGGGCGGCGGCAGCTCCTGGCCCAGGAACGGCGGGTAGTCCAGCAGTTTGGCGTGGATGTAGCTGCCCAACACCCGCAGGCTGGCGATGACCGGCGCCGCGAAGAATGCGCCCAGGATGCCCGCCAGGTTGAAGCCGATGGCCACGCCACAGATCACCACGATGGGATGCAGGTTCACCCCCCGACCGATGATGCGCGGCACCAGGATGTTGTTCTCCGCCTGCTGGATCACAAAATAGATGCCGATGGTAATGAGGGCAAAGCCAAAGTTGTTGATTCCGTAGGCGTCGAGGACCGTGCTCCCCTGGATCAGGGCCACGATGACCGCCGGGATCATGGCCAGCACGGGCCCCAGGTTGGGGATCACCTCCATCGCGCCGGCCAGGATAGCCAAGATCAGCGCACCGGGCATGCCGGCCAGGGTCAGGGCCAGCCAGGTGGTCATGCCCACCGTTACGCTCAGGATGATCTGGCCCCGAAAAAAGGCCTGCCAGATATAGCCCATCCGCCGTAGGAGGTCGATCCATTCCGACTGGTACGAGCGGGGGAAGAGGCCTTCCACGTACTCCCGGATCAGGGGCGCATCCTTGGTGAGGTAGAGGCTCAAGAAGAAGATCACCAGGAAGGTGATCAGGAACTGGACGATGCCTCCCACGACGCTGACGCCGATGGCGGCTGTGCTGCTGACCACGTTGGTGGCCGTGCTGATGAGCTGCTGGAAATAGCTAAGGATTTCGGCCAGGGTGGGGATGAAGGTAAAGTTTTGAATGCTGGCCTCGAACTGCCGGGTGATCCCATCCAGGGGCACCTCGAAGCCCAGGATCTCCACCGTGTCCGGCAGGCTGTTGAAGGTCCGGGTGAGCCAGCTCAGGAAGCTGATCGCAGTGCTGGGCACGTCGAAGTTCAGGGAAGCCAGCTGCTGGAGGAGGATGGGCGCCAGGAGTACCGGCGTCAAGATGACCGCGACGAGGCCCAGCAAAAAGAGGATGACGGTGCTGACACTGCGAGGGATGCGCAGGCGCTCCAACAGATCGACGATGGGGTTGAGAAGGTAGGCCACCACCCCGGCGATGACCAGCATGGGCAACACCGGTCGGCTGATCCAGAAGATCCCCACCATGGCCACCAGCAGGATGACCACCACCGTGCGCTTGGTGGCCGCATCCCAGGATGAACTGACCGCATAGGTGGTCCCCTCTGGCGGGATCGGATACGCAGGAACGGGCGCCTGGTGACGGGCCTGCCCGGCCTCGACCGGCACCGTCTCCTTCGACTCAGGGTTGTTGTTCATAGTTCACCGAATGAACCAACCTGCACCGTAAACCGCCCCGTCAGCCGTCCCTTGGGGCGGGGCTGGCCGGCTGCATTACCGGCCTCCCAATACGAAAACCCAATGTTGGGGGGGAAGTTGCGCCTCAACGCCGCAGGCGCTTGCTCAGGGCCTTGCGCGCCTGGGTGAAGGGCAGCCCCTCCTGCAGGACAAATTGCTGAAACAGGGCATAGAAGCGCTGGCGATCTTCCTGGCTGATGACTGCCAGGGCATCGGCCGTCTCGATGGCGTAGGGATAGCCGGTGCCCACCACACATTGGGCCCGCACCAGGTCCACCACCTCTTCGGCCAGACCGGTCTCCAACACCCAAATCGGCACTTCCACCCGCGCCGGTGGACGTTCCCCGGCCAATCGGACGTAGGTAAACGCCACCTGGCTGTAAAAATCGGCATCGCCGTGCTGGCTGAGGGGATCATCCCGGGCACAGAGGAAGAAGGGGGTGCGATCCCCCCAGCCTGGTAGCAGGGCATCCACCAGCCCCGCATCACTCCAGGCCACGCTGTCAGGCCTGCCCGAGAGGACTTCCAGCAGGGTGACCAGATCCCGGCTGTAGGAGCTGTCCACAAAGCCAACCACCGGAATGGCACAGCGCTGCGAACAGGCCAGCAGCTCCTGCACGGCCCGGACGTAGGGCCGGCGGCGTTCGGGGCGCATCTGGCCGGCAAAGCTGATGATCAGCGAGCCGTCAAAGAAAGCAGCCGGCAGACGGGGGGGCGACTGGCTGGCCAGCTCCTCCAGCAGCTGACATTGCTTCTCACATTCCCGTACAAAGCGCAACTGGTTTACCCGCCAGTCGGGAAAGCCCCGCTCTGCGTCGTCGTCCGTGGGAGCTTCGTTCAACTCCTGGGGAGCCAGCACCTCGAACGCCACATCTTTGACGTATCGCCCGCCCGGGGTGTGATAGTTGATGAACCAGCCCACTTGAACGGCGCCCACAGGGATGGAAAAGTCCTTGGTCGGTGTGATCTGGCTGCCGTCGACGGCGAGCACCGGCCGGTCCTGGAGCACCTCCAGGGCCCAGGAGCGGGCCCCCTGGTGGTTCTGCCACCGGCAGGAGAAGGCCAGGCGCAGGCCCCGGGCCTGATCCAACTCGGCCGTGGGAAGGGCCCCGGGCCGTTCGACGCCCATCTGGGCCAGCCTGTCGCGAATGGTCTGGCTGTCGGCCTGCTGCAGATAGGCCAGCTGCTGCTCCAGCCAGATCTGCTGCGTCCGATGATCTGCGGCAAAATCCCGAAACCGATCCCGCTTCTCTTCCAAAGCGGCAATTACTTTTTCCCGGTTAATCACGTCTACATTTGATGATACTTGATGAATATGAATGGCATTCAAACGACGACGATCGGGCTTTTTGCCATTATATCACAGGCCGCCCTCGAGGCATGGCGGGTACCAAGTCACACGGTGGAATCAGGGAGAGCCCATTGTCCGGCCAGAAGGTCCGTGATACACTCTCAATCGTCCACGGTTTTGAGGCGGGGTCGGCATCCGACTCTGAAAAAGGAGGCAGATTCACGCTGATGAAGGCAGCTTCGGCTTTTTCATTCCCCGCGGCGCAATGGGTCGCTCTGCATGAGACCGTGGCCCGGCCTTGGGCCGATGATTGAAATCATCGGCTGGCACTCCCCAAGGGCGTTAAAACGCACTCCACGGGCCGGATGGCACCCAGCTTGAATTCGCTTTGAATGGATTTTATGAATTTTCTGCCATAGCCAGGCAGGGCGGAACCGCATCCGAGGATGCCCACGTTGCCAATGGGCAACAATCATGCAGCACTGACACCGGTATGTCCGGTAATGCGCCCGGGGACAGGAAAAACGGCCCAACCGAAGGGTGGAAGGATTTGGGAATGAGAGCAGAACGGCGGCCCTTGGAGACAGACCCCTCAGCTGAGCAGGTCCAGGCCCCCCCTTGCCCCTTCTCCGCCGACCCGGCGGGGAGACGGCCCGTAAATCCCGGCAAAAATTCGCCGCAGGCTTCCACCAGAGGCCGTGCCGCCGAATTTCTGCCGGAGGATTTACGCCGAACTGCATGGCCTCCCCGGCAGGGACAACATTTGTCCCGGTCCGCAGAGTGGAGCCGGCGCCTATTGCTCCCCCTGGTGTGGGCTCTGGCGCTGGTGTTGACCTTGCCCGGTAGCGCAGCCGCCGAGATTGCGCTGGATGGCAACCTGACAGAGCCGGACTGGCAGCTCTTGGGGACGAGCCAGGGCGGGCCAAGTTCCAGCTTTGGCACGGGGAACGAAATCAACGGCCTCTACGCCAAGGTGGTCGGGGATTCCCTGTACCTGGGCGTGGCTGGCGCCCTCCAGAGCGGCAACCGCATTCTGCTTTTCATCGACTCCCGCAGCGGTGGCTATCCCAACACCGATTTTGGCCGGGACGGCAGTCCTCCCCCGGCCATCCAGAACCTCAACCCCAACATCCTCTTCGACGCCGGCTTCCTGCCGGATTACGTGCTGGCCATCGGCACGGATGGCCTGGGCAACTACTTCTGGGATCTCTATACCCTTTCGGGCAGCTTTGGCAGTGGTGGCGGTCCCAATACGCCCCTGGGCAACCAGACTGCGGGCAATTTGGGCGCCAACCCGGCCAGCGGCAACCAAACCCGGGGCTTTGAAGCCAGCCTCAACTACAGCCAGACGGGTGTCGGCGTCCACCTGGCCTTTGATCAACCCGCCATCCAACTCTTTGCCATGCTGGTTCGGGACTACCCCGACATCGGCGATACCTACAGCACGGTCAGCAACCAGTTCATCACCCACGCCAACGCAGGCGAGGTGCTCGATTATGGCAGCGGCATCCTCAACTTCGACCTGTTGGCGCCTGGCCCCGTTACCTTCGCCGGCCTGCTGGTGGTCAACGAGGTGGCCTACTTCCAGCCCGGCCCAGACGAGACCGAGTTCATCGAACTGAAGAACATCACCAACCGGGATGTCAACCTGGACCCCTATGCGGTCCAACTGGTGGACGGCACCGGCGGCGGCGCCATCGTCTATCAGACCATCGACCTGCCCAATGTCACCCTGGGGCCAGGCCAATACTACGTCATCTGTGCCAGCCAGGCCGATGTGCCGGACTGCGACCTGGATCCCACCACCCAGGACGACCTGATGGTCAACGTGGTACCGGCGGCAGTGGCCGTGGCCTACGGGCTGAACGTGGTGGACACCGTTAGTTTTGGTGGCAACAGTGGCCCCCCCTACACCGAGGGGACCGGCATCCAGCCTGCCGCCGCGCAACTGGTGGCAGGGAGCGGCATTTCCCGTTATCCGGACGGCGTGGACATCAACCGCAACAGCATCGACTTCAGTGTGCGCTGCACCACGCCGGGCCAGGCCAATACAGACGCCAACACCAACTGTGCAGCCGGTGGCGCCACCGTTACCCCCACGCCGACGGCCACCACTCCTGGAACCACTCCGGTTCCACCGGGAGGCTGTGTGAATATTTTGGTCAACGGCGATTTTGAACGAGACGGAAGCTGGATCTTTGGCCGGGATCCCATCCCGGCCCAGTACAGCGGCGCCCAGAAGCGCGGCGGTCTGCGCTCCATGCAACTGGGCAACCCCCGGGACGTGGGCACCCAGGACCGGGTCAGCTATTCGTCCATCCGCCAGCTGGTGCGCATCCCGGGCAATGCCCTCACCGCGGAGCTCCGCTGGTGGCACCTCCACAAGACGGAAGAGGCCACCGACGACAACCCCACCGCCCAAAGTGACCGACAGGAGGTCATCCTGCTCACGCCCCACGGGCGAACCCTGCGTATCCTACACCGGGTCCGCCACAACGAGAGCGGCTGGGGGGAGACGGTGAAAGATCTGACCGCCCATCGGGGGCAGAGTTTCTACGTCTATTTCAACGTCTTCAACGACAGCAACTCCTCCAGAACCTGGATGTATCTGGACGACGTCACCTTGACTGTCTGCTATCCAGAGGCAACAGACACACCGGTGCCGACTGCCACCTATACACCCACGCCTACGTCCACGGATACGCCATCCCCCACGCCGTCGCCTACGGCCACGCCCTCGCCCACGGAGACGAGCGAAACGCCTGCTGCTGCCCTCCTGCCCCCGCCCCTGGAGACGCCCACACCCCCCGCGCCGGCGTCCGTTCTTGCCCTGGAGCCCTGCGTGGAGCTGGTCAACAACGGCGGCTTCGAGGCGACCGGCGTGGGCTGGCGCATCATGCCCGGTGAGCGGCCGGCCGTCTTCACCGGAGAACGTACCTTCAACAACAGCCGCCAGGCCCTGCGCCTGGGCATCGTAGATCTGGAAAATGTGCGCAGCGTCAGCGCGGCGGATCAGGCGGTGGAGCTGCCCGCCCAGGTCTCCGACATTTTCCTGGAGTTCCGCTACTTTCCCATGGCGGACGGGGATCCGGGGCCCGGTGACCTCCAGTACGTGGATCTGTACGACGATGCCACCGGCCAATTCATCGACCGCATCCTGGGCGGACAATCCGACGCCCGGAGCTGGTTGCAGGTGAAATACGAACTCACCCCCCTGGCAGGCCGCGCCATCCGCCTTCTGCTGGCCGTCAACAACGACGGTGTGGCCGGCCGCACGGCCATGTATGTGGATGACGTCTCCATCCGGGCCTGCAATTACGAGGGCGAGCCTGCGGCCACCCCACCGCCTGAGACACCCACCACAGCGGCCACGCCGGCGGTCAACCTGGTCACCGCCTCGGCTCCGGTCCAGGAACTCCCGCCGGGTACGGCCGAACAGGATGGGGAGACAACATCCAACGGCAACTGGCTCCAGCGGCTGCGCCGGGTGGGCATCATGGCGGCCATTCCGGTGGCCATCGTGGTCATCCTCCTGCTGCTGGGCAACCGCAGGTCGGACCAGCAGCGTCCATCCTGACCCATGGCCTGCTTGTGATTTCGCCGCACCTCCGCTATAATAATTGTAGCGCTGTTTGTGGCGGCGCTATTTCTATGCGCGGAATCAGCGAACACACAAGCGGAGAAACCATGACGACCGGAAATCTTTGTGCAGATAAGGTCACAACGGCAGAGTGTACCACCGGCCATGGCCGGCACCCCTCCCCCACCAGGCCGGAGGTCGAGTGGACGGTCTACGGACCCCAAAGCACCCCGAACGGCTTTGATGCCCTTGCCGATGAGTGGAACAGCCTGCTCAAGCGCTCCCGCTTCGATACCATTTTCCTGACCCATGAATGGCAGACAACCTGGTGGAAGCATCTGGGGAAAGGCGAGCTCTGGATCGTCGCCTTTCGGCGAGCCGGTGATGGCCGGCTGGTGGGGATCGCCCCCCTCTACCTGACTGAAGTGGCCGAGGGAGATCTGGCCGGCAAGCGCAAGTTCAACTGGGTTGGCTGCATTGAAGTAAGCGATTACCTGGACATGATCGTGGCCAAAGGCTGGGAGGAGCCCGTCTGTGCCGCCTTTCGGGACTGGCTCTACGGGGACGAGGCGCCAGCGTGGGATGTTCTGGACCTCTGTAACTTACCCCAGGACAGCCTCACCTACCGCCTCCTGCCACCCCTGCTGGAGGAGACCGGCGACCAGGCCCTGGTCCTGAAGGAAGATGTGGCGCCTCAGTTCGCACTCCCCCTGCGCTACGAGACCTACCTCCAGGAGCAGGTGGATAAAAAACAGCGCCATGAAATCCGCCGTAAGCAACGGCGGGCAGAGCGGGAAGCCGATGTGGGCTTTGTGGTCGTAGGCCCTGAACATAATCTGGCCTCGGAAGTGGACGACTTTGTCGCGCTGCAGCGGGCCAGCCGGGAAGACAAGGCCGAGTTCATGACGCCGGAGATGCGCCGCTTCTTCATGGCCATGGCGCAGACCATGTTCGACGCCGGTTACCTGCGCCTCTGCTACCTGACCCTGAACGGGGAAAAGGCGGCGGCCCTCTTCGCCTTCGAGTACAACCGCCGTTTTCTCCTCTACAACTCCGGCTACGATCCTGATTCCTATGCCCACCTGAGTCCGGGCTGGGTGCTTCTGGCGTACTGCATCCAGTACGCCATCGCCTGTGGCTGCCGCCTGTTCGACTTCATGCAGGGCGACGAGGAGTACAAATACCGTTTCGGCAGCCACGATTACGACGTCATGCGGATCCTCGTGTATCGATAGGCAGGCAATGGTTAGCAGATCCTCCAACCCCAACGCCAACCGAGAACCGGATCCTCGCCAGGAGGCCGGTGAGTCCCAGGCTGCAGCCGGCAGTCAGGAGACGCCCCCCTATGAGCCGCCCCCGCGGCGGCCTGCCTCCCAGCGGGAGAACGCCTTCAACCTGCTGGCCTGGCTGGCGGAGGGGGCCACGGGGGTGCTGGAAGAGCTGCGCCACAACGACCTGGGCCTCTCGGAAGAATTCTGGGTGCACGCCTACGCGGCTCGACGAGAAGCCCTGCTGGCCGCCCGGGCCCTCATCGACAGTGTGCTGGAAAAGACGGAAAAGCCCGTCCGACAGGCCCAGGAGCAGGCCGAACGTCGCCGGCGCCGGGGTGACATCCGCATCGATTGAGTGCAGAAATCACAGATTTTGCCGATTCCCGTAGGGGCGGGGCTCGCCCCGCCCGACGTCGCCACATCCGGGGGATGAAGGGACGGGGTAGCTATTCTTGTGGGGGCGGGCACAGGGCCAACCCGGTGTCGCTTGTAACCCCAGGGGCAGAAAGGAGGTTCAGTGGCGTCCGCAGCCATGTTCGCCGGTCTGGTCTTTGATGAAGAGGGGAGGCCGGCTGAGGTCGATTGGGTGGGGCAGAATGCCTGCTACGTTGTCCTGGATGACGACTTCCGGCGCTACATCGACGCAGCCCAGGTGGATCGCCAGGTGCTGCGCTTCTTGCGGGAACAGGTGGAAGGGCAACGGGAAATGGCCGTGACCACCATGTTGGAGATGCTGGGCAAGGATGACCTCTTCACCAAGGCGGCCATCGAGGCCTCCATCGAGCGCATGGAAGAGGCGGTAGGCCAGCCTATCCCAGAAGAAGCGCGCCAGTGGCTGGGCATGCTGGGTTTTCGGGTGGTCATCGACTTCCACGGCAATGTGGTGAATATCCAGATGCCGGCCGGCGGCATGGATGAGGGGGGCAGGTAGCCGAGGGCATCAGTCTGCCGGGGTGCCTCCGAGGGGGCTTTCCTCTGTCGCCAGGTGGAGCAGGGCCAGGGACACGGCGGTGGCCCAGGGCAATACCTTGAATTCCCCCTGGCGGAGCGCCTGGGCCAGTTCCGCCCGGCTCAACAACAGCACCTCCTGTTCTTCCAGGTCGTCCGCGTCTGGAGGCTGCACCCAGTGGGCGCCCCGGGCCAGGTAGAGGTGGGCCCGGCCGTTGCCCCGGTTGCCGTCCACCACGTAGGAGCCCAGCGGAATCCAGACATCGGCCTGATAGCCCGTCTCCTCCAGGAGTTCCCGGCGGGCTGCCTCCAGGGGATCTTCGCCTTCCTCAAGATATCCTCCCACCACAGCCAGAGAGAGGGAATCTATCGCATATTTGGCCTGACGAAAGCAGAGAAATTTCTTTTCCTCGGTTTCGACCACCACATTGACAAAGGCTGGGGTCACCAGCCAGGGCCAGTCGGCGATCACCTGACCGTCCGGCAGTTGTAGTGTGTGATTTTCCACCACTAGAAAACGACCATCCCCAACCTGGAGCAACCGCTTCCGAGCCAGGGTCTTCCACATTTGCAACGGTGTCTGGTGCGATGGGGTTTGGGTCATGGTCCCTCTCGTGTTGGGGGAGCCTGGCGGGTGCCGCCCTCTGCCTTCTAGGAGGCTCAACCTGGGGTACGCCCCCTAGTGAACGTCCAGCCGGGTCACCCATTTGACCTGGCGGAGGGCATCCTCCCGCTCATCGGGCACGATGAGCCGCACCAGGCCCTGGGCCCGCTGGAGAGGCTTGCCGTCCCGGGCGATGGCCAACAGGATGGGCCGGCAGGTGGAAGCACGCAGCTCGTCCGCCGTTACCCGGTTGCCGAACCCATCGGCGCTGACCACGTCCACGTATGACCACGCCTGCCCACCCAGATGGGCCTGGAGCAGATCCAGCAGGCGGGGGCCGGCAAAACAAAAAGGCCCCGATGTGCCGTGGCCGGTGCTGACAATGTAACAGTCCGCCACTTCACATTGGGGCAGGCGCTGGAGATCCTCCGGCGTGAGCAAAATTTCAGAGCCATCCGAACGCCGCAAGATCATGGATGGATCGGCGGTGGGTGGCTCCGGATTGGGCTCGTGGGCATGTCCATGAAGCCACGACGGCGTCCTTTCATCTGTCATGGAGAATCTATCCCAGTCTGGCGTAAATACCACGGCAGAAATTGGGCGGCACTACCGCTGGTGGATACCATCGGCGAATTTCTGCCGGGATTTACTACTCGGCCTCCAGGCTGAAAGTCAGGGGGAAGCCATCCCGCTTGGCCCGCCCCTGGGCAATTTTGGCCAACTTTTCGGCTTCGGCTCGGGGGCGAACGACCACAACGGCCTGTCCCTTGGTGTGGGCTGTCCAGGCGATGTGGTCGGCGATTTCCTCCGATAACATGAAGACGCCCCCCAATATGTCAATCACATACTCGTAGGGCGTCACATCGTCGTTGTGAATGATCACCCGGGCCATCCCCTCAGTAGAGGGCTGGGCAGTGGAAGCAGCTTGCTTTTCCACGTCCATCTCTGGTGTCATTTTCATTTGATTGGTTTGGGGTGTCGGCTGCACGGCGCTCTCAGACATGGTCCATTGTCTCTCCTTTCTAGCTGTATAAATACATCCAGAAGGATTCACTGTCATCTATTTTACCCGAACATGAACTCTCACGCCAGCATGAATCATGATACAATGGCTTATGCCTGCCGTGACGGTAGGGTACCTACAATCTAAGTAGGTCACGGAAAGTTTTTGGAAAGCAGAAAGCGATCTGAATCGGCAGAGCAAT
>FWPU01011358.1_pt1 | contig 12540 bp, 9 predicted proteins | sample 2228361 | NCBI WGS metagenome assembly FWPU01 (sample SAMEA103939777, study PRJEB20133) | metagenome | reverse complement strand
TGAGTCGTTTTGTGATCTGCATCAACAACGATAGTAATCCGGCCAGTTGCCGGCCAAGCTGGTTTCGCTGGCCACGCAGCACGGCCGGGCTGACTCCGCTGGTTGAACGCCGGCGCACGTCCGCACGCGGCCATGCAGCGCGCCGCAAGCAAACCGACGCGCACCGCACCGCCGGATGCCGATGCTGCCCGCACGCCTGGCCGCGTGGCGATGACAGTCGCCGTGCCGGCCTCGCGGTTCACGGCGCCGCCAGCGGCGGGATGAGTGCCTCCGGATGGTGGATCACCAGGTAGTGGCCGTGGTCGCTGGTGACGATCACGACCGTGTCGTTCCAGGCGTCGCGGCGCTCGATCCACTGTACCAGCCGCGCAAAGGCTTCGTCGCCGGAAAGCACGGCGCCGATGGCGTTGTCCAGATTGTCGTCGTGATTGGCCCAGTCGACGTCCCCCGCCTCGATCATCAACCAGAACGGGTTCTTCCGCGCGGCCAGCACCTCCAGCGCCGCTTCGGTCAGATCGGCCAGCGTCGGATTCTCGGCGATGTCGGCCGGGCTGTAGACTTCGGCCGGCCGCACGCCCGGCGCGGGATCGTAACCTCCGTCGGCCGTCTGATACGGCAAGTGCCCGCCATGCACGCCGAACAGGCCCAGCAGCCGCTCGCCGCGGGCGATCGCCCGGGCGGCCGCCTCGCGCAGCACGGTCGCGCCGGGCCGACCGGCCGTCCGCTGCACGACGAGGTACGGCGGATACTGCGTGCCGCGTCCCTTGCTGGCCGCCTCGAGATCGACCTGCGCCAGGTAGCGGTTGCCTGGAATGAAGTTCGTGCCTTGCTTGGGATCGCGCTGCCACGTCTCGCCCCAGCCGGCCCCCAGCAGCACGTCCACGCCGGGCAGCGGCTGCCGCGGATGCGACACGCTGGGCAGCCCCAGCAGGTCGCGCGTCAGGTCCTGGTAGTCGTCGCGCGACACGTTGTTGGCGTAGGCGGCCGCTGGCGTGGCATGGCTGATCGGCACGTTGGTGACGACGCCGACCGACCACCCCTGGGCCTGCAGTTGCCGCGCGATGGGCACCACCTGCCGGCCTCGCGCATCCACGTTGATCGCCGCATTGTACGTCTTGATCCCCGAGTACAACGAAGTGGCCGACGAGGCCGAGTCGGTCACCGCGTGCTGCCGCTCCGGGTCCTGCCCAATGACATACGCCGGGCTCGCGGGCACGTCCCACGGAAATTGCCCCCCCTTGTCAGGATCGTAGCCGCCGCGGACGACGTTGCCGGCCGGTTGCACGATCTGGGCATCGACGTCCAGCACCCCGTCCAGGCCCCAGGGGCTGGTCACACAGCAGCCGAAATCGGTCTGCACGCCGCGATAGTCCTGGAACCGCAGCCCGGTTCCTGGCCCCTGGCGATACGGCACGCGCTGCGTGCGATAGACGGCGGCCGCCCAGGCGGTTTGCCAGTCCATGCCGTCGAACACCATCAGCACGATGTGCTTCTTCCCCTGGGCGACGGCCTGCTGCTGCAGCCGGTAGATGTCGGTCTGGTCGAAGTATTCGGCCGCAGGGTTGAGCGTTCCGCTCGGCAGTTGCCCGTACAGGTCCTTGATCCGCTGGGCGTCGCGATAGACGCTGCGATCCCCCGCCACGCTGCGCACCTCGATGCCAAACGTGTACACCGGCACCAGGCGATTGGAGTGCCACGTCCACCCGGCATAGCGTTGCGGGTCGATGCCCCAGTGTCCCCAGGCTGCGTAGCCCTGCGAGATGGCTGCCGTTTGCAGGTCGCGCAGGTGGTCGCCGGGGAGTGCGGCCGGCGGCGCAGCGGCCACGCCTGCCCAGATCGCCGCCAGCAGAACAAGCCCGTAGCGCGCACGTCGTGGATGCATGAGGAGTGCGGTCCCGCGGTGTCTTGGGGAAACGTCGCCCGGCCCCGGCCGGTGCACGGTCCCCCCTGGCGCATACCGCCGCATACCGCCAGCAGCGTCCCAAGGTGCCGGGGACCGCAGAGCCAACCTAATCAGTCCGACGTGCGTTGGGCAAGCGCCTCTTCGAACAGCTTGAGTTGCTGCTGCATTTGCCGCGAGTGGGGCTCGATGGCCACTGCCATCCGCTGATGCTTCAGCGCGTTGCGCAGATCGCCCAGCGCGTAATAACACCGCCCCAGCGTGTCCAGATACGCCGCCGTGCGCGGTTTCAGATCTAGCGACCGCAGCGACGCCCGCAGCGCTTCCTCCAGGTCCCCGTCCGTGTTGCTCACCAGCCAGGCGAACTGATTGTACGGGCTTGGGTTATCGGGATTGGCCCGCATCTGCTCGCGAAACTGATCGGTCGCGGCCTTGATCAGTTGCAGGGTGCGTTGGCGTTGTGGCGGCGTGGCGTTTTCCTCGCGGTACAAGGCGATCAGCACGTCGGCGTCCGTCGCATCGGCGGCCACGGCCTGCTCCAGGTGGGCCAGCCGCTTTTCGGGATCGTCGCGGAAATGCTCGGCGTAAAAGTAGTGCATCCGCGCGCGCAGCGAGTCGGGATCGCGCACCAGCCCCCGTGCCTCGGCGTTGCCGCTGGACATGTGGTTCACGGCCACTTCGAGGATCTGCGCGGCCTCGCCGTCGCGCTGCTGATCGTGCAGCAATTCGGACAGGAGGATGCGCGCCAGCAGCGACTCGCGATTCCCCTCCGGCGCGTTTTGCAGCACGTAGCGGAACTCCTGCTCGGCCCACTTCAACATCCCCCGCTCGCGCAGATTGAAGGCGGTCTGCAAATGCCGGATGCCGTTGAACTCGTCGATCTTCTTGGCGCCGGCCGCATAGCCATCGGCGCGTGGGCCAAGCCCCTGCCGGTCGTACGCATCGGCCAGGGCGTACAGCAGGATCGGATCCGACTCGATCGTGCGCGCGAAGCGCCGCCCCACCTCGTCGATCGCCCACCACACGCGGTGCTCGGCCAGCCATTGGACCAGGTTGATCAGCGAGTCGACGCTGCCAGGCTCCAGCGCTACGATCTGCTGCACCACCAGACGCACATCGCCCGCGCGGTCCAGCCGGACCAGCAGATCGGCCTGGACTTGCAGCAGCCGGCGCTGGATGTCGCGGCTGGTCTGCAGCGGATAGCTGGCCAGCGTCTCGCGTTCGCGTTCCACGTGCTGCGCCCACTGCTGGGCGGCTTCGGCCAGTTTCCCCTGCTGCGCGGTCAGGTACGTGTGCAACCAGTGCACCGGTTGCCGGCGGCTGGGCCCGACGCCGCGCCGCACCGCCTCGGCCCGAGCCTCCCCCTCGGTCCCCGGGGGGACCGGCTGGCGGATGATCTCCAGCGCCGCATGCCGCGCAACCAGCGGCGAGGGGTCGAACCGCACGATCCGTGCCAGCGCCTCGACCTGCGGCTCGTCGGCCACCAGCCCCAGCAGGAACACCTGCTGCAACCGTCGCGTTTCGTCGCTTGTGCCGTACTCGGCCAGCGCATGGCGCACCTCGGGGCTGTCCCCCGGCTGGACCCATGGCACGGCCACCAGCCGCAGCAAGTACTGGACGCGCGATGCGATCTCCACGTCCGGATGGTGCTCGTTGGCCGCCAGCTCGTCGAAGGCCTCGTGCCCCAACTCGCGCAACTGCTCGGTCGCCCGCTGCCGGGCGTAGAAACTCTCGTCTCCCAGTTGCTTGATGAGCGCCGCGATCTCGTCCGCGGCAGGGGACTTTGTCGCCGTAGTGGCCCCCGGGATCCGGTCCCCCTCGGCAGCCGGCGCGGCCGGGGATCCCAGCACACCGGCCACGGCCAAGCACAAGGCCGGCAATAGCAACGACTTGTAGACTGCCAACATGACTCGGTCCCTGAGGATTACCGTCCGGCGCGCGCCGCATCCTTGCGCAGTGCTGCACGATGAACTGAAGTGTACTCGCGTGCGCGGCCCCGAGGCAAGCTGAGTGCCCCGATGCCCCCGTGCGCCAGTACCCCCGTGCCCTGGTGCCCACGTGCCCTGGTGCCCCCGTGCCCCGGTGCCCCCGTGCCCCGGTGCCCCCGTGCCCCGGGCCCAGTACCCCGGCGCCAGCACCCCGGCGCCAGGATCCCGACCCCAGTACCACGGCCCCAGTACCACGGCCCCAGTGCCCCCGCCCCGGTGCCAGGGTCCCTGGCGCGGACGCGGGGGGTGCGCACCGACCTCAACCCTCGTGCCCCTGGCCAGGGCCGCAGACCGTTGCCCCACTGCATCGCGCCAGCACTGCCGACTGCGTTGTCTGCTGTCGCCGCTACCGCGATCTGCGCGTCCCCGAACTGCCGCCGCAACCGGCCCAGCATCGGCGCAACGGCCGCCGTCGCCTTCCGGCTTCCCATGGTGCCTGATTGCCTGCGAACATCCGTCCCCTCTGCGGCGGATCGCCCGGGCGCGGCCCGGACGCCTGGACGTGGAATGCACCCGTGCCGCTGGTCCCAAGCGACGGCTCGTGTGCCGCGCGTGGTGACGGCCGCCGACTTCCGCCGGCTGGCGGCTGGTGCCTGGTGCCTGGCGGCGCGGCAGCGCGGCGGCGAGTGGGTGCGGCGCATACTTCCCCTTCCTGGCGGCTGGTGCCTGGTGGCGCGCGGCGAGTATGATGAAGAGCAAGAGTTCTCGGACACCGGGCTGCCAACTGCCCGCCACCCTCGCCAGCGCCGCCACGGCCGGCATCGGCCGACAGGCCAGCACAGCGGTTCCTGAACTGCATGCCTCCCAGCGCCGGCAGTGCGCGGTTCGGGCAACCGCCTGCCGTTGCCGCTGCCGCGCCCCGCAACCCCCCGAGGCACAATGAGCGAATCTCCCGTGGCACTGGTCACTGGCAGCGGTCGCCGCCGCGTAGGTTGGCACGTGGCCTGGGCACTGGGTCAGCGCGGTTATCGCGTGGCGCTGCATTACCACACTGCGGCCGAGGAAGCGCACGCCACACTCACCACGTTTCGCGGAGCGGGGCTGGAAGCGGCCGCCTGGGGGGCCGACCTGACCGACGAGAACGCCGTACGCCAACTCGTGGCCGACGTGCAGCGCCACTGGGGCCGGATCGACGTGCTGGTCAACTGCGCAGCCATCTGGGAGCGCAAGCCCCTGGAACAGATCACCGCCGCCGACCTGCGCCGGCATCTGGAGGTCAATACCGTCGCGACGTTCCTGTGCTGCCAGCACGCTGGCCTGGCGATGGTGGCGCAGCGCTGCGGCGGATCGATCGTCAACCTTGGCGATTGGGCCGTCGCACGCCCCTACTTGCACTATGCCGCCTACTTTCCGTCCAAAGGGGCCGTGGAGGCCCTGACCCGCTGCATGGCCGTCGAACTGGCCACGCGCAATCCCCGCGTGCGCGTCAACTGCGTGCTCCCGGGACCCGTCATGCTACCGGCCAGTCTCCCTGAGGAGGAAAAACAGGCGGCCATCCGGGCAACGCTCGTGCAGCGCCAGGGGAAGCCAGACAACGTGGCCGCCGCGGTGCTGAGCCTGGTGGAAAACGATTTCATCACCGGGGCGTGCTTGCCGGTCGACGGCGGACGCACGATCTATGCCCCCGGCGGCTGACGCAGCGATGCCCTCAGGGGTTACTGCGGCTACATACCTGCCCGCTTGGTGATGCGGCGACGGCGTGTTGATGCGGCGCCGCTGTGTTGACGCGGCACCGGCGTCTTGACGCGGCACCCGCTTGGTGATGCGCTGCGCCTGCTTGGTGATGAGGCGCGCTTGGTGATGTGGCGACAGTATCTTGACGCGGCGCCCGCTTCGTAATGCGGCGACGGAATCTTGACGCGGCGCGCTTCGTGATGCGGCGCGCTTCGTGATGTGGCGCGCATCGTGATGCCGCAACAGTTTGTTGACACGGCGCCCGCTTGGTGATGAGGCGCGCTAGGTGACGCGGCGACGGTATCCTGACGTGGCGCGCTTGGTGATGCGCAGCGCCCCGTGGTCAAAGCCGTTTCCCAACCCCCCCTCTGCCCATCGCGAGGGGAGAGGGCCGCCGTGAAGGGTGCGCGATTCCGCGGGACTTTGCCCCTGACCCGGCCTCCGGCCGCACTGTGTCTCCCAGGGGAGTCGGTCTTGAAACGTCCGCTACGGATTGCCGCCCGTGCCCACACTTTCCAGGGCACTTGGGCCGATCTTGCGTCCCAGCCGGCGCGTCGGTCGGGCGACACGGCGCCGCAGTCGTTCCACCTCCTGGGCGAGGCGTTTCGCCTCCTGCTCGAATTGTTGCACACCCCGGATCTCCGCTTCCACGGGCTCGAACCACTGCTTCGTGCTCTCACTGCTTGGTTGTTCGCACAGTTCTTGAATCTTCTGCCGCAGACCCCGGCGCAGTCGCCGGCTGAACAGCCCCACGAGCAGGAGGCACCACACCAGCACCCAGACGGCCGCTTGTACGAGGAACTCCACGCCCAGCACCGGCGCCGGCTGGCGGCTCCACCCCAGTTCGGGCCCCAGCCACGAGTCGATGAAGAAGTTCTTCCCCATCCGGTAGAGAATCGGCAGGACCAGCAGCAGCAACGCGCCGTCATAGCACCAGCGGGTCAACCAGCGCGCGTGTTTCTGCGCCTGGTGACTGACGATCTCGTCGACTCGAAATCCCGCGCTGTGCACAAAGCTCCGGACGGCCGCCTCGACCTGGGTGCTGAATGCGGCCGGCTGCAGTTTGTCGCGCGGCAGGCCCGCCTCGCGCGCGCGAATTTCCAGCGTCGTTGCGACCTCGATCCGCTTGCTTTCGTCCCATCCCCAGTCCGTGATGTCGGCCCCGATCGGCTCAGACGCCCTTCGCCGCCGCTGGTGCAGGCGCCGGCCCAACTCAACCGTGCCCCACAGCACCGCCTGCACCGGCGTGCGGACGCGCACCAGCCAGGCCCACGACAACAGCCATCCCAGACTGTGGAACAACCGCAGCACCAGCGCAAACGGGCTGATCCGCCAGCGCTTGATGACTTCCCCGCGGATGCGCTGTTCCCAATCCTGATGGGCCGCTTGCAGTTCGTCCTTCAGGCGCTGGGCCAGGCAGCGCGCCAGGTCGGCCCGCGTGTTGTCCAGAGCCTCGGCCAACTTTTCGACGGCCGGCCATTGTTCCCGGGTGTACTCCTGGCAGCGGGCCAGCATGTCGCTGAGCAATTCCAGGAAATTGATGCGGCGAATCCGCTTCGCGGCCGCTCCGGCCAGCTCGCGGCTCAGCAGGTCCATCAGCCGGCCGAAGTCCCCCTGCGGGTCCACTCCTTGTTGTGCGTCGTTCAACGCTTTCTGCGAATCGACAAACAGTATTTCGTTGACCTGGAAGCCGTCGTTTTCCAACTGCTGCCGCCAGTCGTGACGGATGTCCTCGTCCACGTCGGCATGCGTCTGCACGAACACCAGGTGCACCCCGCTGGCGGCTTGCAGCAGTTCCTTGTGGACGCGGGCGCTGCGATACTTCTGCTGGGTTGCGGTTACCAGTATCACGTCGCAATGCGGCAGCAGCGATCGCAGCCGCGCCAGATTGGTTTCGACAGGTGCTTCCGACGGCTCGCCGTCCACCTCCGTCGTGTCCGGATCGGGGCAATCCAGCAACACCAGGTGGCGCAATCCGGGGGCGTCGACCGACACCACTTCCACGTCGCGCGGGTCGATCCCCAGCATCTCAGGACCGGTGTCCGGCGGCACGATGAGCACCGGGCGCATGGTCGTGGGGCGCTGCCTCCCCGTAACGCAGACTTCGCGCCCCACGATGGCGTTGATCAACGTGCTCTTGCCGGTCCCCGTGCCTCCCAGCGTGGCCACCACCAGCGGTGCGTCGAGGCGCTCCCGCAAGCGATCGACGCGCTGCAACAACCTGTGGACCAGAGCCCGGCACTGCCGCGCCGGCGGCCAGTCGGGCGCTTGATCGATCCAGCGCTGCAACTGGTTTGTGAGCGTATCGATCTGCGCCAGCAGATCCAGGTGGTCGATCTCAGACACGTTCTCTGCCCTGCCGCCTTTGCGAGATACGCCGACACCGTCGCAAGACCCACCCCGGGGTTGCTGCCGCCCCGCAGCCGCGTCGCACGGCCGGCAATCCCACCGTCGCGATGAGGGGACCTTACGGCTGCGGCTGCGGTTCGAGGGCGATCGGCGCCAGCAGCGGCTCCACGGCCGCGAGCTTCTTGGGGCCGATGCCACGCACCGCTGCCAGCTCGCTGGGGTGGCGAAATCCTCCCCGCTGCACGCGCGTCTCGACGATGCGCTGCGCCAGCACCGCGCCAATGCCCGGCAGCACCGCCAACTCCGGCCACGCGGCGGTGTTGATGTCCACCACAAATCGCGGAGCTTCCGGCACCGCCTCCGCATGGCGACTCCACGGACGGTGCGTCCGTTCCACACACCACGGCACCAGCCACAGCCATCCCCACGCTGCCACGGCGGCCAGCACGCATTGGTCGCGCGCCCGCAGCCACGGGTGATGCCCCGGCGGCGTCGCGGGCCGCGGACCGCCGCGAGTCGTGACGCTGCCTGTTGGCGTTGCCGGCGAACTCACGATGATGTCCCCGAAGGAGATGGTCGCGCGGCTGGGCACCGGCTTCCCCCAAACTCCACCTGCCCGCAGCGCGGCCCCGCCGAGCTCCTCGATCGAGACGCCGCGCCGCAGCAGCCATCGACCACTGGCTCGCACGCCAGGATATATCATGTATCGTGGATCCGGCGGCGGTCCATATCCTGGCCGTCGATTTCGTGGTTCGGTGCCGCTGGGTGCCTCCCGCCGGGCTGGGGGCACTCCCACGAACTCGGCAACACGCATGGTCCCGCGGCAGCCGGCCCCTCGGAAAGGCGAACCTTCATGCCCAGCGAGTTTCCCCAAGTTGCCTGGGACGAGCAGTGCGTGGCCCAATGCCGGCAACTGGTCCGCCTGGCGATCCAGGAAGACCTCCACCGGCAATACGACTGGACCACGCTGGCCATGCTCCCGGGTGATGTCGAGTGTACCGCCGTCGTGGTGGCGCGCGGCTCCGGCGTGGTGGCCGGGCTGCCGGCTGCCGCGGTCGTGCTCGAGGAATACGACGCGCGCTTGCGCCTCGCGCCGCATGTCGCCGACGGCTCCCCCGTTGCCGCCGGGGACCCGATCGCGGAAGTTGCCGGGCCCGCACGCTCTTTGCTCACTGCCGAGCGTGTCCTGCTCAACGTGCTGGGGCGCCTGTCCGGCATTGCCACGCTGACGGCCCAGTTCGTGGCGGCCGTGGCGGGAACGCCAGCGCGAATCTACGACACGCGGAAGACGCTCCCTGGCTGGCGCCGCCTCGAAAAGTACGCCGTCCGCTGCGGCGGCGGCTACAACCACCGCCTGGGACTCTACGACGCCGTGCTCATCAAGGACAATCACCTGGCATTGGCCGCCGGACAACCAGGCTCCCCCCCTCTGTCGCCGGCGGCGGCCGTTGAGCGGGCGCGCGCCTTCGTGGCCGGCATCGAGCCGCGCTGGCAGCGTGCACACTGGATCGTCGAGGTCGAGGTGGACACGCTCCAGCAGCTCCAGGAGGCATTGACCGCCCGGCCCGACCTCGTGCTGCTGGACAACATGACGCCCGACCAACTGCACGCAGCAGTGCAGATGCGCGATCAACTGGCCCCCGGCGTCGTCCTGGAGGCGTCTGGCGGAATTACACTGCACGCAGTGGCCGACGTGGCGCGCAGCGGCGTTGACCGGATCAGCGTCGGCGCGTTGACCCACTCGGCCCCCTGGTTCGATGTATCGCTCGACTGGCCGGGCAGTCCACGCAGCACGTCCTAGCACCGTCGTCGTGGTGCTCCCCCGAGGCTGCTGAACGCCGCCAATTCAAACCGGTCGGGCGGCACGGCCCACCCTCATGGCGAAGGCCGCGCCGGTCAGCGATGGCACATGATTGTCGGCCGCTCTTGCGGTCGGCAGGTCAGGCCATGCACTTGCCCGGCGCGACCTCGCGGAGGCAGAACGGTCCCTGGGCGCCCGCACGTCCGTTTACGGGCCCGACGGCGGGAATCCGGGGATGCTGGGAAGACCTGGGAACGACGGGATGCTCGGAAGCTCGGGGAGACCTGGAATCGACGGCAGGCCGCTGAAAATGTCCTGAATCATGCTCGCCAGATCAGGCAGATTCACCAGATCTCCCAGACCACGACCACGCACGTGCATGCCTTGCTCGTCGGAGAGCGCGGCGATGCGGCTGAGGTTCATTTCGCGAAGCACATCCAGCGGAACATCCTGGGCATCGGCCACCTGGGCGATGCAGGTTGCAGCCACGACGAGCACCGGCAGAAGCAAGCGTACCATAGTGCAGCACTCCAGCGATCGAGGAGACGTGGGAAAAACCGCACGTTCCAGACTAATTGCCGGAGTAATTGTGGCAAGTATAAATAGTATAGAGAAAATGCGTGATATGGGTGCTCTTGATTGTTGGCGCCGTTTCGGGGCGCAGTCCATAATCAAGGTTTACCGCCTTCGAAACGGCGGCCGAAAAGCTCGCCCCCCTTGCGTGCGCGGGCCGGTGACCGTAGCCCGGGTCGGGGCGCGTCCCAACGCTGGTCGGGTCGGTCCCGTCGCGTGGGGTTCAGGGCGGGCCAACGAGCCAGAGCGCGTCGCATTGCTGATCTCGTCGGTCCGCGTGCCGCTGGCGCGCACGGCGTCGCGCAGCAGGTGCGGTTGTTCCGCAGCGTTTCCGGTGCGGTTGGTGCGCAGCGTTTGTCGCTCTTGATTCCCGCGCGGGCACGCCGTGTTGCAGCAGGAGACCTCGCGATGCCGCACGGCGCGTTGGGCCGCTGCGGTGCCGCGGCTGCCAAACATCGACCGCGGCGCCCCAGAACAAGAGCGGCCGACGGGCACAACCGACGCTCCCACAGGCCACGATCACTTTGCCGCGCCCTTTGCCGCGCAGCACGCAAAACGACACGCAACGACACGCAACGACGCACAGCGACGCACAGCGACGCACACAAACCCGCGGCGGGCGAGAGGCAGAAAACCGCAGAAAACCCCGGCAAAATCTCGGTTTTCTCGCGAAATGCCGCGATGAGGCTGGCGGGACTCGAACCCGCGACCCACGGATTAAAAGTCCGTTGCTCTACCGACTGAGCTACAGCCTCGGCGGGCGCGTTCGCGGCACCGTGCCGCCACGGTCGATGGGGGCATTGGGCTGCGGCCAGTCTAGCACGATCTGGCAGTTGAACAAGCCGCGTGCACGGCATCGCCGCGCAGCGCTGCCGTCGGGGGCGGGCGTCTGTGCAAGGTGCCCTCTGGGGAGCATAATACGCCATGCGCGCGGCCGCGCAGCGTAGCGGCGGCGCGCTGGGCGACGTGGTACCGAACCGCGCGCCGCGTGGTACCTCCACGGGGGGATCGCCGTTCGCATGGACGATGCATTGTCCGCACCGATCACCTTGGCCGAGTTCCAGCAATTGATCCGCGACATGTACCATTCCAAGGACGTGGCGCGGGGCATCGACGGTACGTTCATGTGGCTGATGGAAGAGGTCGGCGAGCTGGCCAGCAGCCTGCGCGGGGGCACGCACCAGGAGCGGCTGGAGGAGTTCGCCGACGTACTGGCCTGGCTGGCCACGATTGCCAACGTGGCTGGCGTCGATCTGACCGAAGCGGTGCGGCGGAAGTACGGTTCCGGGTGTCCGGGGTGCGGGCACCTGGTGTGCGTGTGCGCCGACGCGGAGAAACCTTGATGCGTGCGTCAGGTCCGAGCAGGCGCCAGCGCCGCCGGCCCCAAGCGGTGCGGCGGCCCATCCTGCGCGGCGGCACGGGGCGGATCGCGGCGCTGTGTGCGCTGGGTCTGGTCGCCGGGCTCGCCGGGTGCTCCACGTCCGCCGTCGACACGGCCGCCGTGCAGATCAGCGAGGTCTCAGTCGGTTACAACGGCCGGTACAAAGTCGGCTTGTTCGCTCCGGTGGCCGTTACGCTGCGCAGCCTGCAAGGGGATGTCCGCGGTCGGGTCACTCTGGTAACGCATGACGGCGACGGGATCCTCACCGAGTTCCCCGGACCGACGCTCACGCTCCCCAAGGGCCAGCCGGTGGTGGCGCGCTGGTACGCCCGATTCGGCCGCCTGTCCAATGCCGTGCGGATCACCTTCACGTGCGACGACGGGAGTCAGACAACGCACGCCGTCGAGGCGGAATCGTTCCCCGAAGCGCTGGATGCATCGCAGCAATTGATCGTGCAGGTGGGAGCCAACGCCGCGCTGGCCCAGGCGCTGACCACCGGCTCGCTGCCCAGCGGGATGCACGCGGCACGGGTGGACGACGTAACCGCCCTGCCGGACCAGTGGTACGGCTACGAAGCGGTCGATTGGCTGGTTTTCAACACGGGCAATGCGGACTTGTATGCCCCGCTTGCGGCGCTACGGGCGTGGCTGCAGCGCGGCGGGCACGTGATGCTGTTCGTGGGCCGCAGCGCCGCGGGCCTGCTGGCCGACGGGGGATGCCTGGCACCGTTCGCTCCGGGGACGTTCCAGGAGATGGCGCCGCTGCTGGGAGTCAACCAACTGGAAGCGTATGCGGGGAGTGCGGCGATCGGCGTGCTGCGAGACCAGCGGCTAGACGTCCCCAGGCTGCGCGACGTGCGCGGCGTGCAGGAGC
>FWPU01011357.1_pt1 | contig 12541 bp, 10 predicted proteins | sample 2228361 | NCBI WGS metagenome assembly FWPU01 (sample SAMEA103939777, study PRJEB20133) | metagenome | reverse complement strand
CTGCAAGGAAGGGAATCCCCTTTATATGATCAAGATGGGCATGACTAATAAGGATGTACCTTATCCTCCACTGTTCATTTTCTTTAAGGATTGAGGTGATTGTGCCTGCATCCATGAGAAGGAAATCATTGATTAGATATGCAGGTGGATTATGGCCAGGAATCTCTGCCCCTGATGCTCCAAGTATCCTTATCTTCAATCCAGTCTCCCTTTGATTATTTAATTCTCTTTTATTGCAGAGGCTATACTTTTCAGGTATTCCCTGAGATCTTCCTCTGATTCTCCAAGTCTCTTCACTATCGCACTTCCAATAATCACTCCGTCTGAAAATGATGCTACCATCCGTGCCTCTTCAGGTGTTGATACTCCAAATCCTGTGCAAACAGGTTTCTTTGTGAAGGACCTTATAAGGGATATAACCCTTTCATAAGTTCCATTGAGAAAGAGTTTTGCACCCGTTATTCCTGTTATCGATACATAATATATAAATCCTGTGGAGGCACGACATACGAGTTTGATCCTTCTTTCAGTCGATGTGGGTGCCACAAGGAATATATTATGAAATCCGTACAAGAGACTTATCCTTCTCAGTGTCGTAGCCTCATCAGGTGGAAGGTCAGGTATTATCACGCCATCAATACCGCTTTCTATGGCAGATTCGACAAATCTCTCCTCACCGTATTTAAATACAGGATTATAGTATGTCATCATTACTAGAGGAACAGAGGATCTTTTTCTCAGTTCCTTTACTATCTCAAGTATCTCTTTAAGATTAACCCTATTTTTCAAAGCCACATCTGAAGCAGATTGGATTACAGGTCCATCTGCAAGGGGATCAGAGAATGGTACGCCGAGTTCAATTATATCAGCTCCGCATTCTTCAAGGATTAAGAGATTATTTATTGTGGCATCCACCGAAGGGTATCCACCCATAATATAAGGAATAAATGCCTTCTTTCCTCTTTTCTTAAGTTCATGAAAGCGGGTCCTAATCCTATCCTCTTTCTGCCTTTTACCTTTCAGAATACTCTCCATGTTAAAATGCTATCATGATGAGGAATATAAAGGCAAGACTTAATATTGGTCCGGTCGTTTAAAGACTGAAGGAGCGAAGAAAGATATTAAAAAATTTTTCAAAAATCTTATAGAGGAAATCATGGTCAGTAAGCTGGGTTAATCATTCTTCTTGATAGTTTTAAAAACCTTGTAGAGAATTTTGTGATTAAGCAGAATCTTCTCCTGTGCTTATATCATTTGGTAGTGTGATATAATTACATATTCGGGGCGTGGCGCAGCCTGGTAGCGCACACGGTTCGGGACCGTGGTGTCGGAGGTTCAAATCCTCTCGCCCCGACCAGAGAGTAAAAATCTTAGCCCCATCTCCACAGGGCTATAATCATTGTTATCAGGAATACAAAGATGAGATTTACATATGCAAAGATATAGAATATTCGAACAGGCAGGGACTTCTTAACCTTCATCTTCTCTTCAGTAAGTATACCCATCTCTGGCATCGATAATATCTTTTCGTCACCGTGTGGTGCTATCTTCATAGCATCTGTAAGGTTATGTCCGGCAAGATGTTTTTTCATATGGGAGCCATCTTTCCAGAGTTTACTCTCTGTGACATCATAGACCTTACCCTTATATGCCACAAAGGCAGGTCTTCCTTCTTTACCGTTGAAGTTGTGGAGTTCATCCATCGTGAATTCTCTCTTTTCTGTTATTAGTGTGCTCGTTGTAGCAATCTTTCTTTTAAGTCTCGGACCTATCATGAATGTAACGATTCCTGCTGAAAGCACCATTAATAAGAAAAGAATGATCTTAATACTGAGAAGGATTCCGAACCTCGTTGTGTAAAAAACTTTTAAGTGAGGTATCCTCGAAATTGTGAGTAGTATACCTGTTATGCCGAGTATAATTATGGATATCCATCCAAGGAATAATTCACCTTTTGGAAGTCCCCTTGCAGCATATGCAGGTTTGAGGAGTATATGGACATAAAAAATTGTTCCGAACCATGCTATAGCAACGAGTAAATGAATGTAGCCAATAAAGAACCTTACTATCCTCTGAGTCTTAGTGAGAGGTCTGTAAAGTCCTTTTATCTTTATTTCTTCAAGGAATGTCTCGCCTTTCTTTGTGAGCTTTCCACCTCCCAGTGGATCAATATGGCACTCAACACACTCCAGTCCAGACTGCTTTGAGTACTCGACTGTTGCATGGGAGATGGAAGAATGAAAGCATAATCCGATAATAATGAATATTACAATGGTGTAAATGTGAACAGCATGGTGAAACATGATGAAAGGCAAAGAAAGTTTCTTGGGGAGGAATCTTATTTTACAATGATTTAATGCACCAAGAAAAAAAGTCATACTTAAACTCCTTGAGATGGATTAATTAGCAGAAGTATTTTAACACAAAGAAAGGTTAAGGGAGGGTATTGCCCTCCCTCTTTAATTAATGACCCTTTTTTGCCCTTAATCTCTGTGCTTCGTCTTTAATCTTCTGAAGGGTCTCTTTCATGGGAGCCCATCCATACCAGTGCATGTAATCAGGATTCATGTGGAAGGCTCCTTGAAATGTCCTCATCCTGTATTCAAGGAACATGAGGTAAAGATCCTGCTCTATGGAACTTTTTGCCTCATAAAATTGTAAAAGATCAGGCGCAAATGACCAGTTGTCTGGTTTTTTGAGAATACCTTCCTTATACAGATCCTGAACTATCCTTATTGCCTCTGCAAATATCTTATCTCTTCCTTATACAGATCCTGAACTATCCTTATTGCCTCTGCAAATATCTTATCTACTTCCTTTACAGTCAAGTCTGCCTGATCAAGTTGTTGCTTTGAATATGTTCTGCCATGGCAGTTTGAACATACATTCAACATCTTTTCTCTTTCTCTTAGAAAGTCTTCCTTTGTGAGCCTTGCCACATTTCCTGCCTTTACAAGTTCGAGTCTCGGTGTAGGATTTCCCTTTTCATCAAGGACACCAAGTGCCTGAAGTATCGTGATTCTGTCATTGAGCCAGTCTTTATCATCCTCTGGAAGTCTCAAAGCAAGAAAGCCCCATGCGGTGATGACCCCATGGTCTCCTCCTGGCATATGGCATGTCTGGCAGGTTGGTGCCCTCTTTGAGGTTCTTCCCTCTATCTGCCAGATTGTTCCGTGCTTTGAGGTCGACCACATCTCCCATTGTGGATGGTCAAAACCCATGTGGCATGTCTGGCATGCTCTCGGATCCTGAGCCTCTGATTTTTTGAAAGAATGTCTTGTGTGACATGAATCACACTGAGCATTTCCATATCTGTATAAATATCTTTCACTATCTTGTTTTACTCCTATCTTGTGGCAACCTGAACATCCCTTATAACCCTCACCAATTACAGGTTTTGGCTGGTGTGACCACATTGGCATCTGAGAGGCAGCAATCCATGCAAGGTTGTGTTTTCCTCTTTTGAATTGTTCAACCTGTTTCGGATGGCATCCCGCACATGTCTCGGGCGTGGGAAGTTTCGCCTTATTTACATCATCCATTTTAGTATGCTCTGAGCCATGGCATGTGGAACAATCAACTCCCTTTTTTGACATCCTCCCTTCGAGATGTTGTGAAACAACTCCGGGAGTCACCTTTTTGTGGCATTCAATACATTTACTTTTTTGTGCAAAAGATTCTCCTGTGAAGGAGAACATAATAATAAACATTACTACTTGGAACAGAAATCTCATAAAGCACCTAGTTTTTTTTTTCAAACGCCCCGCTACATGCTACATGAAAAAGGGCTGGCAGAGGCCAGCCCTTTTAATCCTATGCCCTTTCAGTTACTGCTGATATCTCTGGTAGAGGTTCCTTGCCCAGTCTGAAGTAATCAATAATAAATACCAAAACCCCATAGAGAAAACCAATGCCGAATATAACCCTGAATATCCAGAACCAGAGGTTATAATTAGCCTTCACTGCAACATAGTCAAGGCCCATGAGTCTCTCCATATATGTCTGTACCATTCCTGCTCCTGTTATAGTGAGGACAATGAATACCATTGAGATCGTCATCCACCAGAATGAGAGATAAGCTCTCCTTGTAGGGAATTCCTTCAAGCCCCTTATGGATGGAAGGGTTACATATATCATGGCAAGGACCAGAAGGACATATGCACCGTAGAATGCGAGATGTCCGTGGGCTGTGGTTATCTGTGTTCCGTGTGTCCATTTATTCACCTGTGGAAGGGTGTGTATAACTCCCCATAATCCTGCTCCAACGAAGTTGAATATTGCATGAGCAACTGCATAGAAGAGTCCTATTTTATTTGTGACCACCCTGTATTCCCTTGTCGTCCTGAAGGCATCCCATACCATTAGAAGTAACGGAATCGGTTCGAGTGAACTAAATATACCACCTATCCAGAGCCAGTAGGAGGGAGTTCCTATCCAGTAATAGTGGTGGCCTGTTCCAAGGATTCCTGTAAAGAGGACAAGCCCCACCTCTACATACATCCATTTTTCGACGACCTCTCTAGGGGCATTCACTGTCTTCATGAGCATGAATGCAAGGAGTGCACCTGCAATAACCTCCCATGCACCCTCAACCCATAGATGCACAACCCACCACCACCAGAACTGGTCTTTTACCATGCTCTTTGTATAAAACATTCCAGGGAGATACATCAAAGCAAGGAATGTGAGACCAGCAAGAAGGGTCCCCTGAATCCCTGTCCATTTCTTTGTCTTGACGACGGTCATGAAGTTATTGAAAAGAAACAGAAGCACAGATATAACTATCAATACATCTGCCCATCTCGGTGCCTCTATATATTCCCTTCCTTCATTGAGGATGCCTGTTCCAAAGAGCATTGTGGTGTTTACCTGAGGATTGATTCCCATCCATATGTAACCAAAAACGACAAGGGATACAGTCACAACAGTTGCCCAGAACTGAAATTTTGCAAGTGGAGAGCTCCAGAGTTCGGTATCTGATTCAGATGTTATGACATAATATGTCGCACCCATAAGACCCGTGAGTAGCCATACAACAAGGGCATTTATGTGGAGTGACCTTATGATATTAAAATTCAGAATGAAGAATTGGGGCCATATGAACTGAATAGCTGCAATAATACCTACTACCACCTGAACGAGAAACAAAATAATCGCAAAGGTATAGAAATTCTGTGCTATTTTCTGTCCTTCATATCTTGTCTCCATATTCACCTCCTATTTAAGAGAGATCATATAGTCTGTTAAATCTTCAAGGTCCTGTTCACTTAGATGTCCATAAGATGGCATGGCAGAATTGGGTACATACTTTTTTGGATCTATGAAGTGTCCTTTGAGCCATATTCTATCTCTTCTTGAACCTACATGTGTGAGGTCAGGTCCTGTTGTTCCACCTATTCCATTTATCATGTGGCATGCGGAACAACCAAGGGATTGATAGAGCCTCTGTCCTCGTGTGAGCTCAACTCCTCCCACACCTATAGCCTGAGCAAGGATCGGTTTTGGTGGCCATCCATTTGTGTCGACCTTTGATATCCATGTAAGAAATGCAATGAGTTTGTCCGCCTCATCAGATGTGATACCGAGTTTCGGCATCGTTGCCTTAGGATTTACTGATTTTGGATCCATGAGGAATTGTTTGAGATACTCTGGTGGTTTTTTCTCCACAATCTTTGTCATGTCTGGTGCGAAGTAGGAGCCATTACCCAGGATTGTGTGGCATCCAATACAGTCGTATTTGTGCCAGACCTTTTTACCTTGATCAACATCAGGTGTGATCACAGGTGCCCTTTTATCGAGCTTACCCATTGTGTCGACTGTAAGGATAACAAAGATCACGAAGAAGAAGAGACTTCCATAGATGAAAAGGGTTTTTGCGGTCTTTGTCCCCATAGATGACACCTCCTTTTACTTTTTATGTTATATTATGAAACTTCCCCCCTTCTTTCTATGATTTAAATCATATCATTGATTGAAATAAGTGTAAGGAGGTTCTATCTCTTTTTCCATCTTCTGTGTATCCAGAGCCATTCATGGGGATATCTTTTGATATAATCCTCAATAACCGATGTTAGCGCTCTGGTATCTTTTAATTCATCTCCTGATAGGTCTATCTTTTTTTGTATCTCAATTATATGGTGATCATTGTCACTCTTTATAAATGCAGGGAGTATGACCGCACCTGTTCTCTTACCTATCAATGCTGGCATCTTTGTTGTCCATGCAGGTCTTCCAAGAAAGTTTATAAAGACACCTTCATCCCTGAGTACGCTCTGGTCCATTAATACACCAACAGGCATGTTTTTGTTAAGTGTCCTCACAATCTCCCTCAATGCACCCTTTTTGTATATAACCCTGTTTCCAAAATTAGACCTTACCCTCTCTATGAGCCTGTTAAGATATGGATTATTGAGGGGTCTAGCAACCACGCAAAATGGTTCAACGAGTCTCGAGAAAGCTATTGCCATAAGTTCCCAGTTGCCACCATGACATGTTATGAATATTATTCCCCTCCCTCTTCTTTTTGCTTCATTAAAATTTTCGATTCCTTTTATCCTTACATTATTGAGTATTTTTTCTCCCCTTTTATGGTATATCTTTATGAGTTCAAGGATATACCTACCAAGATTGTAAAAGACTTTCCTTACTGTCGTATCCACATCATCTCGAAGGTTTATCTCTTTCATCTCCACTGCTATTTTTATTGATTCGCGAGCAATCATTCTTCTTTTTCTCCAGATGATAAATATAAGAAAGCCAAGAATCTTACCAGCCTGTTTAATGAGTCTATCAGGAATGAATGATAGAAAAAATGTGAGGCTCATAATGGTTATGTATTGAAAAAAATGTAAGAGGTCTCTAACTCTCTTTTTCATGAATCTTCAAGATGCACAAAATCTGTACTGATTCACTGTTACTGTGAAGTCAAGCATATCCATTTTATTGTAAAGATGAGATAACAAAGACTGAAATAAAAAGATCAGTTTTCGTTCTTTCGACTTTCACCCTTTTCTTCTTCCTTCTTTTCCTTGAGTGCCTCTGATATCTCAGTAAGCCTCTTCGTGACGAGGTAATTTATCGTTCCCTCAGGATATGTACCATCTTCTTTCATCTCACCTGCTGGCATGTCTGTGAGTATCTCGAGACCTTCCTCTACCCTCTCTATAGGATAGATCTTGAATCTTCCTTCTTTAACAGCCTCCACCACATCCTTTCTGAGCATCAGGTGTTTCAGGTTTCTTTTTGGTATAATGACTCCGTGGGCTCCATTGAGTCCCCTTTCCTTACATATATCGAAGAATCCCTCTATCTTTTCATTCACTCCTCCGATTGGCTGGACATCACCATTCTGATCCATAGAGCCAGTAACTGCGATATTCTGTTTCAGCGGCACACCACTTATACTGCTTATGAGGGCATAGAATTCTGCACAGGTGGCACTGTCTCCTTCAACCATCTCATAAAGTTGTTCGAATGTGATGGATGCAGTAAGGCTGATGGGTTTATTCCTTGCGTATTTACTACCGAGATAATTCGTGAGTATAAGGATCGCCTTCTCATGTATCCTGCCACTCATCTTTGTTTCTCTCTCAATATTCACGACTCCTGCCTTGCCTGTATATGTCCTTGCAGTTATTCTTGAAGGTTTTCCAAAACTGTAATCTCCAAGGTCTATTACAGCGAGGCCATTGATCTGACCGACCTTTTTACCATCTGTCTCTATGATAATTGTATCTTCAAGCACCGCCTCCCTCAACCTCTCCTCTATCCTATTATGCCTAAATCTTTTTTCATCTATAGCCCTCTCTACATGTTCTCTTTTAACGACACCACTCCCTGACTTTTTTGCCCAGTAATGTGCCTCCCTTATGAGATCTGCAATATTTCCAAAGAGGGTGGAGAGTTTATCCTGATGGTTTGCGAGTCTCGAACCGAATTCCACAACTCTTGCCACACCTGTTTTATCGAATGGAAGAAGGCCTTCTTCCTTACACCTTGTTGCTATAAACATAGCATACTTCTTTATGTTTTCAAGATTCTTATCAACCCTTGAATCGAAGTCAGCCTTAACCTTGAAGAGTTCTTGAAATTCTTCGTCATAATTATAGAGAAGATAATAGAGAAAAGGATTTCCTATGAGAATGACCTTCACATTTAAAGGTATTGCTTCAGGTCGGAGAGTAGTCGTTGATATGAGTCTGTACTGCTCCCATATGTCTTCGATCTTTATCTCCTTATTCCTTATAGCCCTCTTGAGCGCATCATATGCAAAGAGGTTCCTCAGAAGGTCAAGGGCATTGATGACTATGTATCCACCATTCGCCCTGTGCATGGAGCCTGCCTTTATCATCGAGAAATCTGTTACAGCAACTCCATACTGGAATTTATGTTCTATCCTGCCGAAAAGGTTATAGTATGTGGGGTTGCTCTCGAATACACATGGTGCGCCATTTAAATCCTTATTATTTACGATAACATTCACCTCATACTTCGTAAATGCAGGTTCTGCCTTTGGCATCTTCATGAATGGCAGAGGAGGTGCTTGTTCTTCCTGTGTCTTGAAGTCTTCAAGGTGTGAGAGGATATCTTCCTCTACATCATTGAGATAATTGATCACCTTTTCATGGTCTTTATACTTTATCTGAAGGTCTTCGATAAGATGACCAACAGCACTCAATGCCACCTCTCTTTCAAGTCTTTGGAGCATCTCCTTGAGTATTTTTTCAGCCTCCTTCACTGCCCTCATCACATCATCGAGTTTTTCCTGTAATGTCCTTCCTATCTCTTCTATCCTCTTTTTTGTCTTATCATCGAGAAGTTCGAACTCCTCCTCTGTCAGGGGTTCACCTGTCTTCTTTACAGGAACGATGAGAAGTCCAGAGACCGATTTCCTTATCGCAAAACCATTAGATGTTGTTTCCTCCTCGATCGAGGTAAATAGTTCTTTCTGTTTTTTCTGGAATTCTTCTATAATCCTGTTTTTCTGTTTTTCGTATTCCTTTGATTCAAAAGCCTTTGGTATCTCAACGCGGAGATTCTTGATGAGATCTGACATATCCTTCTGGAAGACGACACCCATTCCTGTAGGAAGGGATATGGCAATGGGGACATCAGGATCCTTGAAATTATATACATAACACCAGTCAGGAGGTACAGGCTCTTCCTGAGACTTCTTCTTAATGAGTTCCCTTACAGTCGTGAGTTTTCCTGTCCCGTGTTCACCAAGAACGAATAGATTAAAGCCTGTATTCTTAAGGCTTAACGCAAAGTCGATCGAATTTATTGCCCTCTCCTGTCCAAGAGGACCTTCAACAGGAACAATCTCATCAGTGGTTTCGAAAACGAATATTGATGGATCACAACATCTGTATAATTCCTCGGGTTTTAATGGCTCTACCATACCTTCCTCCTTAAGGTTGTATTTTTGATTGTATCAATCATATAATAAATCGCATAGTGAAGGCAATTATTTAAAGAAAGGACTTAACTCTATGATACCATATGAAGAAAAGGATAATCTTAAAAGAATTGATCAGTCATATATCTGGCACCCCTTCACGCAGATGAAGGAGTGGATGGAGTCAGAGCCTACCATAATCGTTGAGGGAAAGGACTGTTTTATAAAGGATATTAATGGAAGATGGTATCTCGATGGAGTCTCATCTATATGGGTTAATCTCTTTGGCCACAGAAGAAAGGAGATAGATGACGCGATTAAGTCTCAACTCGACATGATAGCCCACTCAACCCTTTTGGGACTGGGAAATCTTCCTTCCATACTTCTTGCTGAAAGGCTATTAAAGGTCTTACCAGTTGGACTCACAAAGATATTTTATTCTGATAATGGTTCCACCTCTGTGGAGGTTGCCATCAAGATGGTATTTCAGTACTGGATTCACATGGAAGAGAAAAAGAGGGTGAAGTTCGTATCATTAAAGAATGCATACCATGGTGATACATTAGGTGCAGTTAGTGTCGGTGGAATAGATATATTCCATAGTGTCTTTGGACCATTGTTATTTCAGACTATTAAGGTTCCATCTCCATATTGTTATAGATGTGAATTCGATCTTCAATATCCTCATTGTGGTTTTATGTGTCTTGAGAAGACAGAAGAGGTGGTGAAGGCCCACAAAGATGAGATCGCAGGGTTTATTATTGAACCTCTTGTTCAGGCAGCAGGTGGAATAATAGTCTCTCCCACTGGATATCTAAAAGGTGTGAGTGATATATGTAGAAGATATGGTATCCCCCTGATAGTGGATGAGGTCGCCACAGGATTCGGAAGAACAGGTAAGATGTTCGCAGTGGAACATGAGGATGTAATACCCGATGTGATGTGCCTTTCAAAGGGGATTACTGGTGGATATCTTCCACTTGCTGTTACTGTAACTAAAGAGGAGATATTCAATGCCTTTCTTGGAAGATTCGAAGACTTAAAGACATTCTTCCATGGCCATTCATATACAGGAAATCAACTCGCATGTGCTGCTGCCATAAAGGTACTCGAGATCTTTGAAAAGGATGATATACTCAATCAGTTAAAACCAAAGATAGAATTCTTTAAGGAAAAATTATTTAAGATGAAAGTTCTCCGACATGTGGGAGATGTGAGAACTATTGGCTTAATAGGTGGAGTAGAGCTTGTGAGGAACAAAGATACAAAAGAGCCCTATGAATATAGAGAGAAGATGGGATGGAAGGTGAGTTACATAGCAAGAGAAAAAGGTGTCTTCATAAGGCCTTTGGGGAATGTCGTTGTTTTATGGCCACCCCTTTCGATCTCAATAGAAAATCTTGAAGTATTTTTGGATATCATAGAGGATTCGATAAAGACTGCTACAGAAGGTTAATATGGAGAACGACATCTTAGAGATTGCAAAGAAAGTCTTAAAGACAGAGGCGGATGCCATAATGGGCCTACTTGACAGGTTGAATGACGAATTCATGCGTGCTGTGGATGTTATTTACAATTCAAATGGAAGGGTTGTGGTTACAGGAATGGGAAAGTCAGGTATCATAGCAAAGAAGATTGCCGCGACCATGGCATCGACAGGTACACCAGCATTCTTTATGCATCCGGCAGAGGCAAGCCACGGCGACCTCGGGATGGTGACAAGGGAAGATATTATACTTGCGATCTCTAACAGTGGTGAGACAGACGAGATAATCAATCTTATTCCTTTCATAAAGAGGTTCAATCTTACAATTATTGCGATGACAGGAAATCTTGAATCTACTCTCTCAAAAGAGGCAGATATAACGCTCGATGTATCTGTAAAGGAAGAGGCATGTCCTATGGGTATTGTGCCTACTGCATCAACTACAGCGGCACTCGCAATGGGAGATGCCCTCGCAGTGGCCCTCTTTATAAAGAGAGGCTTTAAGAAGGAAGACTTTGCCTTCTTCCATCCAAGTGGAAGTCTCGGAAAGAGACTCTTCATAAAGGTAAAAGACCTCATGCATACAGGAGACTCTTTACCACTTGTGAAGCCTGATACCCCGATGCTCAGGGCTATTATTGAGATATCTTCGAAAAGACTCGGGGTTGCTGCAGTGGTTGACGATGATATGAAGGTCGTTGGTATCATCACTGATGGAGACCTGAGAAGAAGTATAGAGAGGTGGGGCAAGAAACTCTTTGATATGCATGCAGGAGATATTATGACAAGAAATCCAAAGATTATCGGTAAAGATGAACTTGCTGTAAAGGCTTTATCCATAATGGAGGAGAGATCCATAACATCCCTCCTCGTACCTGATGAAGATGGTAGGATTAAGGGTATAATACATATACACGATATCCTAAAGAAGGGTATTGCATAATTCAGGGAGGTGACCTATGAAAAAGTCTCTTGGACCGAGACCTATACTCTATCCTACTCCTGTTCTCGCAGTGGGGACATATGATAAGGACGATAAGCCCAATGTGATGATAGTTGCATGGGGAGGTATATGCTGTTCAAAACCACCCTCGGTTGCCATCTCAGTGAGAAAGGCCACCTATACATATGGAAATCTCATCGAGAAGAAGGAGTTTACGATAAGTATACCATCAGAGGAGTATCTTAAGGAGGCTGACTATTTCGGTGTGGTATCAGGAAGGAATGAGAATAAGTTCGAGTCAACAGGACTCACTCCAGAGAGGGCTCAACATGTGGATGCACCATATGTGAAGGAATTTCCTGTTGTCCTTGAGTGCAGGGTCACCCATATAACAGAGATAGGTCTCCATACACAGTTTATAGGAGAGGTTCTTGATGTAAAGATAGATGAGGATAAATTCAGTGATAACCTGCCTGATATAGACAAGATAAAGCCATTTATATTCATCCCTGAGAACAGGACATATTATGGATTTGGCAGATATCTCGGTAAGGCATTTGTCACAAAAAAAGAAAAGATATAGATTAACCCGTAACTCTGCTTAATTTAAGTAATATGTAAATCAAATCTCAACTTTTCGATAATTTTCCTTGTTGTCTTTGGAACCTCCGAAATCTGCCATCCATTGGGCATCTTGAGTATGTATATCCTTTTA
>FWPU01011353.1_pt1 | contig 12542 bp, 6 predicted proteins | sample 2228361 | NCBI WGS metagenome assembly FWPU01 (sample SAMEA103939777, study PRJEB20133) | metagenome | reverse complement strand
TAGCTCACCCTAAAAGAATAACTATGACGCAATAAGAATTTTATAATAAAAAAATCCTTCCTTTACCATAACTATGCTGTAATTTAAAATTTTATAGTCTTACCCAAATAGAATAAATTAATTAATGAAAAAATAAAAAACCCCGCACGAAGCGGGGTTTCTCTATCTGAGTTATTTTTTTAACTCAGGATAATATGGCCAAGCCTCACGGCATATTAGTATCTCTCGGCTAAACACATTACTGCGCTTACACCTGAGACCTATCAACCTTGTAGTCTTCAAGGCGCCTTCAGTTGGGTTATACCCAAAGGGAGATCTAATCTTGGGGTGGGCTTCCCGCTTAGATGCTTTCAGCGGTTATCCCGTCCGCACACAGCTACCCAGCAATGCCACTGGCATGACAACTGGTGCACTGGAGGTGCGTCCATCCCGGTCCTCTCGTACTAAGGACAGCTCCCCTCAAATCTCCAACGCCCGCAGCGGATAGGGACCGAACTGTCTCACGACGTTCTGAACCCAGCTCACGTGCCGCTTTAATTGGCGAACAGCCAAACCCTTGGGACCTACTCCAGCCCCAGGATGCGACGAGCCGACATCGAGGTGCCAAACCGGTCCGTCGATATGAACTCTTGGGACCGATAAGCCTGTTATCCCCGGAGTACCTTTTATCCGTTGAGCGATGGCCCTTCCACTCAGAACCACCGGATCACTAAGCCCGACTTTCGTCCCTGCTCGACTTGTCAGTCTCACAGTCAGGCTCCCTTCTGCCTTTACACTCTACGCACGATTTCCAGCCGTGCTGAGGGAACCTTTGGGCGCCTCCGTTACCTTTTAGGAGGCGACCGCCCCAGTCAAACTGCCTACCTAACACTGTCCCCTCACGGGTTAGAACTCCAGCTCAGTAAGGGTGGTATTTCAAGGTCAGCTCCCTCTGAACTAGCGTCCAAATTTCTCAGCCTCCCACCTATCCTACACATACCAAACCAAAGTCCAATGCCAGGCTACAGTAAAGGTTCACGGGGTCTTTCCGTCCAACTGCGGGTAGCCCGCATCTTCACGGGCATTAGAATTTCGCCGGGCTGCTTGCCGAGACAGCGAAGCAGTCGTTACACCATTCGTGCGGGTCGGAATTTACCCGACAAGGAATTTCGCTACCTTAGGACCGTCATAGTTACGGCCGCCGTTTACCGGGGCTTCGGTTCCAAGCTTCGCCTTACGACTAACCTGTCCCCTTAACCTTCCGGCACCGGGCAGGTGTCAGCCCCTATACGTCCACTTACGTGTTCGCAGAGACCTGTGTTTTTGGTAAACAGTCGCCGCTCCCTCTTCACTGCGACCACTTACGGCTCCAACTGTTCAGCCTTCACCATAAGTGGCACCCCTTCTCCCGAAGTTACGGGGCTATTTTGCCGAGTTCCTTAGCAAGCATTCTCCCGAGCGCCTTAGGTTGCTCACCTCGTCCACGTGTGTCCGTTTGCGGTACGGGCACCTTTATAATTCACTTAGAGGTTTTTCTCGCCAGCATGGGCTCAGCTACTTCAACTGCCCGTAGACAGCCTCCATCCACACCTCAGCTCATCAGGCGGATTTGCCTACCTGACTCATCACCTACATGCAGATACGTCCTAAACCATCAGAACGCTAACCTACCCTACTGGTACACCCCATCGCTCAAACATTATAAAGGTGGTACAGGAATATTAACCCGCTTCCCATCAGACTCCCCTCTCGGGTTATCCTTAGGACCCGACTAACCCCCGGCGGATTGGCCTTGCCAGGGAAACCTTGGACTTACGGCGAGGAGGATTCTCACCTCCTTTATCGCTACTCATGCCGGCATTCTCACATGTGTACGCTCCAGCACCGCTTCCGCTATGCCTTCATCACTGTACACATCGCTCCCCTACCACCTGTCTCCAGGTCCGAAGCTTCGGCGTTATGCTTAGCCCCTTACATTTTCGGCGCAGAAATGCTCGACCAGTGAGCTATTACGCACTCTTTTAAGGATGGCTGCTTCTAAGCCAACCTCCTGGTTGTCTTCGCACCCCTACATCCTTTCCTCACACTTAGCATAAACTTCGAGACCTTAGCTGTCGGTCCGGGCTCTTTCCCTCTCGAGTATGAAGCTTATCCCACATACTCTGACTGCTATACTCTAAGTCTAGGTATTCGTAGTTTGATAGGGTTTGGTAGGCCGGTAAGCCCCCTGATCCCTTTCAGCGCTCTACCCCCCAGACTCATTATATAACGCTAGCCCTAAAGCTATTTCGGGGAGAACCAGCTATCGCCGAGTTTGTTTGGCCTTTCACCCCTACCCACAGGTCATCCGATAGCTTTTCAACGCTAACCAGTCCGGGCCTCCACGCATTGTTACATGCGCTTCACCCTGCCCATGAGTAGATCACCCGGCTTCGGGTCATGCTCCTTGCTACTTATCGCCCTCTTTAGACTCGCTTTCGCTCCGGCTCCCAGATTCCCTCCATTAGCCTCGCAGCAAAGAGCAACTCGCCGGCTCATTCTGCAAAAGGAACGCCGCCGCTCATCTTAGAGCTACGACACCTTGTAAACTTGCGATTTCAGGCTCTATTTCACTCCCCTCCCGGGGTTCTTTTCAACTTTCCCTCACGGTACTCGTTCACTATCGGTCATCAGGATGTATTTAGCCTTGGAGGGTGGTCCCCCCAACTTCCGGCCTGATTCCTCGTGCCAGACCGTACTCAGGATACTGCAAAGGAGTCTTATAGATTTCGTGTACGGGACTTTCACCCTCTCTGGTCTACCTTTCCAGATAGTTCCACTATCTATATGATTTCTCACTCCTCAATATAGGTTAGGCTATATCCATGCAGTCCTATAACCCCTCCGCTACAACGCCCTAACGCTTATCCGTAGTCAGAGGTTTGGGCTCCTTCCCTTTCGCTCACCACTACTCGGGAAATCTCTTTTGATTTCTTTTCCTCCAGGTACTAAGATGTTTCAGTTCCCTGGGTTCGCCTCAGCCTTTCGACTGATACCAGCTGTTCCCAACTGGTAGGTTGCCCCATTCGGATACCGCCGGATCGTAGCGTGGTTACCGCTCCCCGACGATTTTCGCAGAAACCCGCGTCCTTCCTCGCCACCTGATGCCTAGTCATCCATCGCAAGCCCTTTCTCGCTTGACCATATTACCTTCTTCTCACGCTCAGGATTCCCAACGAAATCCTATCTCCTCTCTTAAAGACCCTTAGGCCCTTAAAAACTGAGTAGATACTTAGCCTCTACCTTCTTTCCTTAAAAAGGAGGTGATCCAGCCGCACGTTCCCGTACGGCTACCTTGTTACGACTTCACCCCCCTCACCAGCTTTGCCTTCGTAGCCTGCCCCCTCAATCGCTCAAGGTTAGCTCAGCTACTTCGGGCACCGCCGACTCGGGTGGTGTGACGGGCGGTGTGTACAAGGCCCGGGAACGTATTCACCGCGGCATTCTGATCCGCGATTACTAGCGATTCCGACTTCATGCAGTCGAGTTGCAGACTGCAATCCGAACTGAGACTGGCTTTTTGGGTTCCGCTCACCTTCGCAGGTTCGCATCCCTCTGTACCAGCCATTGTAGCACGTGTGTAGCCCTGGACATAAGGGCCATGATGATTTGACGTCGTCCCCACCTTCCTCCGACTTGTCGCCGGCAGTTCCGTATGAGTGCCCAGCTTTACCCGATGGCAACATACAGTAGGGGTTGCGCTCGTTGCGGGACTTAACCCAACATCTCACGACACGAGCTGACGACAACCATGCAGCACCTGTGTACACGCCTTTCGGCTGAGGTATCTCTACCCCATTCGTGCACATGTCAAACCCAGGTAAGGTTCTTCGCGTATCATCGAATTAAACCACATGCTCCACCGCTTGTGCGGGCCCCCGTCAATTCCTTTGAGTTTCACTCTTGCGAGCGTAGTCCCCAGGCGGTCGACTTATCGCGTTAGCTTCGGTACCGAAGGGCTTATCCCCCCCAACACCTAGTCGACAACGTTTAGGGCGTGGACTACCAGGGTATCTAATCCTGTTTGCTCCCCACGCTTTCGTGACTCAGCGTCAGTCTTCGTCCAGCAGACTGCCTTCGCCATCGGTGTTCCTCCCGATATCTGCGCATTTCACCGCTACACCGGGAATTCCGTCTGCCCCTCCGAGACTCTAGACCTACAGTTTCCGTCGCAGCACCACAGTTGAGCCGTGGTATTTCACAACAGACTTATAAGCCCGCCTACTCACCCTTTACGCCCAGTAATTCCGAGCAACGCTTGCACCATACGTATTACCGCGGCTGCTGGCACGTAGTTAGCCGGTGCTTTCATCAGGTACCGTCACTTCCTTCGTCCCTGACTATCGCCTTTTACAACCCGAAAGCCTTCTTCAGGCACGCGGCGTCGCTGCGTCAGGCTTCCGCCCATTGCGCAAGATTCTTAACTGCTGCCTCCCGTAGGAGTCTGGACCGTGTCCCAGTTCCAGTGTGGCCGACCACCCTCTTAGGCCGGCTACCGATCGTAGCCTTGGTGGGCTCTTACCCCACCAACTAGCATAATCGGCCGCAAGCCCCTCCTCAGGCACCCTCACGGACTTTTACCCTATAGCCTCTAATCCATAGGACTTCATGCGGTATTAGCACACCTTTCGGTATGTTATCCCCCACCTGAGGGCAGGTCACTTACGTGTTACTCACCCGTTCGCCACTGCCATAAGAGTTGCCCCCTATGACCGTCCGACTTGCATGTTTAAGACGCGCCGCCAGCGTTCGCTCTGAGCCAGGATCAAACTCTCCGTTATCTCAGACTTTCGTCTGATTACACACTCTCCACCCTGCTCAGCCCTGAGCTAATCTCTATAGCCCAAACCTCAAGCAGAGCTCGCCACCTCCCAGTGGCTCATCCGAGGCTCCTACTCTACGCTCGTATCTACTCAGCTTTTAAAGACCTAATTAACCTATCCGGCTAGCCAGCCCCCCCTGGCTATGGACTTGCCATTATTTCCATTCTGCCCTCCCTGTCAAACCTTTTTTATACATTTCTACCTACCCCCCTCAAAAAAAATTTAATTTGCTTCCCCCCGCTTTTGAGGGTATCGTCCAATTAATCTCTTTAGTTCTGATCGTCAACTTTTTTTTAACCCTTTACTAAAATTTAATTTCTTTAATTAAAATTAAAAAACACATATTTTAATTTGCACAATACCCAGATAAGTTATAAAAATTCCTTGACAACAAAAATGCAACATAAACCTTAACTTAATGATATCTTTTGGAAAAGTTAGAATCATTATCATTCTTTATATTTTGGTATTAAGTCTTATTCTCTATTATTTGATGGTAATAAAGTTTTTTTTTCTACCACTTGATTTTGATTTTGGATTGCAAATTTTAAGAATTTATCATCATCATCCTTTTGAAAGTTACAATCATCACCAGCTTTTAATTCCTTATCAAAAAATGTTTTTATCATTAGCAAAAATGTTTGTTGATCATCCTTTTAAACAATTTACTTTAATCTATGTAGTTCATTATGCTCTTAGTTTATTCATTCTCTGGCAAATCATTGCTTTTATTTCACCCCATCATTTTATTTTAAACTTAGCTTATTTTATATCAATTTCAATTTCTGGGATTTTTTTATTTCTCATTCTGAGTTTTACAGATAAAATACTTACTTTGTGGCTTTATTTTTTATCTTTTCTGTTGTTTTTAAAATCCTATGACAGAAAACACAATTTGTTTTTTTTATCTGTATCAGCAATATTGTCAGCAATTGCTACTTCAATCAATTCCTCTGATTTTTTTATTTCCTTTGCTATCGGAATTTCTTATTCATTTCTTATTCTTTATTCGTTAATCAAAAAAAAGATTCGAGAAAGTTTTTTCTATTTTAGAGTAGCATTTTTATATACTATTATTTTTTCTCTTTTTCTATCATTAATTTTAATTATCAAGGCGAATTTTTCAAACAATTCTTTTGTAGAAATTGTATTTGATACTTTCAGGAATCCACAAAAAGAATATGCCGAAGTAATGGGAGATTTTGGAATTACTTTTAATAGATTTTTTAAAACTTTTAATTCTCTATCTTATATATTGTTTCAAGAACCGAAATATATTTATCAAACAAACCTAAAATTGATTTTTGTGAATTTATTAACAATTCTAGTTTTATTCTTAGGTATTGTAACAACAAAAAATTATTTTCCTTCTCTGGTAGCTACAATGGTTTTTTTGATTAATATTTATATCTTGATTACTACTGATGAATCTTCTTTTAATGAAAGATTAATCAGTTCTTTTTTAATTTTTATTTTAATTATTCAAAACAAAAACAAATTTTTTCCAGTAGTATTTACAATTATTTTTGCTCTTTCTCCGTTAAATCTGAAAAATCATTTTTTGAAAAAAGAACCATTAGATAAAATAATAGATATGAGTAAATACCAGAAAGTATTTCTTAATGCAGAAATATTTGTATATAACAATAATATTCTAAATTTTCATAAAAAATACCATCCCTTACTTAAACCTATTGAGCTTCTATCTGCCCCTGAAATTGCTATTCTACATCTTTTTAGCCCAAAAGAATGTTATCTATTTTCGCACTCGACTGAACAGTTCTTTATAAATTATCTTCCACAGAATTGCCAGTTGTTTCAGGATTTATCTTTGATTCTTAAACTTTCAGATCAAAACACCTTTATCGACCCTTATTTAATAGATTTAATCAATCGAAAACAATGGAATTGTAAAGATTTTAAAGAATATCTTCGCAGTTGTAATCAAACTTTGCTTCCCTACAATAACTTCAAGCCATTTTTTAAAGAAGATTTTATAGAAAATTCCTGTAATCAATTTATGATTTCTTATTGCCAGACCACTCAAATTTTTTGTAATTTTTTATATTATTGTGATAAAAGACTTACAGAAAAAAATAATTTTGACTTAAAATAAATCTTTAGAATGTTTGGAGATATGAACTTTAAAATCTCTGATTTCGGTAAACATTACCTAAAAGACTCAGGTATATTTCTTTTGATGAAAGATCTGGATACTGCATTAAATCAAAGACCTGATACCTATATGTTGGGAGGAGGTAATCCTGGATTTATACCTGAAATACAGGAGTATTTTTACAATAAATTTTTAAATTTTATTAATAAAAAAAATATATTTTATCAATCTCTGGGTATTTATGATTCACCACTTGGAGATTTAGAATTTCGAAAAAATTTTGCACAATTTATAAATCAAAAATATAACTGGAAATTTAATGAAAATAACATAGCCATTACGGCAGGAAGCCAGAATGCTTTTTTTATGCTTTTTAATATTTTCTCAGGCAACACAGAAAATCAAAATTTAAAAATTCTTTTTCCGTTCTCACCTGAATACATTGGTTATGATAACATTCCTTTAAATAGAGAGAGTATAGTCTCCTTTGCTTCGATAATAAAAAAAGAAAATGATCATTTTTTCTCATATGAGTTAGACAGAATATCAATCATAAATTATCTTGAAAGATTTCATAGCGAAATAGGTTGTATAGCCGTTTCTAGTCCTTCAAATCCGACAGGCAAAATTTTAGAAGAAAGTGAATTAAATTTTCTAAAAAATCTTTCAGAAAAGTATTCAATTCCTGTAATTATAGATAGTGCATACGGAATTCCTTTTCCAGATATTAATTATGTAGATCAACCTGTGATCTTTTGCGAAAATTTTATTTACGTATTCAGTCTTTCAAAAATTGGATTACCGGGGCTTCGTACAGGCTTTATTGTTGCCAATGAAGATATTATCGAACTTATCGGTAAAGTTCAGGCAGTTGAATTACTTGCACCAATGAGATTAGGAACCTTTCTTTTGCGAGATTCCTTACTAAATAACGAATTAGTTAAAATTAGTAAAAAATACATAAGACCTTTTTATCAAACACGAAGAAACCTTGCAATTGAATTATTAACTCAATCTTTTACAAAAGACGAGATCTGGATACATAAATCACAAGGCGCTTTTTTTCTATGGGTCATTTTTCCCGAAATAAAAATTCATACTCTAAAACTATATGAAATCTTAAAAGAAAAAGGTGTTATTGTTGTTCCCGGAATTTATTATTACTTTAATAATTCTCAGAAAGATTTTAGAGAAAAATCCATTCGAATCAGTTTCAGTCAGGATCCAGCTACAATACAAAAGGGATTACAAATTTTAGTAGAAACTGTTAAAAATTTTCAAAGTTAAAACTTAAACTTATCATTAGGAACTTTATGTTTATAAGCGATTTTTGAACCTTTTTTAATTTTCTCATAAATATCTAAAAATAAGTCGTTCGGAATATTATCCTCTCCTTTACGAAACTTTGGTTTTAACCCTTTAAGAATATACATTTCCATTAAACCTCTATTTTTTAAGGATTGCTTACCTCTATATTCGCATTCAAAAAAATACTTCACTTTTTGATAGGTATTTCCAGAAATATTGATTTGCTCTGGGAGAGCGAGCGCCTCTAAACGCTGAGCTACATTAACTGTATCTCCCCAGATATCAAATAAAAATCTTTCTTTTCCTATTACACCACCTATACATGTTCCTGTATTGATTCCTATTCTTAAATCAACATGAGGTAGATTTAGAATTTTTTTTATACTCTTAATTTGTTTCATTAAACTCTGAATTTCAAGGGCAGCAATACAGGCATCAATGGCATTTGTATGATTTGGTTCAGGTATTCCTCCCACACACATATAGGCATCTCCAATCGTCTTTAACTTAGTCAATTTATTTCTCTGTATGATTTCATCAAATTGATAAAAGTATCTATCCAGCTCTTGAATTAAACTTTGAGGATCAGTACTTAAAGCGTATTGAGTAAAGTTGACAAAATCAGTAAAAAGAATTGTTGCATTTTCGTAAAGTTTTGGTACAACTCTTCCTGTATCTTTTAATTCATAAGCAATTTTTTTGGGTAAAATATTAAAAAGTAGTTTCTCTGTATTCTCTTTTTCGCGAGCGATATTTTCACGCAAATACAAATTATGAATAGCTCCTACAATCTGATTACAAAATCGTTGAATGGAATCAATATCATTCATTGATAAATTTACAATCTTTTCGTAATTTGTAAGTGCCAGTACTCCTATGCATTCTTCTTTTAGAATCAGAGGAACAAACAAAAACCAGCCAATTTTTCCTTTTTGTACCAATTTTTTATCCACTTCTGAACCTAAAAAATTTTCTGAGATTCTCTTTATATATAAATGCTTTTTTTTACTAATCGTCCTGTATAATGTACCTAAGGATTCGTCCAAGGGATGGCTGAATTCTGATAAATATTGATACAATTCTCGTGGTACTTCAAGAATATTTTTAGAAAACGCTGAGTTCTTTAAAAGATTTTTTTCTTTATCGATTAAAGTTAACCATGAAAATTGCAATTCATATCTTTGGCGAAGATAATCAAAAATATTATTTATCAATTTGTTAAAATCTTCTTCTTCTATGATTTGCCTTGCAAATTCATTCATTCGTATTAATTCCTCGCGAGCATTTTCCACCTTTCTTTTTTCTTCTTCCAGCAGATCTAATAAATAGCTTTTATATATAGCACTTGCTATTTGACTAGAAAAAAGCTGTATAGTTTTTAAATCATCATTTTTCAAATGGACAATCTCATTATAATTAGTAAATGATAAAACACCAATTACATTATCCTCTACTAATAGAGGAACCTGCAATAACCATCTTATTTGTAATTTTTGAATTACTTGTTTATCAATATCTGATCCCTGAAAATTATTTGATATTTTCTTAATATAAAAGTATTTCTTTTTTTTAATTGTTCGATATAATGTTCCTATTGCAGGATCCAATTTTACAGAAAAATTTTTTAAGAAACGATACATGTCTTCCTGTTTTTCAAAATCTCTGGAAAATGCAGGACTTGTAATCATATTGTTTTGCTTATCAATTAACATTAACCATGCTCTTTGTAATTTAAAATTTTTATTAAAATAATCAAAAATATCATAAACAATTTCCTCTAAATTACTTTTTGAATTCACCTTATTCATAAATTCATTCAGTCTCTCAATTTGTTCTTTTGAAATTTCTAGATTTAATAATGCTTTCTCTAGGTTCATTTGTTTGTGTTCAAGAGATTCAATTAATAAAATATTTTTGATATTTGTAGCAATACTATCAACAAAGATTTTAATAGATGCCAGTTCATATTTATCAATTAGGATGGAATTATGAAATGCTGAAAAATCCAAAGTTCCAAGAAATTCATTACCTACAATTAAAGGAAAAATCAATAAGGATTTCATCTGAGTTAAAGATTGATTTATATTTTCTAATTCATCATCTGATTTTCTATCTCCTATATTTGGCAGGTAAATATATCTTTTCTCTTTAAAAGATAAAGCATGTAAACCATTCGATTCTATACTTAATCGATTTTTTTTGACTGTATCCATAATATCTTCTGAAAAACGATCCTCTGCATTACTAAGATAATAATATAATTCTTTCTTCTCTTTTTCGTAAAGATATAATAGATAAAATTCAAGATTAAAATTTTCTCTCAAAAAAAACATAGCATCATTCAGAATTAGATTTAAATCTAATTTCTGAGAAATTTTCATTAACATTTGATTCATATCAAGAATAAACTGATTTTTTTTATTAATTTTTTTATTAACTTCTTGTAATTTCTGTTTTTGCTTTTTTAAATCAATTATATTTAAATGATTCTTAAAAATCTGAGAAAAATATTGTAAAAAAATATTTAAATTTAAGTATTCATCCGTTGTTAGTACCAGAACTTCATCAGCATGGGTAATATCAAAAAAACCAAACACTTTATCTTCGTAAATTAAAGGGAATATAATAATAGATTTCAGGTTTAATTTCTCAATTAATTCGTTTTCGAAATCATTCCCCGATCTTCTGAAGCTTTTTAAAAATACCGGTCTTTTATATTTGTAAACAGCATAGTGTATACCATACGATAGATGCATTCCTTCTCTACCGGCTATCATAAATTTAAATTGTTCTTCTGTTAGCTTTTTATAAAGATTACTTGCAAAATAATTCGCAATTTGCTTTTCCTCATCGATTGTTAGAATTACATAATATTTTATCCGAAAATTTTTTTCCAGATGAATGGCAATTTCGTCAAGAACATGATTAAAATTATCAATAGATTGAATCTTTCTGGAAAGATCAAATAAACTTTCATAAAGGAGCTTCAAACGATCTAGTTCCTGATTATTTTCTTTTCTTTGTAAGCCTTCTTTCTGAAGTTGCTCCTTTATTTCTTTTTCTTTTTTTATAATTTTTTTTAGATTTCTATTTTTATAAATTAAATAGAATAAAGATAATAATAAAAATAATAATAATATAAAAATAATAGGGCATCAAAATTGCAAAGAGTTTATATTCAAACTTTATGATGGATATAAAGACAGGGAATCCAATTTTAACTTCAACAATAAAGAATTCAAAATTAAGTTCGATAGTGCCGATGCCTCTTTCAATAAGAACTATTCTCCCAATTTTGACGGAGATATTTTAATGGTCATAACCCAAAAAAAGGCGAGGAAGCATTTCAGGGAAAATTACATACTTGAATTATGTAAAGATATAGATATATTCCCGATTCAATTGTTGCATATAGATGATAAAATGAGGATTTTCGGGAACTTAATAACGTCTAAGCCTGACTTTGAAAACACCTTTAGTCCATTTTTAACTTCGACATATGAAAATTATCTCGCTATAACAAAGCAAAGATTAACTTTAACAGATATTCAAGAAATTAATAAGACAAAATAAGGAGGAAATATGACAATAGAAGAAGCAAGGTTTTTGTTTAAAAGCCATGAGGCTTATGACAAACATGATTATAAAGATGGAGTATGTCAATGCGGCAAATTATTTTATTATGAATCAGATACCATTCATAAATTTATAATCAACAATGGTTGGGAAGAAAAGGCAGGGGTTGAATATTTAATTGAAATAAACGATGTTAGTAGGAGAACAAAGAAAATGTTTTATTCATTGCCTTTCCCAAAAAGTCAAGAGAATATGAAATTTCTTATATCCAAATCTAGCTATTTATATGAAGATGCGATAAAAGATTTCATTGAAAATTATGGAATAGAACAGGCATTAAAATTGAACAATAATAATTTGAGTGATGTAGTATTAAAATATCTTGCAGTAAATAATTGCAAGATGAATAAATCGTTTTTAAAGAAGTTGTTGAAAAAATATCCAGTAAAAAATGTTAATTGTTTGTTTCGATTAGATTGGAATATATTTAAAGGTTTGAATATCAAAATACAAAAGAAATTATTTTTTGTAATTACAATAATATTTGTGAAAATGATCATGAGACAATATTAGAAAATAATTTAATTTGCTCTGATTGTGAAAAATCTTCAAAAGATAATTATTGTGATATCTCTTTTGATAATAAATGTGATTTAGATTGTCCTGAATATGATTATGATTGCGAGGATTATTCTAAAAAA
>FWPU01011352.1_pt1 | contig 12544 bp, 5 predicted proteins | sample 2228361 | NCBI WGS metagenome assembly FWPU01 (sample SAMEA103939777, study PRJEB20133) | metagenome | reverse complement strand
CGCCGTGCGCCCCGCCCCGGTCGAGGCCGCGGCCGAGGCGCCGGCCGTCCGGCCCGACATCCTGATCGTCGCCAGCGACGGCGTCGACGCCGCGCGGCTCTCGGCCTACGGCCGCACCGAGCGCGAGACGACCCCGTTCATGAGGTCGCTCCTCGATCGGGCCCTGGTGTGCGAGAACGCGTTCCCCAACGGCTCGGTGACCGTCGCCTCGACGACCTCGATGCTGGCCGGCATCTCGCCGCTCGCCCTCGGCGTCATGTACCAGGGACACGCGCTCCGCGGCACGCACGCGCTGCGGCACCTGCCCGCCATCCTCCGGCGCGTCGGCTACTCGGGGCTGTCGCTCGTCCCCGGCGTGGCCGACCCGCTCGATCGCAACATCCGCAACGGCTACGACGTCGCCAACGGGCGCCCGATGGCGGGGACGCGGCAGCTCACCGGGCTGCCGGACCGCGTCGCGCTCGCCTTCTCGTCGGAGGTGTACTTCCTCGAGTTCCTCTCCGAGCGGCTGCGCACCCGCGTCGCGCACGCGATCGGCGTGCGGCGCATGACGAATCCCTACACGCAGGTGAAGACCGCGGCGGGCACGTCGGACGACGAGCGCGTGTCGGCGCTGCTCGCCTATCTCGAGCAGGCGTCGCGGCCGGTGTTCGCCCACGTCCATCTCATGGGGACGCACGGGCCGTTCTCGACCCGGAACCGCCTCTTCGCCCGCCCGGACCCGAACGGGAAGATCTCCCCGCTCGACCAGCTCGACGACGCGATCCGCGACTGGGACGACCACGTGCAGCGGATCGTCCGCTGGCTCGAAAAGCACGACCGGCTGGGCCGCACCGTCCTCGTGCTGACCAGCGACCACGGGATGGCGTTCGGCACCGTGCGGCTGCCGCTCCTCTTCCTGTTCCCCGGCGGCGCGCACCGCGGCCGCATCCGCGACAGCGTCCAGTTGCTCGACGTCGCGCCGACGCTGGTCGACTACCTCGGGCTCGGCGTCCCGGCGTGGATGGAAGGCCGCTCGCTGCTCCGGGGCGAGCCCGGGCGGCTGCGCCCGATCGTCACGGTCGACGTGGACCGGGCCGCCAACAAAGGGGCGGTCACGGGTCTCGGCCTCACCGTGTGCGACCGCCACTACGTCCTCGACCTCGCGACGGACGTGCTGACGACGCGGCTGCACGCCGGGCACACGGCGCGGTGCACGCCGCAGGAGGTGCCGACCCCGCACGAGGCGCGGGCGATCCTGCGCGAGCACGTCGACCGCATCCGGTCGTCGCCCGACGGCGCCGTGCCGGCCGGCGCAAGGGCGTTGCACGCCGGGCGCGGGACTCGCTAGAGCGCGCGCCCTACCGCGACGAGGCGGCCTGCTCTCCGGGCGCCGCGGCCGCCGCCTGGACGGCGCGCGCCCGCTCGGCATCCGACATGAGGTCGCTGTGGCACGCGTGCTTGCCGTCCACGACCGGCAGCGCCCGCGCGCGCTGGCGCAGCAAGGCGAGCCCCTCCGCCCCGACGCCCGGGCTCCGCATCGCGCGGCGCGCGGGCTGGAACCCCTCCGCCTTGCCGCTCGCGAACGCCTGGATCTCCTTCGAGATGCGCATGCTGCACCAGTCGTGGCCGCACATCGCGCAGAAGTCGGTGTCGACCTCGAGGTCCTCGTCGTGGAGCGCGCGGGCGGTCTCGCCGTCGAACGCCAGCTCGAACTGCCGCGGCCAGTTGAGGGCGGCGCGCGCCCGCGACACGTCGTCGTCCCAGCGCCGCGCCGCCGCGATCCCGCGCGCCACGTCGCCGGCGTGGGCGGCGATCTTGTACGCGATGCAGCCGGCCTTCACGTCCTCGGCCTTCGGGAGGCCGACGTGCTCCTTCGGCGTCACGTAGCAGAGCATCGCCGCGCCGTGGCGGGCGGCCTCGGCGGCGCCGATCGCGCTCGTGATGTGGTCGTAGCCCGGGAAGGCGTCGGTCACGAGCGGGCCCAGGACGTAGAACGGCGCGTCGTCGCAGAGCTCCTGCTCGAGGCGCATGTTCCAGCCGATCTGGTCGAGCGGGACGTGCCCCGGCCCCTCGACCATCACCTGCACCCCCTTCTCGCGGGCGCGGTGGACCAGCTCGCCGAGCGTCCGCAGCTCGGCGAGCTGGGCGGCGTCGCTCGCGTCGGCGAGGCAGCCGGGGCGGAGCCCGTCGCCGAGCGAGTAGGTGACGTCGTACTCGCGCATGATCGCGCTGATTTCGTCGAACAGCTCGTACATCGGGTTCTGGCGCCCGTGGTACATCATCCACTTGGCGAGGAGCGACCCGCCGCGCGAGACGATGCCGGTGATCCGCGGGCCGACGAGCGGCAGGTGCTCGCGCAGCACGCCGGCGTGGATCGTGAAGTAGTCGACCCCCTGCCGCGCCTGGCGCTCGATCTCGGCGAGGATGACGTCGTAGGTGAGGTCCTCGATCCGCCGGCCGACGATCATGCTGTAGATCGGCACGGTGCCAATCGGGATGGTCGCGTGATCGATGATGGCCTGCCGGCACGCGGCGAGGTCGCCGCCGGTCGAGAGGTCCATCAGCGTGTCGGCGCCGAAGCGCTGCGCCCACTCGAGCTTCTCGACCTCGGCGGCGGTGCCGCTCGTCACCGGCGAGGCGCCGATGTTCGCGTTGATCTTGGTGGTGATCATGCGGCCGATGCCGGTCGGGTCGAGCCGCCGGGGCGCGCGCTCGCCCCGCAGGACCGCCGGGTCCGCGATCGCCGCCGCCCGCTGCGCGACGGTCTGGTTCACCCAGTACGTCGCGTCCGGCCCGGCCCCCGGGTGGCCGACCGGGATCGCCGGATAGGCGCGGTCGTGGCCGTTCGGTGCCGCCGGGGCCTGGCCGCCGCTGCCCGCGAGGTGCCGGACGTTCGCCGGGATGACGAGCCGTCCGCGCGCGACCTCGTCGCGGATCATCTCGGCCGGCACGCACTCGCGCTGGGCCACGCGGCGCATCTCGGGCGTGATCGTGCCGCGCCGCGCCGCTTCGAGCTGTGTCATCGCGCTTCCCTCCGCCGGTATGACCCGGATCAGGTTCGAGGGGTCGGCAGGGCCCCGTCCCGCTGCCTTCTCAGCCGCCGTGTCCGGGGGCGGCTCCCCCAGCGTCGTCTGTCGTGCAGCTCGACGATGGCGAGATGCGCCCGCGGCGTCAAGGCCGCGCCCACCTCCAGGGGGCGGATCTCGCGATCGGCGGTCGTGTTGCCCCCCTCCAGCGCGTCTGCCGCCCACCCCCCGTCCACGCCTCCACGTGCGCATTGATCGCACCCGCGCGACGGACCTCGACCCGGCGCACGGCGCGCTCGTGACCGACGTCACGCCCGCGGGCCCGGCCGCCGGCATCCCGTGACAGCCGCTGTCACCGAGCGCAGGACTCAGGCGCGCCGCCCCCGCTCGAGGTTGACAGCCCGCGCGCGGCTGCGGTTGAAAACGCGTCGTCCTGGCGAGCTGCACGCCGCCGTGGTTAGCATCCCGCCCGTGCAGGCGACCTACCCGCTCCGCACCGACGGCTCCGGTGGTCCGTTCGCCATCCAGATCGAGGTCGTGAGACCCCTGTACGCGGCGGCGGCCGCGCACGGCATCGGACCGATCGGTGCCGTCGTCATCCGCAACACGGGAGGCGCCCCCGAACGAGACCTGACGGCGGAGCTGACGTGTCGGCCGGCGCTGCTGAGTCCCCTGAAGCTCGCCCTCGACACGATCCCACCCGGCACCGACATCTCGATACGCGAGCCGCGCCTCCCGCCCGATCTGGCTCGCCTGCGCGAGATCATCGAAGCCGACACGGCCACCTTCACCGTGCAGCTCCTCCGCGACGGCGCGCCGGTCGCATCCGCCGCCGCTCCGCTGCCCGTGCTCGCGTACAACGAATGGGACGCGCGCGATCCGCGGCTGCTCGCCGCCTTCGTCATGCCGAACCACCCCGCGATCAGCGAGCTGGTCGCCGAAGCGCGCACCCTCCAGGAGCGGGAGTTCGGCCGAGCCGCGCTCGAAGGGTATCAATCCCACGACGTCGAGCGTGTGAAGGAGCAGACGGCCGCTGTGTACGGGGCCCTCCAGCGAATCGGCATCACGTACCTCGGCGTGCCGGCATCGTTCGAGGCGGGAGGGCAGAAGCTCCGCTCCCCCGACGCGCTCCGCACCGCGAAGCAGGGGAACTGCTTCGAAGTCGCGACGTGGTTCGCGGCCGGCCTGGAAGCCTGTGGCCTCCAGCCCGTGATCGTCCTGCTGCACGGCCACGCCTTCGGGGGCCTGTGGCTCACGGACGAGCCCCGGTCCCTCGACCCCATCGAGACCGACGCCGCGACGGTGCGGAAGCTCCAGCAGACCGGCCGCCTGCTGCTCGTGGAGACGACGGCGGCGACGAGTCGTCCGCCCATCCCGTTCGCCCAGGCCTGCAGAGGCCGCCCGGATCGAGGACGCGACGTTCCGCGAGCTGCTCGACGTCCACGGGCTTCGGGCGTCCGGCATCAAACCGCTCAACGTCAGCGCCGACGGCGCCTTCGCCTCCACGGGTTCCCCCGTCGCGACGCCGGACCTTTCCCTCCCCGTCAGTCCGCCGATTCCGACTCCCGGGCCACGCTCCAACAGGACGCGCCGCCGGTTCGACGTCTGGATCGACGAGCTGATCGACCTCTCGCTGCGCAACGACCTGATCGGCGGGATGATGATCGAGGATCCGGCCGCCTTCGGCGGCCTGCGCCCCCGGAAAGAGCTCCTGCTCGCCGTGCCCGACATCGCCGCGTTCGAGAACGACCTCGAGGACGGGCGGACGTTTCGTCTCGACACGACGTCGCCCCGCCCTCCCGACCAATCCGACCGCCCCGCGCTGGAAGCCTTCGCGGCGCGGCTCGTCGAATGCCAGCAGCAGCACGTGATCGTCGTCGATCCCGGCGCCGACGCGCTGCCGGAGAAGCTGCGCAAAGCGTGGAAGAGGCACCATCAGCAGCTCGAGGAGAAGGGAACATCCTCGCTGCACGTCGCGCTCGGCTACCTCCGATGGTTCGAGTCGGAGTCCTCGTCTCAGCCGCGCTTTGCGCCCCTGCTGCTCGTCCCCGTGCACCTCGAACGCGTCTCCCTCGCCGGAGAGTTCATGCTCTCCATGGCGGACGCCGACACCGTCCTGAACGCGGCCCTGGTGCAGAAGCTGAAGCGCGAGTTCGGAGTGGACGTGTCCGCGCTCGCCGCGGAGCTGCCCGAGGACGACTACGGAACCGACGTCGATGCGGCGTTCGCCCAGATCACACAGGCCGTGATGCGGCTCCGCCGCTTCGAAGTGCTGCGAATCACGACCCTCGGGTTCTTCGAGTATCGAAAGCAGCTCATGGCGCACGACCTGAAGGCGATGCTCGCTTCGGGCGCTCGGGCCCCCAACGCGTTCGTCGCCTCGATGGTCCCCGAGCTCGCACAGGACTCCACGTACCAGTACGCAGACGGCACCTCGGGCTGGCAGTTCCCGGAGCTCCGGCAACTGGACGATCGGATCCCCCCGGGCGCTCTTCCACTCGTCGTCGACGCGGACTCGAGCCAGCTCGCGGCCGTCCAGGCGGCGATGGAAGGGCGTTCGTTCGTCCTCCAGGGACCGCCCGGAACCGGGAAATCGCAGACGATCACGAACATCATCGCCACCCTCCTGGCAGCGGGAAAGCGAGTGCTGTTCGTGGCGGAGAAGCGCGCCGCGCTGTCGGTCGTCGCCAAGCGTCTCGCCGACGCCGGGCTGGCCTCGGCGTGCCTCGAACTCCACGGGGCAAAGGCGGATCCGGGGGGCGTGGCGAGAAGCCTGGTCGAAGCGCTCGAGGCGACACGGCCCGCGGACGCGGGTACGTTTGAACCGACACGCGAGGGACGTCGACGAGACGCGGGCGCGGCCGAACGCGTTCGTCCGTCGGCTCCATGCGCCGACCCCGCTCGGGTTGAGCTTCTTCCAGGCCTCCGCGCGACGCCACGAGCTGCGCGACCGGCAGGCGCCGGCGTTGGAAGAGACCGCCGTGCTCGAGACGACGGCGGAGACGTTCCAGGCGCGGCTCCGCGCGCTGCAGGCGCTTCAGAGCGCCGTTGCCGAGTGCGGTGGCTGGGCGGGGAACCCCCTCAGCGCCGTGCGCCTCGACACCTGGACGGAGCGACGACAGGACGATGCACGCGCCGCGCTCGACGAGCTCCTGCGTGCGGCGACCGCGGCGTCCGTGGTCCTCGGCGACGCGGCGCGGACGCTCGGCCTCGGTCCGGCCGCCGCCGCGTGTGCCCCGGACACCGTCGTCGAGATGCTCGCCCTGCTGGCGTCCAGCCCACCGGCCTGGGTCCGCTCGCTGAGCGTGGCGGCGCAGCGGGACGACTACCTCCACGCGCTCGACGAGTTGTGCACCGTCGCGATGCGCCGCGCGGCGCGCCTCGCCTCGCTCGCTTCGCGGTGGACCGATCGGCTCCACGAGCTCGACCTGGCTGCGCTGGCGACCACGATCCGCCAGGCCCGCCGTCGTTGGTCGCTCGCGCGTTGGTGGGCGCTGCGGACCCCGCGCCGGACGTTGCGCGGCGCGGCGAAGGGCGAGCTCCGCGATCTCGAGACGATCTGCGCCGACCTCGACGAGGCATTGGCCGCGCGTGAGGACGCCAGGCTCCTCGATGGCGCATCCCAGGCGATCGCGCAGCTGATGGGACCTGCGTTCCGGGGGGCGAGAACCGAGCCGGCCGCGTTCGCTCGGGCGAACGACGCGCGACGCTGGACTGATCTGGTGTCCGCCGTCGTCACGAGCACCCGTCGGCGGGGCGGGGCCCCACCGGACGCGCGCCTCGCGCTGCCCGCGCTCGAAGCGGCCGTCGCCGCCGAGCTCGGCGAGCAGCTGAAGCAGGCCGTCGCCCGCGTCCGTGGAGCCGCGCAACGCGCCGCCGAGGTGCTGGCCCTCGACCGGCACGAAGCCTTCGGTGATGCCGACCCGGCGCTGCGACTCGACGACGTGGCGGCGTTCGTACGCTCGGCGCTCGTCGCCCTTCCGCGGTTGCGCGACAAGACCGCGTCCGAGCGCGCCGCACGGCGTGCAGAAGAGTTGGGCCTTGCGCCGGTCGTCGCCGCATTGCGAGAGGGCCGCGTCCCCGAGGACGCCGTCGCCGAGACGTACGAGGCGGCCTTCCTGAAGGTCTGGGTGAGCGAGATGACGGACGCCAACGTCGAGCTCGCGCAGTTCCGTGGACGCGAGCACGATCGGGTGGTCGAGGCCTTCCGCCGCGCCGACCGAGAGCTCCTCGTCGCCGGACGGAAGCAGGCCCTCTACAACGTGGCACGCCGCCGCCCGGTGGCCCGCGCCGCGGCGCACGCCGAGAGCGAGCTCGGCATCCTCCGCCGGGAGGCGATGAAGACGCGGCCCCGGATGCCGGTCCGACGGCTGCTCGCCGCACTGCCGACGCTCGTTCCGAAGCTCAAGCCGTGCTTCCTCATGAGCCCGCTCGCCGTGGCGCACTTCCTCCCCGTCGACGTGGAGAAGTTCGACACCGTCGTCTTCGACGAAGCGTCGCAGGTGCCGACGGCAGACGCCATCGGCGCCCTGTGGCGCGGCCGACAGGTGATCGTGGTCGGCGACTCCAAGCAGCTGCCGCCGACGGATTTCTTCGATGTCACTCTGGACGACGACGATGATCCCGGCTTCCTCCAGGGTCTGGAGAGCATCCTCGACGAGGCCGTTGCATCGGGGATCCCCTCTCTGATGCTGGCGTGGCACTACCGAAGCCGCGACGAGCGATTGATCGCCTTCTCGAACCGACACTACTACGACGGCCGTCTCCTCACCTTCCCGGCGGCCGACCCCGACTCGAACGGCTCGGGGATCTTCTACGAGCGGGCACCCGGCGTCTTCGACCGGGGTGCGTCCCGGCGCAACGAAATCGAGGCACGACGGGTCGTCGACATTGTCGTCGACCGCCTGCGGGATCCGCGGACGCGCGACCGGTCGATCGGTGTCGTGACGTTCAACGTTCAGCAGCAGGACCTCATCGAGACGCTGCTGGACAAGGCGCGGGGGGAGTTCCCCGAGATCGATCCCGACTTCACCGCCCGCGTCTCCGAGCCCGTCTTCGTGAAGAACCTCGAGAGCGTCCAGGGTGACGAGCGCGACGTCATGATCTTCTCGACGACGTACGGTCGGGATCACGCCGGTCGCATGTCGGTCAACTTCGGTCCGATGAACAGGCTCGGCGGAGAGAGACGGCTCAACGTCGCCATCACCCGCGCACGCGAACGGCTCATCGTCGTGTCGTCCATGGATCCGGAGGACATCGATCTCGGCCGAACGGCGTCGCTCGGCGTCCGGCACTTCCGCGAGTTCCTCCGTTTCGCGCGCGACGGGGTCCGGGCGCTCATCGACGGCGTCCGCGTCGACGACACGGCCGAGTGCGAGTCGCCGTTCGAGCGTGACGTCCTGGCCGCCTGCGAAGCCCTCGGCTGGACCGTGGATCGGCAGGTTGGCTGCTCGGGCTATCGGATCGATCTCGCCGTGCGGGACCCGCGGTTCCCGGGCCGTCATCTGCTGGGCATCGAATGCGATGGAGCGACGTACCACTCGGCCGCCACCGCCCGCGATCGGGACCGGCTTCGACAGGCGGTGCTCGAAAACCTGGGCTGGACGCTCCACCGCATCTGGTCGACGGATTGGCGAGTCGACCGGGACGGCGAGATACGGCGCCTGATACGGGCGTACGAGGCCGCGCTCGCCGCGCCCCGTCGCCCGCTCGGCGCGGGCGCCAACCGCGAGGTGAAGGAATCCGACGCAGCTGTCGCGGACGTCCCGCGCCCGTCCGACAGACCGCGCGCGGCGGTGCCGAGCGCGGCACCGTTCGCCGCCGCGAGCGGCGGGCGCGCCACCCCGCCCGGAGAGCCCGTCGATCCGGCCACGGTCACCGACCCCCAGCGCCGAAAGGCGCTGCTGGCCGTGCTCCATGAATCCGGCTCGATGCCCATGGAGGCGCTCATCAAGGCGGCCGCCACGCGTGTGGGGCACCAACGGGTCGGGTCCCGGATCCGAGCCACGTTCGAGCGGCTGGTGCACGAGATGCTGGCGTCGGGGAAGGTCCGCCGGATGGGCGATCGCATCGGCCCGGCCGCCTGAACCGCGCCGTCCGCCCTGCCGACGGCAGGAGCGGCGGTGACTGCGCGGCCCGTCCCACCTTCGCCGTCCCCGCGCTCGCGCGCGCGGCCGTCCGCCGGGCCGCGTCGTACGCTTGCCGCGCGAGCGTGAACCGCCGACCGACGAGCCGCACCGTCGCCCGCCCGGCCGTCGTATCGCGACGACCTCCCGCGCGCGGCGGCGAGATGGCGATCGCGAGCCCGGTGGGGCGGGGGACGAACGTCGGGGTGCGCCTGCCGCTCCCCCGGGGCCGAGGCCGCTTCGAACATTGTTCCACCGATTCTCACGCCTCCGGCGGCAGGGGGCCTCGGATGAGACTCGCCCGCTCGATCGCGACGTGGACCGCGGCCGCCATGGCGCTTGCGGCCATGCCGGCACTCGCAGACGAGGCCGACCCCGCATGCTTCGACTGCGTCCACGACCGGATCGAGCACCGCTTTCGCATCCAGGACCATCCGATCTTCCATCCCGAGCAGGTGCTGCAGGAGCGGTGTCTGTCGATCGAGTTCGTTCCACCATCTTTCGATGTCGCCGCTGACGGCACTCAGTCCTCGATCTTCGACGTCACGCGCGAGACGTTGGGCACCTGCGGAACGGAATTCGTCTATCCGCTCCTCGCCTTCTTGGACCAGAACGGGGAGCCGATCCTGTTCCCGGATCCCGATGTCTACGGAAGCTTTCAGCCGATCGACATCCGCCCCAGCTACACTCGCTTCCTCTACACGCATCCGCGGAATCCACCGGCGCAGGGCGAGCCCTTCCGCACTATTCCCGTCGGCGTGTTCTATTACGACACGGCCGCCCACGACGGGCAGTTCGATAGGCAACCGTGGGGCTTCTTCACGATCCGCGTTTTCCGGCCGCCCGTCGTGATGCTGCACGGGCTCTGGAGCAATGCGGCGGCGTTCGCGGAGATGGAGAATGCCTTCCTCGCCGCCAACCATTACGAGCCGTACCAGCTCTACCGCGTGGACTACTCCCCCACCAACGACTCGGCCTTCCTGGTGAACGTGCACCGGCCGAGGGACGGGATCGACGCCGTGATCCAGCAGAGCGCCGACGCCGATCTCGCGGCCGGCCGGGTCGATCTCGTCGCGCACAGCATGGGCGGCATCCTGAGCCGGCTCTTCCTGCAAAGCCAGGAGTACGCGGGCGAGGTGCGGCGGCTCGTGACCTGCAACACCCCCCACGCCGGCTCGCAGATGGCGAACCTGCTGCTCGATCGGACCTTCGATCCGCTGGGGCTGCTCGGCACCGTCCTGTCGCAGGCGATGAGCAGCGAGAACAACCCGACGGCCGGCTGCTACAACGGCGCGGTCTCGGACCTGAACGTCTACAGCCACGCCATCAACAACCTGCTGAACCGGGGCACACATCCCTCCGACGTCGGCGTGCACGCGCTCGTCACCGTCTTCGACCCGGCGAGCGCGGTGTCGCCCGCCGCTCTCCCCGGGATCCCCGGCATCCTCCTCTCCCTGCTTAAACACTGCAGCCTGTCGCTGTTTTCGGCCGTCTTCAACTCGCCCGACCACGACCTCATCGTCGCGGCATCGAGCCAGGGGGGCGGGGTGCCGGGAGGCGTGAGCTCGGCGTACCCGGGCATCATGCATGCTGGCTCCACCGCCACGGCGGCGGTCATCAACCGCGTGCTGAATCTGCTCGATGAGCCGCCCACGTCCAGCGCGTTCACCGGCGCCGGCTATGCGCCGGTCCCGGAGTCCTACTTCACGCCGTCGTACTGTCCTTTGTCCGTGCTGACGGCGCCCGGGTGGCGCGCACGACCGGCGGCCGGGAGGGCGGCTGTGGGGCCGACGATCGCGATCACGAGCCCGGCACCGGGCACCACCGTGCCGGCGGGAGGGTCGCTCGCCGTCGCGGTGAGCGCGTCGGCGGAGATCGCGACGATCGGGCTCGTGACGAGCCAGCCGCCCGATCGCGTGCAGACGACCGAGCAACCCGGCCCGCAGGCGCTCTTCGACGTCACCCTGCCCGCGGACGCACTCGGCCGGCAGAACCTGGTGGCCGTCGGGTTCGACACGGGCGGTGCGCCGGTCGCCGTCAGCGACCCCGTCGTCGTGGAGGCGACGGCACCGGCCGCGCTCGAGACGATCGCCGTGTATCCGCCCGCCGCCTACCTCCGACGGTGCGGCACGGCGGGGCTCGTGATCACCGGCCACTTCGCCGACGGCGTCGCACGCGACCTCTCGTCGCAGCCCGCGCTGGCGTTCTCCTTCGCCGCGGGGCACGCGACGCGCCACGGTCCGAGCGGCGTCATGCTGCACGAGGCGCTCGACGACTCGCTCACCGTCTCGCTGGGCGAGGTGGCGAGCGCCCCGGTGCCGATCCGGGCCCTTTCCGTCGCCGGGGACGACGGCGCCCCATGCTCCGGCGGCTCGACGACGACGTCCACCACGAGCAGCACGACCACCAGCTCGACGACCACGACGAGCACGACGACGCTGCCCGGCTGCGACGGTGGCTGCGACGACGGCGACGCCTGCACCGCCGACGCATGCGAGGCCGGGTCGTGCACGCACGCCGCGCTCGCCGGCCTCCCCGGCGTCGCCTGCCGGCTCGCCGAGCTGCTCTCCGCTCCGCTCTGCGCGCCGGGCGCCATCGATCCGCGCTACGAGGCGCGGGTGGAGAAGCGGCTCGCGCGCACGCACGAGCTCGTCCAGCAGGTGATGGACCCGGCCGCCGCCTCGAAGCGCCGGAAGCGGCGCCTCGCCCGGGCGAAGCGGGTCCTGTCGCGGGCCGCGTCGAGCAGGGCGGGGGCGACGACGCCGGAGTGCGTCGAGTCGATCGCCGGGCGGGTCGAGGCGATCCGCCAGGTGCTGGCGGCCGCGGCGGCGTGAGGGCCTTGGGGCGTCGTCCGCGCGCCCATGGCGTACACACCCTTTCTTGTCGTCGCGAGCCTCGCCGTCGCGTTCGCGGTCGCGAGCGGGACCCGAGCCGCGCCCCCCTGCCCCTGGCCGGCGGGCCCGCCCCCGGAGGCGCCCGAGCCGCGCGGGGAGCCGGTCCGCGTCGAGGACCTCACGGCCGCCGTCGACACGGGCGCGCTCTGCGAGCAGCGGTTCTGAGCCGCCGGTCCCCCCGGGCGGCCGCCGCATGCGCGCCCCGGATCGAGGTTGCGACCCGGGAGCGCGGGCGATACCCTTCGCTGTCCCGATCGGGTCGGACCGTCGACCATGCCGTTCCGAGCCGCCAGTCGTTTCGTGGGCCGCGACGTCGAGATCGCGGCGCTGCGCGCGGCGCTCGACACCGTCCTCGGCGGCGAGGGCCAGCTCGTCCTGCTCCTCGGCGAGGCGGGCATGGGGAAGACCCGGACCGCCGCCGCGCTCGCGGGGGCGGCCCGCGAGCGCGGAGCGGGGGTCGTCTGGGGACGCTGCCACGAGGACGACGGCGCGCCGCCCTACTGGCCCTGGGTGCAGG
>FWPU01011348.1_pt1 | contig 12545 bp, 7 predicted proteins | sample 2228361 | NCBI WGS metagenome assembly FWPU01 (sample SAMEA103939777, study PRJEB20133) | metagenome | reverse complement strand
GCCCTCACATATTTCTCTTGTACCAACAACACTTTATAGATTAATAAACGAAGATTTTAAGCCACATAAAAAAATAAAATATGTTTTTCTGGGTGGTGGACCCATAGATACCTCACTTTGCTATAAATCAATTGAAAAGGGATGGAATATAATTAAGGTTTATGGATCTACAGAAACATGTTCAATGATTTCTGCTTTGACCTCAAAAGATTTTTTACTTAAACCTAATTCTGCAGGTAAACCACTCAAGGATATTTGTATTAAAATTTTTGATATAAATGGGAATTCTTTAAATACCAACCAAAAAGGCGAAATTGGTGTTAAAAGTAAAACATTGTTCAAAGAATACATATCATCACAAGATGAAAAAAAAATAATTGACGAATACTTTTTAACAGGCGATTATGGATGGATTGATGAAGATGGTTACCTTTATATTGAATCGAGAAAAGATGACATTATTATAACCGGTGGAGAGAATGTAAGCATAAAAGAAGTTGAAATGGCATTTAGGCAATTAAAAGAAATCGAAGATGTTTTTGTTTTTGCAGAGAAAGATATTGAATGGGGAGAATCAATATCTGCAGCAATTGTAGTTAATGAAAAAATAAATTTGAATGAGATTAAAACAAAATTAACCATGCAGATTGCTTCTTTTAAAATCCCAAAACGTTTTTATCTGGTTGATAATATTCCAAGAAATGAGTTAGGAAAAATTGATAAGGAAAAATTAATGACAAAAATAAGAAAAGAAAAACCACTGAGTTAATTTTATATACCTTGTATTAACGCCAGTTTATATTCATGAGAATCAATAATTAAAAGCGAGATTGTGTCTATAATGATTCTATTACTGTTGGTCATTTGAGTCTGCTTCCAGATCAACCATATGCAGGTCGTTTACATAAGGAGTAATGACTGGTTTCTTGATCGATCCCAATTTTTCCAGCACTTTAACTATGTCGTTTGCAGCCTTTTCAATAAATTCAATTCGTTTAATAATTGTCTCCTTTGAAAAATTTTCTTTTGCAAGCTCTCTTCTTATAGCTGCCGTTGAAAGATTAATTAATGTTAAAGGTTGCTTAATTTCGTGATTTGCCGTTGTAACAGTTGCAGCAAAGGTTTTAATTTTTTCTATTTCAATCAAAAATTTATTTGTTTCACCGAAGCGCAGAGCAGATTTTATTCTTGCAATTAATTCTGTCTTATTAAATGGTTTTTTTATATAATCAAAAGCACCTGCCTGGAATCCTTCTTTTAAATTTTCTGCTTCAGTTAAAGCTGTAAGTAAAATAATCGGGATTTGTTTTGTATCATCTCTGGAAGAAAGTGTTTTACAAACTTCATAACCAGAAATTCCTGGCATCATAATATCAAGAAGTATTAAATCGGGTTTTTCTTCAATTGCTTTTTGAATACCCATCTGACCATCGTATGCTTTTATCACTTCAAAGCCTTCCTGCTCAAGTCTATCTTGAATAAGAAAAACATTATCAGGATAATCATCTATTACCAGAATTTTTTTCATAATATTAAAAAGCCCTTTGTTTCAAATAGGTTTTTACTTTTGATGATATTACTGAAGAATTTATTGGTTTTGTTATGAGATCATTAAAACCATTTTTTTCTATGACTTCTTTATTTTCAAGCATTGCATAAGCAGTAAGTGCTATAACTGGTATATGAGAAGTTCTGCTGTTTGAGCGAATTCTCTTTATTGTTTCAAAACCATCCATCGTAGGCATCATAATATCTAAAAATATTAAATCGGGTAAAACATGATTTAAAGTTAGCAAACATTCCATTCCGTTGTGAGCATAAATAGTACTACAGTTTAATTCTTTCAATAATTCACCTATTGTAAACAAAGTATCGTCATCATCATCAACAATCATTATAGTGGGTTTAATTGAATTATAAGTGAAATCAATGAATTCTTTTTGTGATTGAGAAAATTCGATCATTAAATTTAATCTTTTGTTTGCTTCGCTATCATCTATTTGCAATCTATCTCTGATTGATTTTAAAATATCAAGAGGGTGATTCTTTTCCCTTAATGTAAGTGCATCAAAAGTTTTTGACAGCTCCTGCACGTCCTGTTCCGAGAGTTGCTGCGGCATAATTAAAACTATAAATGTATTTCTTGTGAATTTATTTTGCCTGAGCATAGAACTGAATAATAGTGCATCTGATTTATATGACTCTGCATCAATCAGGTAAAGTTGTACATGATTGTAATCAATTAAAGACATTACAGATTCAAGTGTATTTTTATATTCAACATTATACTTATTCGAGATTTCTTTTTTTGTAATTTCAATCTCCAAAAGGTTGTTTGTTGCATATATTATTTTTTCAGGTTTCACATTCGAAAACAATTCTATCTTTCTGCAAAGCTTATCAATAACACCTTCAGTTACTGGTTTTAATATAAAATCAAAAATGTTTGGTGTCCAACCTAATTTCTCTTCTTCAAGTACGTTATAAATTATAAGAGTGGAATCATTTGCAACTTTGTTTTTTCTTATTTGTATTATCAAATTCCAGATATCTGAATCTTTCAGAGATGAATTAATAATAATTGCTCCTAGACTTTTCTGGTTTATAATATCAACACATCTATGTGCACTTTCGCATGTTAATATCTGATAGTAATAAGATGACAAATAATCCCTTACCAATTTATTAACATTTTCATTACTCCCAATAATTAATGCAAGTTTTGAATTTTCTTTATCGTTATTGCTTTTTAATTTTAAGAACTCATTTTCTGAAATATCAATTATATCGATAACCACATTATTCAATTCAAAGTAAAATTTTGAGCCTTTACCGGGTTTACTGTCGAGCATCAATTTTCCGCCAAGCAATTCTACATAACTTTTACAAATTGCCAGACCTAAGCCAGTACCACCAAAATGTTTAGAATTGCCTGTAACAATCTGCTTGAACTCAGAGAAAATTATTTCTTTGTTTTCTTCAGATATACCTATACCTGTATCTTTTACTGTAAATTTCAAAGAATTTTCTTCTTGTAATTCTATCGATAATCTTACCTCCCCTTCATCTGTAAATTTAATGGCATTTATTAATAAATTAGAAAGAATGTGTTCAAGTTTATTTTTATCTGTATCTAATAAAATATTTTTGTTAATTGGGGCATCGATAACAAATTTTAATTTTTTGTCTAGGGCGGCATTCTCATAATTTTCTCTTAATTCTTCAAGCAATTCATTTAACAAAAATTTTTCTTTCTTAATATCTACCCTGCCAGATTCAATACGCGAAAATTCGAGGATATTTGTAATTAGTCTTAACAGTTTTTTACTGTTTCTGTAAATAATTTGTAATTTTTGAGATGCTTCTCTATTGTTATGAAAATCTTTTAGTAATAATTCCGTTAAGCCAAGCACTGAAATAAGAGGGGTACGTAATTCATGCGACATGCTAGCAAGAAATTGTGATTTTACATTTGTTAGTTCTACTGCTTTTAGTCTTTGCTTTTCAAGTTCTTCTGCTTTTTCTCTTAACTGTCTATGAAGCTCAATCAATTTTTCATTCTGAATTATTATTTGTTCGTTTTGCTTTTGATAATCATCATTTAGTTTTTTTAACTCCGCAATATAATTCTCAAGCTTTTCGAGAGATATTGCATTAATCAATCCGATTGCAAGATGTTCCTGAATGTTATTCAAATAATTTTTTACATCATTCTGCGGGATATCTGTTGATGCTAATTCCAGCAAAGCAATAGTTTCTCTATTATACAATATTGGATAAATCAAAAGATATTTTATTTTAATAGATGCAAGACCTGTATTAATCTCCGGATAATTTTCATGAAATGTAAATTCTTGACTTTCTTTTTTGTTTATTACATTAGAGTAAATATCAAATAAATGTTTTGATTCTATTGTTTCTCTATTTATGCCGTGCGACGAAATCAATCTCAAGCTTTTATTTTCGAGAATATACAATAGCCCAAATGAACATTTTGTTGCATTAATAATTTTTGTTAATGCAGCTTCAGATACTTCTTTGAGCGTAGGATTTTGATTTATAAGTTTAATAAAATCTGTATATTGTTTTTCGTGTTCTTCTTTGCTTTGAATTACATCAAGCATTTTATTAAATGCATTGCCCAGTTTGCCAATCTCGTCACTTGTAATCACAGTAACACGATTATCCAAATTTCCCCTGGCTGTAATTTCAGTAGCTTCGCTCAATAAAGAAATTTGTTTTCTAAATTTATCAGTAAAAATCAATACAAATATAAATGTTAAAATAGCACCCGAGCACATAATTAATATGATTACGTTTCTTAAAGTTTTTCTAAAATTAGCTGCTTCTTCAAATGAGGAATAAATAATAAAATTGATTTTTCCTCCAGGTGTAAGTATCTGTCTTGGTGTATAAATTGCTGCATAGAAGTCAGCATTTTCAATTTGTTGATAAAATAGAGCGTAGTTATTCTTAAACATTAATTCTTTTATAGATTGATTAATTAAAGGTATTAATTTTGTATTTTTATCGGGGTTAGAAAATTCGTAGAGCTCATTATTAATAACAATTGCAATATCCGCTCTAATTTTTTCTGCTATTTTATTTAAGAAAGTAAAATTGATTGCTTTTCCATAGTAAATAATTTCGTTATCGTGTGGTTCATAAAAAAGAATGATGTTAGGATTATCAATTATAAATTTTTTAAATGACCGAGTACTGATATTTAAATTTGAGAGATTATTTTTATATAATGAGCCAATATTAATTAAAGAATCATTTTCTAATGTAAATAGAAAATCAATATATGTTTGATCAAGATTTATTTTTTCTATTTTACCTGATTCAGATAGAATTTTTTTTAAATCATATTCTGTCTGCTGAATTAAATTCTGAAAAGCAAAAATAAAGTCGTTTGTAGAATTAAGAATTGATTGCGATTGGTATCTTGATAATAACCTATTTGTAAGCGAGTAATAAATTACCGCAGAGACAGTAGAAGTAACTGCAACAACAACAAATGCAAATAATATCAACTTTGTGTTGAGTTTCATAGTTTATAAATTTCATAATAACAACTTTAAAGTTCAGTATATACAAAGAAATTATTTTTTATCTTCATTATTATTAATGGGAGCAGATTCATGTTTATATTTTTCCATTGCTTCTTTATTTTTTAACAATTCTTCTTTCAAAACTCCTTTTTCTTTCTTTTCAGAAATTCTTTCTTTAAGAGGAGGTAATATTTCAGCTTTAATCAGTATTATAATTTCTTTTGTTGTAATTGTTTTCTGTTCGTATCCAAAAAGATATCTCAAACCAAAAACCCACCATGGTAAATCTTTTAAGAACGGAACACCTCTTCTATCGCTGCTTTCTTCGTTCAAGAACAGGCCCCCAATAGCTGTTTCTTCTCCATCGAGCAAAAGAACATTAGTTTCTGCAGCTGTCTTACGTATCTCTGTTGTTATTGTACCGGGAATAGCTGAACTTCTTTCAACTTTTAATTTCATATACACGTAATCAATTCCTTCCTCTGTATAAATGTAAGGAGTAACTTCGATAATTGTACCTGTGGAATAAAATCTGTCAATTAAATTTCCAGCAAAATCTCTTTCTTTTATTGAAATATCCGAACCAACCTGGGTTCTACCTTTGACACCATTAACAGTACTAATTGTAGGTCTCGAAATTATTTTCCCTAAATTTTCTGATTCAAAATATCTCAAAAGTGATGTTGCAGAACCATCAAATTTTCCCATAACAAATTCTGAACTTGACTCCAGACTAAATTCAGGGGGTTTCTGCTGAACTTGAGTAGTGGTTTCACCCTGTTGTTCTACCTGTTCTTGAATGGTTACAAGTTTTCCACCAATAGAAAGTCCACTACGAGATAGTAAAAATTCCCAATTAATACCTCTTTCCCTCATTTCTGCTACATTAGCTTCAAAAAGTACAGCGGATATTCTTACTTCGCGTTCATCTACAGGAACATATACATCTTTTGCAAGTTGTGCTTTTGGTTCCTCTTTTTTCTTTACTATTATTGTTGATTCAGTTTCTTCAATTGTAAGGTTATTATATTGAACAATAATAAATAATGCCTTCTTATAATGAATTTTATCTAATTCAACACCAATTGGTGTTGTTAAATTAACAGTCGATACAATTCTTTTGCCGCTTACTTTTTGACTAACTGCACTAAGCACTTCTATGGCTTGATTGAAAGGAATATTTTCTGATAGTGTAACAATTTCTTCAGGATTAACATACCCTTTCAATTTCTGCTGAATATCTATTTGAGCACTAATATTAATGCTCGCTTCTAGCAATAACAAGAGTATAAATAATCTTTTCATTTTATTTACTCTTCTTAATTTCTTTATCGAGTTTTAATGTAACAGTTTCAATAATACCACCCTTATTAAGCACAAAACTTACTTCATTTTTGTCATAGTTAATATTTGTTAAGTATCCCAGGTAGACTCTATCGCCTTCCCATAATAGGAATGTATTTCCATTAGCATCGGCAAGAAATGCTCCTTCCGGAATTAATGCAAGTAACTTAGCATTCTGTACATCGAGCAAACCTTCTTTATTTGGTGGTATTTCATTTCTTATTAAAGGATAAAAAATATCATACAGAGGATTGGGCACCAATTTATTTTCAACAAAATCCTTCACATAAAAACGATCATCATTCGAAAAATAAACATCAACCTTAAATTTAAATGTAACCAGATAATATGGCATACCATCTTCATCTACTTTTACATTATTCGACATTTCTACATTAGATATTTTTTTCAACATTTTACTTTCTTCGATCGCATAAATGAGCCTGTTCAAGTCATTAAAGTCGGCAGTACCACTTAAAATATATCTATATATGTTTAAAGGATTCCCTTCTATTGTGGATTCATATTCAATATTAACATAAGAATGTGGCGAAAATGAATAACTAATTTCGTTGACAAAATCATAAAAATTCGATTGAGTTAAATTATAGGGTACATTGTATTTTCGATTGGCAAGGATTGAATCCAGTTGGGCAACTCTTTTTCTTAGTGTAACAAGTTGTTCCGTTAATGATTCGGTGTCGAGCTGATACAATGTTAATTCTTTAATTTTTTTCTCTCTATCATCAATTTTATTCTTCAAATAGACATAATTAAACAATCCTCCCGTAAGAATTATTAAGAGCAAGATAATAACAATGATTATAGTATTTTTTACTTTGCTATTCATTGTACTTTAAGAGTATCCTTTTGAAGTTCGAAATTTATAACAAATGAAAAAGCACTTTTTTCTCTTATTGGTTCATAATTAATATTTTTAATTACTGCTGATGGATAAATTTCTGTAAACTCTGTAAGCACATTTCTCGAAAGGGAATAACCAGTAATTCTAATTGCTGATGGAGAGGTCATTTCCAGTTTGCTTATCCAAAAATTTCTTCTTCTTTCGATGAAATCAGAAATTCTGTTTAAATTTTTATTCCATATACCGGCACCGGCAGTAGCTGAATCAAGAATAGCTTGAGTTGCATCAAAGTTTCTTATTCTGTTATCAAGTGGGGTAATTTCCTGTATTAATGCTTGATTTTGTAATTGTCTTAGATTTAATCTTTCAATTTCCTGGTCTAATTCCTTTATTTGTTCATAGCTTGACAGAATTTCGAATGTAAAGAAGAATGCTGCAGTAAAAAGCAAGGGGAGCATTGCATAACTATGCCAGCCAAATTGAAGAAATTTCTGTTTTTCCTGAATATATTTGGGAAGAAAATTAATCCCACTATAAATTTTATCGAATTCATCAAAATATTCAATCCCTGCTGAAATAGGAATAGCATAAAGTGCAAGATTATTGATTTCAACCTCTGTCAATTGTGATGTGTCGAGCCCCTCAAACTTCAATTCAAAAACGTTAGCTTCGGGGAATGTACCATAAAATGATAGCATTAAATTCTCTGAACGGTCCTCTCCACAAAGAATAATATTATCAAGTTTAGGTATACCACCATTTTCCATTTCAAGCAAGATCTTCGAAAAATAAACATCATAAGTATGGAGACTTTTTGTGCCAATATCTAAAGTTGTTCCAATATGTTTTAGTTTCTGCCCTTCAAGGAAAATCAATTTACTGTATTCTTTACCAATATGAATTATAAGTGAATAATCTTCCGGGAAAAACTTGTGTGATTTACCAACATAATATGATAATGTTAATTCTGCTGATTTAATGGTAGGTATCTTAAAATATCTTCGTTTATTATAATTTGCAAGAAGGTCGACTAAATTAGCTCCTGTTATATCGCCTTCAATAAAAGCACTTAATAATGCTTTTTCGTTAAACTCTGTAAAATCCAGTAAATCAATAGGTACAGATACACCTTTTGTGCTTTGAATGTCGTTTGCAATAGATTGAAGTAACTTTTTACGATTTTCTTCTTTTGGTCCTTCATAAAAGTGATAGCTAATAATCGGTTCACCAATAACTGGAATAAATTCCATCGATCTCAAATTTAGTCCCGACAAAGAATTTTGAAGCTGTCCGATTTCTGAAGTATCAATTCCTTCTTGGGATCCTAACTCAATTTTTTCTAAAGCATCAAAAGAAATTTCTGACGAGGTGTCTATAGATTCGAGTTCCGGTTCACTTTCCCTATGTGATTTGCTTTGTAGGGTTGCCGACATTGTTAGCGAAGCAACTCGGTTTATAGTTACTGCTTCTTTTTCTTTCGAAAGGACTGCAAGTTTTACATCACTACCTTCTGTATATATGCATACTATTTGTTTCATATTAAACGGCTTTTAATAATTGCATAATTCGTGTTTTATTATTGGCATAAGCGATGGCATTTTCTTTAGAAATTTTCCTTTCTGTATAAAGACGTAGCAAATCCTGTTCCATTGTAATCATACCCTGTGGCCCTCCTTGATTAATCATCATATAAATTTCACTTGTATTGTTATTTTTTATAGCAGCTCGAACGCTCGGGGTTACAATTAGAACTTCTTTTGCCAGAACTCTTTTTCCATCAAGGCTTGGAACCAGTTTTTGTGATACAACTGAAATAAGTACATCGGCAAGTCTGTTTCTTACTCTTTCCTGTTCAACGGGATGTACTTCTGCAATTATTCGATCTATAGATTCAACAGCCGATGAAGTATGCAATGTAGAAAATACTTTATGACCTGTATCTGTTACCTCCAATGCAGCCATAATTGTATCGGGGTCTCTCATTTCACCAATAACAATTATATCAGGATCCTGTCTTAATGATTGAATCACACCATCTTTGAAGGAGAGTACATCTCTCCCAACCTCACGATGTTTGATAATAGAAACTTTAGATTTATGGACATATTCAACAGGCGAAGCTATAATAACTATATGACACGGATCAAACTGATTATGATAATCTATAATTGCATCAAGTGTGGTAGACTTTCCAGAGCCTGTTATACCAGTAACAAGTGACAACCCGAATTTGATATAATTATGACTCATTGTTTTAATTGCAAGGGGATGAAATTCGAGTGATTCAAGTGGTCGAATCTTTGCCTGTATTGCTCTCATATTCAGTGCAAGCGTATCAAGATCGAAGTAAGCATCTGCACGGAACCTTACATTTGTATTTTGTTTTTCATAAAAAAACGAATAGCTGAGATCAAGATTTCTTTGCTCGAGTAAATAATTTCTTTGATTTTTATTTAACAAAGAAAGAATCAAAACTGCAGCTTCGTCGGGAGTCATGGTGGGTAAATCTTTAACTCTCTCTTTTTTTCCGTAAATTCTGAACCAAACATATCCTTGAGTACCAAAACCACCTATTTCGACATCCGATGCCTGCCTTTCAATCATTAAACTTAAAATATGATTTGCAAGCTGAATTATTAATAATTTTTGATCATCAGGAATACTATCTATATGATCAGAAATAAATTTAACACGTTCTGGACCAAAAACAGTTGCAGGTATTCTGCTTGAATAGTTTGTAAGAATTTGTTTTGCCTGTTCAATCATTACAACCTTCAAGATTAGGAGTTAAAACAAAAATTTTTATTTAACATAGTTCAAATTAATTTAAAATCAAAGAATTATTTTATTTGATACAAATTATTATCGAGTTATTTTTTGAATTTATTAATGATTAATCCTCCATAGTTGCTGCAATAACTTCTTGAATTGAAGTAAGTCCAAGTTTTACCTTCTCAAATCCGGATTCGCGTAAACTAATTGTGCCATCTTTTCTTGCCTGTTCCCTTATTGCCTCTTCATCTACTTCTTCGCCCGAACGAACTATAATTCTTCTAATTTCTTTTGTAAAATACAAAGCTTCGTGAATTGCCATTCTCCCTTTGTAACCTGTATTATTACATTTATCACAGCCTACTGCTTCATAAATTTCATAACCAATCCAATCTTTTGGATTGAGCCCCGCACTTTTTACATGTTCTTCAATGTTTGTAACTTTTCTTTTACAATTTTCACATAATTTTCGAATCAATCTTTGAGCTACTATAATGTTTATTGCATATGCAATAAGGAAAGGTTCAATTCCCATTTTGTATAGACGGGCAACGGCACTCGGAGCATCATTAGTATGAAGTGTTGAAAAGGTAAGATGACCTGTATTTGCAAGTTTAATGGCTGTTTCTGCAGTTTCTTTATCGCGCATTTCACCGACAAGAACAATATCTGGGTCATGACGCAGTATTGCACGAATTGCTTGTTCAAAATTCATTTTGTGACCAATTTTAAGTTGACGTGCCCCTTCAATAACATATTCAACTGGGTCCTCAACAGTTAAAACATTTTTAGTGGGATTAATTACCTGATATAAAGCAGCAATCAAAGTAGTCGATTTTCCACTTCCTGTTGGTCCTGTTAAAATTATCATCCCCTGTGGTTGATTAATTGCTTTTACAAAAGCCTGATGTGCATAACCTGTGAGTCCAAGTTTATTTAAATCTTTTATAACTTTTCTATCATCAAGGATTCTTATTACTATACTTTCAAATTTATTTTTTAGTTCTGTACCAACAACTGGAAGCACAGAAACTCTAAAGCGGATTATATGGCCGTCAATTTCTCTTTGCATAAAGCCATCCTGAGCTTTTTCTCTTTCAAAGCGGTCGAGACCTTTGGAGCGATCCTTAACTACAGCCATTATAGCTTCCGGCATTGTATTTTCCTGAACGTGCCATAATTGAAGTTTCCCATCAATCCTAAAATGAATTTCTGTTCTCATTGCACCTTTTGGTATAATATGAATATCGCTCACACCCTTTCTTACCCCCTCAACAAGAGCAGCTTCAATGAGATTGATTAAAGCACTTTTATTTATTTCTGCATCTAATTGTTCTTCGTCTATTGTTTCTTCCTGTACTACATGTAGCTCTTCTCCAGCTTCTTCAATCATTTTTAAATAGACATTTTCAGAAGCTATAATCATGTTAATTAGTTTATCGTAGTCTTTCTTTCTTAAATAATTAATCTCATATTTTTTAGCATTTAATGCGTATGCAACTTTCGCAATTGCTCGATCAGTGGGATCTACAGCAGCCAGTATTAATTTATCTTTAACTTTATCATCATATTTAAAGGGAATTATACGATGCTCGAAAAGCATCTGTTTTACTTCCTGCGGTTGCCGGTTGATAATATTCTTTATCTCATTTATTCTTTCTTCGGGTAAATCTTCTGGACGAATATTAAGTTCTTTGAAAGCATAAAGAATTGCCACTTCGCGAAATATTACATCGTGTTCAAAACCAAATTCCTCGACAAGAATTTGGGCAAGATTACGCTTTTTATTTAATTGATCTGCCTCTTTTACCTTTAATGCCTGCTCAAGTATTTTTGAATCAATTATTCCCTTTTTTAATAACAGGTAGCCAATCTTATCAGCCATTTCTAATTGGGTATCTAACATATGCCATCTCCCTATTTATATCTATTATAAAAAATTACTGAGTTAATGGTGATTTTGGACTTATTGTTGCTGTTTCTGCCGATATCAGGGTTAATGCAATCATTACAATCATAATAATCATTGCTATAGCAAGTTGAATCATCTCAATAATATTTTTTAATCTAAAAACTGTTTCACTTTCATAATAATTGGCTAATTGAAGTGCAGTATTTTTAATTGTCCCTGTTTCCTCACCAGAATGAAATCTGGATAATGCAGTTTCTGTAAATATTCCACTTGCTCTAAATGCTTCGGTTATACCCATCCCTTTTTTAATCATTAAAGGAATTGCAATACTTTTAATTTGACTTTCAAAATAAGTATTTCCCGTTGCTTCAGCAGCAATTCTGATTGGTTCTATGCTTTCAGCAGAACCGGTATAAAGAGTATAAAAAACACGGCAAAAGACTTCAATAGATGTTTTATGAATTAGATTTCCTATAATCGGGATTTTATACATTAATTTATCAATAATCAACTTCCCTTTTTTTGTTTTGGTAAATTGCCATAAAAAAATTGGAGGTAATAATATTGCCAGTGTAACCCATAAAATATTGTTTATAAG
>FWPU01011347.1_pt1 | contig 12551 bp, 10 predicted proteins | sample 2228361 | NCBI WGS metagenome assembly FWPU01 (sample SAMEA103939777, study PRJEB20133) | metagenome | reverse complement strand
GTCGCGCTCCGCGGCCGGCGGGGTGCTGGCGCAGCCGGCGGCCAGGAGCGCGGCCAGGGCCGCCGTCGCCAGCCTCATCCGGTCTCCGGGTCGCGCCGGTCGAGGATGCGGTAGAGGGTGCGGCGGTCGATGCCGAGGATCTCGGCGGCCTTCACCTTGTTGCCGCCCGCCTCCTCGAGCACGCTCTGCACGTACCAGCGCTTGAGCTCGTCGAGCGTCATGCGGCGGGCCGGCAGCGACGGCGGCGGCTGCGGCCGCCCGGTGAGGGCCGGCGGCAGGTCGGTGGGCAGGAGGATCTCCGAGGAGGCGAGGGCGACCGCGTGCTCCAGCGCGTGCTCGAGCTCGCGCACGTTGCCCGGCCAGTCGTGGGCCATCAGGCGCTCCAGCGTCTCCGGGGCCAGCGCCTGCACCCGCTTGCCGGTGAGCGCCGCGTACTTGGCCAGGAAGTGCTGGGCCAGGAGCGGGATGTCGTGCCGCCGCTCCCGCAGCGGGGGCACCGTGATCGTGACCACGTTCAGGCGGTAGAAGAGGTCCTCGCGGAAGGCGCCCTCCTCGACCCGCTTCCGGAGATCACGGTTGGTGGCGGCGATGACCCGGGCGTCGATGGGCACCGGCTCGTTGCCGCCCACGCGGCGGATGACGCGCTCCTGCAGCGCCCGCAGGAGCTTGGCCTGCAGCGGCAGGGACAGCTCCCCGATCTCGTCGAGGAACACCGTGCCGGCCTCGGCCATCTCCAGCAGCCCCCGCCGGCTCTGCACGGCGCCGGTGAAGGCCCCGCGCTCGTGGCCGAACAGCTCGGACTCGAAGAGCGTGTCCGGGAGCGCCGTGCAGTCCACGACCACGAAGCGGGCGTCGGCCCGGGGGCTCGCGTAGTGGATGGCGCGGGCCACCAGCTCCTTGCCGGTTCCCGTCTCGCCTTCCAGGAGCACGGTGGTGTCCAGACCCGCCACCCGGGCCACGAGCTTGTAGATGGCGACCATGGCCGGGGACTGCCCGATCAGGTTCTCGACGCGGTACCGGCCCTGGAGCTCCTGGCGGTACTGGCGGTTCTCGCGGACGAGGCGCTGGGCCTCGAGAGCCCGCCGGACCACGAGCTTGATCTCCTCGATGCGGAACGGCTTCGAGAGGTAGTCGTAGGCGCCGGCCCGGATGGCCTCCACGGCCGTGTCCATCGTGGCGAAGGCGGTCAGGATGACCACGGGGACGGGCGGGGCCAGCGCGGCCAGCCGCTTGAGCACGCCCAGGCCGTCCAGGTCGGGCATGCGCAGGTCCACCAGCGCCAGGTCGATCGGCTCGCCCTGGGCCGCCTGCACGCAGGCCTGCCCGCCGTCCGCGGTCCGGACCCGGTAGCCCTCGCGGGTCAGCACCTCGACCAGCAGGTCGCGGGCGACCGGGTCGTCGTCGGCGACGAGCAGGGTGGCGGGGCTCACGGCGCGGCCCGGGCCGGCAGGCGCACCCGGAAGGTGCTGCCCTGCCCCACCTCGGTGTCGAGCAGGATGCGGCCGCCGTGCTCGCGGACGATCTCGGCCGAGATGAACAGGCCGAGCCCGGCCCCGCGGCCGTCGGCCTTCGTCGAGAAGAAGGGCTCGAAGATGCGCGCGCGGTCCTCGGCGGCGATGCCGCAGCCGGTGTCGGTCACCGCGATCTCCACCTCGCCGGCAACCGGGGCCGCGGTGGCCAGCGTGACCCGCCCGCCGGGCGCGGTGGCGTCGATGGCGTTCGTGAGCAGGTTGAGGACGACCTGCTGGAGCTGGCTGGCATGGCCCGGCACCGCGGGCAGGCCGGGCGCCAGCGCCAGCTCCAGCGCCAGACCGGCGCCGGCCAGGCCGGGCCGGACCACGTCGGCCGTCTCGCGCACGACCCGGTTGACGTCCACCGGCGCCGGCTGCCCGGCGGGGCGGCGGGTGAGGTCGAGGAGCCGCGCGATGATCTCCGTCACCCGGGCCAGCTGGCTCTCGATGATGGCCAGCCGGCGCCCGGCGTCGGCGGCGGCCCATCCCGGCGCCGCCAGATCCTGCCGCAGGAGCTCCACGTGCCCGGAGATCGAGTGCAGGGGGGTGCCGATCTCGTGCGCGACCTCGGCCATCAGCCGGCCGGCCACCGCCAGGCGCTCGGCCTGCCCCAGCCGCCGCTGCATGGCGTAGATCTGCTCGTTGAGCCGCTCCACCTCGCGGTACCGGCTCTCGAGCTCGGCCGTCGCCTCCTTCACGCGTGACTGCAATTCCTCGCTGAACGAGTGCAGGCGGGCGATCATGTCGTTGAACTGCCGGGCCAGCACGCCGAACTCGTCGGCGGTGCGCACGGTCACCGCCGCCGTGCTGTCGCCCTGGTGCACCCGGGCCACCGCGCGCAGGAAGCGCCGGACCGGGCGCTCGACGACGACGTAGACGGCCAGGCTCATCAGGGCGCCCATGAGGACCACCGAGACGGCGGTGAGGGCCATGGCCCCCCACCGGATGCGGGCGGCCAGGGCGTCGGCCCGGTCGAGCGAGAACCGGGCGGCGACGGCGCCGGCCACGGCGCCGTCCAGCACGATCGGGGCGATCACTTCCCAGTACCGGGTGGGGCCGGCCTCCACCAGGCGCGACACCACCTCGCCGCGCCGCGTTCGGGCCGACTCTCGCCGGGTGAAGGGCAGCCGGACGTCCGGGTCGCTGGTGGCCGCCAGCGAGGTCTCGCCCTCGGCGAACGAGAAGACGTCGAGCTGCACGACGTTCTGCCGGATGTCGAGGATGGCCCGGATCTGCCGGTCCAGCAGCGCGCCGCTCTCCAGCTCGCGCCGGTCGCCGATGGTGGCCGCGATCTCCCGGGCGAAGGCGATGGCCCGCTCCCGCAGGTCCTCCTCGACCCAGGCCCGCGACAGCTGGAGGTGGAGCAGGGTGAAGCCGAACGAGACCACGACCAGGATCAGGAGGCTCAGCAGGACCAGCTTGCGACGGACCGACAGCGGCATCGCCGGCGCGGTGCGAGACCGACTACCGCGACCCCAGGACCATGTAAGTGGCGCGCCCGGCGGCCAGGAGCCGGCCCTCGCCGTCGGTGATGGTGCACTCGCCGAAGGTGATGGTGCGGCCGTGGCGCAGGATGCGCCCCTCGGCGAAGACCTGGCCCCGGCGGACGGCGCCGATGAACGAGACGTTCAGGTCCAGCGTCGTCTGGTCCACGCCGCCGGCGGCCGCCGGCCGCAGGGTGGCCAGCGCGCCGCCCACCGCCATGTCCACCAGCGAGGCCAGGACGCCCCCGTGCAGCGGCGCGCCGGGGGCGTTGCAGAGGTCGTCGCGGACCTGCAGGGCCAGGCGCACCCAGCCCGGGCGCGCGTCCTCGACCTCCACGCCGAGGTGGCGCCAGAAGCGGTTGGCCTGGGTGCGCTCGCGCACGGTCGTCACCGGGTCGCCGGACACGGTGGCGTAGTATAGCCGCCGGCGGGGCGGCGCGCCCACGCGACCTGCCGGGTCCGGCCCCGGCTCGTGGTATAGATGCGACGGCATGGCCGCCGAGCGCATCCTGGAGGGGCTCAACGAGGCGCAGCGGGCGGCGGTCACGCACCAGGCCGGCCCGCTGCTGATCGTCGCCGGCGCCGGCACCGGCAAGACCACCGTCATCACCCGCCGCATCGCCTGGCTCATCGCGGCCCGCCAGGTGCGCCCCGAGGAGATCCTGGCCCTGACGTTCACCGACAAGGCCGCCGCCGAGATGGAAGAGCGCGTGGACACGCTCGTCCCCTACGGCTACGCCGACGTCGAGATCTCGACCTTCCATGCCTTCGGCGACCGCATCCTGCGCGAGCACGCGCTCGAGATCGGGCTGACGCCCGACTTCCGGGTGCTGAACCGGGCCGAGCAGGTCATCTTCCTGCGCGACCGGCTGTTCGAGCTGCCGCTGACCCACTACCGGCCGCTCGGCGATCCCACGCGCCACCTGCAGGCGCTCCTCACGCTCGTCAGCCGCTGCAAGGACGAGGACGTGTCGCCCGAGGCCTACCTGGCCCACGCCGAGGCCCTGGGCCGCCAGGCCGCCGCGGCGCCGGACTACGCGGAGGCCCGCGACCGGGCCGCCCAGCAGGCGGAGCTGGCGGCGACGTACGCGAAGTACCAGGAGCTGATGGCGCGCGAGGGCTGCCTGGACTTCGGCGACCAGATCGTGCAGGTCCTGCGGCTGCTGCGGGCCCGGCCCTACGTGCTGGGCGCCTACCAGCGTCGCTTCCGCCACATCCTGGTGGACGAGTTCCAGGACACCAACCACGCCCAGTTCGAGCTGGTCAAGCTCCTGGCCGCCCGCCACGCCAACGTCACGGTCGTGGCCGACGACGACCAGTGCCTGCCGCCGGGCACGATGGTCGCGACACCCGCCGGGCCGCGCCCGATCGAGACGTTCCAGGCCGGCGACCGCGTGCTCACGGCGGCCGGCAGGAGCCTGCTGGGGACGAGCGTCGTCACGAGGGTCTTCCGGCGGCGGAAGCCGGCGCGCTTCCTGACGTTCGCGCTGCAATCGGGCCACCGCCTCACCGTGACCGCGAACCACCAGATGTTCTGCTTCGTCCCCCGGCGCGGGCCTTCCGAGGAGTTCACGTACGTCTACCTGATGGAACGGCGGGACCTGGGGTGGCGGATCGGCGTGACGAACGATCTGGCGATGAGGCTCCGCCGGGAGCGGTCCGCCGACCGGATCGTCGGTCTTCGCGCCTGCCGTTCCGAGGCCGAGGCGCGCTACCTGGAAGCGCTGTGGTCCCTCGAGTACGGCATCCCCACGCTGCCCTTCGAGCCGCGACGCGACATGATGGGCGTCGGCGGCTACCTCGAGCGACTGTTCCGCCAGCTGGAGACGAGAAAGGCCGCCGAGCGCCTGGCAGTCGAGCTGGGCGTGGACCTGACCCGCCACCACTGCGCGCTGGGCGGGGCGGGCCGGCGCCGGCGGGCGCGGGCGAAGGTCGTTCTCACGATGTGCTCCAGGCCCGACGGGCCGAAGGGGGCGAAGCGCGTCCCGAGATCGCCGCAGGTTCTCCACGATGTGCGGGTCGAGACGTCGGCGCCCGACCTCGTCGAGCGGCTGCGGTCGGCCGGGCTCGCGCTCCGGAAGACAAGGCGCGGTTGGATGTATCGAACGACCACAGCGTCCCTTCCCGAGGCCGGTGCCCGGGCCGAGTGGCTGTGCGAGCTGGCCGATGCGATTCTCGAGGCTCGGTTCGTGGTCGGCCGCGCCGGCGAGACGCACGAGCCCGCCCTGGTCATGCCGGCCGGCAACGTCCTTCCCGGTCACTACCTGCCGGTCGTCCGGGACGCCCAGGTCGTGTATGACCGGGTGGTCAGCGTGTCGGAAGAGCTCCGCACGGACGAGGTCTGGGATCTGGAGGTCGACCGGACCCACAACTTCGTCGCCGACGGCGTGGTGGTCCACAACTCGATCTACAAGTGGCGGGGGGCGGCGATCTCCAACGTGCTGGGCTTCCTCGAGCGTTACCCGGAAGCGGCCCAGGTCGTCCTCACCGACAACTACCGCTCGCACCAGCGCATCCTCGACGCCGCCTACCGCCTGATCCGGCACAACGACCCCGACCGGCTGGAGGTGCGCAGCGGCATCAGCAAGCGCCTGCGGGCCGCCGGCGAGGCCGACGGCCCCGCGCCGGCGCACCTGCACTACGAGACGGCCACCCAGGAGGCCGACGCGGTGGCCGACATGATCCACGAGCGCGTGCGGGAGGGCGCCTGGCGGCCGGACGACGTGGCGATCCTGGTGCGCTCCAACGGCGACGCCGACCAGTTCCTGCGCTCGCTGAACCTGCGCGGCATCCCGTGGACCTTCTCCGGCAACGCCGGCCTCTACGGCCGCCCGGAGATCCGGCTGCTCATCGCCTTCCTGCGCTCGGTGGCCCACCTGGACGAGTCGGTCAGCCTGCACTACCTGGCCTCCTCCGACCTCTACCAGGTGCCGATCGTGGACCTCACCCGCTGCGCCACCCACGCCGACCGCAAGCACCGGCCCCTGTTCGATGTCCTGCGCGAGGCCGGCCAGCTGCCGGAGCTGCGCGAGGCCCTGTCGGAGGAAGGGCAGGGGGCCATCCGCCGCCTGGTGGGCGACCTGGTGCGGTACATGGAGCTGGGGCGGGAGATGCCGACCGGCGAGCTGCTCTACCAGTTCCTGGTCGACTCCGGCTGGCTGGCCCGCATGTCGCGCGCGGCCAGCGCCCGGGACGAGGCGGAGGTCCAGAACATCGCGCGCTTCTTCCAGCGGGTGCGCGAGGCTTCCCGGGCCCTGCGGTACGACAACGTGCGGGAGTTCGTCAAGCACCTGGACGCGCTGATCGAGGCCGGCGAGGATCCGGCGGTGGCCGAGGCCGACATCGAGACGCCGGCCGTCCGCGTCCTCACCGTCCACAAGGCCAAGGGGCTGGAGTTCCCCGTGGTCTTCATGGTCAACCTGGTCCAGGACAAGTTCCCGTCCCGCCGCCGCCGGGACGCGCTCGAGCTGCCGGTGGAGCTGACGCGCGACATCCTGCCCACCGGCGACGTCCACCTGCAGGAGGAGCGCCGCCTGTTCTACGTCGGCATGACGCGGGCGCGCCGCCACCTGTTCCTCACCAGCGCCCGCGATTACGGGGGCAGCCGGGCCCGGAAGGTGAGCCAGTTCGTGCTGGAGGCGCTCGACCTGCCCCGGGAGGCCGCGCGGCCGTTCAAGGGCCGGGCCGTGCAGGAGATCCACCACGCGGCCCCCGCGCCGGAAGCCGCCGGCGACGCGCTGGCGCCGCTGGCGCCCGACGCCGAGCTGGTGCTCTCGCACAAGCAGGTGGACGACTACCAGACCTGCCCCCTGAAGTACCGGTACGTGCACATCCTGCGCGTGCCGATCCTCCGCCACCACACCGTGGTCTACGGCAACACGATCCACCGGGTGGTGGAGTACTACCTCAGGCGCCGCGCGGTCGGGAACTACACGCCCCTGGAGGACCTGCTGGCCGTCTACGAGCGGGAATGGGAGAACCAGGGCTTCCTCACCTGGCAGCACCAGGAGGCGCGCAAGGCGGCCGGCCGCCAGGCTCTCACGCGCTTCTGGCACCAGGAGGAGGCCGAGGGCGGCAAGCCCACCTGGGTGGAGAAGGAGTTCGGCTTCAGCCTGGGTCCGAACCGGGTGCGCGGTCGCTTCGACCGGGTGGACGAGGACCTGCTGGGCGCCGTGATCGTCGACTACAAGACGAGCGAGGTCACGCGCCAGCAGGAGGCCGACCGCCGCGTGGCCGGGAGCCTGCAGCTCAAGCTCTACGCGCTGGCCTGGCGGGAGATGACCGGCGCGCTGCCCCAGCGCGTCGAGCTGCGCTTCGTCGACTCGGGCCTGACCGGCCGTCACCGCCCGACCGGCGACGATTGCGCGGAGGCCACGGCCGCCATCGAGGCCGCGGCGGCCGGCATCCGGGCGCGCCGCTTCGAGGCCACGCCGTCCTGGGGCGCCTGTCGGACCTGCGCCTACAGCCAGGTCTGTCCCTACACGGCCACCAGCGAGTAGCCGCCCGGCCGCCGGGCGCGGCGAGCTTGCGGTAAGCTGGAGCGGATGGAGGAGATCCGCTGCCCGGCCTGCGGGGCGGTCAACCGCGTGCCCGAGGGCCGCCGCGGGGCGCCGGCGCGCTGCGGGCGGTGCCGGCAGCCGCTGGGCACCACCACCCAGCCGATCACCGTGACCGACGACACCTTCGAGCGGACCGTGCAGCGGGCCACCACCCCGGTCCTCCTCGATTGCTGGGCCGCCTGGTGCGGCCCCTGTCACGCCCTGGCCCCGGTCATCGAGGAGCTGGCCCGCGCCTGGGCCGGGCGGGTCGTCGTCGCCAAGCTGGACGTGGATGCCAATCCGGGCACCGCCGCGCGCTTCGAGGTGCGCAGCATCCCGACGCTGCTGTTCTTCAAGGACGGACGGCTGGTGGATCGCCTGGTGGGCGCGCAGCCGCGGACCGCCATCGAGGCCCGGTTGCGGGCGCTGCTGCCGCGGGAGGCCCGGGTCTGAGGCCGGTGGACCGCCACGCCGGGCCGCCCGCGTCCCCCACGCCGGCCGCGCCGCCCGAGCCGACGTTCGCCGAGCGGGCGCGGACGCTCCTGGTCCAGCGCCGCGCCGGCACCCTGGCCACGCTCTCGCGCAAGCACCCGGGCCACCCCTTCGCCTCGCTGATGCCCTACGCGCTGGACGGCGCCGGGCAGCCCTTGCTGCTCATCTCGGCGATGGCCGTGCACACCCAGAACCTCGCCGCCGACCCCCGGGCCAGCCTGCTGGTGAGCCAGGACGACGTCAGCGGCGAGCCCCTGGCCGGCAGCCGGGTGACGCTGCTCGGCGAGGCCCGGCCGGTGCCGGCCGGGGAGCAGGCGGCGAGCCGCGAGGCGTACCTGCAGCGGCATCCCGCGGCCGGGCAGTGGGCCGACTTCCAGGACTTCGCGTTCTGGCGGCTCGCGGTGGCCGACATCTACTTCGTCGGCGGCTTCGGGGCCATGGGCTGGCTGGAGGTCGCCGAGTACGCGCGGGCCCAGCCCGACCCCCTGGCCGAGGCCGCGCCGGGGATCCTCGAGCACATGAATCGCGACCACCCCGACGCCCTGCGCGCGTACGCGCGGCACTTCGCGGGCGTCGAGCCCGACCAGGCCACGATGGCGGCCGTGGACCGGCTGGGGTTCACGCTGCGCCTGCGCCGGGGAGCGCGGCGGTGGAGCGTGCGGCTGGCCTTCCCCCGCCCGGTCACGACCGCGGCCGAGAGCCGCGCCGTCCTCGTCGAGATGCTGGAGCAGGCCCGGCGGGGTTCTTGACACGTCCGGCCGCCGCCGCCTAGCGTACCTGCACCCCCAGACCACAGGAGGCGCCGATGATCCGCGTGACCGTGCTCTACCCGAACGAGGCGGGCCGGACGTTCGACCACGACTACTACGTCAACAAGCACATGGCGCTGGTGCGGGAGCGGCTGAAGGACTTCGGGGTGGTGCGGACCGAGGTGGACCGTGGCCTGGCCGGCGGCGCGCCCGGCTCGCCGGCCCCCTACGTCGCGATCGGGCACGTCTACCTGAACTCGCTGGAGGGCTTCCAGCAGGGCATGGGCCGGCACGGCAAGGAGATCATGGGCGACATCCCCAACTACACGAACATCCAGCCCCAGATCCAGATCAGCGAGGTGATCGGCTGAGTCGCCGATGAGCCAGCCCTGGGACGTGGTCGTCGTCGGCGGCGGCAACGCGGCCCTGTGCGCCGCCCTGTCGGCGCGCGAGCACGGGGCGCGGGTGCTGGTGGTGGAGAAGGCGCCCGAGGCGTGGCGGGGCGGCAACTCCTTCTTCACCGCCGGCGGCTTCCGGTTCGCCTTCAAGTCGTTCGAGGAGCTGCGCGAGATCGTGGGGGACCTGAGCGCCGAGGAAGCGGCGTCCATGGACGTCGATCCCTACACCGAGGACGCGTACTTCGACGACCTCATGCGCGTGACCGAGGACTGCGCCGACGGCGACCTGGCCCTGCTCCTGGTGCGCGAGTCGCAGCCCACCGTGCGCTGGATGAAGGCGCAGGGCATCCGCTGGATTCCCATGTTCGGCCGCCAGGCCTTCAAGGTGGACGGCCGCTTCCGCTTCTGGGGCGGTCTGGTGCTGGAGGCCGTGGGCGGCGGGCCGGGCCTGGTGGAGATGGAGTACGCCGCCGCCGCGCGGGCCGGCATCGCGGTGCGGTTCGAGACCAAGGCCGTCCGGCTGGTGGTGGACGACCGGGGCGCGGTCACCGGCGTGGTGGTGCGGACGCCGCAGGCCACGGAGACCATCGCCGCCCGCGCGGTGGTCCTGGCGGCCGGCGGCTTCGAGGCCAACGCCGAGATGCGCGCGCGCTACCTGGGCCCGAACTGGGAGCTGGCGCGCGTGCGCGGCACGCCCTACAACACCGGCGACGCCATCCGCATGGCGCTGGAGGCGGGGGCGCTGCCGTGGGGGCACTGGAGCGGCTGTCACGCCGTGCAGTGGGACCTGAACGCGCCCTGGCATGGCGACCGCAAGGTCGGCGACAACTTCCAGAAGCACTCCTACCCCCTGGGGATCATGGTCAACCTCCGCGGCGAGCGCTTCGTGGACGAGGGCGCCGACTTCCGCAACTACACCTACGTCAGGTACGGGCGGGCCGTGATCGAGCAGCCCCGGCGGACGGCCGTGCAGGTCTTCGACCAGAAGGTGCTCCCGCTGCTCCGCGAGGAGTACCGCATCCGCGAGGTGACGAAGGCCGAGGACGCGACCCTGGAGGGCCTGGCCCGGCGGCTGGAGATCGACGTCGAGGGGTTCGTCCGCACCGTCCGGGCCTTCAACGCCGCCGTCCAGCCGGGGCCGTTCAACCCCGCCGTCAAGGACGGCAAGGGCACGCGCGGGATCTCGCCGCCCAAGTCGAACTGGGCCCTGCCGCTCGACACGCCGCCCTACGTGGGCTACGCGGTCACGACGGGCATCACCTTCACCTTCGGTGGCCTCCGGATCACGCCGGCCGGCCAGGTGGTGGACTGCGAGCAGCGGGCGATCCCGGGGCTCTTCGCCGCCGGGGAGCTGGTGGGCGGGCTCTTCTACCACAACTATCCCGGCGGAGCGGGCCTCATGGCCGGCGCGGTCTTCGGCCGCATCGCCGGCCGTTCGGCGGCCCGGGCGGCGGCGGGAGCCGCGACCCGGTGACGTTCCGGACGCGGCGGCGCCGCGCGGGCGCCGGCGGCTGATCAGCGGCGGAAGGCCTGCCGGACGCTCTCGATGGCGCTGCGCAGCGCCTGGCGCACCTTCTCGCGGTTGGCCTCGGCCTCGGCCAGCAGCAGGATGAAGCCGACCGGGGTGCCGCCGAGGAAGACCGTGCCGGTGCCGGCGGCGAAGTGGCCCAGCTGGAAGTTGCCCCGCCGCTGGCGCTGCCCCCGCACCTCCAGCTCGCGGCCCAGCGTGGCCGCCAGCGCCGACAGCGCCTCCACGTGGACGTTGGCGGGCAGGGCGGCCGCGATCACCAGGCCGTCGGGCGCGACGATGAGGCCGCCGCTGACGTGGTCCACGGCCAGCAGGTCCTGGAGCACCTGCCGGAGGTCCCGTCCGCGACTTCCACCCAGCACGGTCATCCCGGCCTGGTCCTCGGCGACGTTCATGCGACCTGGGAGGCCAGCTCCGCCCGGCAGTTCAGCCAGATGCGGTCCAGGTGCGCGAGCGCGACCGGCATCTCCACGTCCCGGTCGAAGGTCAGGGCCAGCACGATGTCGCCGTCCGCACGCAGGTAGGTGGTCTCGGCGGAACTCTCGATGACGCCGTAGTCGAGCGGGCCGAAGCGCGCGCGCTCGACCAGCGCCGCCGCCAGGCGGCAGAGCTGGGCGGTGCGTCCGGCCAGCTCCTCGCTGCGCGCCATGCGCGGGTGCGCCAGGAGCAGCGTGGCATCGATCCGGGCGATCAGCAGCTCGTGCCGCTCGGCCGGCATGCGCAGCCGGTCGGGCCGGATGGTGATCGGCGCCCGCCGCACCCGGGGCAGCGGCGTCGTGTTGTTGACCACCGCCAGCAGCGCCTCGGCCTCGGGGAAGTCGGGGTAGCGATCGAGCGCCCTGCGGAGCAGCTCCAGGCAGCGGGGGCGGTCGTCCTCCTCCAGGGCGATGCGGGCCAGACCCAGGAGCGCGCGCGGGTGCGTGCGGTCGAGGGTCAGCACGCGCTCGAAGGCGGCCTTGGCCCGGGCCATGTCCCGGAAGACGGTGTGCAGCGAGCCGGCCAGGAGATGGCCGACGACGTTCTGCGGATCCAGCTCCAGGCCGCGCGCCACGAGCTCGGCCGCTTCCTCGAAGCGCCCCTCGTCGCGGTAGCGGCGAGCCTGCCGGAACATCGCCACCGTGGTGGGGCGCCGCCCGCCGGCGACCGCTTCCAGCAGACGGGTGAAGTTCATGTCAGTTGTCCGCATTCAAGTTCCTCGCCAAGGGCGTCGGCCCGCCGAAAAACCTGCGTCGCGTCGCCGTTCCCGACGCGCGAGAGCCGCAGCGGTGACACCGTGTCATGGCTCAGCGAAATCTTGTCACCGTGAGGCGCCGTGCCCAGCGCTGCGGGCCGCCCTTGACCGCGTCATTCCGCGGCAGCCGCCCTTGGCAAATCTGTTGCAGCCCCGCCCTCGCATCTTCCCGCGCGGACCCCGCGCGCCACTGGGAGGGACCGCTTCGCGATGGGCAACATCATGGTGGTGCGACGGTGAGCGCGGAGCTGCTCGACGCCGTCAGCGCCCGTCGCGCCTGTGTCTTCCTGATCGGTGGCCGCCTGTTCGCGCTCGACGTGCGGGCCGTGCGCGAGGTGGTGGTGTTCGACGATGCGCGGCCGGTGCCGCTGGCCCCGCCGCACGTGATCGGCGTGGCCAGCCTCCGGGGCCGCGTGATGCCGATCGTCGATCCCGCCCGGCGGCTGGGCGTGGCCGCCCGCCGGTCGTCGCCGCCGTGGACCACCCTGGTCGTCGCGGCCGACGGCTGCCAGGTCGCGCTGGCCATCGACGACGTCCTGGGCCTGCAGGCCCTCGACACGCTCGGACCGTGCGCCGACGCCGGGGGCCTGCATCCGGGCGGCGGCGTCCTCGGCATCGTG
>FWPU01011339.1_pt1 | contig 12558 bp, 11 predicted proteins | sample 2228361 | NCBI WGS metagenome assembly FWPU01 (sample SAMEA103939777, study PRJEB20133) | metagenome | reverse complement strand
CAGCAATTTGTTTTACTTTATCAATTTCTTTATCCGTTAGAGTGCCGTCTGTTATTATTTGTCCGAAAGTTAGGTGCTTTGGTACAATTAAGTTTTTGGCGCCATGTCCTGCAATAAGGTAATCGAATTTACCGGCCGGCAGTGGCGCATCCGGCTTTAATACGTAAAGAATTGTAAGCTTTTTGTGTTTGATGATAAACCAGGGCTTGTTGGGTGCTGTTTTTTCGATGCTATAATTATTTACCTGCTGTATACCTGCACGGATACGGTTTGGCCGGATTCGAAACCGTACCTGCTCCGCATCAGTCAGAAGCAGGGAATCGGCATAGCAGTAGGCCGTGCGCCTTTCTGCAATTTCAATCGCTCGGTATCCGGGTGTATGGTACACAATAAACCAGGCTGAAGCGGTATTTTCGGTATACCGCTTCCATTGAATAATAGCAAAAACGAGGGTCGCAATGAATGCGGTGGCTGTGCGGTATGCCGATCTTTTTCTAAGCAACATCAGCAGACTTATTATCAGTATTATTATCATCCAACTTTGCAGAGTTGAAATATAAACAGGCTCAATAAGTGCGTGGGGTAACTTCTCGGCAGTTTGTACAACATAGTTCAGGCCATCAATAAGCCATTGCAATGCCACACCGGGCCAGGTGGCGGGAATACCAAGGCTATGGATTATAATGAGCAGCAATCCAACCATGAGAATGAGGGTTGCGGCGGGTATTACAAACAGGTTCGACAGCAAAAAGTAGGTGGGAAACTGATGAAAATAAAGCAGGCCGGGAACGAATGTACCAACCTGGGCCGCCAGCGATACGCTTGTAAGCTGCCATATCTTGTCACCAATCCAGCCAGGTGCATCCCAGCTGTGGTATAGCAACGGATAGAGGTAAACAATTGCCAGAACGGCCAGGTAAGAAAGCTGGAAACCTACCGACATGATGAGAAAGGGATTAAACACCAGCAGGGTAAAGGCCGATGCAGCAAGTATGTTATAGATATTGGTGCGGTAACGAAGCGGCCGGGCCAGCAATACAAAAGAGAACATGGTAACAGCGCGGAGTACCGATGGTGAAAGGCCTGTAAAAATGGCGTAAAACCACAGTGCACCAATACTTATGCCTGAAATAAACCACTTACCGCGGGTACTAGCGTCAGCGGGTTTGAGCAGCAACAGGATCAATCCATAAATAATACCTACGTGCAGGCCGCTAACAGCCAGTACGTGCATGGCTCCGGCAGCGGCATAGGCCGCAGAAAGTTCATTGTCCAGCGCATCGGTTATTCCCAGTAACAGGGCATAAGCCACAGCCCGCTGGCGATGATGAGGTAAGTGTTCATCCAGTATTTGCCGGGTTTTTTGGCGCATGTGGTAAGCAAAAGCCAGTATCCGGTTGGGCGGGGAATTTTCGAGCAGTGTTACATATTTGGGGTTTCCGATAAAATGCTGGTGATAAATATTTTTGAAACTGAGGAATCGCCTGTAATCGAACTCACCCGGATTCATTGGAGGATTGATGGACTGTGGCATTCCGGTAATTACTAACCGATCGCCATAATTAAACGGGTTTTCAAAATGCTTTTTAGTAAAATACAGCAATACTTTTCCTGAAACTTCTTTCCACAGGCTGTCTGTTAAAACGTGGGTAATGCGGGCGGTATATTTCCAGGTTTTGTTTTTTTCTTCGGCCGGAGTGATTACAACAGCCTGGAAGGCACGTCCCGGCGTTTTAAGGTGAGCGATATTATCCTGCCGCAGCAATTCGTTTTTGAGCAGGGCATTGTACCAACCGGTCAAATACAGGACTATCAGGACAAGTGTACCCGACTTAATTTTCAGGACCACCGTAAATACTATAAACAATGTGGTTCCGCCCAAAATGGCAGGCAGGAGGTATTCCGGCTTTATAAGATATGGAAAGTAAATGCCGGTTAAAATGCCCGCAGTAAATACCAGCGCAATCCTGACGAATGCATAGGGTATCCATGCAATCATGCATGTAAATTACCTTAACTTATTGAAAAATAAGTGGTGGCTTTGAAAATGAAGCCTGGATTTGTTATGCCTAATCTTCATTATCTTTTTCCGCAGGTCGTTCTTTTCCGGAGGCCTTCTGCACATCGTAGGCGCGGATGATGTCGCGCACCAGCCGGTGGCGTATTACATCGCTCTGGTCAAGTTCGATGAAGCCTATACCCTGCACCCCTCTAAGAATGCGCACGGCCTCGTGGAGCCCGGAGGTTTGCCGGGCAGGGAGGTCAACCTGCGAGATGTCACCGGTAACAATCATCTTCGACTCGGGCCCCATACGGGTGAGGAACATTTTCATTTGCATGGGGGTGGTATTTTGTGCCTCGTCCAGTAAAATAAAGGCATTGTTAAGGGTGCGGCCCCGCATATAGGCCAGAGGGGCTATTTCAATAATTTCGCGCTCCATATAATACTGAAGCTTTTCAAAGGGCACCATATCGTGCAGGGCATCGTAAATGGGGCGCAGGTAGGGGTCAATCTTCTCCTTCAGGTCGCCAGGCAAAAAGCCCAGATTTTCACCGGCCTCTACAGCCGGTCGGGTTATAATGATTTTCTTTACCTGCTTTTGCTTTAGCGCCTTGACGGCAAAGGCCACGGAAATATAGGTTTTTCCGGTACCGGCAGGTCCCAGGGCGAATACCAGGTCATTTTCCTTCACCAGTTGGACCAGCTTTCTCTGGTTGGGTGTTTTGGGTTTAATGGGCAGTCCGCGCGTGCCGTAAACAATAACCTCGTCATCAACCGGTGCGTTTTCCGGGTTCAATACCTGCTTTTCTGCCGAAAGGTAGTTTTGAACATCTTCCTGGCGCACCTGGCCGTATTTGTGGTAGTGGGTAATGAGTGCACTCAGAATGTCGTCAATCTGCACGACTTCGGCCGTGCTGCCCCGGATGAGGATTTTATTGCCGCGCGATATGATGCGGCTTTTGGGAAAGGCGCTGGCCAGTGAATGGATATTTCGGTCTTCAACCCCCAGAAAGTCAATCAGGGAAATGTTTTCGAGTGTTATTACTTTTTCTATCAAAGCCGGGTAAAGAGGTAAATTTCGCTAATTTTCGCACTTCAAATTTAAAAAAGAACTCCGGGTACATCAAAACATGGGCATCGTAACCCTGCTTACCGATTCGGGCGAAAACGACCACTACGTGGCGGCTATCCGTGCCAGAATACTGGGCGTGAACCCGGGCATTAAGATTGTTGACATAACCCATCGGGTGCCGCCTTTCCATGTGGCCCATGCCGCTTTTGTGCTGCGGTCGGTATTTCGCGATTTTCCCTCCGGTACGGTTCATCTGGTGGCGGTACATGCTACCGGTAACCCGGGCGATAAGCTCATTGCCCTTCAACTGGAAGATCATTTTTTTGTTGGGTGCGATAACGGCCTTTTCGGGTTAATAAGCGATAAAACACAGCAACAGCTGGTTGAGCTTAATTCCATTAACCCGGTGATAACCACTTTTCCCGAACGCGATATTTTTGCTCCTACAGCCGCCAAACTGGCCAGCGGTGTACCCATTTCATCGCTAGGAAAGCCCCTTTCCATGTTCCGTAAAATGATCGATCGCCAGGTAAAAGCCACGAAGAAGCAGATTGTGGGCAACGTTATTCATGTAGATTATTACGGTAACCTGGTTACCAACATACCCCGCGAAACTTTTGAGCTGCTTAGCCGGGATAAGGTGTTTACCATTCATGTAGGTACAGACAAGTTCAGAAAAATCTATTTGCAGTACAGCGATGTAGAGGAGGGCGAATGCTTTTTGTTGTTTAATTCCCAGGGTTTGCTGGAGATAGGCATAAACAAAGGCAATGCTGCCGAATTAATGGGCATGGAATACGGCAGTCCGGTAATGATATATTTTGAGTAAACAATGTTATGATAATCCGGATAGTAAGAATGCATTTTACCGAAGCCGGCGTGGAAGAGTTTCTTGAAATTTTCCGAAGGCATGAATCATCCATCCGCCAATTTACCGGATGCCGGCATCTTGAGTTGCTGCGCGATGCCGATGACCCCTGCACTTTTGTCACCCTGAGTTATTGGGATAGTGCCGAAAGTCTGAACCGATACCGGCAATCGGAATTGTTTTCGGTGGTATGGGGCCAGGTTAAAAACCTTTTTGCTGAACGATCGCAGGCATTTTCTCTGGTAAGGCCCGAAAGTGATTAAACGCACAAAACTTTTAAGGCATACCGGCTAAAAATGCAAAAAACAACCATGAAAAAGATACTTTCCGCAAGCTGGCTTATCTATGGCGCAACCGGAGCGCTTGCCGGATACCTATACTGGTATTTTGTTGGCTGCAACAGCGGCACATGTGCCATCACTTCTTCACCGGTTAACAGTACCCTATATGGTGTAGTAATGGCTTTGCTGCTAAAGGGTTCAATCATAAAAGAAAAATAACCATGCCCGGTAACTGGTCCGGCCTAACTTGGCAATAGTAACTTTTCAATTAAATTTGCCGTCCCTGCCCGGGTGGCGGAATTGGTAGACGCGTTGGTCTCAAACACCAATGGTAGCAATACCGTGCCGGTTCGACTCCGGCCCCGGGTACAACAGGCAAGTCCTTCGGTGGCTGAATTAACCATAAAGTGAATCTCAGACAATTATTTCCCCGCTTTGATGATGAACTCCTGGCCCACCTGGAAAAAGTGGCCAGTGAGATTTCGTTTGCGGAGGGCGAGGTGGTAATGCGGTCTGGACAGTATTTCAAGTCGGCTATTATCGTAATCGATGGAAGGGTAAAAGTTTTCCGCGAAGGAACCGATGCTGAAGAATTTTTTTTGTATTATCTGGAGAACGGTCAGGCCTGTGCACTATCCATGATTTGTGCCGCCAAAAATGAGGAAAGTCAGGTTAAAGCTGTGGCGGTAACGCCTGTAAAAGCTCTGGTTATTCCGCTGCCGCACCTGGACGTGCTAATGCGCAACTATCCCAACTGGTATTACTTTGTACTGGAATCGTACCGCAACCGGTTTGAAGAGCTGCTTTCGGTTATTGATCAGGTTGCATTTCATTCCATGGATGAAAAGCTGGTGCACTACCTAAGGCGTCAGTTCCAAACCCTGGGTCCGGTAATTCAGGTTACACATCAGCAAATTGCCAACGACCTCAATTCTTCGCGTGAAGTAATTTCGCGACTGATAAAAAAGCTTGAACAGGAAAATAAAATTGCGGCCGGCCGGAACGAAATCAGGAACATCGCCATCTAAAACATATTATTACGGTATTCTGCTGCGCAGTTCGGAAAGTTTTTTTAACTTGAAGCTTTAATTGTTTAATTATGCAAATTTCAAAAAACAAGGTTGTTTCCATTCATTATACGCTGAAGGACAACCAGGGAACCACACTCGATTCCAGCCTTGGTGGCGAGCCCTTAATGTATATTCAGGGCATTGGCAGCCTTATACCCGGCATGGAAGAAGGCCTTGAGGGAAAATCAAAAGGTGATAAACTGGAAATAAAGGTAACACCCGATAAAGGTTACGGCCTGCGCGATGAAACGCTGGTGCAGGAGGTACCGCGCTCAGCTTTTGGCAATCAGGAAGTACAGATAGGTATGCGGTTCCGTGCCGAAACACCGGCAGGTGTGCAGGTAGTAACCGTTACCGAGGTATCAGATAACACCGTTACTGTTGACGGAAACCACCCCCTGGCCGGAGTGGATTTGAATTTTACCGTTGAAGTGATGGAGGTACGCAATGCCACAGCCGAAGAACTGGCCCACGGACACGTGCACGGCCCTGGCGGGCATGCACATTGAAGGCAGTTTTAACAGGGCAGCATTAGCGGCTATGGACCTTCAGGCTTTTACTGCACGTGCTAAAAGCCAGGCTGTTGAAAACAAAAAGTTTTTGAAATCGCTTACCCGGAAGGACGTACGTGTGGTAGATGAGGCCTTTCACCGCGAACACGAAGATGTGTTTGCAGAAACCAACTGCCTTACCTGCGCCAACTGCTGCAAAACCACCAGCCCCATTTTTTATCCGAACGATGTAGAGCGTGCTGCCCGTGCCCTGGGTCTTAAACCCGGAGCGTTTGCAGAGCGTTTTCTGCGTATTGACGAAGACCGTGATTATGTGCTGAAAAGTTTGCCTTGTCCGTTTCTGTTGCCCGATAATCGTTGCCGCATATATGAATTTCGGCCCAAAGCCTGCCGGGACTATCCGCATACCCACCGGAAAAAAATAAACCAGATTCTGGAACTTACCTACCGGAATACGCTGGTTTGTCCGGCTGTATTAAAGATGGTCGACCGCCTGAAAAGGCACCCACTGCTAAAATCGGCATGAGCATGGCTATACCATGCAGGTACCTGTTTGTATGCGCCTGTTTGGTTTTTTGTACCAACAGCCTGGCGCAGTCGCGCCTCCGCGAAGCGGGGGTTCGCTTTGGCGTGTTGCCAACAGGAAGGTGGAACGCCATTACCGATGTTGACGGTGTGCGGGTAGGACATTGTACCGTTACAGAAGGCACTGATGTTCGCACGGGTGTTACAGCTGTGTTGCCCCACCCAGGTAACCTGTTTCAGGAAAAGGTACCAGCTTCCATCTTTACGGGTAATGGTTTTGGGAAACTGGCCGGGTATACTCAGGTAGAAGAACTTGGAAACCTCGAAACTCCTGTTGTGCTAACCAATACCCTGAGTGTGCCGGTTGCTGTTGAAGCGCTAATAGAATACACCTTGTCTGTACCAGGCAATGAAAAGGTTCAGTCGGTAAACGCGGTAGTAGGCGAAACCAACGATGGCTTTCTGAACGATATCCGGGGATTGCATGTAAAAAAGCACCACGTTTTGGAGGCCATAACAAAGGCTACTTCCGGCCCGGTACAGGAAGGCAACGTGGGCGCAGGTACCGGAACGGTTTGCTTGGGCTATAAAGGCGGCATTGGTACAGCTTCGCGCGTGCTGCCGCAACGGCTGGGAGGCTATACCGTAGGGGTATTGGTGCAAACCAACTTTGGCGGAATACTTACCATTGATGGCGTGCCGGTGGGTGAGGAGCTAGGAAATTTTTACCTGAGTAACGAACTCAGCAGCACAGCCGATGGCTCATGCATGATGGTGGTGGCTACCGATGCCCCCCTGGATGCCCGAAACCTGAAACGCCTGGCGCAGCGGGCCTTGTTTGGCCTGGCACGCACCGGGGGCATTGCCGCCAACGGAAGCGGTGATTATGTAATTGCCTTCAGCACCCATCAAAAGGTGCGGGTTCAGCACAACAGAACGGAAGCGGTCGATACGCTTGCCCTGCTTCGTAATGACAACCTCTCGCCCTTGTTTCTGGCTGTTATTGAAGCTACTGAAGAGGCCATTATAAACTCATTGTGGGCAGCTCAAACCATGACGGGCAAAATGGGACGCGTGGCAGAGGCCCTGCCCCATGAAAAAGTTCTGGAAATTTTGCGCAGGTACGGAGCACTGAACAGAAAACCTGAGCCAAACAGAAAAAAATAAGCCCGGCTTGTAACCGGGCTGTGTATCGTTTAAAACAACTTATGCCAGTTGGGCTTCCAGTTTTTGGGTAAGCACCGACTTGGGCACGGCCCCCACCTGCTTATCTACTATCTGACCGTTTTTAAATACCAACAGTGTAGGTATGGATCGGATACCATATCGTGCAGCTGTCTGCGGGTTGTCATCCACATTCAACTTGGCAATAACGGCTTTGCCATCATAATCTCTGGCCAGTTCTTCTACTATGGGGCCAATCATTTTACAGGGGCCACACCATTCGGCCCAGAAATCAACCAGTACGGTCTTGTCGGTTTTAACAACCTGGTCGAATGTGGCATCGGTAAGTTCCAAGGGTTTTGACATGATTTTTAAGAATTAAAGGTTGATAGTGTCATTTCAAATTTCTGCTTCTTCCAACACAAAGGTAGGATAATTTGTTCCATCTGGTGTAAAGTCATCGCCTGCCTCATCCACGCTGTGTGTTTTTAACCAGTTAAAACGGTTCCGATCGGTTATAACACCAACCTCACCGGTTTTCTGAAGCCGGTAAACCAGTTCACCGCAGGGTTTTACAGCGTACTTTCTGGAAACGGCTTCAGCCCTGATTTTGCCGGTTTCATCGGTAACATGAATATAGAGTGCAGCCTTGCCTGGATGGTTTTTGCAAAGCAAGTCAATCTGGCTTATGGTATCATGCTGAATATCGCTTACCTGCAGCTGCAATACCACAGCAGCAATACGTTTTTCGGCCAATTCGCTTAACAATTCCATGTTTCTTATCCTGTATTCCAGTTCTTCTTCGCGGTACATTCGTTTTTGCACGGTGCCCTCCACCAGCAGCATAGTTCCTTTATCCAGAAAGTTTTTAAACTTTTTAACATAGTCTTCTCCGAAAACGGCTATGCTTACAGATCCTGAATAATCTTCCAGAGTAAATCGGCCAAAGGGTTTTCCGTTTTTGGTTAAGCGATGTTCGGCAGTTGTTACAATACCGGCTAGCTTTACTTCCTGGTTTTCCCATTTGGCCAGGTTGTTCAACTCGCTGCAGCGTGTTGTGGCAAGTGCATTCATTTCGAACCGGAACTTATCAAGGGGGTGACCCGAAAGGTACATGCCCAGCACCTCTTTTTCGAGGTTAAGTTTTTCCAGTTCATCAAAAGGGGGCACATAATCTACTTTGGGTTTGGGCATAGGCGTTCCTGAAACAGCACCAAACAGGCTGGTTTGTGCCGACTGGATTTCCTGTTGCACCTTGCCTGCGTACTTCAAAGCCTTTTCAATAAGGCTGGGCTCACCGTTGTTGGCGTAAATGTATTGCCTGCGATGCAGGTCTGTAAAGCAATCGAATGCTCCGCTTAATACCAGGCATTCGTATATCTTTTTATTAACGGTGCGGGGATTTACTCTTTGGGCGAAGTCGAAAATATCGGTAAAGGGGCCGTTGGTTTCGCGTTCGCGGATAATGCTCTCTACGGCAGCCTGGCCGGCGCCTTTAATGGCTCCGAGCCCAAAGCGTATTTCACCGTTTCTGTTAACGGCAAAGTGCACAGCCGATTCGTTGATGTGCGGGCCCAGTACTTTAATGCCCAGGTTGCGGCATTCTTCAATGAAGAACGTAATTTTTTCGATGTTATCCTGAGCATGGGTAAGAACTGCGGCCATGTATTCGGCAGGATAATGGGCTTTTAGATAGGCGGTTTGATAGGCTACCAGCGAGTAGCATGTGCTGTGCGACTTGTTAAAAGCATACTGGGCAAAGGCTTCCCAGTCGGTCCAGATTTTCTCGCAAATCTCAACCGGGTGTCCGTTGGCTTTGCATCCTTCCAGAAAGCGGTCCTTCATTTTGTCGAGCACGCTTTTTTGCTTTTTGCCCATGGCCTTGCGCAGCACATCGGCATCGCCCTTGCTGAAACCGGCTAGTTTTTGCGACAGCAGCATAACCTGCTCCTGGTACACGGTAATTCCATATGTTTCGGCCAGGTATTCTTCCATTTCCGGCAGGTCGTAGGTAATTTTTTCCAGACCGTGTTTGCGGTTAATGAAATGCGGAATGTACTCCATGGGTCCTGGCCGGTACAGGGCGTTCATGGCTATCAGGTCTTCGAACTTGTCGGGCTTAAGTGCGCGCAAATATTTTTGCATGCCGGGACTTTCGAACTGAAACGTGCCGGTGGTTTCGCCCCGTTGGTAAAGCTGGTAGGTTTTGGCATCGTCAAGCGGGATGTTGTCAATATCTACGTCTATGCCTTTGCTTAACTTAATGTTTGCTACAGCGGTTTTGATTACAGACAGGGTGGTTAACCCCAGGAAGTCCATTTTCAGCAAACCGGCGCTTTCTACCACGCTGTTGTCGAACTGCGTAGCCAGCATGTCCGAATCTTTTACCACGGTTACCGGTACCAGGCTGGTAAGCGGTTCAGGGGTAATAATTACGCCGCAGGCATGGATGCCGGTGTTTCGGATGAGGCCTTCAATAATTTGCGCGTTTTGCAGCACCTCTGCCTTCAGGTCGTTGCCTTTTTTCAATTCGTTTAGTTCGGGTATTTCGGCAAGGGCATGGCTTAACGTGGTTCCGGGCCGTTCGGGTACCAGCTTGGCCAGGTTGTTGGCATCAGCAAGGTGCAGGTCGAGTACGCGGGCAGTATTACGTATGGCCGATCGCGCGGCCATGGTTCCGTAGGTAATGATCTGGGCAACCTGCTCTCTTCCGTATTTTTCAATTACATATTTAAGTACTTTTTCGCGGCCTTCATCATCAAAATCGATATCAATATCGGGAAGAGTGGTGCGGTCGGGGTTCAGGAACCGTTCAAACAGCAGGTCGTATTTAATCGGATCGATGTTGGTAATGCCGATGCAGTAGGCCACTGCCGAGCCGGCAGCCGACCCGCGGCCGGGCCCTACCGAAACCCCCATTTTTCGTGCGGCCGAAGTAATGTCCTGAACAATCAGAAAGTAGCCGGGATAACCGGTTTTATGGATGATTTCCAGCTCAAAATCCAGCCGTTCGCGAATACCGGGTGTAATGTTTCCGTACCGTTTGCGGGCACCTTCGTAGGTAAGGTGCTTCAGGTAGTCAATTTCGCTTTCAAATTCAGGGGGTATGGGAAAGCGCGGCAGCACTACGGGGCGTTCGAGTGAATAAGACTCGGTTTTGTTTAATATTTCTTCCAGGTTGGTTATGGCCTGGGGCAGGTCGCTGAACAGTTTTTTCATTTCATCCTGCGACCTGAAGTAGTAATTATCGTTGGGAAGTCCGTAGCGGTGTCCGCGTCCGGTTCCTTTAGGAGTTGCGAGCTTTTCGTTTTCGCCAATGCATACCAGAATATCCTGGGCTTTAGCTTCGTGGTGGTGAAGGTAAAAGACTTCGTTGGCAGCCACGTACTTAATGTTGTAGCGGTGGGCAAATTGAAGCAGTACCTGGTTAACGTGGTCTTCTTCGGGTAAACCGTGGCGGTTCAGCTCAATATAAAAGTCGTCTCCAAAAATATTATGCCACCAGCGCAGGGCTGCCTCGGCCTGCCGTTCGCCTGCGTGCAGAATAAGCCAGGGTATTTCGCTGTTCAGACCGCCGGTTAGTGCCATTAGCCCTTCGCGGTGCTGCTCAATAAGGGCCTTGTCAATGCGGGGATAGATGCCATAAAGCCCTTCGGTAAACCCTAACGAACTAAGACGTGCCAGGTTATGATAGCCCACTTTATTTTTGGCCAGTAAAACCTGGTTATACCGTCTGTCGGGATTGTCTTTGGTGAATTTCAGTTTTTTTCTTTCTTCTGCCACATAAAACTCGCAGCCCACAATTGGCTTTATACCCTGTTGCAGGGCGGTTCGCACAAAGGCAAAAGCTCCGTACATGTTTCCCAGGTCGGTAAGGGCAACAGCCGGCATGTTGTACGATTTGGCTGTTTCTACCAACCGGTTTATGTTGGCCGTGGCCTGTAGCAGCGAAAACTGAGAATGTACATGAATATGGAAGAAAGTGCCTTCGGCTGCTGTGGCAGGTGATGCCGTAGCCGTTACAGGGGCAGCTGTTTGTTCACGTCGGTAAAAGTTTGATTTGCCCAGTTTTGGCTCTTCGTATTCTATTTCCTCAACGGGTGTTGCATCAGCAGGGGCAATTACCTTTTGTTTAATCAGGCCGAAGAAACAGCGTGCAGTTGCCGCCACATCGAAGGCGGCATCGTGGGCTTCGGGCACGGGGCTGCCGAAAAGCTTTTCATGCAATTCAGTAAGGCGGGGCATTTTAAGCTTTCCGCCTATGCCTCCTGAAAGGTTACAGAATTCAGTCGCAGCCAGACCGGTATCGAGTTTTGGCCGGGCGGTGAGCAACTGCGGGTCCATTTGCTTTCGGATGAACTCGGCACCGATAATGCTGATGTCGAATTCTATGTTGTGGCCAATAAGCAGTAAGGCCTTTTCCACGTCGGCATAAAAGGCTTCCAGCACCTGTTTCAGGTCGTCTCCTTCGGCCGTTGCCCGGGCGGTAGAAATGCCATGCACTTTTTCGGCCATGTAGGGAATATCGAAGCCTTCGGGTTTTATGATATGGTTGTGCCTGGAAAGCAATTTGCCGTGCTGGTCGTGCAGTTGCCAGGCGAGCTGTACCAGGCGGGGCCAGTTTTCGAGGTCGGTTAGCGGTGCGGTTCGGTTACGCGGCAGTCCGGTGGTTTCGGTATCAAAAATCAGGTACATCCGGAATGGTAAATTGTGGTTGCAGGTGTAAAAGTAGGCTTTTTTCCTGCCGGATATTCTGTCCTGAATCTGGATTTAATTCCCAAATATAGATAAATATTTAAACAAAAATCCCTTAAAAATTATTTAAATACCTGTAAATCAAATATTTATAAAATATGGCAACATATTCGCGAGATCTTATAAAGAATATTTTTGTGTATGAAGCCTTTTTGGAAATACATTTTAAAGTTCGTGCGCGATGAATGGTTTTTGCTGGTGGTGCTGGCACTTATTTTTTTGGTTGTCCTCCTGTTTGAATTCTGCCTGAATTGATTTTAAACATAATCTAAATACCGCCTGTTAATTGCATGCAAACGCCTTAGGCGG
>FWPU01011338.1_pt1 | contig 12561 bp, 9 predicted proteins | sample 2228361 | NCBI WGS metagenome assembly FWPU01 (sample SAMEA103939777, study PRJEB20133) | metagenome | reverse complement strand
CGAAGCCGGACGGCAGATCTACGACTTCTTCTGGGGCGAGTTTGCCGATTGGTACCTGGAAATCGCCAAGCTCCAACTGGCGGCGGGCGGCGATCGCTGTTATTACACCGCCCGGACGCTCGTCCGCGTGCTCGACCTGTGCCTGCGGCTGCTGCACCCCTTCACCCCGTTTGTGACCGAAGAGCTTTGGGGGCATCTGAAGCAAGCCGCTGCCGCCCACGGCGATGATTTTGCTCCCCGTGGCGGCTGGCCGCCGGCTTTGATCGTCGCCCCCTGGCCGGAACCGCGCCCCCAGGAAAGCTGGGAGCTGGAAAAGGTCGCTGCCTTCAGCCTGGTGCAGGAGGTGGTGCGCGCGATACGCAACCTGCGCGCCGAGAAAGGCGTCCAACCCGGGCGGAAGATTCCCGCCATCCTGGCCGCCGGATCGCAGCTAGATGCGTTCCAAGCCCAGCGCCAGACCATCGCCCATCTCGCCCAGCTCGACCCTCAGCGGCTGCTCATCGTCCCCGAGCTTGCCGAGAAGCCGCAAGGGCATATCGCTCACGTTGTCGGGCCGGTGGAGATCTATCTGGCGCTCGCCGACCTGGTGGATATCCGGCAGGAGCGGGCGCGCCTGCAACGCGAGCTGGAGGAATGTGAGGGGCAGATACGCCGCCTGGAAGGTTTGCTTGCCGGCGATTTCGCCATCAAAGCGCCCCCAACAGTCGTAGGGAAGGAACGGGAGAAGCTGGAAACCTATCGCGAGCGGGCTTCCAGGCTGCGCAATCAGATCAGCGCGCTCGATTGAGCGCCGCTGCTGACGAGAGGAGATTTCGGGATGAAACGCATTGACCTGGGCGACCTGTCCGTGGCGTATGAAGACCACGGGCAGGGCATGCCCTTGTTTTGTATTCACGGCTACCCGCTCAACCGCCTGATCTGGCAGGCGCAATGGGAAAACCTGGCCGGGCTTGCCCGCGTCATCGCCCCCGACCTGCGCAGTCATGGCGAAACCCATGCGCCGCCCCCGCCAGTGACCGGCGGAGTGCACACCATGGAGTTGCTGGCGAGCGACTGCGACCGCCTGTTGGATGCCCTGGAAATCCGCCAGCCAGCGGTGATCTGCGGCCTCTCCATGGGAGGTTATATCGCCTTTGCCTGGCAGCGCCTGAACCCGCAACGCTTTGCCGGGCTGATCCTTACCGCCACCCGCGCCCGCCCGGATAGCCCCGAGGCGAAAGAGAACCGTCTGAAAGCGGTTGAACTTATCCGCAGCGGCGGCGTCGCCGCTGTTGCTGAGAGCATGGTGCCCCGAATGCTCTCCCCTGCTACACTTTCATCCAAGCCGGATGTGGTGCAACGGCTGCGGCAGATCATCCTCAGCAGCTCCCCGGACGGGTTGATTGCCGACCTGTTGGGGATGCGCGACCGCCCCGATTCCACGCCGTTCCTGCCGCAGATTCGCCTGCCGGTGCTGATTATCGCTGGCAAGGACGACCCCTTCATCCCGCTTGCCGAGGCTGAGGAGATGCAGCAGGCTTTGCCCGATGCCCGCCTGGTCGTCATCTCCGACGCAGGCCATCTGCCGAACATGGAACAACCCCAGGCGTTCAACGTCGCTGTGGGGGATTTTCTGCGCCAATTTTGAGAGGGAGTTTCGATGAAATTTGGAGTGGTTTATCCGCAAACCGAACTGGCTCAGGACGCTTCTGTCGTGCGCGATTACGCCCAGGCAGCCGAGGCGGCTGGTTTCAGCCACATCCTGGCTTATGAACATGTGCTGGGCGCCAACCCGGATCGTCCAGGAGGCTGGCAAGGCCCATACACCTATCAACACGCATTTCTGGAGCCCTTTGTGCTGTTCAGTTACTTGGCCGGGGTTACCCGCAGCATCGGATTCACCTCCGGCATCCTGATCTTGCCGCAACGGCAGACGGCGCTGGTGGCTAAACAAGCCGCCTGCCTGGATGTGCTCTCTGGCGGTCGCTTGCGCCTGGGAGTCGGTTTGGGCTGGAATGCGGTGGAATACCAGGCGTTGAATCAGAATTTCCACAATCGCGGCCGGCGCATCGAGGAGCAAATCGAGGTCATGCGCATGTTGTGGCGTCAGCCATTGGTGAATTATTCCGGCCGGTGGCACGCCATACCCGACGCTGGCATCAACCCGCTGCCTTTGCAGCAACCGATTCCCATCTGGTTTGGTGGTCACGCCGATGCGGCGCTGGAGCGGGCGGCGCGCCTGGGAGATGGCTGGATGCCGAACTACCGCCAGCCGGCGGATGCGGCGAAATCGTTGGCGCTGCTCGATGAGCGCCTGGAAAAGATCGGCAGGCGGCGCGCCAGGCCGGGGAATGCCGCCCCGGGTGACTTTGGGCTGGAAGCCCGCCTGCATTACGACGATGGCAATGCGGATAAGTGGCTGGCGACTCTGCGCGCCTGGGAAGACGTCGGCGCCACCCATATCAGCTTCAATACAATGGGCGCGGGCTTGCAAACCACTGACGAACACATCGCTGCCATCCAGAAGTTCGCTCAGGTAGTCGGTTTAAACTGAGTTTGAGCGGAGGGAAAAAAGTATCCCCCCAAAAGGAGCAATGTCAGTTGATTTTTTTGCAAATCATATGCTATAATTTTTGAAGCATACGCTACATCCGGTTTGGATGAGCAGATGGCCGCGTCGTTCATCTTACTACCATGACCGCAACAGTTATCTATATTACTGCTGCCGCATGGGTCCTGTTTTCTGCCTTCTTCGCCGCCGCCGCCTGTATCCTCTCAGCCAGATTGCACCAGGCGAGCCGCTCGTTCGATGAATTCACCACCGAAAACCGGCTGGAGGGTGAAGAGGGAAAAACCCGCAAGTCATTTGGGTAGAAGCGGACCAGCGCACCAATCAACGCACAGCCAAGAGTCTCCTGCTCAGGATGCTGCCGACAATGGCGCAGGCGTCGGTGGGAAGGTGGTGGTTAACCTTTTCACTGAACAGGATCTGGCAATTAGAGGGGAAATCTTCGTCGCCCTGCCAGTACACAGCCAGCAATCTCACCCGTGGGAATAAATTGAATACATAACTGCTCTCACCGTGCGGGTAGCGGATGCCGCCCAATTGGGTTGCCGCCTGCTCGAAAGCCTGCCGATCGCCAAAGTGCTTCGCCAGCTCTTTGCCGGTGTATCCCTGAAATGCCTGGGTATAAAACTTTCCTTCGGGAAGCTCGGAGAAGGCGATGAACCGCTCTCCTGGAGGTGCGCCGTCGCAGGTATGCAGGTAATACAGGATCAGCGCCTGAATTGCCGCGCCGGGCTCTCGAGCGGTGTTCATCTCGCCGATGGCAAGCTGCGGAAAGGTGATTCGCATCGGCTGATCCCACACCGGCAAAATGAACTCGCCGCCGCCGCGCCCATCGGGATGGAAGCTGGCGCCGGTGTACCGCGCCAGTTCGTCGGGGTCTCTACTGCGCAGGTTGAGGCGCAGCTCTTCCAATCGGGCAAGCAGGAGCTGGGGGTCGGGAGCACGGGGAAGCTGGAGTCGTTTCAAATGCCACCTCTGCGGGAGCAGTCCGTTTGCCTGAACAGGTCTGTCGCCCTCAGTCCAAATAGCGCCGCCGCCACTCGAACAATTTGTTCAGCGCCTCAATCGGCGAGAGGGCATTCAGGTCCAGGTTGCCCAGCTCTTCCAGCAGCGGGTTGGTTTCGGGGAAGAGCGCCAGTTGGCGGGGGATTTCCGGGGCGGTCTTGACCGCTTTGCCCGAGCTGAGCTCGAGCTGGCGCATGATCTCGCCGGCGCGCTGAATCACCGGCCGCGGCAAGCCAGCGAGTTGACCGACATGGATGCCGTAGGAACGGTCTGCTCCGCCGGGGATGATCTTGTGCAGGAACACCACCTGCCCGTCTGCCTCGCTGACGGCGACGTTATAGTTGCGCACGCCCGGCAAGATTTCCGCCAGTTGGGTCAGCTCGTGGTAATGGGTGGCAAACAGCGTCCGGGAGCGCAGCCGGGGATGGTTGTGGATGTATTCAACCGTTGCCCAGGCGATGGAGACGCCATCGTAGGTGCTGGTGCCGCGACCGATTTCGTCCAGGATCAGCAGGCTGCGCTTCGTGGCGTGGTAGAGGATGTTGGCGGTTTCGATCATTTCCACCATAAAGGTGGACTGACCGGCGTGAATCTCATCCTGCGCGCCGATGCGGGTGAAAATGCGGTCAACGATGCCGATGCGGGCTGATTTTGCTGGCACAAAGCTGCCCATCTGCGCCATCAACACGATCAACGCCACCTGGCGCAGGTAGGTGGATTTGCCGCTCATATTCGGGCCGGTGATGATGCGCACCCGCTCGTCCGGTTCGAAACAGGCGTCGTTGGGGATGAAGCGCTCGCTCTGCAAGGTCGTTTCCACCACCGGATGGCGTCCTTCCACGATTTCGAGCACGTCTTCCTCGACCACCTCGGGGCGCTGATAACCGCCCAGTGCTGCCGCTTCTGCCAGCGAGGCCAGGGCGTCCAGTTCCGCCAGGGCGCGGGCGGTCTCCAGCAGCAGCGGCACGCCGGTCGCCAGTTGGGTGCACACCTGAGCGAAGAGGCGCGCCTCGCTTTCGCGGATGCGCTCTTCGGCGTTGAGCACCAGGGCTTCGTACTCTTTCAATTCCGGCGTGATGTACCTTTCGGCGTTGATCAGGGTTTGCTTGCGGATGTACTCTGGGGGCACCATATCGCTGTTGGCGCGGGTCACCTCGATGTAGTAGCCGAATACCTTGTTATAGCCCACCTTCAGCGATTTGATGCCGGTGCGCTGGCGCTCTACCGCTTCCAGGCTGGCGATCCACTCGCGGGCGTGGCGCGAGCGCTCGATGACGCCATCCAGTTCGGCTGAGAAACCGGGTTTGATGACGCCGATGTTCTGCAGCGTCGCCGTGGGCTCCTCTGCCAGGGCGCTTTGCAGCAGCGCCAGTTGCTCGCTGCAGGGGTTCAGGTGTTCGAGGATGGGGCGCAGGGGATTTTCGCCCTGCGGCAGCATCTCCCGCAGCGCCGGCAGGCGCATCAAGGCGCTGCGCAGCGCCGCAAGATCGCGCGGCAGGGCGACGCCGGCGGCGATGCGGTTCGCCAGCCGCTCCAGATCGCCCAGGGGTTTGAGAGCGGCGCGCAGTTCGGCGCGCAGCAAGCCATCGGCGTGCAGGAACTCGACCCCATCCAGGCGTTTATTGATCTCCTGCCGATCTAAAAGCGGCTTGTTCACCCACTGGCGCAACAGCCGCTTGCCCATCGGCGTGACCGTGTGATCCAGCACGCCGAGCAGCGAGCCGCGCACAGAACCGCTGCGCAGCGTCTCGGTTAATTCCAGGTTGCGCCGCGCCGCCGGATCGAGGGTCATGAATTCCGACAGGGTATAGCTCTTGAGGCTGGTCAGCAATTTAAGCGCCGCGGGTTGCGTCTCGCGCAGGTACTGCAGAATGGCACCGGCCGCGCGGATGCTGGCGCTTTGCCCATGCAGACCGAAGCCGTCCAATGTGGCTACGCCGAAGTGGTTCTGCAGCTCTTGCTGGCAACGGCCCAGCTCGAAGCGCCAGTCGGCGTATTTCGTCGGATGGCCGGGCGCTCCCTCCGGCGCCACCTGATGCTCCGGATGGAGAATTTCCGCCGGCTGCAAGCGCATCAACTCAGAGCGCAGGTTGACCAGGCAATCCGCGCCGCGCAACTCGGTGGCGGCGAATTCGCCGGTGGTCACGTCAACGTAAGCCAGGCCTGCGCTTATCTCGCTGGCTTCTTCCTGCATCACCACGCACGCCAGGTAATTGTTTGCCTCCGCCGGCAGCAGGCTGGCTTCGGTCACTGTGCCAGGCGTCACCACGCGCACCACCTGGCGCGGGAACAGCCCCTTCACCGGCTGGTCGCCCACCTGTTCGCAAATCGCCACGTGGTAGCCGCGCTCGATCAGCCGTGCCAGGTAGCTTTCCACCGCGTGATGGGGGATGCCCGCCATGGGCACGCGCGTATCCTTCGCCACGTTGCGCGAAGTGAGCACGATTTCCAGCTCGCGGGCGGCGATTTCGGCGTCTTGGTCGAAGGTCTCGTAAAAATCTCCCAGGCGAAAGAAGAGGATGGCATGGGGATATTTGCGCTTGATTTCCAGGTATTGCTTGCGAATTGGGCTGATATCTTCCGCGGGGGACATGCCTCAATTCTATGCCCACTGTCCTGAATCGGCAAGGCGGAGTTGGCCGATGTGAAATATAGTTGCCGAAAACGCTCTCTCGGACTATAATACAGTCACTATACTCTTTCGGAAAGGAGAAGAACTGATGGCAAGCGTAACGTTCGATCATGTCACCAAGCGCTTTGGCGATGTGGTGGCCGTCAATGACCTCAACATTCATATTGAGGATAAGGAATTCCTCGTCCTGGTTGGTCCGTCGGGCTGCGGCAAGTCCACCGCCTTGCGCTGTCTGGCCGGGCTGGAGGATGTCACCGAAGGGCGCATCTTGATCGGCAACCAGGTGGTCAACGATGTCGCGCCGAAAGACCGCGATATCGCCATGGTCTTTCAATCCTACGCCCTCTATCCGCACATGTCGGTCTTCGACAACATGGCGTTTGGGCTGAAGCTGCGCAAAGTGCCCAAGGATGAAATCAAGCGCCGGGTGCAGGAAGCCGCCGAGATGCTCGGAATCCAGGATTTGCTCGACCGCAAGCCGCGGCAGCTATCCGGCGGTCAGCGCCAGCGCGTCGCCGTGGGACGGGCGATCGTGCGCGAGCCAAAGGTCTTCCTCTTTGACGAACCGCTCTCCAACCTGGATGCCAAGCTGCGCGTCGAGACGCGCGCCAACATCAGCAAATTGCACCTGCAACTGGAAACCACCTTCATCTACGTGACCCATGACCAGATGGAAGCCATGACCATGGCAAGCCGCATCGCGGTGATCAACAAGGGCGTGTTGCAGCAGATTGACACCCCGCAGACGTTGTACGATCGCCCTGGCAACCTGTTCGTGGCGGGCTTCATCGGTTCACCTTCGATGAACTTCTTCGACGCCAGAATCACCAAGGACGACGGCAAGCTGTATGTTGACGGCGGCACCTTCAACGTCCAGATTCCCGAAAATCGCGTCAGCGTTTACCAGCCTTATATCGGCAAGAGCGTCATCTTTGGCATCCGCCCGGAGGACATCTACAATCCCGAGTACGCCGCCCCGGGCATCAACGCCCAGCCGGTGCCGGCCAAGGTGGACGTGACCGAGTTGATGGGCAATGAAATCTTCGTCTACCTGAAGAATGGCAACCACAACTTCATCGCTCGCGTCGACCCGCGCTCGCGCTATCACATCGGCGATGACGTGCAGGTCATGTTCAACATGGATAACTTCCACATCTTCGACAAAGAGACCGAGGTCGCCATCCGCTAAACCGATTCGTACTCTCAAAATGCTCCCGTCTCCCCGCATGGAAGCGGCATGTTGGGGAGACGATTCATGTTTATCAAAGGAACCCAATGCTATGACAATAGAACTCCTGAAACCATTGTTGCGCCCGGCGGAGACGAAGATCGTCCTGATGGTGATGGACGGGCTGGGCGGGATGCCTGTCGAACCGGGTGGTCCGACCGAGCTGGAAGCCGCCAACACGCCCAACATGGACCGCCTGGCGCTGGAAGGCACGCTGGGGCAGATCATCCCCATCCGCCCGGGCATCACCCCCGGTTCCGGACCGGCGCATCTATCCCTGTTCGGTTACGACCCGCTTGTGTACCAGATCGGCCGCGGCACGCTGGAAGCCGTGGGCGTGGGGATGAAGGTCGGCAAGGGCGATGTCGCCGCTCGCGGCAATTTCTGCACCGTGGATGCCCAGGGCAACATCACCGATCGCCGCGCCGGGCGCATCCCCAGCGAAGAGGCTATCCAGGTGGTCGAAAAACTCAAGGGCGTCCAGATACCGGGCGTGGAGACGGAGGTGCGCCATGTCAAGGAGTATCGCTTTGCGGTGGTGATGCGCGGCGAAGGCCTCGATCCGGATATTGACGATACCGATCCGCAGGCAACCGGCGTGCCCCCGTTGCCGGCGCATGGGCGCAATCCGCAAGCCGAACGCACCGCCGGGTTGTTCAACCGGTGGATCGAGCAGGCGCGTCAGCTCATCGCCGATCAGCCCAAAGCAAACAGCCTGACCTTGCGCGGCTTTGCCACCCATCCCGGCCTGGCTTCATTCATGGATGTTTACGGCTTGCGCGCCGCCTGCGTGGCGGTTTACCCGATGTATCGCGGCGTTTCCCAACTGGTTGGCATGGAGGTGGTCGAAGTAGACGGTGAGACCACCGAGGATGAGTTTGCCGCCCTGGCAAGGGTGTGGGGCGATTTCGATTTCTTCTTCGTTCACATCAAGAAGACCGACAGCAAGGGCGAGGACGGCGATTTCGCCGGCAAAGCGGCTTTCATCGAGTCGGTGGACGCCGCCTTACCGCAGTTGATGGCGCTCAACCCCGACGTGCTGATGATTACCGGAGATCACTCCACCCCGGCGAAGTTGCGCGTCCATTCCTGGCACCCGGTGCCGTTCCTGCTCTGGGCGCCGCAGACCGCCCGCCCCGATGATCAGACGCGCTTCGGCGAGCGCGCCTGCGCTCGCGGCGGTTTCGGCACCTTCAACGCCATGGATGTCATGCCGCTTGCACTGGCGCATGCCCAGCGGCTGAACAAATACGGCGCATAGTCGAACGTAGGGCAGGCATCCCTGCCTGCCACCTGCTGCTTAATCCAGGACTGCGGCCGGGAAGTAACACAAACCGGCTGTGCCCGGGCCGGTGTGCACACCCAGCGCCGGAGAGAGCTCGGCGATGAGCGTCTCCACGCACTGCAACCGCTCCTCGATCAACGCCCGGATTTTGCCCACCTCTTGCGGCGCAGCGGCGTGGACGTAGGCGATTTTGATCTTGCCCATGTGGCCGACTGCCGCCTCGACCTTCTCCGCCATGATCTGATAGGCGCGTTGGCGGCTGCGCGCCTGCCCCAACGCCACGATCACCCCGTCTTCCATGCTGATCAAGGGCTTGATGTTCAGCAGGGTGCCTACCAGGTGCTTGGCGCGACCGATCCTGCCGCCCATGTAGAGATATTTCAGCGTGTCGGCGGTTTGAATCATGCGCGTCACCGGCATCATCTTCTTGACCAGAGCCAGGATATCCGCCAGAGACTTACCCGCCAAAGCGGCTCGCGCCGCCTCGATCACCATCCAGCCGTGGCACATCGAAACGTTCAGCGTGTCAATGACCTCGATCTTGATGTTCTGCATCGTCTCGCTAGCCATTGCTTGGGCAGCCTTTGCCGCCTGGTACGCCCCGCTGCCTTTTGAGGTCATGTGAATACTGATGATCTCCTGCGCACCGCTTTCTTCGACCACCTGATTGTAGGCTTTGAGATAGTCGCCCGGGCCAGGGCTGGCGGTGGTGGGCAGCTCGCGCGCCGTTGGCAGCCACCGGTAGAAGGCATCGCGCTGGATGGTCAGCAAATCCCGCAGCACTTCTTTCCCCCGGTGGATGTAATAGGGAACCCAGGTGATCTTCAGGCTTTCGATCAGGTTCTCGGGGATGCTGGCGCAGCTATCGGTGACAACCGCTACTTTGGACACAGTTTGCTCCTTAATTCAAAATACATCTGCAAATCGCCGGGGCGAGATCGGCGAGGCTGTTCAGCCCGGCGGAGAAATCCCGGCGCAGTTGGGAAGAACCGATCAGGATTGCCGGAACCGGATTGCGCGTATGCCGACGCGTGCTCAAATCCTCCAGGTTGCCGTGATCCGAGGTGATCAACACCAGCCCCTGGTCGTCCTGCCAGGCGTGTAGAATTCCCGACAGCACATCGTCTAGCGTTGCCAGCAGGGAGAGCGCCTGGGGCATCTCCTGGCGATGACCGGCGTAGTCGCTCAGCCAGTATTCGAAGAAGGTCAGGTCGTGCTGAGCGGCGATCTCGGTCATGCGCGCCCCTGCCTGAAACGGGGTGATCACTGGCGTATCCGCCAGGTGAAGCACGTCCCGCCAGCCCTGGGCGGTGAAGTCGGCAGCCAGAGCCTGGCCGGCGTGCAGGTCGGCGGCGGTTTTCAGCGCCAATCCCGCGCTGGTAACAGCCAGGGGGATGGCGGAGTACAGCCGGTGCCCGGAGTGGATGGCTTCGAAGTAGCGAGGTGGGTAGGCGTTCAGGAACACCGAACGGCGACCGCGCTGTTTGAGCTGGTTGAACAGGTTGCCGTTCCTCAGGAAAGCTGCCACCGGCGGGTTGGGTTTCGGACCGTAGTGATACCCCAGCAAGGCTGGCACATTCTGCCCGGTCAGGATTGCCGCCTGACCAGTAGCCGATTGGGGCAGCCCTTCCACAGAAAGGCAGGCATCCAGGGCGAGCAAGGAGGCGCGCGCCCCGTGATACGGCGCCGACTGCGCCAGCATGCGCCTTCCCCCCAGCAATGCCTGAAGATGGGGCATCTCCGCCCCGGCAAACGGGTTCACATCCGGATCATCCGGTCCTAACCCCACACCATCCAGGAATACAAAAAGCAATTTCATCGCGGGGAAATCAAATCGTCGGTGATATTCATTTTACCTTATTTCCGGGCGAATAGCAGCCAGGCGGAGGGAATTTGACCGCGTTCGCTGCCATTTTGGCGCTGAACCAGGCGCAAGTGCTCCTGCAGCAGGAGCAGGTCGGCTTCGGTCAGGCCGGGCCGGTTCTCGTTGGGTTGACGGAGGAAGGCATACAGCAAAAAATGGCCTTCAGGGGATAACAGGCGTCTCAGATGGCGGCGGTATCGGGCTTGTTCGGTGGGGGAAAGGCCGTGCAGGCAGCCGATGTCGAGGATCAGGTCGAACGGACCGTCGAAATGCTCCAGGCGCGTGGCGTCCCCCAGGTGAAAATCCACCTGAACGCCCTGCCGGCGCGCCTTTTTGCGGGCGATGCGGATGGCGCGCCAGGCAAAATCCACGCCGGTGACTTGCCAGCCGGCTCGCGCCAGGGTGATGGCATTGGTGCCGCTGCCGCAACCGATGTCCAGGGCGCGGCCGGGGGGATGCTCGCCGATGAACGCCAACAGCTCCGGCGGCGAAATGCCGCTGTCCCAGGGGGGAGAGCGGTAGTACCACAGGTTAAACAGCAATCGTCGCAGCATGGGAGCCTGATTCTTCTCGCGATGCGTTTATTGTAAACGATATTGCGAAATCTCTCTTTGACAAGCAAGCCGAAGTACCGTAAAATCAATGGCTGTCTGAACTTATTTGCCTCAAGAAAGGTTTTCACATGAAAGAGTATACAACCGAAGCGATCCGTAATATTGCGCTCGTCTCACACAGCGGCGCAGGCAAGACCATGCTCGCCGAGGCTTTGCTGCACTTTACCGGCGCAACCACACGGCTGGGAAAGATCGAGGATGGCACCACCGTCTCCGACTTCGAGGAGGAAGAACAGCGCCGGGGGATTTCGCTCTCTACCGCAATCTTGCCGGTGGAGTACAAAGACCACAAGATCAATATCCTCGATACGCCGGGATACACCGATTTCATCGGTGAGGTCATCTCGGCATTGCGGGTGGCTGATGGGGCGATTGTCCTGATCGATTCGGTCGCCGGCGCTGAAGTTGGCACCGAAATCGCCTGGGGTTACTGCAACACTTTCCAACTCCCCCGCTTTGTGGTGATCAACAAGATGAACCGGGATAATGCCAGCTTCCGCAAGGCGCTGGAATCGATGCAGCAAATATCCGAAATGCGCTTGATTCCGGTGCAATTGCCCTGGGGGGAGAAAAGCGAATTCAAGGGCGTGCTCGACCTGATGACCGGCAAAGCCTTTGCCGGGGAAGGCAAGACAGCGGTGGACATCCCGCCTGAGTTTGCCGAGGAAGTGGAGGCTGCCCGCCTGGAGTTGATCGAGGTCGCCGCTGAGGGGGAAGACGAGCTGCTGGAAAAATATCTGGAGGGCGGGGAGCTTTCCGCCGCCGAAATCCAGCGCGGCTTACGCAAAGCGGTGCAGGCGGGAGTGTTTGCGCCGGTGTTCGTTGCCGCCGGCTCGGCGGAAATCGGCCTTGCCCCGCTGTTGGACGCCATCCTCGCTCTGATGCCCTCGCCGAAGGATCGCCCACCGACGGTTGCCGAAGGCAAAGACGGCGCTGAGCAACTGGAAGCCTTCGATTCGGCGCCGCTGGCGGCTTATGTCTGGAAGACCACCGCCGACCCCTTCGTGGGCAAGATCACCTACTTCCGTGTTTATTCCGGCACCATCGCCTCGGACTCGCGCTTGTGGAATCAAACCAAGGGCGCCGAGGAGCGCCTGGGCACGCTGCACCTGCTGCGCGGCAAGGAACAAATCCCGGTCAAAGTGGTTCACGCCGGCGATATTGCCACCGTCTCCAAGCTCAGCGTCACCTCTACCGGCGACACCCTGTGCGACCGCGGTCATCCACTGACCCTGCCGGTGCCGGAATACCCGCACGCTCTCTACCAGGTGGCGGTGATGCCCAAAACCCAGGCAGATTCGGCGAAGATCAGCCCAACCCTGACCCGTCTGTGTGAAGAAGATATGACCCTGAGCTGGCGCCAGGAACCCACCACCAACCAGACC
>FWPU01011328.1_pt1 | contig 12569 bp, 10 predicted proteins | sample 2228361 | NCBI WGS metagenome assembly FWPU01 (sample SAMEA103939777, study PRJEB20133) | metagenome | reverse complement strand
ACCGAGGCCAGCCTCGACCGCTGGCACGACCGACACGTGCATTCGATGCAACAGGACCCCTCCGGCTTTGCGCCGGGTGCAACGGCGCGAAGGGTGGCGCCCTCGGCTGAGGCGGCCGAGCCGGTCCGTTTGCACCCGGTGCAACGCCGCGGCGGGCGGTACTCGCGGGCGGGGTCAGCGGAGCGGCTCCTTTGCACCCGGTGCAACACCGGGGAGAGCGAGGCGCGCAACACCGGGGAGAGCGAGGCGCGCAACACCGGGAGAGCAAGGCGTGCAACACCGGGGAGGGCGAGACCCTCGCGCGGGCCCAGCGGACCCGCACCCCGGGCGGCCCACCCCGAGGGGGCCACCCGGCCATCGAGAAGGGGCCATCTCCCCCTCATCAGCGGCGCCCCGACCCGCTGGAATCGAAGGCGGAACGACAGCGCCCCGGCGGTCAGGCCTGCCCTCCGGCCTCGACCCGTTACAGGAGGCCCGACTGCCCGGGCGCCCCGAGCACGAACGCCCCATCCGACCCATCACAGCGCGACCGATCCGCCGAGCGACGAGGACTCCTGCGATGATGAGCCCGACGATGACGACCTTGCCCCGCCACGCCGAGGATCGCGCCTCCGACGTCTACCGCCTCGGCCGCCACCCCCTCGATCCCATCTTCCGACCCCGCTCCGTCGCCGTCGTCGGCGCGACCGAGAAGGAAGGGAGCGTCGGGCGGACGGTCCTCTGGAACCTCATCTCGAGCCCCTTCGGAGGGACAGTCTTCCCCGTCAACCCGAAGCGCTCGAGCGTCCTCGGCGTCAAGGCCTACCCGAACCTCGCCGCCGTCCCCGATCCCATCGACCTCGCCGTCATCGTCACCCCCGCCGAGACAGCTCCCGGCCTCATGGAGGAGTGCGCGGCCGTCGGCGTCCGAGGCGTCATCATCATCTCGGCTGGTTTCAAGGAGGTCGGCCCGGCCGGAGCCGCCCTCGAGGCGAGGGTCCTTGAGATCGCCCGGCGCGCCCGGATCCGGGTCGTCGGGCCGAACTGCCTCGGGGTGATGAACCCCATCTCGGGCCTCAACGCGACCTTCGCCGCCGGGATGGCGAAGGCCGGCTCCGTCGGCTTCATCAGCCAGTCGGGCGCCCTCCTGACCGCGGTCCTCGACTGGAGCGCCCGCGAGGGCGTCGGCTTCAGCTCCGTCGTCTCCCTCGGCTCGATGCTCGACGTCGGCTGGGGCGACGTCATCTACTACCTCGGTGACGACCCCCACACCCAGAGCATCGTCATCTACATGGAGACGATCGGCGACGCCCGCTCCTTCCTCTCGGCCGCCCGAGAGGTCGCCCTGACGAAGCCGATCATCGTCATCAAGCCCGGTCGGACGGCAGAAGCCGCGCGGGCCGCCGCCTCCCACACCGGCTCCCTGACCGGCTCCGACGAGGTCCTCGCCGCTGCCTTCCGCCGGGTCGGCGTCCTGCGGGTCGAGCGGATCAGCGACCTCTTCGGGATGGCCGAAGTCCTGGCGAAGCAGCCCCGCCCGAGGGGGCCGCGGCTGACGATCGTCACGAACGCCGGCGGGCCGGGAGTCATCGCCACCGATGCCCTCGTCGCCGGCGGCGGCCGGCTGGCCGAGCTGGCGTCCGAGACGATGGCCGCCCTCGACGCCGTCCTCCCCCCGACCTGGAGCCACAACAACCCGATCGACATCATCGGCGACGCCCCACCGGAGCGCTACGCGAAGGCCCTCGAGATCGCCGCCCGCGACCCCGGCTCGGACGGCCTCCTCGTCATCCTCACCCCCCAGGCGATGACCGACCCGACCCGGACGGCCGAAGCGCTGACAGCCTACGCCCGCATCGATGGGAAGCCCGTCCTCGCTTCCTGGATGGGCGGCACGGAGGTCGAAGAGGGAGCGACGATCCTCCGCCAGGCGGGGATCCCGACCTTCGATCACCCCGACACGGCCGTCGAGATGTTCAACTACCTCTGGCGCTCGGCCGAGAACCTCCGCCTCCTCTACGAGACCCCGACCCTGCCAGCCGACGACGAGCGGGTCGTCGACCGAGCCCGGGCCGCGGCGGTCATCGAAGCGGCCCGAGCGGCCGGGCGGACGCTCCTCACCGAGGTCGAGTCGAAGGATGTCCTTTCGGCCTATGGGATCCCGATCACCGAGACCCGGGTCGCCCGGACCGAGGCCGAGGCCGTCGCCGCGGCCGCGGAGATCGGCTATCCCGTCGTCGTCAAGCTCTACAGCCACACGATCACCCACAAGACCGACGTCGGCGGGGTCGTCCTCAACCTCCCCGACGCGGCTGCTGTCCGGGCTGCCTTCCGTCAGATCGAGGCCGCCGTCACCGAGCGTCGTGGCCGGGAGCACTTCGAAGGGGTCACCGTCCAGCCGATGATCAACTACACCGGCTACGAGCTCATCCTCGGCTCGTCCATCGACGATCAGTTCGGGCCGGTCCTCCTCTTCGGCATGGGCGGCCAGCTCGTCGAGCTCTTCCGCGACCGAAGCCTCGGCCTTCCGCCCCTGACGACGACCCTGGCCCGGCGAATGATCGAGCGGACGACGATCTCGAAGGCCTTCGCCGGAATCCGAGGCCGGCGGCCGATCGACCAAGCCGCCCTCGAGCAGCTCCTCGTCCGCTTCAGCCTCCTCGTCGTCGAGCAGCGCTGGATCCGGGAGATCGACATCAACCCCTTCCTCGTCTCACCCGAGCGCTGCCTCGCCCTCGACGCCCGGATCGTCCTCCACGATCCAGGCCTCTCGGAAGCCGACCTGCCTCGCCTTGCCATCCGGCCCTACCCACGCCAGTACGTTGGGACGTGGACAGCGAAAGACGGAACCGAGCTCGTCATCCGGCCCATCCGACCCGAGGACGAGCCGGCCATGGTCCGCTTCCACGCCACCCTCTCCGAGGAGACGGTCTACGCCCGCTACTTCGCTCACCTCGGGCTGACCGAGCGGATCGCCCACGAGCGGCTCGTCCGGATCTGCTTCAACGACTACGACCGGGAGATCGCCCTCGTCGCCGAGCGTCGGGACGGTGAAGGGGGCGGGGACATGGGTGAGCCCGAGATCGTCGCCGTCGGGCGCTTGTCGAAGGCCCACGCCGTGCCGGCCGCGGAGTTCGCGATCCTCGTCGCCGATCGCTGGCAGCGCCGAGGGATCGGGACCGAGCTCCTTCGCCGCCTCGTCGCCATCGCCCGGGCCGAGGGGCTCGAGCGGATCTGCGCTGAGATGCTGAGCGACAACCTCGGGATGCGCCGGATCGCCGAGCGGGTCGGCTTCCGGGTCGAGGAGCGACCGGGCGAGGGCACGCTCCACGCCGAGCTCACCCTCTGACTCGGCGGGTCGGGGGGTCAGACGTCGATCCCGCTCAGTCGACGGCGACGTCGGGACGGAGAACCGCCTGCGACGGCGCTCATCGGGAAGCGCGCTCGCCTGCAGCGCGGCGATCTCCGGGGAGCGCGCTCGTCTCTAGCGGATCTAGCGGACGACGACGTTGACGAGGCGCCCGTTCGCGGCGTGGATGATCCGCTCCGGCTTCCGGCCGGCGAGGATGGCGCTGATCTTCGGCCGGGCGAGGACGAGGGCCTCGAGCTCCTCCGCCGAGATCCCAACCGGGACCTCGACCCGGTCGCGGAGCTTGCCGTTCACCTGGATCGGGACCTCCCGAGTCTCCTCCGCCGCGGCAGCCTCGTCGACCGGCGGCCAGGGCTCGGTGTGGATCGAGCGCCAGGACTCGCCGCGCTCGGCGAGGCGGCGACTCCAGAGTTCCTCGGTGATGTGGGGCGCCGAGGGGGCGAGCATGAGGAGGAGGAGGTCGACCGCTTCGTTCCAGGCCGCCCCTCCGGCGACGGCCGTACCGCGGTACCGGAAGAGGGTGTTCGTCAGCTCCATGAGCTTGGCGACCATCGTGTTGAAGCGGAAGCCCTCGTAGTCGGCCGTCACGGCCTTCAACGTCCGGTGGGCGGCCCGACGGAGGGCGAGGGCCGCCGCTGCCTCGTCCTGGCCCGCCGGGAGCCGTCCAGCCTCGGGGTCGCCCGGCTCCGTCCCCGTCGGGTCGAGGACGACCGTCCAGACCCGGCGGAGGAAGCGGTGGACGCCCTCGATGCCGGTCGGGCTCCATGGCCCGCCCTGGTCCCAGGGCCCCATGAACATGAGGAAGAGCCGGACCGTGTCGGCACCGTACCGGGCGACGTAGTCGTCGGGATCCTCGACGTTGCCCCGGCTCTTGCTCATCCGCTCGCCATCGGCCCCGAGGATCTGGCCCTGGTTGAAGAGCCGCTTGAAGGGCTCCCGCTCGCCGACGAGACCGAGGTCGGCGAGGGCCTTCGTGAAGAAGCGGGCATAGAGGAGGTGCATGACGGCGTGCTCGGCGCCGCCGGTGTACTGGTCGACCGGGCACCAGCGGTCGACGAGAGCCCGGTCGATCGGGCCGTCCTCCTTCCTTGGGTTCAGGTAGCGGTACCAGTACCAGGAAGAGTCGATGAAGGTGTCCATCGTGTCCGTCTCCCGCCGGGCGGGGCCGCCGCAGCGGGGACAGGCGACGTTGAGGAAGCTCGGATCGCGCTTCAGCGGGTTGTCGCCGCGGCCGCGGTAGTCGACCTCCTCGGGCAGGACGACGGGGAGGTCCTCGTCGGGGACCGGCACGATCCCGTCCCGGTCGCAGTAGATGATCGGGATCGGGGTTCCCCAGTAGCGCTGGCGGCTGATGAGCCAGTCCCGGAGCCGGTAGGTGACGGCCGGACGAGCCTTCCCCTGCCCAGCGAGCCAGTCGACGATCGCCCGGCCGCCCTCGTCGGCCGGGAGGCCGCTGAACCGACCCGAGTTGACGAGCCGCTCCGCCTCGGTGTGGGCGACGAACGCTTCGGTCAACGGAGCATCCTCCGTGCCGGGCGCGGCGACGACCCGCCGGATCGGGAGGCCGTAGCGGACGGCGAAGGCGAAGTCGCGCTCGTCGTGGGCGGGCACGCCCATGATCGCCCCGGTTCCGTAGCCGAGGAGGACGTAGTCGGCGATGAAGATGGGGATCCGCTCCCCCGTCGCCGGGTTGACGGCGTCGGCCCCGATCGGGACGCCGGTCTTCTCGCGCTCCGCGGAGAGGCGCTCGATCTCCGTCTCGGCGCGGGCCCGCGCCACGTACGCCTCGACCTCGGCCCGCCGGTCGGGAGCGGTCAGGCGGGCGACGAGGGGGTGTTCCGGAGCGAGGACCATGAAGGTCGCCCCGAAGAGGGTGTCGGGTCGGGTCGTGAAGACGGTGATCTGGTCCCCGCCAGGATGGTGATCCCCAGGTGCTGTCTCGAAGACGATCTCGGCGCCCTCGGAGCGGCCGATCCAGTTCGTCTGCATGACCCGGATCGGCTCCGGCCAGTCGATCCCCGAGAAGTCGAGGAGCTCGTCGGCGTACTTCGTGATCCGGAGGAACCACTGCTCGAGGTCGCGCTTCTCGACCCGGGCCCCGCAGCGCCAGCAGCGCCGCTCGGCGCCCTCGACCTGCTCGCGGGCGAGGGTCCCGTCGTTCGGGCACCAGTCGACGGCGGCCATCGCCCGGTAGGCGAGGCCGGCCTCGTAGAAGCGGAGGAAGAACCACTGGTTCCAGCGGTAGTACTCGGGGTCGCAGGTGACGACCTCGTGGTCCCAGTCGAAGGTCGCTCCCATGCTCCGGAGCTGGCGCCGCATGTTCTCGATGTTCCGCATCGTCCAGGTCGCCGGGTGGATCCCGGACCGGATCGCGGCGTTCTCGGCCGGCAGCCCGAAGGCGTCGAAGCCGATCGGGAAGAAGACGTTGTAGCCGTGCATCCGCCGAAAGCGGGCGAGGGCGTCGGTCGGGGTCTTGATGTACCAGTGACCGATGTGGAGGTCGCCCGACGGGTAGGGGTACATCGTCAGGAGGTAGTACTTCGGCCGGCTCGTGTCGGCGAGGTCGGTTCGGTAGAGGCCGAGCTCGGCCCAGCGGGCCTGCCAGCGCGGCTCGATCTCGGCCGGCTCGTAGCGCTCGATGCGGATGCGGTCGCGGATCGTCGTCACGGCGGTGGGCTGCCTTTCACCGAGAACCGATCGTCTACGAAGAACCCCCCGCCGAACCGGCGAGGGGTGGAATGGTCGGCGCGATCAGAGGAGTGGTGGAGCTACGGGGACTCGAACCCCGGACCTTCTGAATGCCATTCAGACGCTCTCCCAGCTGAGCTATAGCCCCACGCCGGAGCGAGAGTATAGCGCACGGGCCCGCGGTGCCCGGGAGAAGGAGCCCCTCGCCGGGCGGCGTCACGGCGTCGGCGGCCGGACGGGGCCGCATCCGACGCCACGCCGCCGGCGATGGCACGATGTCGGCCGTGACTCGCGACGCGACGACCCGCCGGCTCATCTCCCTGCCGGGTGGACCGATCGAGGTCCTCCTCCGCCCGACGAGGCGAGCCCGGGGCCTCCGGGCGACGATCGACCCGCGGCTCGGCCTCGTCGTCAGCCTTCCACCCCCGAGCCGGCGGGGCTGGGCGACACCCGAACCCCTCGTCGAGGGCTTCCTCCGGGAGCGCGAAGCCTGGCTCCGCCGGCACCTCGATCGCCGCCTGGCGAGCCTCGCCACGATCGTGGAGCGAGGTCCCGTCCGGGACGGCGGGCTGCTCCGGTATCGGGGCACTCTTCACCGGCTCCGCGTCGACGGCCACGGCGGCAGCCGGACGAGGGTCGACCGGATCGCCGCCCCTGGGGGTGACCCTGGGGGTGACGAGGCCGAGGGCGGGATCATCTCGGTTCGCCTCGGCTCGAAGGAGCGGCGGCTCCTGCCCGACGTCCTCCGCGATTGGTGCCGCTCGGAGGCGCGGCTCGCCGTCGAAGGGGCCATCGAGCGGCATCGGCGGGCCCTCGACGTCGCTCCGACGGCGGTCTCGATCCGGGACCCCCGGACGCGCTGGGGGAGTGCATCGCGCCACGGCCGACTGTCCTTCTCGTGGCGGCTCATCCTCGCTCCGCCCGCCGCCCTCGAAACCGTCGTCGTCCACGAGCTTGCCCACCTCCGGGTCTTCGGCCACGGGCCGGCCTTCTGGTCCCTCGTCGCCGGCCGGCGGCCGGACCACGCCCTCTGGCGGCGCTGGCTCCGCGACCACGCCCTCGAGCTCCACGCCGCCCTCGAGGACCCGAGCCGCATCCTCGGCGGGTTCGCAAGGCGCAAGGACGGCTGATCCCGCGACGGGGCGCTTGGAGGGAGGGGATGGGACGGGCGCCGGGGAACCTGGTGGGCCGGGGAGGAATCGAACCTCCACAGCCAGAGGCGAGGGTTTTACAGACCCTTGGGCTCACCACCTGCCCAACCGACCCACGGTCCGGCACGGAACTGGTGGAGATGAGGGGACTCGAACCCCTGACCCCCGCGATGCGAACGCGGTGCTCTCCCAGCTGAGCTACATCCCCACCGACGGGCGCGAGCGTTCGAGCATCGCGACCAGCGGGGAAGTGTAGCACGGAGCCTCGGCGGCCTCGACTGGCGCGGCCGCTCCGTCCTGCAAAGTGCTCCCGGCGAACCGACGGCCCCGGCCGACCGTAGACTGGGCGCCGATGCCGGCTGGACTCCTGAACGGCCTCGGGGCGGCGCTCGCCTGGGGACTGACCGATGTGACGAGCGCCCTCGCCGGTCGGCGGATCGGCAGCCTCGCCGTCCTCGTCGTCGCCCAGCTGGCGAGCCTTGCCTTCCTCCTCATCCTCGCCCTCCTCGACCCGACCCGCCTCGTCTTCCGAGCCGACACCGTCGCCCTCTCGGCAGCCCTCGGCCTCCTGTCGTCCCTCGCCTACCTCACCCACTTCACCGCCCTCCGGATCGGCCCGGTGGCGGTCGTCAGCCCCGTCGTCGGGGCGTACGGTGGGATGACGGTCGTCCTCGCCGTCCTCCTCCGGGGCGAGTCCCTCGTTCCCGAGCAGTGGCTGGGGACCGCCCTGGCGACCCTCGGGGTCGTCCTGACCGGGGTCGTCTTCAGTGGCGGCATCCGAGGGATCCGGCTCTTCAGCCCGGGCGTCCTCCTCGCCATCATGTCGCTGACGATCTGGTCCTTCGTCTCGGTCGGCCTGGCCGAGCCGATCCGGACCGTCGGCTGGCTGCCGGTCATCCTCGTCTCCCGCCTCGCGAACAGCGCCACCTCCCTCCTCGTCTACGGCTACGCCGCGCGCCGCGAGGCGGCTCGGCTGGGGCCTCTCCTCCGGGCCGCCCTCGTTCGATCGGAGGGCTCGAGCTTGGCGGAGGACCGACGGGACGGGCGAGGGATCGCGGCCGCTGCAGCGGCGGGGCTCGTCGACGCCCTGGGGTTCGTCGTCTTCGCCGTGGGCCTGGAATTCGCTCCCGTCTGGCTCGTCGGGCTGGCGAGCTCCTTCGGTCCGGCGGTGGCGGTCGTCGTCGCCGTCGGCTTCCTCGGGGAGCGGCTCCGGCCGGTGCAATGGCTGGGGCTTGTGGCGATCGGGGCCGGGATGGTCCTCATCGGTCTGCCGCACTGAGCGAGGCCGTGCTGAGTGAGGGCGGCAAGATCGCCGTTCCTCTTGACAAATAGAACGTCCGTTCGAATAATGAGGGTGTGTCTTCCCTCCCGTCTGCCGTCGCCGATGTCCTCGTCTCCCTCGAACGGCGCTGGGGCGACGCTGCGCCTCGACGGGGCCTCGAGCGGTTCGGGCGAACCGACGGCGCCCTCGCCGTCCTCCCCGACCTCGAGCCGACCGAGGGGCCGACCGTCGAGCCAATCGCTCCGCCTCCGTCGACGACCTCGAGCCTCGGCCTTCGGACGGTGGACCCCGAACCCGTCCGGTCGCCGCGACGTCGTGAGCGGGTCGTGCCGAGTGGCTTCGCGGCGATCGACGCCATCCTCGGGCCCGGGGGCGTGCCGCTCGTCGGGGGACTGGCCGTCCGAGGCACCGGGACGAGCGGGGCGACGACCGTCGCCCTCCGACTCGCCGCCGAGGTCCAGCGCGCCGGTGGGATCGTCGGCTGGGTCGATGGCTCCCACAGCCTCGACCCCCTCGAGGCCCTCGCCCGGGGCGTCCAGCTCGAGTGGCTCGTCGCCCTGGCCCCGGCCTCCCTCGACGAGGCCCTCGCCCTCGCCGGGACCCTCCTGCGGGCTCGGCTCGTCGACCTCCTCGTCCTCGACCTCGATCTCGACACCGCGTGGCGGGCGGCGGGTCGAACCCACACCGCCCTTGGCGATCGGCTCGAGCGCCTGACAGCCCTGGCTCGCCGCTCCGACAGTCTCCTCCTCGTCCTCGAGGCGATGGCCGAGCGGACGGGCCGGGGAGCGTCCCGGTCGACGGGCGCCGAGGCGGCCCTCGGTCTCCGGCTCGAGCTCGCCCGCCGGTCGTGGATCCGGCTCGGGCGGGACGTCGTCGGCGAGCGGACGGAGGTCGTCGTCACTCGAAACCGGTTCGGGCCCTCCGGGCGGCGAGCCGAGATCGAGATCCTCTATGCCGAGGGCGGGCCGCGGGACGCCTGCCTCCGCCGGGCGGCCCTCCTCGCCGCCGAGCCGTCAGCCGTCGAAGGGCCTCGGCCGACCTTCGAGGGGCGCTCCCTCGACGGCACACCGTCGATCCTCGGGGGCAGAGCGTCGGCGGGCGAGGTGCGTCCTCCTGCCCTCGACCTCGGCGCCTCGGCGTCCTCGGCGCCGAGTCCGTTGATCCCATCGTTCGAGCAGCGACACTGCCATGCGACGCCTCCACCTCTTCTGGCCGCATCTCCTCCTCCGCCTCGCCCTCGCCCGAGCGAACGCGCCTCAGGCGGGCGACCCCACTTCCACGTCCTGGTCAGCGAGGCGAGCGACCGAGCCGATCGTCGTCGGCGGTCGGCCCTGGAGCGGGGGCCTCGTCCTCGACGCGAACGGGAGGGCTCGAGGGCTCGGGATCCGACGCGGGATGTCCCTGGCCGCCGCCCAGCGGCTCGTGCCCGAGACCAGGTTCCTCGAGCCGCATCCCGAGGCCGATCGGGCCGCCCTCGAGGCGGTCTTCGAGCGCCTGGCGGCCTTCAGCCCGAGCCTGGCCGGGACGAGTGAGCCGGACGACCCGGCCTTCGGCTTCATCGAGGTCGGGATCGAGGGGCTCGAGCTCCTCTGGGGCGAGGAACGGATCCTCGCTGCCCGTCTCGCCTCGGCGGTCGAGGGACTCCTGCCGGGCCGCCCGAACCTCGGGATCGCCGGGACGCGCTTTGCGGCGACGGTCGCTGCGGTCCTGGCTCGCCCCGGCGTGCCGATCGTCGTCCCGCCCGGCGGCGAGGCGGCCTTCCTGGCGCCCCTGCCGGCGACGATCCTGACGTCGGATCCCGAGGCCCGGGCGCGGCTCCTCCGGTTCGGGCTGCGCCGGGTCGACCAGGTGGCGGCGCTGCCGCGGTCGGCCGTCGTCGCTCGCTTCGGTCCTGAGGGCGTCCGGCTCCACGCCCGAGCAGTCGGTGAGGAGGTCGAGCCCGGCGAGATCTGGCGGAGACCCGAGCGCGCCGCCCTCGGCCTCGACCTCGAGCCGGCGGTCGACCGCCTCGAGGCCCTTCGCTTCGTCCTCCATCGGCTCGTCGTCGGCCTCGTCGAGCAGGTCGCGGCCCGGGGTCGAGCGGCGGCGTCGGCCGAGCTCCGACTTCGTCTCGATCCTCGCCTGCGAGCGTCCGACCCCGGTCGGGGGGCGATCGAGTCGGTCGGTGCCGCTTCGTCCGTCGTGCCCGGCGTCTCGACGAGGGGGTGGGTCGTCACGGTCCGCCAGGTCCTGCCGGAACCCACGGCCGACGGCGAGGCGATCGAGCGACTTCTCGTCGCTCGTCTCGAGCGGCACCCCCCGGCGGCTGCGGTCGAGCGGCTCGAGCTCGAGCTCGACGGTCTCGTCCCGGATGCGGGCCAGCAGCTCGAGCTCTTCGAGCCGCAACGGGCCCGCCGAGGGCGGCTCGCCTGGCAGCTCGCTCGGATCGCCGTCGAGTTCGGCGCCGATCGGGTCCTCGAGGCCGAGGTCCTCGACCCCGAGGCGTCGTGGGCGGAGGCGCGGAGTCGCTGGCGATCGTGGTCGGGTCGGCGTGGCGCCGGGGTCGATGGCTGGCACACTGCCGGCGTCGACGGCGAGCGCGCCGGGGAAATCCAGAGACCTGTCGCCAGGGTCGACGAGGGACGCGTCGAGGAAGTCGAGGGGCGTGCCCCCCAGGCGCGCCGGGAACCCGGCAGCGGCGTGGTCTCAGAACTCGCCGTCGAAGTCGACGGCCGGAGGGGGCGACGATGACTCGCCTCTTCCGTGGCCATCCCGAAGTCGCGGTCGAGGTCGACGAAGGGGGCTGCCCACGACGCCTCCACTGGCGGGGTCGGATCGAGCCGATCGAGGTCGCCAACCAGTGGCGGGTCAGCGAGCGGTGGTGGCGCGAGCCGATCGAGCGGGACTACTACAAGGTCGTCGGGCCGCGCTGGCTGGCCCTCGTCTACTTCGATCGCCGGACCGGATCGTGGTATCTCGAGCGCCTCTACGACTAGGGGGCGTCAGCTCGCCGGGCTCCCTCCGAGGGCGCTCACGACGAGGAGGATGAGGAAGAGGCCGACGACGAGGAGGAGGAGCCCCAGGTCCCTCGGCCGAGCTGTCTGCACCCCGATCACCCCCATGAGCGAACACCGGCGTCCTCGCGACGTCGACGAGGATAGCCGATTCCGCCCGGGCCCGTGTCGTCCGAGGCTAAACGGGCCAGTCGAGCCGGAGTGGATGCAGCTCCCGAGCCGCCCCGGTCGGAGGAGGGGTCCTCGGTGCCGCCTCGGCTCAGCTCGGGATGGCAGCGACGAAGGCGGCGACGACGAGGATGACGAGGACCAGGACGAGGAGACCGGCCCCCAGGAAGTCGCTTCGACGTGGCTCCATCGATGTCACTCCTAGCTACGCTGCGAGACGGGCGTCGACCGACCCTCGTCGGCGGTCGACTCGTCGGTCGGACCCGGTCATTCGAAGGGGCAGGCTGCTCCATAGCGGACGAGGAGGACCGTCAGATCGCCCATCGGCCGAACCGTCGAGCGGATCCGACAGCCCGCGCCAGCGGCCGAGTCGATGACGTAACTGCCGTCCTCGAAGGGCCCGTTTGCGGCGGCCGTCACGAAGCCCTTCGCCTCGAGGGCGTCCCGGAGGCTCGTCGCCACCTCCAGCGCCGAGCCCGGGACGGCAAAGACGCCGCTGGCTGGCTCCTCGGGTTCTCGGACCTCCGTTGGCTCGGCGCCCGAGGGGAGGGGGAAGGAGGGTGGCAAGGCGTCCCAGATCCGACCGATCGTCGTCTCGGACTGGCTCGGGAGGCTCGGCGGGACGCTCGGCGACAGCGTCGGCGAGGAGGGGCCGCCGTCGCCAGGAGTCGCCGGCGAGGAGGTCGGGATGGAGCTCGAGGACGGCGACGGACTTCGTGGCTGCGGCGGTTCTCCACAGCCGGCGACGAAGCCGGCCCCGAGAAGACCGGCGATGGCGACGGCGAGGAGGGGGGCGAGCGGCGGGCGACGGCTGGTGCGGGCGACGTCCATCCCGCCGAGATGGTAGCCGCTCGCGGCCCGGTCGCGCCGAGCCGCGCCTGGCCGCTCCACTTGCCCCGGCGGCGATCGCGGGCCCTTCGTCTCGGCCGAGGCATGGA